>Ga0194062_1000344_pt1 | contig 19422 bp, 15 predicted proteins | sample SepL2225m_MetaG_FD_155481 | JGI IMG/M metagenome (GOLD analysis project Ga0194062, IMG submission 155481) | Anoxic zone freshwater microbial communities from boreal shield lake in IISD Experimental Lakes Area, Ontario, Canada - Sep2016-L224-25m | ecosystem: Environmental > Aquatic > Freshwater >... | reverse complement strand
ATCCTGTATAATCTTCAATATAATTCGTATCAATGTCGGGTCTTGTAATGGAATCGGTGGTTTGTGCGGCAGATGATAAAGCCAGGCCCAGAAAGGCAAGGAACAATGCTCTTTTTTTTATCCGGATTAACAGATTCATGTATTTATTTTTCCACAGATCCCGGCGACTTTGTGAGTCCAACAATCTGTATGACTTCAAAAACAGTATAAACAAGGTAAAGAATGAAAAAGTTCAGAAGAAAAGGAACAGCGTCTTTCTTGTTGATAAAAGCATAGATGATCATAATGGAAAGGAAAAGGAAAAGTTTTATTCCCGTTGTCAGCATAAATACTGAGACAAAACGGCTGAACTTTTTCTGAAGAGATTTGCTGAGGGCCATAAATGAAATCAGGTTACACGCAAAGTAAAAAACAAATAAAAAAGGAAGTGAAGGGGAAAACCAGGCAGAAGGAAGGACCACACGGAGAATGATTGTGAACAATGCAGCTGCCAGAGTCAGCAGCAAAAGACGTTTTGCATAGGATACTACTTCAGATTTCATATTTATTTATTTATTTTTGAGAAGGTCTCTGGTGACAAAATAGATCGAAAGAAAAACTGCGGCAAGGGAAAGTACCACAGTAAAAACCGGTTTTGTTTTAAGCCATTGGTCGAGTTTGAGGCCTCCGAATGCCCCGGCAAAAATGATTGCTCCCATCTGGAAAGCCATCCCTGAGTATTTTGCATACTGATTCAGGCCTTGTTTAGGGTCAACTGGCAAACTCATCAGACCTTGGTTTCACTTCGCTTATAGCAGAAATCTCCATTTTACAGGTCCCTGAAAATTTTGCACCAGGTTCGATCGCCAGTTTGCCCGTTGTAATATCTCCGCTGTAGATGGCAGTTTCTTTTAGAGTGAGAAGTTCAGTGACTTTCACAGTAGCTATTACTTCTCCGGAAAAATCTGCGTTCTGGCAGATGATCTCCCCGTCGATACGGCCGGTTTGGCCAACCACCATTTTGCCTTTGCAGTGAATATTGCCAATTAATGTACCGTCGACCCTGAAGTCGCCGTTGACACTAATTTCACCTTTTATAACTGTTCCGGGTCCCATAATGTTGATTGAGGGCATTTCCGGTTCTCTGTTTTTGGCCATAGCTTACTGTTTTACAGGGTAATTTTTATCGAAAAATTTCTGGTATTTGACGACATCTTTATTCTTATAAAGTACCGGATAATTGTTTACCGAAATCACAAAATCGCTGTAATCGCCTACAGCATCAAGCTTGGTAAATACGTATTTGCTGTCTCTGATGCTTAACAGATATTGAATAGCCTGACGTGCATCATCAAAATTATTTACCGTGATCATCTCCTGGTCATTATCAAACAGGAGACTGTTGACTTCAAGGCCTTCCAGATCATGGAGCTTGGCATTGAAATCGATAATTTTAATTTTCAGGGCATTCACATCAACCTTTGAATTATGTACGATTAATACATAAAAATGAACCGCAGTAGAATCAAATTTATAGATATTTTCGGCAGCAATGAGTAAGGCAGCACTCGAATCAGCAGGGGTTTTTCCTGACTGTCCTCCTTGTCCCGACCTGCCCGACAGGGAAGCGAGGACTTCACCGGCGAGTTGGCTCACCGGGCTTTTTGGATATTCCTGCTGGATTTTGTTCAGAGCGACTATCATAGAGTCGGCGACTTCAATTTTACCTAGCGAAAGAGCCCGCAGATAATCGAATCTTGGTAGCAGGGCCGTATCGCTTTTATATTTTGCATGAGCTTCGGAGGCATTGCTGATAACCATATAAAATTGCTGGTTCTGGAAGGCTTTATAAGTTATTTCGTAGAGTTTTGATGATTCGGACTTTCTTGAAGCAAGTTCCTTGTAATAATTCGGGTTAACCAGAAGTTTTGCATAATCGGTTTCGGGGTATGAGGCAAGCAAAAGGGTCCGGTAATAATCTGACTTTTGATCGTTCTTCAGGCCGGTGTAAAGAGTGTACAACTCATAATATGCAGCAGCTTTGCGCGGATAATCAGGATACCTGCTTAGCAGAGTTTCAAAACATTCAATCGAATGCCCGTAATCATTAAGACCTTCTATATAGATAAAACCAGCCTTGTAAAAAGCATCAGAGACTTTCTGGTTGGAGGCAGAAAGCTTGGCCGGGGTGAATGGAATTTCCTGTGTATAAAACTTCCTGTCCCTGGGATTGGTCGATTTTTGCTGAAGCTTTTTACCTCCGGTTGTATCACCTCCTGCATCCTGGGGTACCTGGGCAGTATCGGGTGGGGCTTCATTCGATGCAAGGTTCACCGCCTTATCGGTGAGGAACCAGTTGTCTTCGTATTTTCTTCGTCCCCATTTTTTTGCAAAAGAGGAAAATCCATTGGCAAGGGTAGAAGCATTATAAAAATACCATCGGCCCTGAGTGGATGAAGAACTCATCTTTTCCTCCTGGGTTGCAAACATCTGGTTTTGCTGTTTGGTTTGCTCTTCCTGTTTCTTTTTAACGTCTTCAGCAATAAATGTTGCAATAATCTTGTCGATAACCTTATTTCTGTTTTCTTCAGGCATGGCAGCGAGGGCCTGTAAACTGTCTTCCCGGCTGATAAGCTGCAGCTGCTGAACAAGATCAGTCAGAGTCTCTGTTTTCTTCTTGATCAAAGCGTAATTGGCAAAGTCGGGAGGAAGGAACTGCATGGTGCTGTCATAATATGCCTGCGCCTTAGGATAATTGGGAAAAGAGAAATAAATATCGGCGAGCTGAAGGGCCGAGATGGATCTTTGGTAGTTATTGCTCTTACTTGTGCTGACTGATTTTCCAAGATACTTAATAGCATTGATGGTATCCTTATCAGTGAGGGAAATCTGGGCAAGCGCGTAATAAATCTGATCGAGATATTCCTTGTTCTTCTCGTCCTTCAGCATTTTACTAAGTTTCTTGATGATGTATTCGCGGTCTGTCGATCTGCTCGTATAGCATTGGGCAAGATTGATCTTTGCATTAAATTCCATTTCATAGGTAGAACTATGTTTCAGAACTGCAGTGTACATTGCTGCGGCACGGTCAGGATCTTCCTGCTTCTGGTAAATCTGTCCGAGGATAAAACAAATCCTGGTCTTCATTTTTACTTTCGGGTTCAGTTCAAGAGCACGGTTAAGATAGGGAACGGCTGCATCATAGTTTTTCTGGAGGATAAATGAGTTTGCATAGGCCAGGTTGACCGGTTCTTCATATTTTTCAGGAGCGTCGCCTTTATTTATTTTATTCAGCAACATATCAAGCATAGGTTCGCCACGACCATAATCGCCAAGCTGAATATTAGCCATAGCTAGCCAGTACATGGCATCGTATTTGATATCGTTATCGTTGTATGTTTTAATAACGAATTCGAACGTCCTTCGAGCCATTCCGTAATCCTTCTTGTAAAAATATGCCTTGCCGATAAGCATATAAGAATCATCTATCCATTTGCAATATTCCTTTCGACTGAAAAACATGGAATGCTTCTGAATGGTTTTCGATGCCTTCTTTATCGCGTTATCGGCGAACTGTGCGGCTTTGTTTCCAGTTTTATCCCCGAAATTATATACCGGAAGCACCAGTGCGAAGTTGTCTTTTATCTGAGCCTCATAGTCCTTGATGCCCTGGCGCATCAGGTCCATGCCGTTCCAATACACATTATAATGGGAAGTGATGTTATGGTAAGTCCGCCTGAGCCAGGTGTTTTTTCTGGTAGAGCAGGCACTGAAAAAAAGGATGCCGGTAAGCAATAACAAAATTGCGGCGAGAGTGTATTTCTTCGTCGAGATCAAATCTTCATTAATTAATATAGGTATAACTATAAAACGGCAAATTTAGTATAATTTTACGATATTTGCAGCCGTTATAGAATAGGATAATTGAATGCGGATGGCCTCGGAGAAAGCCGAAAAGAAGAAACAAAACTGGAAAGACCGATTAAAGCATAAGTACCGTCTGGTTTTCATGAACGATGAAACCCTCGAGGAACGGTTTACTTTCCGCTTATCCCGTCTTAATGTTTTTATTGCCCTGGGGACCCTGACGATCCTTCTTATCTTCCTTACAACAATACTCATCGCTTTTACGCCTTTACGGGAGTATATCCCGGGGTATTCCAGTGTCGGTCTTCAGAAAAAACTTTATGAACTTACCTTGAAAACTGATTCTATTGAAAAAGCACTGAAACGCAAAAACCTTTATCTGCAGAATCTCAGGGATGTGATAAATGGCAAAGATCTTTCCGAGAACAGGCCTGTAATCCGCGACACCGTTCATAAGTATGGAGAGATCAAAATGAAAAGGTCCGAAGCCGATTCGCTATTGCGCCTGGATGTTGAAAGTAAGGCAAAATACAATCTTTATAAGGCTGAATCCGTTGAAAATGCAGGCTCGGGAAGAGGACCGATAGGAGGGGTCTTGTTTTTCACACCTTTGAAAGGAGTTATTACAAACGATTTTGATCCGGTAAAGAAACATTTCGGAATCGATATTGTAGCGAGGCAAAACGAAGCGATCAAATCGGTTCTTGACGGAACGGTTATCTTTGCCAGCTGGACACTTGAGACCGGGTATGTCGTAGCCGTTCAGCATTCACAGAATATTATCAGCATATACAAACATAATTCGGTTATCCTGACTAAAGCAGGTGATTATGTGAATGCCGGTGACCCGGTGGCTATTATTGGTGAAACAGGAGAATATTCTACAGGTCCGCATCTACATTTTGAGCTGTGGTACGAGGGAAAACCGGTTAATCCCAAAGATTATATATCCTTTTGAATGGGAAACACAGACTTGCCTAAAAAACGTATTGCTTTACTTGGATCAACAGGTTCTATCGGACTTCAGACTTTGGATGTGATCAGGAGTAATCCTGATCGTTTTGAAGTGGAAGTATTAACCGCACAGAACAATTGTGATATGCTTATCAGCCAGGCTTTTGAATTTAATCCAAATGCCGTAGTGATAGGAAATCAGGCATGTTACAGGAAAGTTGCAGCAGCTCTGGAATCGGAACCAATAAAAGTCTACTCAGGTGAAGACTCTATAACCCAGGTTATGGAGATGGAGTCAATTGATATTGTTATCAGCGCATTGGTCGGTTATGCAGGGCTCAGGCCCACACTCAGGGCAATAGAATATGGCAGGAATATCGCGCTTGCAAACAAGGAAACCCTTGTTATTGCTGGGGATCTTGTTACAGAAAAAGCCCGATTGATGAATGTGTCCCTTTTACCGGTTGACTCCGAACATTCTGCAATCTTTCAATGCCTTGTCGGCGAGCGGGCGGGGAATGTCGAAAAAATCTATCTGACTGCTTCCGGCGGGCCGTTCAGGGGAAAAAGCAGGGAATACTTGCAGACTGTCACAAGGGATCAGGCTCTGGACCATCCGAACTGGAAGATGGGAAAAAAAATCAGCATTGATTCTGCCTCCATGATGAATAAGGGGCTTGAGGTAATTGAAGCCCGCTGGTTGTTTGATCTTAAACCGGAACAGATCGATGTAATTATTCATCCGCAATCTATCATTCATTCACTCGTACAGTTCATCGACGGATCTGTGAAGGCACAGATGGGTCTGCCCGACATGCGTCTTCCTATTCTGTATGCGTTGGGTTTTCCTGACCGGCTTCCGTCGGATCTTCCAAGATTCAGTTTTCTTGATTATCCTAAGCTTACCTTTGAGCCTCCCGATATGGACCTGTTTCGCAACCTTGGCCTGGCTTATAAAGCGCTTGAAGCCGGCGGGAATATGCCATGCATATTAAATGCCGCTAATGAAGCAGCCGTATTTGCCTTTCTCAACGAAAAGATCAGGTTTACCGAAATGACCGAAGTTATTGAGCATTGCATGCAAACTGTGTCATTCATCAAGAAGCCTATGTATGATGATTATGTTGAAACACACAGGGATTCAGTCAAATACGCCGAAGAATTTATTTTAAACACCCTTCTACAAAAAAGTAAACATTAATGGAAATATTCGTAAAAGTCGTTCAGCTGCTTCTCAGCTTATCAATACTGGTCATTTTTCATGAATTGGGGCATTTTATCACAGCCAGGCTGTTTAAAACCAGAGTAGAAAAGTTTTTCCTTTTCTTCGATCCCTGGTTTTCCCTGTTTAAGTTTAAAAAAGGCGAAACTGAATATGGGGTCGGCTGGCTGCCTCTTGGAGGTTATGTAAAAATATCAGGGATGATTGATGAGTCGATGGACATGGAGCAGATGAAACAGCCGCCTCAGCCCTGGGAGTTCCGGTCAAAACCTGCGTGGCAACGGCTAATCATCATGCTGGGCGGCGTTACAGTAAACCTCCTTCTTGCCATCGTTATTTATATTTTAATGCTGATGGCATGGGGAGAACAGTATCTGCCGACTTCGTCGCTCAAATACGGGATCTCTGTTGATTCCACGGGGTACCAGATGGGCCTTAGAAACGGCGACAACATCATTTCAATTGACCATAAAGTCGTTGATGATTTTGCAGCTATCCCCAAAACATTGGTCCTGGAAGAAGCCAAAACCATACAGGTTATGCGTGACGGCCAGCTGCTGAATATCATGATACCCCAGGGCTTTATCAGCAAACTGATCAAATATAAAAGTTCTGATTTTATTTCCTTCCGCATTCCTTTTATCGTGTCGTCATTCTCGGCAGGAGCTCCTGCAAGTAAGGCCGGGATGTTGAAAGATGACCGTATCCTTGGATTAAACGATACGCTTCATCCTTTTTTCAGTGAATTCAGAACTGCACTCGGTGTATATAAGAACAAGAAAGTAAGTGTAATGGTTCTCAGGGGGAGCGATACTCTCAAACTGCCTGTCGATGTGCCCTCCACAGGTCTTATTGGGGTTTATCCCCAGCTTCCTTCAAAATTTCTCGAATTCAAGGAGAAAAACTACAATGTGATTACTGCTATTCCGGCTGGTGTTGTTAAAGCTTTTGAAGGAGTGGGGAATTACATTAAATCGGTGAAGCATCTATTATCACAGGAGAAAGCGTATGAATCGGTGGGAGGGTTTATTGCCATAGGGTCAATTTTTCCATCGACCTGGGACTGGCAGGCATTCTGGCATTTAACCGCTTTTCTTTCGATCATGCTGGCCGTATTGAATGTGTTGCCAATACCTGCATTGGATGGCGGGCATGTCATGTTCCTGTTTTATGAAATCATATTCAGACGTAAACCCAGTGATAAATTCATCGAATACGCTCAGGTTGTCGGTATGGTCATACTGTTCGGGCTGCTGATCTTTGCGAACGGGAACGATATTATGAAGCTGTTCAGGAAGTAATGAATAATCGAATTTAGAATGTCAGTATTATACAATAATTCGTAATTCAAAATTCGATTATTCTCTATTCAAGAATAACCGGCGTCAATCCGTAACTTTTTCTTTCAGCGACTTAAATCCTTCTCCAAGGATCTCCGATGCATCAAAGACCGTAAGAAATGCTTTAGGGTCTATCTGATGGATATATTCTTCAAGCATAACCAGTTCCCTGCGGCTCACAACAGTAAAAATAATTTTTCGCTCGGCCATATTGTACATCCCGTGGCCCTCGATAATAGTACCGCCCCTGTTCAGGTTATTGATGATTTTGTCGCGAATCTCTTCGTGTTTGTCGGAAATAATGAACAAGCTCTTTTCATAATTAATGCCTTGCAAAACCCCGTCGATTACTTTGCCGGTAATAAAGATCACGATCCAGGAATACAGAGGGATTTTCCAGTCTCTGAATACAAATAATCCGAACAGGACAATAACCGAATCAACCATGATCATCAGTTGTCCGATCGGCATCCTGGTATATTTTGCGAGGATGGCGGCAACGATATCGCTTCCTCCGGAAGTGGCTTTGGATCTGAAAATAAGCCCGAGTCCGAGTCCGCAGAGCAGTCCTCCGAAAATCGATGAAAGCAAGGCATCACCCTTGACCAGTGGCTCAAATCCCCAGATCCATGTGAGCGAATCGGTGAATATGGCAGTAAGGGAGAAGCCCAGGACTGTTTTAAAGCCGAACCTCGGTCCAAGAAACTTCATGCCTATGATCGTCAGCGGGATGTCGAAACAAAGAGCCATAAGACCTACAGGAGTCCCTAAAACATAGTGCAGCACGATGGATATGCCATAAACCCCTCCCGGGATGATCTTATAAGGTGTTATGAGGAAAACAAAAGCAGTTGCAAGAATGAATGAACCGATAACAATAAGGCTGTACGATAAAAACCATTGTTTTGTAAATGGTTTTTCTTTGATCATAAAAAAGGCCATAAGTCAGTGAATTAAGTAAAGAAATCAAAAATTAAAACGGATTCCCGAAAACAAAGTTGATAAAAAGATCGTTGGTAACAAAATAAAAAAGTGAGTCCGGGGCTTTACGCAGGTGGTTAATTGGTTGTAAATTGAACCGGATATGGTTAACTGTTAAAAAAAAAGCAGTACTTTTAAGCCCTGAAAAGAATGACTATTACAAGCGGAAAATTAATGCAGTCTTCGGCAATCTTCAGAAAGATCGTCTATAGGATTATTTCTGTTTCCCTCATAGGATTATGGATGCTATTGGCATCAGAAGGCATGGGACAGCAAACCAGCCTCATCACTAACTATATGTTCACCAATATGGTGTATAATCCCGCCTTCGCAGGTCAGAGCGGAGGCATTGCCATAACGGGGCTGATACGTGAGCAGTGGTTTGGATTTAAGGACAGCGACGGGAATAAAGTGGCGCCGGAGACCATGTTTCTTACTATTGATGCCCCCATTCGTGCCATTCACGGAGGTATTGGGGGTATGGTTTCCCAGGATAAGCTGGGTTTCTTTAAGAATACCACGGTCAAGGTAGGTTATGCTTATAAAACTGAATTAGGTCCGGGAATTCTTTCGGCAGGTCTTCAGGTGTGTTTTCAGAATGGCAAATTCGATTATTCCAAATTCAAAGCCGTAAGTAATGATGATCCTCTGCTTCAGTCGGACCAGGCAAAAAGCGATATGATCTTTGACGGGGCAGCAGGTCTTTATTACCGTGTGCCCGATAAGTTTTACATTGGTTTATCAGGCGATCAACTTCTTCAGTCAAAGGGAAGTAACACTCAATACAGGCTGCAGCGAACCTTTTATCTTACCGGTGGGTACCAGTGGGATATCCCGAATCATCCGGCTTTTCAACTTCAGCCGAGTGCGATTGTTATGTTGGCTGGTTCGGTTTTTCAGTTCAGTGTCACCGGCCTTGTAATGTATAACAACAAATTTTACGGAGGGCTCGCTTACAGGTTCCAGGATGCTGTTTCGGTTCTGGCCGGCCTTACTATAAAAGGCATCAGAGTTGGGCTGGCATATGACATCGGTATTTCGAAGATGATGAAGTACAGCAATGGCAGCTTTGAGGTGATGCTGAACTACGTATTTAAAATTGAAACGGATAAATCGAGAAGAAGTTACCGTAACACCAGATATTTGTAAATTTAATTACTAACTTTGCCGGTTTAATTCAAAAACCCATTCAAACATAATAAAGCCTAAGAAGTAGCGTTACTTTTAAATCAACCAAAACCCGAAAAATGAAAAAACTGCTCGTGTTTTTAGTCCTGCTGGTCTTCCTGGGAAGCTGCACCAACTCAGGAAACGGAGAACTGACCGGGGTTAAGGCAAGGAAACGGTATTATCAGCCCGATCCTTTCGGCATGGTTTACATTCCTATGGGAGCTTATACCATGGGAGTAAGCGATGAAGATGTTCCTTACGCTCAGGTCAACAATCCGCGTACTGTGTCTGTGGCTGCCTTTTACATGGATCAGACGGAAATTACAAATAATGAGTACCGCCAGTTCGTTTACTGGGTTAGAGATTCCATTGCACGAAGAATACTCGGTGAGATCAAGCCCGATCTTTATTTTATTTCAGAAAACAAGAAAACAGGTGAAACCTTTGATCCTCCTTATCTGAACTGGGAAACAAAAATCGAATGGAATTCTGAACAGCAGGATGTAAGGGATGCATTGAATCAGATGTATCTGCCTGAGAATGAGCGCTATTTCAGAATCAAGGAAATTGATTCCCGTAAGCTGTATTACGAATATTATTTCGTCGATCTGAAAGCTGCAGCCCGTAAGGAATGGGGGAATCAGGCCGATACCAAAGATGCCGGCCTTGCCAATCGTCCCCAGGGTATGAAAGACCGTTCGGTTTACGTTCGTAAGGAAGTAATCAGCGTTTATCCCGATACTTTGAGCTGGATCCATGATTTCGCTTACTCTTTCAATGACCCTTCAACAGAAAAATATTTCTGGCATCCCGCCTATGACAATTACCCTGTTGTAGGAGTGAACTGGAAACAGGCCAATGCATTCTGCATCTGGCGTACTCAGCTGAAGAACAGTTTTCTGTATGGAAAAAAAGGAGAATCTTCGATCAGCGAATTCAGGCTTCCTACCGAAGCTGAATGGGAATGGGCTGCCAGAGGAGGATATGACGGAAATTCGTATCCCTGGGGCGGGCCATATACACGTAACGACAAAGGTTGCTTCCTTGCCAACTTCAAACCTCTCAGAGGTAATTATATTGACGATGGCGGCTTGAATACTGTTATCGTAGCTCATTACCCGGCCAATGAATTTGGTTTGTACGACATGGCCGGTAATGTTGCCGAATGGACCAGGTCGGCCTTCCATCCATCTTCCTACAGTTTTACCTGGGACCTGAACCCCGATTACACATACAATGCAAAGGACAGTGATCCTCCCACCTTGAAACGCAAAGTGATCCGTGGCGGTTCCTGGAAAGATATTGCGTATTACCTGCGTGTTTCGACAAGGTCATTTGAGTTCCAGGATACATCGAAATGTTATATCGGGTTCCGTTGTGTTCAGAATTATCTCGGACGCCAGAAAGATGATAATCCGGCAAGAGCATCCAAAGTGTACAATTAACCAAGTAATCAATCAACAAACAACCATACTCAACTAAAACCTTCCATTTATGGGTCTTCTGAATTTTGTAAAATCCAAGCAGTACAAGCATTTTATGGCTAAACTGTACGGATGGGGCGCATCTGTAGTTATCATTGGTGCATTGTTCAAAATAAATCACTATTGGGGAGCTGATTACATGCTCATCGTAGGATTAGGAACAGAGTCGCTCATCTTCTTCTTCTCTGCTTTTGAACCACCCCATGTTGAACCTGACTGGAGCCTTGTATATCCTCAGCTTGCCGGGATGTATCATGATACTGATTTTGATGCCTCTCAAGCACTGGCAAGAGGAGAAACAGTGACCCAGGAACTTGATAAGATGCTTGAAAAGGCAAAGATCGGACCTGAGCTTTTAGGCAGTCTTAGCATCGGAATGCGTAATCTGGCCGATACAACTTCCAAGCTGGGTAAAATGTCGGAAGCAGCGGTTACCAATGATCAGTTTGTAGCCTCAGTTAAACAGGCTACTGATGGAGCTTCCAAATTGAGTGATTCATATAAAAAGACAGCTACTGTTCTTGAACAAAGTGTGAATACTTCCCAGGAACAGCTGCAGCACATGCAATCGGCTGCAAAAAGCGCTGCCGGACTTTCAAGCGCATATACTGAAGTTGCTAATTCCCTCAAGGAAGAGGCCAAAATGAATAAGGATATGACTACCAGTATATCTGCCGCAACAGCTTCAGCAAACAAATTCGTGGAAAGGTATAATGAGTCGGCTGAACAGCTTACAAAAACTGCTGCCAGTTTATCTTCCTCCCAATCTGAAAATGAAAGCTACAACAAACAGATGCAACGGGTGTCGAGCAACCTTTCGGCATTGAATGCTCTGTACGAACTTCATCTGCAGGGGTCCAATGAACAAATGGAAAATACCAATAAGTTCAATGCGATTCTTGGGAAATTCGCCGATAACCTTACCGATTCCGTTACCAATACCGCAAAATATAAAGATAACCTTAGCCTTTTAAACAAGGTTGTCGAAAAGCAGTTGCAAACTTCTACAAACCATGTTGAAACTTCATCGCAGATGGAAGACAGCATGAAACGTTTCCTGGATAATCTGAATGCGTCGGTTACTCAAACCGCCAGATTCAAAGAACAAGTGGATGCCCTGGCCAGCAATATTGCCTCATTGAATAAAGTATATGGCAATATGCTTTCGGCTATGAACGTCTCAATTAAATAGCCTGGCAGTTTTTATTAACCCGGATTATTCACCTGAAAAATACAAATTAAATGGCAGGATATAAAGAGACACCAAGGCAAAAGATGATCGGGATGATGTATCTCGTGCTTACTGCTTTACTTGCCCTGAACGTCTCGAAACAAATGCTTGATGCATTCATCGTGGTTAATGAAACCATGGAGAATACCAATTCAAATTTCAATAAAAAGCTTAACAATACTCTTGCTAAGTTCAAAGTTCAGTACCAGATGAACCCGAAAAAAGTAGGTCCATACTGGGACAGATCCCAAAAAGCCCATCAGCTCTCGGAAAACCTTGCAAATTATATTGATAGTTTGAAATATGCTGTGGTTGCCAGAACAGATGGGATTACATATGCAGAAGCTAAAAAGAAGCCGCTTTCTGATGTCGAAAATAAAGACAAATATACCGAACCTACCAATTTCTTTATCGGCAGTTCACATGATGGTTCCGGAGGTGAAGCAAAAAAATTGAAGGAAAGAATAGAAACCTATAAAAAGGAAATGATTAGCCTCCTGGACGTAAAATATCAGGGGGTAATAAAACTTGGTCTTAATACCCAGGGCCAGTTTAAAGACTCCTATGGTGACTCCCAGAACTGGGAGATGCATAATTTTTACCAAACAATCCTGGCTGCTACTGTCACTATTCTAAACCAGCTCAAAGCCGATGTTTATAATGCAGAATTTGATGTTGTAAATAATTTGTTTTCAGAAGTATCTGCAGAGGACTGGAAGTTTGATGTGATCCGTGCCAAGGTGATCCCAAAGAGCAATTATGTGTTCCTTGGTGAAGAGTATACTGCCGAAGTTCTGGTTGCAGCTTATGATACCAAAGCCAATCCGAATGTCCGCTACATTCTGGGTGCCGATACACTAACGCCTGGAAATTTTAAAAATGCGATACCCATCGAAGGCCAGAACGGGGTGGTCACACTCAAACTCGGAGGATCAACAGAAGGATTGAAGAAATTCGCAGGGATCATTAAAATCGTAAGTCCCCTCGGTGATACCATGACCTTTCATTTCAAGGACGAATTTATCGTGGCAAAGCCTGCCCTTACTATCTCTCCGACTAAAATGAACGTCTTTTATATCGGGGTCGATAACCCGGTATCTATTTCTGTCCCGGGTGGGCCTGAAAAAGTTACTCCGGTGATTTCGGTAGGTAACATCAGGCAGGAAGGGAAAGACTGGATCGTTAGCGGCCTACCTCAAAATACCCGGGAAGCTACCATCACGGTGAATGCTGTATTCTCTGGTAAATCCAAGACCATGGGAAGCTATGTCGCCCGACTTAAACGTGTACCTGACCCTGTTGCCAAGATTGCAGGAAAGAGCGAAGGAGTGATCTCAAAAAGTATCGTCCTTGCAAGTCCGTTCCTTGTGCCTGAAATGCAGGCTGGATTTGATTTTGACCTGAAATACGTCGTAATTTCCTATAATTTCGTTACTGACATTACAGGCGACATTTTTGAAGTGAAGGTTCAGGGTAACAGGCTGACTCCTGAAATCGTAAGGATGATCACCAATGCCAAAAAGAACAAACGTCTCTGGTTTGAGAATATCACTGTAAAAGGACCTGATGGCGAGCGTACTATTGCCTCCATCAACTTAAAAATTAATTAATCAAACATATTCCAGCACATCATGAAAAGGATAATTTTCATTGCATTTGTGGCAGTATTTGTAGCCGGGATCAGGTTGACTTCCCAGGCACAAGTTCTGGAAGCCCCGCCAAGGGATGGTGTTTATGACAGAACAGCGGTAGCTCAGGTACAGCCGATACCATATCCTTATTTAAGAGAGGCTGATATCATGTGGACGAAGAGAGTCTGGAGAGTCATCGATATGCGCGAGAAGATGAACCAGCCTTTTTACTTTCCTGAAACTCCGCAGAATCAGTGGAAAAGTTTTATGAGGATCATTCTCGACGGAATGCAGGAAGGTGCTATCCAGGCCTATTCAGCTGAAACAGACCTTTTTCTTGTTCCTTTGGCTTATAAGGACCTGATGGACCAGCTTGAAACAAAACAAAAGCTCAGGCTGAAACGTCCCGATAACCCCGATATCGAATTCGACACCGTGATATCAAAACCTTTTTATGCATCCGATGTAAAACAGCTTAGGGTAAAAGAGGACTGGTATTTTGACAAACAAAGGTCGGTCCTTGAAGTCCGCATTCTTGGGATCTGCCCTATGATGGAGAGTTTTTCTGATGATGGCACATCAAGAGGGTACAAACCCCTGTTTTGGGTGTATTTTCCCGATTGCCGCAACCTGTTAGCTCATAGCGAACAGTTTAATCTCCGTAATGGTATTGCCGGACGCCTTACATATGACGATGTATTCATGAAACGGATCTTCTCCAGTTATATTTATAAGGAGGAGAATGTTTATGACCGCAAGATAAGTGATTATTCAACCGGTGTTGACGCTCTTCTGGAATCGGAAAGAGCAAAGAATAAGATCCTCGAGTTTGAATCAAGCTTGTGGGAATATTAGTATCTGAGCAGAGTTTCCTTTACATGTTGTTTTGCTTGCAATCAAACCTTTTCTCGAGACTTCCATTGAATATCTGAAAGGTGTAGGCCCGGCCAGAGCCGAAGCGCTTCGTTCAGAGTTGCATATTGAGACATTCGGTGATCTGCTGACATGGTTCCCTTTTCGTTATGTGGATCGTTCAAAAATGTACCGTATCTCCGATATACGGGAAGAAAACATTTTTGTACAGCTCAGGGCAAGAGTCATTAAAACAAAGATTGTCGGCCAGCCACGTTCACAGCGTTTTATAGCTACAGTTGAAGATGAGAGCGGGCAGATTGACCTGCTTTGGTTCCAGGGAGTGAAGTGGGTGGCCGATAAGGTTGTAAACGGACAGGAATGGATCATTTTTGGGAAACCACAGCAGTTCAATGGTCAGTGGAATATCCTGCATCCTGAGATTGAGCCTCCCGAAACCGAACCTTCGCCCATCAGCAAAAGTATTCAGCCGATATACAGTTCTACCGAGAAACTGAAAGCCAGGGGCCTTGATTACAGAGGAATCGGCAAACTAATAAAAACCCTGTTGCTTCATGAAAAATGCGTTATCACAGAAAATCTAAGTAAGGAGATTCTTGACCGGCTCAAACTGATCGGCAGGCAGGATGCTTTCCGTAACATTCATTTTCCCCAGAATCCCGAAATACTTTCAAGGGCACAGGCCAGGCTGAAGTTTGAGGAGCTTTTCTTCATTCAGATCAGGCTGATTAAACAAAGGATACTGAGGTTGCAGAAAGATGATGGCCATGTTTTCAGAACCGTGGGGGACCATCTCAATGATTTTTATCATAAATACCTCACTTTCGAGCTCACGAATGCCCAAAAAAAGGTGATCAGGGAGATCAGGGCTGATATGGGATCGGGCACGCAGATGAACCGTCTGTTGCAGGGAGATGTCGGAAGCGGCAAAACCATGGTAGCTCTTATGTGCATGCTTATCGCCCTGGACAATAAGTACCAGGCATGCCTTATGGCCCCTACCGAAATTCTTGCCAATCAGCATTATAGTAATATCTCACGAATGCTTTCAGGACTTAATGTGAACATAAGGCTTCTTACTGGTTCCACTAAACAGGCAGAGCGTACGGAAATCCTGGAACTACTGCAAGCCGGAAACATCTCCATCCTGATCGGCACCCACGCCTTAATTGAAGACAATGTACAGTTTAATAATCTCGGACTGGTCGTAATTGATGAGCAGCACCGCTTCGGGGTTGCACAGAGAGCCGCTTTATGGGAAAAAAACCAAAGGACCCCTCATGTCCTTGTAATGACGGCAACGCCAATTCCAAGGACTTTGGCAATGACCTTATACGGAGACCTGGATTCGTCGATAATAGATGAACTCCCCCCGGGGCGTAAACCTATAATCACAAAGCATGTATACGACCGAGATCATTTCAAAGTTTATAATTTCATCAGGCAGCAGGTTCGCGCAGGGAACCAGGTTTATATTGTATATCCGCTCATCGAGGAGTCGGAAAAGCTGGACCTGAAAAATCTTACCGAAGGTCACCAAACAGTAATGAAGGATTTTCCCCAGCCTGAATTCAGTGTGGGAATGGTTCACGGCAGGATGAAACAGTTGCAGAAGGATGCTGAGATGAAACGCTTTCTTGATAAAGAGACGCAGATTCTGGTTTCAACAACCGTCATTGAAGTTGGGGTTGACGTACCTTCTGCTTCTATTATGATCATTGAGAATGCCGATCGTTTTGGCCTTTCACAGCTACATCAGCTCAGGGGAAGGGTCGGCAGGGGAAGCGCCCAGTCGTATTGCATTCTGATGACAGGCGAAGATGTCGGCCATGATGCACGGCAGCGTATTAGTACGATGCTGAGAACGAATGATGGTTTCGAGATAGCCGAAACAGATCTCAGGTTAAGAGGTCCGGGAGATCTTCAGGGAACTCAGCAAAGCGGGATCCTGAGCCTGAAGATTGCTGATATTGTACTTGATGAGAAGATCATGAAATTTGCACGCAATATAGCATCCGATATTCTGAACGAGGACCCTGGTCTGAAGCTTGAAAAGAATGCCATTTTGGCAAAACATGTCCTTCATATGGACCAGCATCAGCAAAATTGGGGCCTTATTTCTTAATTAATTGATCAATAATTCCTAACTTTGTTCACTGAAATACGGCTGACATTATGAAAATTTCCTATAACTGGCTCAGGCAATATGTTGACACGGATCTGTCGCCTGAAAAATTGGCAGAGCTGCTAACCGGTTGCGGTCTCGAGGTCGAAAGCATGGAAGAATTTTATAGTGTTAAAGGCGGACTTAAAGGAGTTGTGACTGCCGAGGTTCTGAGTTGTAAAAAACACCCTAACTCTGATCATCTTTCGCTCACGACGGTTGACATTGGAGGCACAGAGCCCTTAAACATAGTTTGTGGTGCAAGTAATGTTGCTTCCGGCCAAAAAGTAGCTGTAGCGCTTGTTGGTACAAACCTGTATTTTGATAATAAGGAGATCGTCCTGCAGAAAACAAAAATACGGGGTGAATTGTCCGAAGGGATGATCTGTGCTGAAGATGAACTGGGTCTTGGTAGCAGCCATGCAGGCATTATGGTTCTGCCACCTGAGACTAAAGTCGGAATACCCGCAGCAGAGTATTTCGGCATTGAACATGACTTTGTTTTTACTATCGGTCTTACACCAAACCGTGTAGATGCTTCCTCACATACCGGTGTTGCACGCGATGTGGCCGCTGTTTTCAATAACTTTGGAAGGAATGAACCCTCTTCAGGCCAAAAGGCAAAGCTGTGTTTGCCCGATGTGTCTTCTTTCAGGCAGGACAATGATAAAGTAATGATCGGGATTACTGTTGAAAATCCTGAAGCATGCCGGCGTTATTCTGGACTTACTATCACCGGGATTACAGTTGCCGACTCACCTGCATGGCTCAAAAACAGGTTGATTGCTGTAGGCCTGAGGCCAATCAATAATATCGTTGACATTACCAACTTCATCCTGATGGAACTGGGCCAGCCTTTACACGCCTTCGATGCGGATCAGATCACAGGAAAGAACGTTATTGTAAGAAAATACCCAAAAGGTACAAAGTTTATCACCCTGGATGGGGTAGAGCGTGAACTGGGAGGGGATGACCTGATGATATGCAATGACAAAGAACCCATGTGCATCGCAGGTGTTTTCGGAGGCATCAGTTCGGGGGTGACTGCTACCACTACTTCTGTATTCCTTGAAAGTGCCTGCTTTGATCCAGTTCATGTAAGAAAAACCGCCCGATATCACGGCTTATCGACCGACGCATCGTTTCGCTTCGAAAGAGGCAGCGATTACAACATCACGGTTTATGCCATAAAAAGGGCTGCCCTGCTGATCAAAGAAATTGCAGGAGGCGAAATGTCTTCTCCGGTAATTGATATTTGTCCTGCGCCTGTGGAGGCAGCGAAGGTAATTCTTCCGTGGTCCAATCTTGACCGGCTGATCGGTAAAGTCCTAAACAGGAATGTTGTTATGGATATTCTGACAGACCTTGGGATGACAGTAAACCAAACAGAGTCATCAGGAGTGAAAGGTCTTGACATCAGCATTCCGTTGAGCAAAGTAGATGTTACCCGGGATGTGGATGTGATTGAAGAGGTACTTAGAATTTACGGGTATAACAATATCGAAATTCTCCCCGAAGTGAGGTCATCGCTTTCCTACACAAAAAAGCCGGATCCTGATAAAGTCAGAAATCTGGTTTCAGATTATCTATCGGCAAACGGCTTCAATGAGATCATAAACAATTCGCTCTCGCGCTCCTTGTATTATGAACAGAACACCGGTTTTTCTGCGGGGGATTGTGTCAAAATTCTAAATCCGATAAGCCGGGATCTTGATGTGATGAGGCAAACGCTTTTATTCGGATGTCTTGAAAGTACGATCTATAATATTAACCGTAAATCGTCTGATTTAAAATTGTACGAATTCGGGACAGTATATATGAAGTCTTTGGACAGTGATAATCCTGTTAAAGGGTATCATGAGGAGTCCCATCTGGCGATGTTGCTTACTGGTAATACCTTGGCCGGGAACTGGAATGCGGGTGTCGCTTCTGTCAACTGGTTTGAACTAAAAGGTTATATTCAGGCCATCTTCCTCAAGCTGGGAATAGAGCTATCGCCAGGTAAACAGGGTTCGAAAATAATAGAGATACCATACTCTGGCAACACTTTGCTCAGTGGTATGCAATATTTGGTAAACGGCAGAATAATTGGCATTGCAGGTCTTTTGTCGCGTAACAGGATGAAAGATTTTGATATCAGGCAGGATGTTTTTTATGCCGAATTCAACTGGAACGAAATCCTTGCCTTAGTTCCTGTTAAAGAAACGCAATACGCGGAATTGCCTAAATTTCCTGAAGTAAGGCGTGATCTTGCACTTTTACTCGACCAGGGTGTGACTTTCGGTGAGATTGAAAAGCTTTCATTTCAGACTGAAAAGAGGCTCCTCAAACGAGTCGGGCTATTCGATGTTTATGAAGGGGAAAAAATAGAAAAGGGTAAAAAATCCTATGCCATTAGCTTTATCCTTCTTGATGAAGAGAAAACCCTTACTGATAAGGAAATTGATAAATGCATGGATCGACTGATCACCGCCTTTGGTAAAAATATGAATGCTCAGGTGAGATAGGCCTGTGAAATATTAACCG
>Ga0194062_1000342_pt1 | contig 19510 bp, 17 predicted proteins | sample SepL2225m_MetaG_FD_155481 | JGI IMG/M metagenome (GOLD analysis project Ga0194062, IMG submission 155481) | Anoxic zone freshwater microbial communities from boreal shield lake in IISD Experimental Lakes Area, Ontario, Canada - Sep2016-L224-25m | ecosystem: Environmental > Aquatic > Freshwater >... | reverse complement strand
TACCTGTGGGTAATGAGAAGTTACGGTGATTTTGGTTAATACGTTGAAATAAATAGATTTATTTCAACGTATAGCTTAGTACCTCTCTCTTTCAATAATATCGCAGATCAAATGTATTAAATGGTCAGGACGATTAGTAATTCCGAAAAAATAGGGCGGTTTTGGCAAGCCATCCTGATAGGTTTTCACATACGCTATACTCCACACTGAAATACCTGCATAGACAGTTCGTTTTACAAAATCCAAGCCTTCAGTCTTTAGTCCCTCACGGTTAATATCAGTAATAAATATAAGAAACTTTTTATTCCGCAATGAAGTTTCGGCCTGCGCACTGGTGGAAACAATTGTTATATGAACTCCGAATTGTTCCAACAATTCACGTTCATGATGAGTGTGAGCATGATTATCATCGACCCATAAAATACAAACGCTGCGCATACGCGGCGAGATCAATTTAAGCCTTCTGAGTGCTGATTGGTAATCGTCTTCGCTGACAACTACTTGTTGAGAAGAAATAGCTTTGTTTAAAGTCGATGAAGCACGATCTGATTTAATTTTAAGCCCAATTAATTTTTTGATGCTAACGAACAGTTCCCGTAAATTTTTTCTATATCGATCAACAAGATATACAGCCAAAAAAAATGCTATTAAGCCAATTGTTACTTTAACTAGCTCAATCCACCAAAGTAAAGAGGGTTCATTCATTTCATTTTTCCGTAAAAATTAATCTTTGATTCAAATATGAACCTGGCGAGTAATACTGTCAAGACCAAATTTTAGTAACCAGCGACCGCTTTTAAATAGGAATGATTAGTGTCCGGCACGAGATTGTTGCCTGATATTATCAGTCAACTTTACAAAGGCAACTGGTTATTTTGCCAAGATATTGGGTTTACACGCACTGTTCACCGGTTTTCATGTCATAAAAACCGGTGAACACGCCATAACAACCGGTAATCTTGTTATGTTTACCGGTAATTTCGTCATGTCAACCGATAATCTCGTCATTTGAACCGGTAATTTCGTCATAAAAACCGGTAAGCACAACGTGGTAACCGGTTTTCATATCATGAAATTAGGTTGACACCCAACGTCAACCTAATTTATCAACCCACCAACCCCTAAATTTAGCTAAAACATTCAAAACTACGACAACAATTCACTCTGACTTTAAATAAACTTTGCATTTAGGTTTAAATGGCCCGATAAACAGGTTGTTTTAACCCTATAAATTGGCGTAAACAGTTCATTCCTTATTATTTTTAGACATAACATATTAAAATTATTGACTTTTTAATAGTGGCATAGAAATAGCATACAACACCGGACTATCTTTGATTATTATGTATCTTTAAACTGTAACAATTCAATGCCTATAATTCTTATTTAGGGATTTAGTAATATAATAGAGTTACAATTTTATTTATCTTGATAAAATAAATAGTTATAACAGGTTTATGATAATCAGGATAACAAAAGTGTTCTCTACAAAGCTTTCTATTATCTTTATTTAAGGATTAGGGAACCATTCATTCATAATGGGTTCCTATACCGAACACCACACAATAACAAAAAGCATCATCAAAGCACCACACTTAATTTACTTTAGTTATCGCTTAGACTTTATGACAAAAAAATCAATCAGGTCAACAGCCTATATATTGCTGTTTTGTTTATTTATTACCTTTGATGCTCAAGCGCAAAATCAAGCGCTCTCTGTTGACGAAGTGATAGCTCTATTTTATCAACGCAATCTCGATCTGATTGCAGCTCAATACAACATTGACCAGTCTGTTGCCGACTCAATTATTGCTGCAGCAATCCCTAACCCTACGTTCGGGTTTCAAATGCTCGAACTTAGCCGTAATCTAAATAACAACTCTGCAGCGTCAGGCTGCCCACAAAACACCTCATGCGGCCCTGCACAATATTATTCTTTTAGCCAATTAATTGAGGTTGCAGGCAAACGTGGATTGCGTATACAAAGTAGTGGCTTTGCAACGCAAGCAGCTGAAAGTGATTTTCGCGATGCAATTCGCATTTTCTCCAACATGGTTAGAGATGCTTATTATCAATTACTGCAAACGCAAAAAAACCTATGGTTAGCCCAAGAAATTGTCGATCACTACCAAACAGTGACCAAAGCCAATAATCTACGGATGAAAAGTGGTGATATTTCTGAGTCTGACTTCTTAAGAGTTAAAATGGAAGCCCTTCGTGCGCAATCTGACCTTGATAATGCTCAAACAGCTGTAACCATGGCCCAAGCAGATTTAGCAGTGATTTTGCGCTGGCCTGAAAAAAGCCTGCAATTTGAAGCAAAAGAGGAATGGCCGGTAGTAAAAGACATCGGCCAACAGCTTTCACAAGATGATTTGATTAACAAAGCCCTGCAACTCCGCCCCGATTTGCAAGCCGACAAATTACGTGCTGAACAAGCTGATAAACAGCTAGAACTCGCTAAACGACTCAAGTACCCTGATGTGACCATTTCAGCTGGATATGCAAGAGACCCCAGTAATAACGCACTTAACTCAGGCTTTGTTGGCTTTAGTGTTCCATTGCCTTTGTTTTATCAATACCAAGGTGAGACTGACAAAGCGAATGTCAATCTAAGTCAAAGCCGACTCGCCGCTCAACAAACCGAATTGGGTATCAGAAATGATGTCGTTAGCGCACTGGCTACCTGGAAAAGTGCCGATAAAATTGTAGCGCGGTTTAAAGAAGGCTTGCTTGATGATGCCTTAGCAGTGAGAAATAGTTCAGAACTCGCCTATAACAAAGGTGCTACCAGTGTACTGGACCTTATCGAGGCAGAACGTAGCTACAAAAATGTCATGCATGATTATTACGCAGCAGAAATTAACCGGGCCAATGCTTATTATGATTTGGAAAAATCTTTAGGTGTTGAATCGAATCTAGACAAGACTCCTAGCCAAAAAACCACCAAAACTAGGTAAATTATCAATCAACGTAGGCACTATGGTTTAAATGGCCAATCTCCTAAACTTAAAATAGTGCGTGTAAACAACGAAAATGGATAAAATGATGTATCCTCAAAGAAAAAAGCTTTTTTACAGCCTACTACTAATAGCAACCATATTAACAGCATGCTCAGACTCACAAGATAAAAAGCAACCATTGGCTCAGCCCCCCCAAATACGTGGCGAAGTCCAGTTAGCGCCTGACTCACCCAAAAAAGCTTACATTAAAACGACGATTCTTAACCTAACCCGACACCCCTTACTAGAGCCCTTAACTGGAAAAGTCACTTATAACGAAAGTTCAACATCACGTATTAGCTCACCTGTAGCTGGGCGTGTTATTACCAATCCCATTGCTCTAGGCTCACAAGTTCAAACGGGGTCGACTTTACTAGAACTAGACAGTCCAGATGTTGCTGCTGCCGAAGCTGATTATGCAAAAGCTCAAGCAGATTTAATATTAGCTAAAAAAGCATTCACTCGCCAACAAGAACTCTATGAAGGCAAAGCTGTTTCTCAAAAAGAACTAGAAAGATCTCAAGATGACTTTAATGCGGCCCGCAGCGAAGTGCAACGTGCGCAAGACCGCTTAAAAAATCTGCATATAAGCGCTCAACAGAACGATGGTCGCTTTGCACTAAAATCCCCAATTGCTGGCACTGTCGTTGAACGGAATGTAAACCCTGGCATTGAAGTTCGCCCCGATCGAGATACACCACTTTATGTCATTTCAGATACCAAAAAGCTAACCTTAATGATGGCCATTTTTGAAGTGAATCTCAGTAAAATTAGATTGGGACAAAAACTATCAATTTCTGTACCGGCTTATCCTGACAAAACATTTCCTGCGACCGTGCAATATATTGGTCAGGTTTTAGATGAGAAAACGCGCTCAATTCAGGTTAGATGCGACTTACCTAATAATGATGGCCTGTTGCTGCCTGGCATGTACGCCACAATTACCGTAGAAAGTGAGCCGAGCGACCAAGCTATCGTTATTCCTCTAACCGCTGTTTTTACAGAGGGTGATGCCGATTTCGTTTTCATTGCCATCGACGAAAACCACTACCAACAACGCCCCGTTGAAATCGGCTTACGACTAAAAGATAGAGCAGTGATCTCTAAGGGATTAAATGTTAATGAGAAATTAGTCAGTGAAGGTGCCCTCACACTTCGTTCGGAAGAACAGGTCGAAACCAATAGCGATAAAAAATAATTCTAACTAGAGACATATAAACATGATTGAACGTCTTATTGCCTTTTGTCTCCAGCAACGTCTAATGGTTATTGGTGCGACCATGGCTATTGCCATTTCAGGCATTATCGCCTTCGAAAACTTGCCTGTACAAGCCTTCCCAGATGTGCAAAACGTGTTTGTACAAGTGGTAACTCAATATCCTGGCCAAGCACCTGAAGAAGTTGAAAAGCTCATCTCATTACCCATAGAACGGGTAATGAACGGGCTGCCGCATTTAATGAATATGCGCTCAGTTTCTATTTTCGGTTTATCGGTAGTTACCTTAACGTTCGACGATAGTGCCGAAGATTACTTTTCCCGTCAACAAGTATTGGAACGCCTTCAAAATGCCGACATCCCCAACGATAGCAAGCCCCAGCTTGGTCCATTATCCACAGGCGTTGGTGAAATTTTACGTTATGTAGTTGATGCTAAAAACCTACCCTTAGTCGAACAGCGTGCCTTACAGGATTGGGTCATTGAACCGAAAATTCGCGCTGTTCAAGGTGTTGCAGATGTTGTTTCCTACGGCGGTGGCGTTAAAGAGTACAAAATCTCAGCAAAACCTGATCGCCTGAAAAATTACCATATAGATTTAAAACAAGTATTCGATGCTATCTCTGCTAATAATAGCAATACCGGAGGGGGCTACATCGAATATGGTGATGAAGCACTGGTTGTACGAGGAATTGGCCTCTTGAAATCTGCCGAAGAAATCGGTGAAATTGTAGTCGATAGTAATGATGGTGTACCCGTCCGAATTAAGGATGTAGCTGACATCAGTATCGGACCACAGCCACGTACTGGCATCGTAGCAATGAATCAACGTGATGATATCGTTGAAGGTATTGTACTACTCATTAAAGGTCGTGATGCCGTCAATGTACTCGGTGGTGTAAAAGAAAAAATCAAAGAACTCAACGATTTTGGTTTACCGCCTGGCGTTAAAATTACTCCAATATACGACCGTACGGAGCTGGTGGGTCATACCGTACATACCGTAGAGCACAATATGCTCGAAGGCGCTACGCTTATAATGATAATATTGTTAGTATTCCTAAGACGTTTTATGGCTGCGTTTTTAGTAACCCTCATTATTCCTTTGTCATTATTATTCGCTTTTATTCTGGTTGACCTAGGGGGAATCTCTGCAAACCTAATATCTTTAGGGGCCATTGACTTTGGTATCATTGTCGACAGTGCCGTCGTTTTGGTCGAAGCGGTCATGGTGCAAGTCACTCTAGACTTACACCGGAATGCTGATATTCGCCATTTACGACAAACACTACTCATTACAGCGACTGAAATGGGTAGACCGATTCTATTCTCAAAAGCAATTATCATCATCGCTTTTTTACCCATCTTTACTTTCCAACGTGTGGAAGCCAAAATTTTCTCTCCCATGGCCTACACCCTTAGCTTTGCTCTAATAGCCTCAATGTTATTCAGCCTGACATTTGTACCGGCAATGCTAACTTATCTATTGGGTCCGAAAATGGCAGAAAGCCATAACCCATTAGTTCAAGCGATGGAAAAACACTATCGTAGAATACTCGAATGGGTTCTTAGACATGCCAAAACAGTGTTTATTTCATCAATCGCAGCGTTAATATTAAGCTTTGCATCAGTTAAATTAATTGGCACTGAATTCATGCCAAAACTTGATGAAGGCAATATATGGCTTACCATTACCTTACCAACTCCCGTTTCACTTACGACAGCGAAAGAACTCGAACGTAAGGTTCGCGATAAATTGGAGACATTTTCCGAAGCTAAAATGGTGTTAACCCAATTAGGTCGACCTGAAGACGGTACTGATCCAAAAGGCTTCAATAATCTTGAAGTACTGATTGACCTTAATCCTAAAGATACTTGGCGGTATAAGAAAAAAGATCAATTAGTTCAGGCAATGGATAAAGAGCTGTCTATTTTTCCCGGAATCCTCACTAACTTTTCGCAAGTTATTCAAGATAACGTGGAGGAAGCCATTTCTGGTGTCAAGGGTGAAATTGCTATCAAAATATTTGGTAGTGACTTAAAAACTTTACAAGACAGGGCCGACCAAGTCACCAATATTTTAGCATCCATACAAGGCGCTACTGATGTCGCAGCCGAACAGCAAGCAGGACTTGCCCAAGTTATGGTAGATATTGATAGAGCCAAAGTATCTCGTTATGGCATCAATATCGCAGATGTTCAACGTGTCATGGAAATTGGTATGGGTGGTAAGGCCGCTTCACAATTCCTTGAGGGTGAACGACGTTTTGATATTACGCTACGCTACGAAGAAAACGCTCGTAATTCAGTCGCTAGCTTAGAAAACTTAATGGTACAGACTCCTGATGGTGTCCGCATTCCATTATCAGAGCTTGCAACGATTAAAATTAATCAAGGAGCATCAAGAATCAGCCGAGAGGATAACATGCGAAGAATTGCAATTAAGTGTAATTTGATCGACAGAGATCAAGGTAGTTTTGTAGCAGAAGCCCAGCAAAAAGTTGCAGCCCAAGTTGATTTACCACTAGGCTATCGTATTGTTTGGAGTGGTCAATTTGAAAATCAGCAACGAGCTATGAAGCGACTGGCGATTATCGTACCTATCAGCTTAGGACTGATTTTCGTGTTATTATTCTGGGCCTTCATGTCAATTAAGAACGCTCTACTGATTCTTATGAACGTGCCTTTCGCAATGATCGGTGGTATTCTTATATTGTTGGCAACTGGTATTAATTTAAGTGTTTCAGCTGCAGTTGGTTTTATAGCACTCTTTGGTATTGCAGTACAAAATGGCGTTATTCTGGTTTCTCAACTCAATAAACTTCGAAGAGAAGGTCAATCTCTTCACGATGCGATTGTAAACGGTTCAGTTAGCCGTCTAAGGCCTGTTGTAATGACGGCCATGATGGCTATGTTAGGGCTTTTCCCTGCTGCGCTCTCAACCAGCGTGGGATCAGAAACAGCAAAACCATTTGCCGTCGTTATCATTGGTGGACTACTTACAGCAACTATACTGACTCTGACCTTATTACCAGCGCTTTATCGATATTTTGCAGAACCAGATGAACTTTAATGGAAATTTATGAAAGAAATTCGCGCCTTTATCCAGCCACACAAGCTCAGTAGTGTAACGATGGCCCTTTTAGAAATACAAGGATTCCCTGGGATGACGATCATTGACTGTGATGGATTTGGGCGTGAACGAACTCAACACATTCAGGACTACAAACCATTTTTACCTAAAAAACGAATTGAAATTTTTGCGCCCGATCACTTAGCCGATATCATCTTCGACACCATTATGCAGTCAGCCTATAGTGGCCAGCATGGTGATGGAAAGGTTTACATTATGAATGTCATAGAAGGGGGGCGTATCAGCTCCCATGAAAGACACTATGATCTAGGCTAATATTTTAATAATTCTGTCATTAAAGCTTGGTACAATTTAGTCCATTAGAATCAATAGGTAGCATTGAGTTATTCCTCGTTATTGAATAACTCCTTCGACTACAGAACAAATTCAAAACCCGAATACCCCCTGTTTACCCCTTGGATTCTGAATATCGGAAGGGCTATCAACATCGTCTGGATCAACAAATCTGACGCTCTGACACAAAACCAAAAGTTTACCTGAATGAAGATTTTAAAAACATTACTAATCTGCACTGTATTTTTGACAACATCAGCACATGCAGAGAACTATCCAGATTTAAATGATGACGGCGAGTTTTCACTCATGGGAGCTTTGGCTGATCATGGCTTGCACAACATTCAGGATGAGCGCTGGAACTTTTACTCGCAAGCAACTTATATTTCGAGCTGGAAACAGGCATTCCCTGCAGCCTACACTAATTTAAACGGCTCTCCTAACTCATTAGAACCCGGTGCGGAGCGTGGCTTTACAGGAACAACGACCTTCTACGTTGGTGTTAAAGCCTGGAAAGGCGCCGAACTCTATGTGGCACCAGAAATGATTTCTGAGCGGCCTCTGTCGGGACTAAAGGGAATCGGTGGAAGTATTCAAAACTTTGAGCTGCAAAAAAATGGTGCAGTACATTCTACCTGGTATCCGTCAAGAGCTATTTACAGACAAACCCTATCTTTCGGTGGCAAACAGAGTAGCGTTAATTCCGGCCCCATGCAATTAGCAGGGACTGTCGACAGTCACCGTTTTGTTTTTACTGCAGGTACTTTTAGCATTCTTGATATATTTGATAAAAACACCTATGCGGGTGATCTTCGTCGTCAATTTGTAAACATGGCCTTTTTAACCAATGCTGCTTATGACTTTGCTGCCGATGCAAGGGGCTATACGACCGGGCTGGTGGGCGAATTTTATTTTGATGACTGGGCATTTAGGTTTGGGCACATTGCCGGCCCCAAAAACCCTAATGATCTACAAGTGAATTTTCAGATGTTAAGTAACTATGGACAGCAGGTAGAACTTGAACATAAGCATCTTATAAAAGACCAACCTGGAGCGATAAGAATTCTGGGTTATAGAAATCAGGAAAACTCGGGGAGTTATACGGATGCCATTGCTGCATTCCAGGCTAATCCGTCAAAGAATGCAACAACTTGTACGGGTTATAATTATAACTCTAGCAATGCCAACGCACCTGATCTTTGCTGGGCCAGAAAATCGAATATAAAAATGGGCATCGGCATCAATATGGAGCAGAGCATCACTCAAGATATCGGCGTCTTTTTTAGAAGCATGTATTCAGATGGAAGAACTGAAGTTTATTCTTATGTACCGGCTGATCGATCATTATCTTTTGGCTCAGCCATCAAGGGTACCCGTTGGGGACGAGAGAAAGATACGGTAGGGCTTGGTTACGCGCAAAGCTGGATATCAAAAGATCACGTCAACTATTTAAATATGGGTGGAGTTGATGGCTTTATTGGTGACGGCAAAATCAATTATAAGCCTGAACAAGTGGTTGATATTTACTATCAATGGCATGTTGTCAAATCGACCTGGCTGACTTTTGACTATCAATATCTTGCCAATCCCGCTTTTAATGCTGACCGCGGACCCGTCAATATTTATAATGCCAGAGTGCATTTTGAACTGTAAATAAAGCGTATCTCCCACCTGCGCCGCTATGTGCCTTCGTCCTTGAACCGGAGGTTCAAGTGGGAACGTAACCATCACATCAGGCTTCCCATATAAAATGGGCCTGCTCACCAGTAAAGGATTTCGTTCCCGGGGTTAATACAGGTTCAGGAAACACCCAGCACACTCTCGAACGCTACAGGAGATACAGGTGTTTATTGTAGCGTGTTTAGTTCTTTTCTAAAACGTTTTCTAACTTTAAAGACAACTTATCTAAGCAATCAATTAACTTCTTATTTAATCGAGCATTTTCAGTTTTTAAAATTTGAAGCTCATGAGCCAGGTTAAGAGCCGCCATAACGGCAATTCTATCAGGCCCAGCCACTTTACCTGAATCACGCATTCTTCTCATTTGTGAATCCAGTTGCTGTGCAGAATAGATCAGATCATCCTGATCTTCAAGATCGCAGGCAATTCTATATTCTTTCCCCATAATCATTAGAGAAACATGTTGCGGTTTTGTATTCACGAGCCTACCTCCATCACTTTTAGTCTTGTAATCATTGTATCCACTCTAGCCTTGGCTAGAGCCGCTTTTTCAAGTAATTCGACCTTTTCCTGCGTTAAATGCTCTACTTTAATCTTTAACTTACTATTCTCATTTTTCAAATATTGATATTGTTCAATCAACTCATCCAGTTTATTCTCAAAGTCTTTTAATTCTTGGGGTAAATGAATTTCTGTCATAGTGGCCACTGAGGTTATTACAAGTAATCCGGTATTTTTAGTTAGTAATGATAAACTTTAAACAGTAGCGCAATTCGCTCTGCAAGTTAAAATGAACAAATATTAAACACTTCTGATATCAATGGTAGCATAAGCGACATTTTTATTTTAGTGATATTATCATGGCCTATAACACATGTAACACAATAATTATAAACATTGATGAGGATCTTTCAGCTGCTGAAGCACACGGCATGGCAACAGGCATGTTGTGTGTCAATGAACACGTTGAAAGCGAGTTATGGTTAACCGAACTCTTAAGTAATAATGATATTATCAGTGATGAAAACAAGTATATCCTGATAAGATTGTTCGAAGAAACCCGACGATTATTGTTCAGTGAAGAATTTGAATTTGACTTATTTCTTCCAGACGATGACACTGCTTTAGACCTTCGTGTTCAGGCATTAAAATGCTGGTGTAGAGGATTCTTGTTTGGAATTGGTTCAGGCGCTTCTTCGGCAAATTGCTCAAGAGATGCTATGGAAATCCTAAGAGATATTGCTGAGTTTACAAAGCTTGATACTGACGTTGAGGACGAAAATGATGAGAATGATTTTGTTGAAATCACTGAATATCTCAGGCCCGCCGTATTATTATTGAGAGATGAATTGACCCAGAGTGGAAATAACTTTAGTGCATAATGGATAGAAAATGAAGCAAACTGAATTTAAAAACCGTCGTAAAAAACTCCTGCAACGCATTGGAAAAGGCAATATTGCTCTTATTGGCAGCGCGTCCATACAGACACGTAACAGAGATGTCGATTTTCCGTTCCGGCAAGATAGTGATTTTTTTTATTTAACCGGCTTTAATGAACCGGATGCTTTAGCTGTCTTTATTCCCGAAAGAGAACAAGGCGAATATATTTTATTTTGCCGTGAATTTGATGAAAAAAAGGCCTTATGGGAAGGAGCACATGCAGGGCTAGAAGGAGCAACTGCCCATTATGAGGCAAATGATGCATTTCCAATTGATGATTTGGCAGATATATTACCCGGTCTTTTAGAAAACAAAGCAAAGATATTTTATCCAATGGGTCGAAACTCAGAGCTAGACCATAATCTGTTAGAGTGGATAAACCATATTAGAAGTCAATCAAGAACAGGTGTTACCGCACCCAACGACTTATCCTCTCTAGATGTTATCCTGCACGAAATGCGTTTAGTAAAAAGCATCGGCGAACTTAAATTAATGCGCCGTGCCGCAGAAGTTTCTGCAGCCGCCCATATTAAAGCGATGCAAGCTTGTAAGGCCGGGCTCTTTGAGTATCAAATAGAAGCAGAACTGGTTCATCATTTTATTCAAAATGGTCTACGGGCAGTCGCTTATCCATCGATTGTAGCGGGTGGAAAAAATGCCTGTACACTTCATTACACTGAAAATAACTCTAAATTAAAAAATGGGGATTTATTATTAATTGACGCAGGGGCTGAATGTGATCACTATGCGGCAGACATCACACGAACGTTCCCGATATCAGGTAGCTTTACCGAACCTCAAAAGCAACTGTACCAATTGGTTCTGGATGCCCAAACGGCTGCATTAGAACAAATCCACCCCGGATTACCCTGGAATCAAGCACACGATGCCTCTGTTGAAGTGCTCACAAAGGGGTTAGTTGAGCTAGGTCTATTAAAAGGAAAGGTAAAGAAACTCATTAAAGATGAAAAATATAAACAGTTTTATATGCATCGAATTGGGCATTGGCTAGGTATGGATGTACATGATGTGGGCGATTATAAAGTTAATCAGGAGTGGCGACTCTTAGAAGCCGGAATGGTATTAACAATTGAACCGGGCTTATATATTCCTGTTGACTGCAAAACAGTTGACGAGAAATGGCGGGGTATAGGCATACGCATTGAAGATGATGTTCTGGTAACATCACAAGGCCATGAAGTGCTAACCAGTGGCGTACCTAAATCCATCGCTGAAATTGAAGCATTAATGCAGGCCGTATAATGCAACAAAATTACGACTTAATCATTGTTGGTGGTGGGCTAGCTGGAAATTGCCTGGCACTCTCTCTTAAAGACAGCGGCTTAAATATAGCTATTATTGAGGCCAATACCCGTGAACAACTAAAAACTGCTCATGCAGGCGATAGAGCCTTAGCTTTAGCCTCTGGCACGGTCATGATGCTGGATAAATTAAACAGTTGGCAAGGAATCAGCCACACCGCAACAGCAATAAAGCAGATTCATATTTCTGACCAGGGGCATTTTGGAAAAACCCGCTTATCAGCAGAAAAAGAACAGGTTGACGCTCTCGGTTATGTGATCACGGCCCGCGACATAGAAACGTATCTTGCAAGTCTTGTGACTGAAGCCGGTATAACGGTTATTTCTCCAGCCAGAGTCGTTGGCTTAATATCCAGTGATAAAGAAGTTTTTGTTAATTTAAAACAGGGGAATGAATCCATCAATCTAACGGCCAAATTACTGGTAGGTGCAGATGGTGGTTTTTCTTCGGTTCGAGAGTTACTTGATATACCTCAACATATCACCCAATATGGTCAAACAGCGTTAGTGACTACTGTCACATCATCGCTTCCCCATAAAAACACTGCCTTTGAGCGCTTCACTTCATCAGGCCCTTTAGCACTATTACCCATTGAAAAAAATCAATGTGCCGTGGTCTGGACACGCACTACTGAAGATGCAGAAGCATTGATGCTGGGTAACGAGGCTAGTTTTTTAGCCGAATTACAAGACTGCTTTGGTTTTAAGTTAGGCGCCTTGAGTTTAACCGCACCTAGACGTGCATTTCCTCTATCTCTCATTCGTGCAGATAAAATGGTCTCTGGTCGTGCTGTTATTATTGGTAATGCCGCTCATCAATTGCATCCGGTTGCAGGACAAGGCTTTAACCTGGGTTTACGGGACGTAATACATTTGGCTGAAAGGCTATTAGAGCAAATTGAACTGCAGAAAGACATTGGATCAAGTGAGTTTTTAAATGAGTACGCACACTCTCGTAAAAAAGATCATGATCGTACCATTGGCTTTACTGATACGGTAGTGAAAATTTTCTCTACTGAATGGTTGGTGATGGCTGCAGCCAGAAACATTGGCCTGACTTTACTGGACCATATACCCAATGCAAAATCTATTTTAACTCGTCACGCTATGGGGCTTGCAGATCTTACTAAACAAATAGCAAGCAAATAGTGGAAACCTGTTCAATATATCTGTAGAGCAGAATAAGCCTTATACTTCCACCCTACAAATAAACTGCGCTGCTAGTAATAAAGCAAATACGTTGTTAGCAAAGTATTTGATCTCATACCAAGCAATGGACCTTTTACTTTGATTTTGTTGCTTTAGCGGGTTCTGTTAAAACCTTTGCTTCTCCTGCAGCTTTAGGTTCAACAACCGCTGCAGGCTCTGCAACTGGCGTATCACTCAGTAGAATGTCTTTTTTGTTTTTATCCAATGTCTTTTGACCAATCCCTTTTACATTGGTCAAATCTTCAACCGCATTGAATGCGCCTTTCTCTGTTCTATATTTCACAATAGCATCTGCCTTTTTGATACCAATACCTGTTAAGGCATCGGCAATAGATTTGGCATCTGCAGAGTTAATATTAACCGGTGTTGCCATTACATTAGAAACAAATAGTAACAACATTAATAGCATTAAATTTTTCATGATTTTTCCTAAGATTAATTAAACTTCCCAAAACAATAGGGTTATCAAAAGTTAAATAACACCATTGCTTATACATGAGTCTAGCCCTCTATGTAGAAAATACAAGGTATATCCACATTATTTATGCATTATTCGAATAATCCATGAATATTAACTCGTGTATGATCATTTTTGATATCAATAATTGTTAATTGCATTTTGAATTGTGCACAAATTGTGAAAGAATTATGCACAATTGTAATTAGGTGTATCACCTGGTTCTTCAAAAACGAGTAATTATAGATAAATGGTAAGTTTCCTTTGAATGCAATAACAACAGCTATTTCGGATCAGTTATTTGACTACTCTGGCAATTTTAAAATGCTTAGCCAATCTAACCCGTTTTTCAACTCCCAGTCGGTAGAATATACAGACCTTCCCTTGAAAGCTGATTTCTTGAGATTACTGGTTGAAATTGCTTATTATCGCTACCCGAACAACTTAAAACAAAGAACGAAACTTCTGATACGAAATTTAATCTGGTATAGAGAAACAGTTGAGTGGTACAGACAAATTTCCTGCTCTCCATTATTATCGACTTTGGTCATCAGTCATAAAGGGCTTATCGATAAACCATTCAAACGTTACCTTCGTCTTGGTTTTTCGGCAAAAGAGAGACTTAAAAACATATTAGACCACTACGCCATTTTTACCGATAGTTTTGACCCGTTATTTATTCATCAGGCTCTATTTGACAAAGGTATAAACCTTGGAAGAATTGAAACTAGCACTAAGGAAGTTTACGAATTAACATTATCCATCTCAGAAGATGAGTGCAAGGAAGGTGAATTAGCCATCAGTTTTCATAAACCCAATGAAGCCTATTTATCTATTGCCAGATTTAGTCTTCTCTCTAACAATGGCGAAGTTAAGTTATTCATTTCAGCGATCCAGGGACCGAAAGGCGTTCAAAGTAAAAAAATGGTTCATGATGCCTGTAAATCTTTATATGGTTTAACCCCGAACAGGATAGTTATTGAGTCCTGCCTGGCTTTTGCCAGTTTTTTAAACATCAAACAAATAGAGTTTGTTTCGGACAAAAATCAGGTTTTCAAAAATAAACATAATAAACACTTTAGTTATGATCACTTTTGCGAAGGTTTAGGTGGCAAATTAAACAGTAAAGAGGATTATCTTTTACCTCAGTTTATTAATCGAAAAAAGCGGGAAGACACGCCAAGTAAGCGAAGAGCCAAGTATCAGCATCAACATTCCATACTGGATAGCGTGTTTGTGAACGTATTAAACTATTTAAAAACCGAAACAAAAGTACTGCCTTGAAACCTTAAGCCACATTGGCAATAAATATAGCACGCTTGGGAGCAGGAAGCCCTTCGCAGGTTAATAATGGATTTTCTTCATCCAAGAAATCTTTAAGTGAATGAAATTGCATCCATTCAGTGCTTTGTTGTTCCTCAATACTCGTCGTAGTCACATCGACTAAACGAATGTTTTTAAATCCACATCGTGTCATCCAACTCATTAACGTATCACAGGTTGGCAAAAACCAAACATTACGCATCTTGGCATAACGCCCTTCTGGAACTAACACCTCGCCTAATCCACCATCAATGACCAAGGTTTCTAATACCAACTCACCGCCAGACTGCAAACAATCACGCAATTCCATTAAATGATCAATCGGTGAGCGACGATGATAAAGCACCCCCATTGAAAAGACCGTATCAAACGCCTTTAAACCATAGGGCAACTCTTCTATGCCTAAAGGCAGCACATACACAGGGGCCGCTCCGTATAGCTTTCTAATCACCTGAAACTGTAAAACATTCAGGATCATGGGATCAATACCAACCACCATTTTTGCATTTGCGCCCAGCATACGCCAACAATGATAGCCATTGCCGCAACCTACATCTAACACCAAGCGATTCTTCAAGGGTGCAATATGATCTTTTAAACGATCCCATTTCCAATCTGACCGCCATTCGGTATTTATTTTAATACCAAATAAATCGTAAGGCCCTTTTCGCCAGGGATGTAACCCTTTAAGTTGCTTCTCAAGTAGAATTCGATCAGCATCTAATAAATCGACCGTCTCGCCGATTTCAACAGCATCCGTTATTAATGAACGGTGTGAAGTTATTGGCGTGGGTAAACTGTCTATAATAGAAAGCCATTCTGCTAAAGTACCGTGCGCCTCTAAATCAAATGCATTGGAAATTTGTTGCGGAAGAAGATCCACCCATGCCTCTGCTTTTACATCGACCAGAGCATCATAGAGTAGTTGATAATCAATCATTTAAGGTAAATCGTCTTTTTACGGTTTGAAGGTTATTTAAAATGGCTTTAACCACAAAAACTGCAGTTAAAGCCACTCAAGCCTTATCGGTAGAAAACAGATAGTCTTTCAGAAATTAAACCGCCATGACACGAAGCTTTTGTTCACAGGGATATCAACCTAAAGTTGGAGTAAAATAGTTTCAGCTGTTTTTACAGGCAATAGCTTAAGCGATTGCACTCCAGTTTTTATTTATCTGAAAATCTATGCAATCGTTTAGGAGTTTTTTGCAGCCAGTGCTTCAACATTACGTTTAGCAAGACTATCAATCACCGCGTTCAATGAGCCCTTATTTTGCACTTCAGTTGAAAAGGTTGTACGGTAATTCGTCACTAGACTCACGCCTTCGATCAAAATATCGTAAGCTTTCCAATCGCCATCAGTCTGTAACATACGATAATCAACCGCAACTGGCTTAAGACCCGGCTGTAATACTTCTGTTTTTACAATAACTTTCGTTGCTTCAGCCTCCATCTCAATCGGTAAATAGCGAATCGACCAATCTTTAAACTCAACGAATGCACGTGAATAGGTTCTTACCAAAAGCGTCTGAAACTCTTTCTTAAAACGTTCACGCTCGTCAGGTGTTGCTGTTTTCCATAACTTACCTAAAACCAAAGAAGAAATTTTTTCAAAATCAGTACTGGGTAAAATAGCTTCATTAACAAACTGATTAACCTTTGCAAAATCCTTGATAAAAGTTTTATCCTTCATCTTTTCCTGCAATTTATTTGATGCAGTTTCGATTGCAAGCTGCGGTGGTAACAAATCATCAGCCATTACCTGAGTGTTAGACATTAAAATCATTAATACCGCAAAAAAACTGAACAATGTGTAACGCTTAACGTTCATATAATCCTCTAAAATTAAACTCATGGTTACGTGCTATATTTTACAAATATCAGTATAGCCAATCCCTGATACAATAAATAAGTATCCGACAAATCAACCAAGCCTAATGCCACAACTCCTGAGAGACTGCATTTTATAAGCCCATGACTACAGATAAGATAACATATAATAACATCAATTTTCCAAGCACACGCATGAGAAGAATGCGCTTTAACGATTTTTCGCGGCGTTTAATGCGTGAAAATCAGTTATCTGTTGATGACCTGATTTACCCTATGTTTGTGACTGAAGGTATTAATCAGCGTGAGTCAATTTCCTCCATGCCAGGCGTCGATCGATTTTCTTTAGATTTACTGCTAGAGCAAGCAGATGAGATTTATAATTTAGGGATTCCTGCCATTGCTTTATTTCCTGTAACACCCGCCGATAAAAAATCGGATGATGCGGCTGAAGCTTATAATCCTGAAGGCTTGGCACAGCGAAGTGTCAGGGCTTTGAAAAAAGCCTTTCCTGATTTAGGTGTCATTACTGATGTTGCTCTCGATCCCTTTACCTCACACGGACAAGATGGCCTGATTAACCAGGATGGCTATGTTATTAACGATGAGACCATCGAAGTCTTGGTCAAACAAGCCTTATCCCATGCTGAAGCGGGTGTCGATATTGTCGCACCGTCTGACATGATGGATGGACGGATAGGCGCAATACGATCAGCCTTTGAAGCAAACCATTATACTAACACCTTAATTCTGGCCTATTCTGCCAAGTATGCATCCAGCTTTTATGGCCCCTTTAGAGATGCCGTTGGCTCCGCAGGTAATTTAGGTAAAAGTAATAAATACAGCTACCAAATGGACCCCGCCAATTCTGATGAAGCGCTGCGTGAAATTCAGTTAGACTTACAGGAAGGTGCGGACATGGTGATGGTTAAGCCCGGCATGCCTTATTTAGATATCATTCGTCGCGTTAAAGACCAATACGGCGTGCCCACCTTTGCTTATCAAGTCAGTGGTGAATACGCGATGATCAAAGCCGCTGGAATTAATGGATGGCTGGATGAAAAGCAAGTCGTCTTAGAATCCTTACTCGCTTTTAAACGCGCGGGTTGCAATGGCATTTTGACTTATTACGCAAAATCAGCCGCACAATGGTTACAAGAATGACCTCAATTGATCGCTATGCAGTACTGGGCCATCCCATTAAACACAGCAAATCACCCCGCATTCACAAGCTATTTGCCGAACAAACCACTCAATCACTTGTTTATGAGGCACACGAAGTCCCTGCTGAACAATTTTCATCGGTCGTAAAAACATTTTTTGCTGATGGCGGAAAAGGCTTAAATTGTACTATTCCACTAAAAGAACTGGCTTGGGCTTTTGCTGACCATAAGACAGAGCGTGCTCAGCTTGCAAAAGCCGTCAATACTCTGGCCTTACAGGATGATGGTTCTATTCTGGGAGATAATACGGATGGCGTCGGCTTAATAACCGATTTAATAAACAATCATGGCATCAAACTGGCTGAACGAAAGGTGTTAATCCTGGGTGCCGGTGGAGCAACACGAGGCATCATCAAACCCCTTCTTGAGCAATCGGTTAAATCCATTGTTATCGCTAACCGTACCCTTGAGAAAGCCATTGATCTTGCCGCCGAATTCATTAGCTTAGGCAACATGAGCGGCTGCGGCTTTGAGGCATTAAATAATCAACAATTTGATTTAATTATTAATGCAACATCAACCAGCTTAACCGGTCAGTTGCCGCCATTACCTGCAGACATACTGGCAAAAAATGGAGTCTGCTATGACTTGGCTTATAGTAATGAACCGACGACTTTCGTGCGCTGGGGCCAAGAAAATAAAGCGTTAAAAAGCCTTGATGGACTGGGTATGTTAGTCGAACAGGCCGCCGAGGCTTTTTTTATCTGGCGAGGTGTTCGACCACTAACAGAGCCGGTTATTAAACTGCTTAATGATGAACGGCTAAGGTAAATCACACGTTATTTAAAATTCAGGTGTGCAATAGCTTCAACTATGGTCTTTAAAAACAGCTAAAGCTGTTTTACTCCAATTAGTGAAGACGTGATTTATCGCGTCTTGGCTATATGTTCATTTTTCAAATGCACATAATGCTCAGCAGAATATTCTAAAAACGCTTTTTCAGACTCTTTCAAAGGTCGAACTTGCTTGGCAGGTGATCCCACATATAAATAACCACTTTCCAATCGCTTTCCAGAAGGCACCAGAGCCCCAGCACCCAAAATCACATAATCTTCAAGAATAGCACCATCCAAAATAATCGCGCCAATACCCACCAGACAATAATCACCGACCGTGCAGGCATGAACAACCGCTCTATGGCCAATAGTAACCCCTTTACCAATCGTTAAGGGTTGCCCTTCTGGAGAAAAAGGCCCCGCATGTGAAACATGTAATACTGCACCATCCTGAACATTGGTACCCGCGCCAATTATTATGCTTTCCACGTCTCCCCGAATAACGGTCGTGGGCCATACTGACACATCATCACCTAAAGTTACATCACCAATGACAACGGCACTCTCATCTATATAAACTGAACTCCCAATAACAGGTTTTTTAT
>Ga0194062_1000341_pt1 | contig 19516 bp, 16 predicted proteins | sample SepL2225m_MetaG_FD_155481 | JGI IMG/M metagenome (GOLD analysis project Ga0194062, IMG submission 155481) | Anoxic zone freshwater microbial communities from boreal shield lake in IISD Experimental Lakes Area, Ontario, Canada - Sep2016-L224-25m | ecosystem: Environmental > Aquatic > Freshwater >... | reverse complement strand
GCCATTTAATAATCATGTGAGCTTAGTCACTCTCGCACTTGATTTTATTTTTTAAGAGTAACAAGATGAAATTTTACTTTTTAGTTATTTGCAGTGTCTTATTGATACCTGGCGTCGTGCAGGCTGAAGAGCCGCCAGTAGTTGTTGCCAATCCAGATGCAGGCGTAGACAAAATCGATAAAAGCCAAGCCACCCAGATTTTTCTTCGGCAGATTCAAACATGGCCGGATGGTAAAACTATTAAACCTATCGATCTTAAAGAAGGGTCAGAGCTTCGTACTGAGTTTTATAGCAAAATCACGGGACGTAGTCCGGGACAGTTACGAGCTTATTGGGCAAGGCAAGCGTTTACCGGGATGGGAGTACCCCCAAAGGAAGTGGGTAATGTCGAAGAAATGAATAAGATAGTTGAAAGCACACCCGGTTCAATTGGCTATGTGGATAAAAACGAAGCCGGACCGGGTGTTAAAATCATCCTGGATCCAGAAAAGAACTGATCTCTAATTTAGGCGGCTCCGACGCTATTTTCATAAATTATGCAAAACATCATTAGACGATTATTCGCTCCAGGTATTTGGCTATCAGACAGATTAAGCTTTTCGCTTAAATACTTGCTGATTGGTGTTTTAGTCTTAATGGCGTTGTTAGCGTTGAGCGTTCCTATGTTTCAACATGCGCATGATGATAGCGAGCTTGCCAATGTTGAACGAGAAGGTCTAAAAGTCTTTATTGCACAAGCTGATGTTTTAACGACGTTGGTTATGTTGCGGAGTAGCTCAATTAATGATCAGAATGTGCTGCCTTCAGACGAATTAGGCGCCCATGTTGAGCAATTGATTCAGGAAGCGCATCAGTATGGTGCGCGTGAGCTTGCTGACCGTTTAAATCTTCTTTGGACACAAGTTAAAACTGAGTCTGTGGACAGTGACCCAAAACGGCGGTTTGCAATTCAAACCGCTGTTATCAATACGTTGCTGAATTTGATTCGAGAAAGCGCCAGTATTCATAGACTCAATGTTGATCAAAATCTGGATGCTACCTTTGATGTACTGACTAATCGTCTACCCTTGGTTTTGGAAACCCTGGGAAAGCAACAGGATGCGCTCACTCTCAATATGGAAGCAATGGAATCCTATGCATTAGGGGCCCAAGTGGTGCTGACCGAGTCAGTTCCCATTCTTTGGAGCGGGGTCAAGCAACTGATCAATAACACCCCAAACTCAAACGCATTAAAAAATAAACTTGAACAGTTGTTGACCGGCATGTCGCAGCAACAGGATATTGCTGACAAGGTGTTAGGTGAACCCAATGCTATTGGAGAATTACGCCCACGAGTGTCAGAAAACCTGGAACTCGCACGTTCACTATTAAATGATTCCGTGCTGATTGCCGACGGCTATCTATTTGCCAGTATCAAACAATACTATCGGGTTCAATTAATTGTCGCCGGGTTAATATTAACCACAATTTTTATTATCTCCTATCTGTTTGCAGGTATTTATCTTTCTACACTGCGCTCTCTTAAAAGCCTATCTGAAGGGACGGATGCCTTTTGTCGTGGACAGTTAAGTACGCGCATTAAAATAGACACGCAAGATGAACTGGTCTTGGTAGCGAGAAACTTTAATACCGTTGCCAGTGAGTTTGAGCAATTGCTGGAAGTTATCCGCGAACAAAACGAATCTCGTCAACGAGAGTTAGAGATTCAGGTACAAGCGCGTACGGCAGAGTTGGCGGATAGAAACGAACAATTAAGAGCCGCCAGCGAACGTGTACAAGAAGAGCTTCATCTGGCACGTAGTATGCAGCTCGCTATTCTCCCGCAAGAATTTCCTGATGAGAAGCATTGGGCGGTTTCTGCAAGCATGTTTCCTGCACGTGAATTAGGTGGAGACTTTTATGATTGTTTTTTATTGCCAGATGGTCGTTATGGCATTGTCATTGCTGATGTATCAGGGAAAGGGGTTGCGGCTGCTTTCTTTATGGCTGTATCTCGTACCGTGCTGCTTGATCAAGCGATGTCGGGGCGACAACCTTCCGATGTTTTAGCCTGTTCAAACGACTTGCTATGTGAAAGAAACCCAATGGAATTGTTTGTAACGGCCAGTTATGGTATTTACAATCCCCACAACGGGCATTTTATCTATGCAAGTGCGGGGCATCACGCCTCGTTGTTAAGAAATTCAAAGGGAGAGGTTAAGGCATTACCCTGTTCGCATGATATTGCCTTGGGCGTTATCTCTGAGATGACTTATGTCAATCACACTACGCATCTTGTCCAGGGAGATACGTTACTGCTTTACACAGATGGTGTAACAGAAGCATTTTCAGAAAGTAATGAAGCTTATGGAGATGCCCGATTATATGCTTGGCTCTCATCAACCTTGTCAGAAGATAATCCTTCTACATTGGTGAGCGGATTGGTTAAGGACGTTGCAGATTTTGTTCAAGGGGCAGAGGCCTCAGATGATCTGACATGTTTGATACTCTGTTGTAAGAATGAGGAAATTATTTTGGATACGCTACCTAAAGAACTAAGCAACAAAACATTACTTCTGGATTATCATTTGCCAACCAGGGTGGACGAAATTTCTAATCTTGCGGAGGCTGTTGATAATGCTTTGCTTGACCGCCCTGATCTCGCCTTCTCTGCAAATTTGTGCCTTGAAGAGTTGATTACTAATATCATTCAACATGGTTTGAAAGGTGCAGGTGACCGATTGATTCGAGTTAGAATGAATATTTCTGAAGAATGGCTGGAAATCATCCTTAAAGATGATGCGCCACCCTTTGACCCATTTGCAGAAGCCCCTGAGCCTGATCTGGATCTTGATGTAGAAGATCGTCCTATTGGGGGACTGGGTGTGCATATGGTTAAAATGATGATGGATGATGCCAGAGCCTATTATGATGGCAGTGGCAATCTAATCATATTGCTTAAGACACTCAGTAAATAGTTATAAGAAACTTACAAACACTTCTTTTTTAAAAGGTTATAAAATGACATTTCAATCTGAAATAGTAGAAACCGATGGGATCCAATTAATTAATTTATCGGGACGTCTGGATAGTGCAACTTCAAATGTATTTGAGAGTTCTTTACAAAAACTTTTTGAAAATCAAGGTAGTCTGGTTACGATGAATTTCTCGGGCCTGGATTATATTTCCAGTGCGGGTCTCCGAGTTATATTGATGGTTGCAAAGCGGGCCAAGCAGGCAAAAGGACGTTTAGTTTTGTTCGGCTTACAGCCACATGTCAAAGAAGTATTTGAAATCAGCGGGTTCCTGAAGATACTCGAAGTTGTAAACGATCAAGCTGAAGCGCAAGCCTTAATCAAAGCTTAATCAGTCAGTCTTTTATCCCTTTGTGCGGCACTATTCTGGTGCTGCACTTTGCTTTTAAGTGGTGCGTGATTATTAATAGTTGATAATCATATTGCTTAACTCACTGTTTCTGTTTAATATCAATCTATGGCATACAACGTGCTTTTATTCCGAATTAATTAAAAATTAATTCGGAATCTAAAATTATGGTTGATGTCGCAAGCAATATAAATTTGTCCCCTACTGATAGCAAAGATGCTATACAAATGGCACTTGATTTAGCCTATAAACAAGCATTAAGTCATACAGAAGGCCATCTGGCTGACTATATTCCAGAGCTGGCGCTGATGAACCCTGATCGATTGGGCTTAGCAGTCATGACAGCCAAAGGACGGCTTTATACAGTCGGCGATGTTAATGAGCCATTTACCATCCAATCTATTTCTAAAGCTTTTTCATATTGCCTTGCGCTCGAATTAGTGGGGGCTGAGGCTGTGCGTGCACGAGTTGGGGTAGAACCCAGTGGTGATGCTTTCAATGCTATCGAGTTTGATCCCGTCACCCGTTGTCCGTTTAATCCAATGGTCAATGCAGGAGCAATTACAGTGGCGGGTATTCTGCGTGATGTTTATCAGCAAGACGCTTTTGAAAAGGTACTTGAGCGCTTTTCTAAAGCCGCATCTCGCCAGCTTGAACTGGATGAAAGTGTTTATCTGTCAGAAAAAGCAACCGGCCACCGTAACCGTGCCATCTCCCATCTTCTCTGTGCCTCCGGGGTATTAATTGAACCCGTAGATGAAGCTGTAGACCTGTATTTTCGCCTTTGTTCTATTCGGGTAACTGCGACTGATCTTGCAATTATGGCAGCGACCTTGGCAAACATGGGTGAAAACCCTGTGACAGGCGAAGAAGTCTTTGAGCTAAAAGCCATTCGCGATACCCTGGCAGTTATGTATTCATGTGGTATGTATGATTTTTCTGGAAGCTGGATTTGTGATACAGGGATACCTGCAAAAAGTGGTGTGGGTGGAGGTGTGATTGGCGTGGTAAACCGTCAGTTGGGTATTGGATCATTTGCGCCAAGACTGGACGAAAAAGGCAACTCTGTCCAAGGTGTTATCGCTATTAAATCACTCTCGGACGAGTTGGGGTTACATACCTTCGAATGCTCAAATACGGGTTCTTCGTTTGTTGAGCAACTAATTCGTTAACATTATTACGAGAGCGTGAGTAGAATATCTGTCTTGCTAATCTCACCCATTAACATGCGATTGCCATCAACAACAGGCAATCGATCTGCGGTTGTTTTAGCAAAGGCGACCAACACATCAGTTAGCGCAGCATCTGAGTTTACGGTTGGAACATCATCCTCCATAAACACCACTGAAGCACTTAGATGCTGCAGCGTATCATCACCCAAAAAACTCTTCATGTTTTGCAAGGAAATACACCCTTGGTAACATCCCGACTTATCAACTACCCATATATTTTGAATGGGTGAAAGACAGAACATTTCACTGACTGTTTCAGCGGTAACATCTTCATTCACTACGGCTTTAGTGGGCACCTGTAGCTCAGAAACCAGCATTAAATACGGGAGTTTTGTGTTGATTTCGCCAAGTGCACGCGCATAGATTGATTGTGGACGAATGGCAGCGGAAATATAACGGGCCGTGATCGTGACAACAATCAGCGGAAATAAAAGATTTGCATCCATAGTCATTTCAAAGATCATTAAAATAGCCATGAGTGGAGCATGTGAAGTACCCGAGAGTATAGCTCCCATACCTAATGCAGTATAAGTTACCGTATCTAGCGGAAGTAATGCATGCAATTGATTACTATAAAGCCAGCCAACAGCCGCACCTATGAGTAAGGTTGGTGTAAAGACCCCGCCGACGGCACCACTGCCAACCGCAGCTGAAGTAGCAACAATTTTCAACAATAACAGACTGAGAACAAAGCCTGCTTCAGGGTGTTCACTCAGTAACAGCTCTACTAAAGCATGACCGTTTCCCCATACTTCCGGTTTATAGACTGAGATAACACCCACTATAAATCCACCTAGGCCCAAGCTGATAGGTAATGGCAATCGTAAATACTGAAACGCCTGTTTAGTGAGGTCCAGGATTTTAAGAAACAAAGGAGAAATAAATCCAGATAGAATGCCGAGACCCAGCACAGGAAAAAATTCAAATTCTAAGGGTGCAGTAAACGAAGGTAGGGTAAAGATTGGATTGATTCCTATCCAATGCCGAATGGTTAGGGTAGCCATGACAGATGCCACCAGTAAAGGACCAAAAGCCTCAATAGCCAGTGACTGCAGAACCACCTCTGCAATAAAAAGTGCGCCAGCCAAGGGGGTGTTATACGCAGAAGCCATCCCCGCTGCTCCACCACAAGCGACTAACAAACGTAACTTGGGTCTTGATAAATTAAAAAAACGACCGACACTGGATGAGACGAGCGCCACTAATTGCACCATACCCCCTTCTCGACCAATTGATGCCCCAGAACTGATGGCAAACAGCGATGAAAGCAAGCGAGCCAAGGTGGGCCTGATTGAAATAACCCCATCACCCAAACGAATGACCTCCAGGTACTCCTGTGAGCGCATTCCTTTAAACAGGCGGCTTCCTAATACAAGCATTATGCCTCCTAATACACCACCAAGAGTCGGAATCAACAATCTCATTTCAGGTGAGAGATTTTCTGCAATAGCCACGATATCATCAGTACTTCCTGTCAAAAGCCATTTCAAGCCGATATTGGCTTCTCGAAATAAAGCCGAAGCCGCGCCTCCCAATACACCGACAATAGCTGCTAAGACCAGCATGCCATCTTTTGATCGGTAGCCTAAAGATTCTCCAATACGGATTCGAATGAGAAGAATAAAGTGAGTCAATAATTGGATCATAAAAATTTAAGCAATAAGTTAATAGGGTTTTTAAAGCCCATAACAATGAGCTAAGTTAATTCTTGGATGGAAGCAGTTAAATATAAAAAAGACCGAAGATTATAAAGTAGAATTTTATTAATCAAATAAAAAATACAGGTCCTGAACTAACTCCATGGTTACCGGGTTTGATAATGACTGAATAAACTTGATATCTGTTTATGTAGTCAGATATCCACAAGAAAATCGATGTAAATGTAGAAATGTGTTAAATTCTTACCGGGTTATAATTTTTTATCATAACCAAACTTCTATGAATACTTCAAATCAAATATAGGGCAATTATGAACAAAATAAGAGCTACATTAATCGCTACTGTCCTGACCCTGCCAACGTTAGCAACAGTCAATGCCGCAACTGCACCTATTTGTAAGGAGCTTACCAATGCGGCGGGTAGTAACATCGTGGGTTTTATAGACCCAGTCGTTTGCAATACAGCCCCATCCATCAAACAATTAGTCAATAGTAACCAGTTTCCTGATGTCAGTTATCTTGGTTTGTGTTATGTATCAAGAGGAGCGATAAATGTTTTATGGGGAACCAAAGAGCTTACCGTAAAAACAGCCTCCGCCTGGATTGATAGCTCCAGTACCTTTGGAGTACCTGTTATCTTTCCACCTACAAACCCAGCATCACTTTATGGGGTCGGATATATTGGAACAGTTGCCACTCAGTGGGCTATTTCTGACAATGAAGGCAAAGACTTAGGGGTAATTTATACCCGTGACACCATCAACCTAGGCGAAAATCTAGCAACTGCAGGTAGTGAAGATGATGTTGTTATCGGAGGCTCTAAGCTTTTTGAAGGCGCAAAAGGGACAATCAAGTTAAGATCAGTTCAGCTACAGTCTGGAAGCGTTGAAGTCGGTACGCTAGGCGGTAAGCTTTGCATTAATAGTCAGGAGCAAAATAAAAACTAATCAAGAGTTAATCCTGAAGTGTTGTTTGGGTAAATGACACTTCAGTGGTTGTCGGTTGCACCAATTCAATTCAAATAACGATAACTTGAAAAGCTTGCCAATGCTGACTTTACTAGTTAAAGTGAGGAAACTAACGACAAGGAGGTTTTTTCATGACAACTATTTCACAACCCAATATCCCCATTAACATCTACCGGTTTTGTTTTAAAACCGATAGCTCACCTCGTTTGCCTGATTTCCCGGGTTCTGCCTGGCGCGGTGCCTTTGGTCATGCACTTAAGAAGACTGTGTGCGTGGTGCGTAATCAAGCCTGTAATCAATGCATGCTAAAAAATGCTTGTGCTTACAGTATTGTCTTTGAGACACCGCCACCGACTAATACCGAAAAGATGCGCAAGTATACGGCGGCACCTCATCCCTTTGTTTTACAATTTCCCGTTATCGCGGGTCAAGCCAGTACAAGTTACAGTTTAGATGTGATCTTGTTTGGACACGGTCAACGCTACTTCCCTTATATTGTTCATGCTTTTAAACTAGCCGGTCAACACGGGATTGGAGGGCGCCAGCAAGTGTTTAATCTGGAAAGAGTTGACGAGATTAATCAACGGGGCGAAGCTGAAACAATCTTTGAAAACGGAGAGCTTAATCCCCTAAAGCCTCCTGAAAAGATAATGATTCCCCTGATGCCTCAACAAATCAAAATAAGCTTTCATACACAGTTACGTCTTAAACAGGATAACAAGAATCTGGGCGCTCCAGGCTTTAACTTTGGCAGCTTCTTTAATATCTTGCTCAGGCGGATTTCTATGATTAGTTACTTTTATACGGATTCACCCTTAGAGACCGATTTTGCCGCCTTGACCGCTAAAGCAAGAACGGTTCAGTTTAGTTCACAACAACTCGACTGGTACGATTGGACGCGCTATTCATCACGGCAACAAACTGAAATTATCATGGGCGGCGTGATGGGGTCTGTAGAGTTAAGTATGCAAGACCTGGAAGACTTTTGGCCTTACTTGTGGCTAGGGCAATGGACGCATCTGGGTAAAGGAACCAGCATGGGTATGGGGGCTTACCAGATTGAGATGACAAGCTTGTCAAATACCTAAGACTGATTGAATGCAGATACACTTTCAACCGACTTAATCATCACGGAACTATGCAACGCTAATGAGTATAAAAACAATTTTACTGGCAGTGACCGGGCTGACTCCACAAGTAATCACGGAAACCTTATTTGGGCTGCATCAACAAGGTCAGGCAATGCCAGAACAAATCCATATACTCACGACTGCCGAAGGTTATCAACGGGCGCGTTTAACTTTGATTAATGATGGTTGGTTACAACGTTTTTACGATGATTATCAAATAACCAAACCTGACTTTGATGAAAGTAATATACATATCTTGCAACAAGAGAATGGCGAACCTTTAGCCGATATTCGTACCCAAGCTGATAATCAGGCAATGGCTGATGGCATTACTGAATGGATTAGAGTCTTAACGGCTGATCCCTCTACGGCTTTGCATGTATCCATTGCGGGAGGTCGTAAAACAATGGGCTTTTATGCGGGATACGCACTCTCTTTATATGGGCGTACCCAAGACCGTTTGAGTCATGTGCTGGTATCGGCTGATTATGAAGCACATCCACAGTTTTATTATCCGACGCCTTATTCACAGGTTATCTATGGTAATGATCCGACCCGCAAGCCCCTGGATACTCAAAACGCAAGCGTGATGATTGCCGATATTGCCTTTGTACGTTTACGTCATGGTCTGGATGCGGCGTTACTGCAAGGTAAAAGTAGCTTTAGTCAGTCGGTTAACAAGGCTCAACAAGCCTTAGGTGCGGCTTATTTGCGTATTGACTTAAAGGCACATAGGATTAAAGCGCACGACACATTGATTAAACTGATACCGGCTGATTTAGCGTTTTATAGCTGGTTACTTAAACGCCAGTTGGCAGAGCAACCCTCGCCCAAATGTCCGAGTGAAGGAGCGCCAGAGCTGGACTATGCAGAGCAATATCTTCAGGAGTACCGCTTAATCACCGGTGAGTTAGGGGGCACAGATAGAACCCCGAATACTTTAGAACAAGGTATGAGTAAAACCTTTTTTGAACAGCGTAAATCGCGTATTAACAAACTATTGCAACAAACCTTAGCACAGGCCGCCTCTGCTTATTTGATCAGTCCGGTGGGTAAACGCCCGAATACCCGGTATCAAATACTATTGGCAACTGATCAGATTGAATATTTATAGGAGTAAGGGTGTGAGAGAACAGGATCATTTGGTTTTGGGGTGTTTATTACATGATATTGGCAAGTTCTTTGAGCGGGCTGAAATTTTAGATGATTACCGCAAAAATGATGAAATGAAACAAGGATATTGTAAAAAACATCCTGAGGGATATTACAGCCATCTGCATGTTTTAAATACCTTAAGGTTTTGTGAGCTCTTGAGTGAGCAAGTAACTCAAATAAAGCCTGATGAAAACCAAAGACAATCTACAGCGGATCAAAATTGGATTAATTTAGCTTCTCTTCATCATATTCCTTCAGAAAGAGAGGGCTCATATTTAGAGAAAATTGTTCAAGCAGCAGATCACTTGGCAAGTGCGGAAAGAGAGCAAGGTAATTTTTATGAGCAAGGTATTAATAAGAAAACTCGCCTGGAATCTCTATTGGGTCGAATTAGCATTGGTGAGACAGTAAGAAAAAATGACTGCTTTTTACCTTTATCACAAACAAGGTTATCTGAGGAAGCTGTCTATCCAAAGCATGCCAGTTTGATAGGAATGGAAGAAAAGTCTAGTGAGAAAGGAAAAGCTAAAGCTTGGTTAAGTCAAAATAGCCTGGTAAAGGATTATAAAAACATTGCTGAGAAATTTGTAGATGAGTTGCAAGGTTTACAAACATTTCAATCGGGTGTGACAAAAGAAAAAGTACTTAAATCAACGGTTAGAAGTTTGTTGAGTTTAATGGAGCAATATTTAGCTCAAGTACCTGCTGCAACCAATGTAATACATCCAGATATTTCCTTGTTTGATCATCTCCGTGTTACAGCGGCAATAGGTGAAGGTTTATATTTCTATCATGATGCCAATAAAGATCAAACGGCTAAAAACCTGGATGATAAGACAACGGTTAAGTGGCAACTTGTTTGTGGGGATTTTTCTGGAATTCAGAAGTTTATTTATAAGATTACTAGTAAGGGAGCGGCTAAAGGGTTAAGAGGGAGGTCATTTTTTATTCAATTATTATGTGATGCAGTAGCTGAGCAAATTATTCGATCACTCGGTTTATATGCTACAGCTAAAGTTTATTCATCAGGTGGTAAGTTTTATTTATTGATTCCATCTCATCAAACTGAACAACTAAAAAAAGTCGTTGATACTGTTAATCGACAGCTTTTAATTCAGTATCAAGGTGAAGTTTCATTGGGTGTGGGTATTGCGGAAATTAATGGGGATGATTTTCGTGGTGGCAATATGGGTAAACGTTGGCAAGAAGTAAACGAAGATTTACAGAAATATCGTTTACAGCCTTTTAAAACACAAGTCATGGAAGATATTGACTGTTTTTCTCAACAAACATTGCATGACTTAGGAGCCTGTAAGGTTTGCGGTAGGGATGATAAAGCAGCCGATCTTAATACAGATAAAACGTGTAAACAATGTCGTGAATTAGAAAACATAGGAAGAGTTCTGGCCAATACTGATTATTTGTTTTGGGTATGGGGTGAAGATAGAAAGACTGTGTTTAACAAAAGACTCAAACACTTATGTAAGATCGATTTTCCTGGCACAGATTGCAGTCTGTATTTTTTAGATAAAGAACCAGAATTTAGTGAGTTGACCGATTTGTCTGCTTCACATTTAGAAGCGTTAAATAATTGGAGAGGTTTGAAGAAAAATCTATTGGGTTATTCTCAAGGTTTACGTTATGTCGGTAAGTGGCAAAAAGATAAACAAAGTGCTGATTGGGAATTTGATGATTTTTCTAATCATGCAAAAGGGATTAGTCGAATGGGTGTCCTGCGCATGGACGTTGATAATTTAGGTGAGATTTTTATCCGAGGACTTCGTTTCGGTAGTGATGAAAACAAAACAATGGGATCACTTTCTCGGGTAGCAACTTTATCACGGCAGTTACATTTGTTTTTTGCGGGTTATTTGCATCAGATTCTTGTGAGTTACGAACGAAGCCAAATTATCTATGCGGGTGGTGACGATGTTTTCATTATTGGTAGTTGGGATGAATTACCTGAAGTCGCTTTTAAGATAAGGCAAGAGTTTCAGAAATATTGTGCTAACAATCAACATTTCACATTGTCAGGCGGTATTGCAACAGTTTCAGGTAAATATCCTATTTCCAAAGCCGCTGAATTAGCAGGGGATGCTGAAGAGCATGCAAAAAGTCTGATCCGTGGGAATATTCAAAAAGATGCCTTGTGCTTTTTGGATACCGTTATTGGGTGGGAGGAATTTAATGATGCAATTAAATTAAGAGAAACCATCCAACAAATCACTGAGAAAACTCAAAGCCAAGCACTTATAGACAAACTAAGGCAGGTTGTCATATCGGTTCAGGAAATTAAGCAACGAGATAAGCAGGGAAAAATAGATGAGTTAATTTATTGGGATAAATGGAGATGGAGGTTAGTTTATAGCCTAAAACGTATGGATAAACGTTATCCCGACATTAAGGATGAACTAGATGAATTACTTCAGAAATTGATAACACCACAAAGCATACCTAACAAGCAAACGGTAATGGATTGGTTGCAATTACCTGTTCGTTGGGCTGAATTTTTAATGAGGAGTAAAACGAATGACTGAGAAAATAAAATCCTTTATTCAAAGGGATGAAACAGCAAAGAGTATGGTGGAGTATGCTGACAATTTGGCTGGACAAATTTATCGAGACGTTAGTTCATCACAGATACGAAATGCGTATGGGACGGTTAAAAAGTTAGAGATGCAAAGTGTTTTTGATAATAAAGCTTATCGCGAGTTGTTGTTATTGAAACCTAAGTTGGCCTATGCACGCGGTCGGACAGATGCGAAGAAAAAAGATAACTTTAAAAAACTTGAAGACGCTTTATCAGCCGCTATTGATGCTGTTGATGTAAAAGAACCCGAAACTTTTAAACGGTTTTGTAATTTCTTTGAAGCAATTCTTGCTTATCACAAAGCACATGGCGGCAAATAGAATAAGGTAAGGTGAAAAAAATGAGCGAACAAAACAATTTAAAACTAAGCAGCAAGATCTTCATCAAAGGCACTATTAAAGCTTTAACAGGCATGCACATAGGTGGTAATTCTATTGGTATGGCAATTGGTGGTGCAGACAAAGTGGTAGTCCGAAATCCACTGACAAACGAGCCCTATATTCCCGGCTCTTCGTTACGTGGAAAAATGCGTTCATTGTTAGAAAGAGCGAGAGGAGATGAAAAGCATAATCCAGAGGGTGGTTTTAGTTTAAAGGACGGTAAATTAGAGTCAGCGGCTGGTACTCGCTCCGATACATTATTAGGGCAACTTTTTGGAGTTTCTGCTTCTGAAAGTAATAAGCAACCTACACGATTAATTGTACGTGATGCTCATTTAACTGAAATCAGTAAAAATGAATTGATTAACGCTCCTAATACCGATATGCCAATGACCGAGGTTAAAACGGAGGTTAATATTGATCGCATTACCTCGGCTGCAAATCCTAGGCAATTTGAACGAGTTCCCGCAGGAGCAGTATTTAACTTTGAATTAGTGCTGACCTTAATGGATGGAGATAACGAGGAAAAACTTCTGGGTCTGGTGCGTGAAGGACTGGAGTTGGTACAGCATGATAGCTTAGGCGGGCATGGTTCACGGGGTTATGGTGCTGTAAAGTTTAGTATTACAACTCTTCAAGAAAGAACTATGCAACACTATCACGATGGAAAGCCTGCTGAAGATGTTAAAGATAATTTGAAAGAGTTATTTGCAGATTTTACTACTGGTGAAGCAGTCGCTGGGGCTTAAGATGGAATGTTATCGGCTTTCGTTTAAGGCAGCTTTTCATGTGGATAGTCGTGGCAATGACTTCTATGAGGAAAGCAATACTTTTATTCATTCAGATACCTTGAGTGCGGCTATTTTGGCAACTTTGGCTACAGTAAGTCCAGAGGATGTTACCAAACAAGCTCAATCACCCTCGTTTAGGATTAGTTCAGCTTTTCCATTTTATAAAGCCGTTTACTTGTTGCCGAGAGTATTGAGTAGTCAAGCAATTAAATTACCTGAAGATCGCTTAAGAGAAGCGAAAAAACTGAAGAAGATTCAATGGCTGGATACTGATTTATGGAAAGCTTCGTTAACTAGTCCTCAATGGGCAGAACAAATCAATTTATCTGGTGGGGTTTGCCAAGGTGTTATAGCGAGTAAATCAGACCATTTACCAGAGAGGCTTTGGGTTGAGGAAGAACGTCCTCGTTTAGCAATTGATAGAGCGACCAATCAATCATCGGACGGAAAGCTATTTAACTTTAGTCGTATTTGGTTTCATCCAGAGGGTGGCTTGTATTTTTTGGCTGTGTTTACTGATGAAGCTAGTCAGCAGCAATTCGAGACTATGTTGAGTATATTAGGTGATAGTGGTATCGGTGCAGACCGAACAAATGGTAATGGTCACTTTACATGGCAACGAGGTAAAAATCCTGGTCTACAATTGGCTGATCATCATAAATCGGTTGCCTTATCACTGGTTAATCCAACACCAAGTGATTGTCAAAATGGGTGGTTGGATGAATCTGCCTATAAATTAATTTCACGCGGTGGATGGGTTGGTGGCAGTGGACTTCGTAAACAACGTTTACGAATGTTTACCGAAGGCAGCGTTTTCTCAAAACCTTTACAAGGTCGGGTCGTGGATGTTTCGATTGATGGAATGCAACAGAAAGTCTATCGCGATGGGCGTGGATTTTTCGTCAAGGCGGGTTAAATTATGAACATGAAAGGGATAAATCAAACAGTTAAGTTAGGCTTAGAAATATTAACACCGACACAAGCGGGTTCAGGTGAGGAACTGCTTAAAGATTTTGATTATATAGATCGAGCCGGTGAAGTTTTTATTGTGGATCAAGAACAAAGTTTTAATGTGGTTGCATCCGGTAATTTAGCGTTGGATAGTTTGATGGTATCTGGTTTTAAATTGAATGATCTAGTTAAGGCCGCTGGTCAAGATTTTGGATATCGAATACCTTGGCTTTCGAATAAGCAAAAAATACCGGATAAATTACGTGAACAGGTAAAAGACGCTTTTAACCGTCCTTATTTACCAGGGTCTGCGTTAAAAGGAGCGATACGCACAGCATTGATTGCCGAATGGTTACGCTCTGTTATGCAATCTAAAGACATTTTAAAACATATAGAAAGCTTACTTCCTAGTAGAGATCGATATGGAAGGGCGCCTAAAGCCAAATCAGCCTCGAATAATTTAATGGAAGCTTTAACTGGTAAAGATGCCCAACAAGATATTTTTCGTCCCTTCAAAACCACAGATGCGCTGTTTAATTCTAGCGATCTTTGTCTTGCTGATATTCGGTGGCTTAATGAAAATCGCTGGCGCAGCATGGTACAAAAGAAGAGTTTTGAAGATTGGAAAGATGCGGATGGTATATGTGCTGAGGTATTAAAACCAGGCTCTATAACATTGGCTACTTTACAATGGGATGGTTTTTTACTCAGTGATTCTTGTTGGCAACAGAAAGGGACTATCGCGAATATTTTGCCAAAAGACTTTGCTGGTCTTAAAGAGCTGCTTAATAAACATGCGAAATATCGTTTAGGTAAAGAAATTGAGTTTTACCAAACTCAAGGCAAACAGCAGCCAAAAGATGAATGTCAGCGAATCTTGACGCAACTGGAAAAAGACCCAGATGCGGCTTATTTACAACTCTCTTGGGGAAGTGGTTGGCGTGGCATGACTGGTGACTGGGCTTCAGAAGATCAAATAAAGTCTTTTAGGGAATTATTCGGTTTAGGTAAACCGGGAAGACCATTTCCAAAAACTCGACGATTAGTTGTAAATGGCGAACCAAAGTTACCACTAGGTTGGATTAGATTGTTACCTTATGAAAAGATAGCTGATCGTCTTGAGCAACGACAAGTGGCTCAAGACGTTTCAGCAAACCACTCACAATGGGTAACTCAAAAGATCTCACAAATTGCTCAACAAAATCGTAGTTCAGAAAAAGATGCATTGCGAGGTAAGGCCTTAGCTGAAGCATGGAGTACACTCCCTGATGGTAGTGAAAAGACTGCAGCCTTAGCTGATATTAAAAAACGTTGGCAAGCTGAAAACTGGTGGGATGAACCAAATGGGAAATCTGCTAAACAAGCTAAAGCTATTTATGACCAATAACAGATAACGACATATTCTGTTGAGACAACAATCTTTAAGTTTTACAAAGGCAAACAAATGCAGCCAATTCGTCAGATTTATCAAGATACGCCTAGTGTTATTCATATTAGTATTCCCGAAGAACTTCAGCACCACCCAGTAGAGGTGATTATTAGAGCTTTGGATGATTCTACTAAAAGTGAAATTAAAGAAACCGATGCTAATGGTTGGCCGATTGGTTTTTTTGAAGCGACAGCCGGATGTTTGGCTGATGATCCAATTGAGCGTGCTCCACAAGGAGATTATGAAACACGTCTGGAACTGGAATGATTTACTTACTCGATAATAATGTTTGTGTCGTCTATCTTAAGTGACCCACAATACACGTGAGTTCAATCGTGTCAATGGCTTAAAGCTTGTCGATTGGGAGATTTAAATGCAACCAACCCTGGAAATCACAAATGACTGAATTGTTAGTAATCATCTTAGGCATAACTGGGCTAATCCTATTCGGATTACTCATTATCACTATCCTGATTTTAATCCGGGTCAATACCTTACTTAAAGCTAATCTAGACACAAGTACAGAAGAACTAATCCGCTTACATCACCAGCATGAGAATAGTTTAAAACAAGGCTTTTCCGACGTCCGCAAAGAACTCAGAGACGTTAGTTTTGATAACAGAAAAGAAATGCAGGACGCTTTTAAAAGCTTTCAGGATACCGTGTTAAATCGTATCAGTGAGAACAATAGTGCCCAAGCTAGACAACTAAACGGCTTTGAAGAAACCATCAAGGCAGATGCTAAATCAAATCGTCAAGAATTGGCTGAGGGCTTAAAGTCTTTTGAAGCCCGCTTTTCTAGCAACATCATTGATATCAGAGACACGATAGAAAAACAACTCAAAGCCATTAGAGAAGACAATACTCAGCAATTATCCGAGATGCGTAAAACCGTGGATGAAAAGTTGCAAAGCACCTTAGAAAAGCGTTTGGGTGAATCCTTTAAACAAGTCAGTGATCGCTTAGAGCAAGTGCATAAAGGACTGGGAGAGATGCAAACCCTAGCCATTGGCGTGGGGGATTTAAAGAAAGTATTATCCAACGTTAAAACACGCGGCATTCTGGGAGAGTATCAATTAGGCAATATCCTGGAGCAAATATTAACCCCTGATCAATATGCTACCAATGTCGCTACCAAACAAGGTAGTCAGGCGAATGTAGAGTTTGCCATTAAGTTGCCGGGTAAAGGCGACGAGAAAACCGTCTGGTTGCCGATGGATTCAAAGTTCCCCTTAGAAAGCTATCAAGTCCTATTGCAAGCCTATGAAGAAGGAGATGCCGCTAAAATTGACCAAGCACAGAACACGCTATTAAAAGTGGTTGAGAGCTTTGCAAAAGACATCAGCACCAAATACATTGACCCACCGCATACCACCGACTTTGCAATTATGTTCTTACCCATTGAAAGCCTGTTTGCCGAAGTCTTAAGGCATCCGCACATGTTTGAACTGCTGCAACGTAAATACCGCATCACCATCACCGGGCCAACGACCTTATCTGCTTTACTTAATAGCTTGCACATGGGCTTTAGAACCCTGGCGGTTCAAAAGCGTAGCAGTGAAGTCTGGAAAGTATTAGCAGAAGTAAAGACAGAATTCGCCACGTATTCTGAGCAATTAGCCTTGGTACATAAACAACTCACCACTGCTTCAGGTTCCTTAGAAAAGTTAAAGGATACCCGCACTAGAGCGATGACAAAAAAACTACAGGATGTCTCCACATTAGAGTTGATTGAAGAACAAGAGCCCGTTTTGTTATTGGAAATTTAATGACCACTATTCTTATCTGCACCGTTGGTGGTAGCCATCAACCGATTGTAACGGCTATTAATGAACAACAGCCTGATCATGTTATTTTTATTTGTACAGGACAAGACCCCGCAACCGGACGTCAAGGTTCCAGTAGTCAAATCACCGGGACAGGGAACTGTCTTAAAGCGCAGCCGAATGATGAGACTCCGAGTTTACCCAATATTCCTGCTCAAGCTAATTTGAGTGAGGCTCAATTTACTTTGATTACCACCTTGTCAGATAATCTGGATCAAATTTATCTGGATTGCAGCGAGGCAATTGATAACGCTTTAATACAGTTTCCTAAGGCGAAGATTATTGCTGACTATACCGGAGGCACTAAATCCATGAGTGCGGGTTTGGTGATGGCGGTGATGGAATATCAGGATATCGCATTGCAATTAATCACCGGTAGTCGCAGTGATTTAATCAAGGTGAATGATGGTTCTCAATATGCAGCGGTTGCGAATAGTGAACGGATTCGGTTTGAACGCCTTATTGCTCCTTATCGACAAGCCTGGACACGTTATGCTTACAGTGAAGCAGAAGCAGGCTTAAAGAAAGTGGTTGCACCCAGTCATACAGAACTCAGGGGACACTACAGTAAGTTTCGAGACTTAAGTCTTGCCTTTGCCGAATGGGATAACTTTAATCATCACACCGCCTTAACCTTACTGCAACGGTATGCGCCCAGTCTACCGGATGATATAAAAGCCTATTTATCGATAGCTTTGCGCCTTAATGATCAGAATAATGATAAACGCGAAGCCGCACAACTATTAGATTTATACCGTAATGCCCAACGCCGTGCCGCACAAGGTCGTTATGATGATGCTATTTCTAGAGTCTATCGTTTGATTGAATGGACTGCACAATGGATATTAAAAACCCAATGTAATATTTACACTGCCGCTGTTAAAGAAGCCGACATCCCCGAAGGTTTAACATTAACTAAACATCATGAGAGCGGTCATTATCAAGCAGGCTTATTTGCGGCATGGCAGTTAGTTCGGTTTAAAACAAAAGGTGCGGCTGCTCAATTTATAGAAGCTCAAGAGAATAACTTACGCAACCATATTAAAGTACGTAACTTATCTATTCTGGCACATGGCTTTGAACCGGTTAAAGCCAGTGATTGGCAACCCATTCAAAACTGGTTAGAAGAACAGTTTGTGCCTATGTTATTGGCAGAAACAGCCAGTGTGCGGATTAAAGAACTACCCAAACAATTACCTGCGGTTTATACGCTGTAACATCATGACCATTAAAACACACTTGATTCTGGTGTCTGCCCAAGCGGTGCCTAATATTACCCCCGTATTGGATGATGATTTTAAACCAGATAATGTGGTGTTATTAGTCAGCCCAGATATGGCTTTACGAGCTGAATGGTTAGAGCACATCTATAACAAGCGGGGCGTTAAAAGTCGGCGCTGGCTGATAAATAATGCTTATGATATTGAGCAAATTCGCGATACGGTATTAGAGTTATTAACCGAATACGAAGACGGTAGCTTGGCTTTAAATGCGACCGGTGGCACCAAGCCCATGAGTATCGCGGCTTATGAAGTGTTTCGGGATTTAAAGCAGCCCATCTTTTATGTGCATCCTGAAGAAGATCGGGTTATCTGGTTATATCCATCAAAGCAGGCAGGACACGATTTAGCGGATCGGATTAAGTTACCCGAGTTTTTACAGGCGTATGGTGCAAAGGTTACGGGTCAAGGGGATACCTTGGGAGTACCGGCTGTTTATAGAGACCTCACAGAAGAAATTATTACCCGTATTGCCTATTATTCAAAAGCGCTGGGTAGTCTTAATTATTTAGCTCAAAAAGCCACGGGATCGTTGATTGTCGAGCTAGATACTCAACAAGTTAAAGATAATTTCTTAGCGGATCTTATTGCGTTGTTTTCTGATAACAAGCTATTAAGATTAGAAAAAAACCGATTGATCTTTGCATCAGAAGAAGATCGGTTCTATGTGAATGGGGGGTGGTTAGAACAGCATGTGTATGGGCAATGTCTGAATATCAAAAAGCAAACGGGTATTCAGGATATCGGGCGCAGTGTGCAGGTG
>Ga0194062_1000339_pt1 | contig 19592 bp, 18 predicted proteins | sample SepL2225m_MetaG_FD_155481 | JGI IMG/M metagenome (GOLD analysis project Ga0194062, IMG submission 155481) | Anoxic zone freshwater microbial communities from boreal shield lake in IISD Experimental Lakes Area, Ontario, Canada - Sep2016-L224-25m | ecosystem: Environmental > Aquatic > Freshwater >... | reverse complement strand
GAAGAAAGACTCGGTGTGAGCGTTCGGCGTTATGGCGTTCAGCGTTATGGCGTTCAGCGTTGATGCGTTATTGCGTTATTGCGTTCTGCCTTAATTTGTAAATCGTAAATTCCTTTTGTCGTCTGCCAAATAATTTCTACCTTTGCCCTCCTTTTAAAACTAAGAATAATGGCGATTATTGGAACTATCAGAAAGCAATCGGGCCTCGCAGTTGTTATTGTAGGGGTTGCCATTGCTGCTTTTGTTATTGGGGACTTTGGAAAAAAGAAAGCAAGCGGCACTACCAACATAGCTGTGGTTAGCGGGGAAGAGATACCCTATACCGACTTCACCGCCAAGGTTGAAGAAGCACTGGATGCACAAAAAGAAAACCGGCCAAATGACAAAATTACTGACCAGGAAGCTTTTCAAATCCGTCAGGGCATTTATGACCAGATGGTCAAAGAAGTGATCATGGGCAATGAGTTCGAAGAACTCGGCCTTGTTGTTTCTCCTGAAGAACTCTTCGACCAGGTCCAGGGGAAACAGCCGCACAGGTATATTCTGCAGTATTTTAAAGACCCCAAGACCGGCGCGTATGATCCGGCCCTGGTGCTTAATTATCTGAAACAGCTTGATCAGATGGAACCCAAGGCAAGGAAGCAATGGCTGGCTTTTGAAAAGGCTATCAAGGAAGATCGGCAGGAGACCAAATTCAACAAACTGGTAGAAAAATCTTTCTATATGCCTAAAGCTTTCCTGAAAAGGGATTATGAAAATAAGACCCGCTCTATGAAACTCAGGTTCGTTGCTCCCAATCCATATGAAATTCCCGACAGCACCGTGAAGATTACCGATGCAGATTACCAGGATTTTTACAATAAAAATATTCAGTTTTTCTATCAGGAGGAGGCCTTACGTGATCTCGATTATGTGACTTTTGATGTGCTTCCCAGTCCGATCGACCGCAAGAAGACATCCGAAGATGTAGTCTTATTATATAAGGATTTCTTAGCTACTCCGGATCCGATTACATTCATGAACGCCAATTCCGATAAGAAATATGACACCATGTTTGTAAAAAAAGGAGTCCTTGCCAGCCGTCTTGACTCTCTGCTTTTCGATGCGAAAGCAGGCACTCTCGTTTCTCCTTTTGAGCAGAATAACGTCTGGCTGATGGCCAAACTCCTCAGTGTTCAGGATAGGCCCGATACCATGACCGGAATGCAGTGTTTAATCGCTTTTTCAAGCCCCGGCAATGAAAGTATTAAACGGACAAAAGAACAGGCAAAAGTCAAGGCCGACAGCCTGATGACGATCTTAAAGAAGAATCCTGAAATGTTCCCCGATTTTGCCAGAACTGTTTCCGATTTTGGATCAGCAAAGGATGACGGCGGTGTGTTGAAAGCCATTACCGACGGCAGTCCGGGCTATTCAATCTTCTTTGAAGCCGGCATGGATATGAAACCGAAAGAATTTAAATCGCTTGAAACCAGAATAGGGTATGCCATTTTCAGGCTTGACAATAAAACAAAACCTGTTAAAAAGATCAAAGTTGCAGTTGTAGCCAGGAATATTGAACCCAGCAACCAGACCTATCAGGATACCTATACAAAAGCAAGCGCTTTTGCGGGTCAGTACAGAACTTCCGAAACGTTTGACAAAGCTTCTTCACAGCAGGGCCTTTCAAAACGCCAGGCAACCAGCATGAAGGAAACAGATAACTCTCTGATGGGCATGCAGAATGCCAGGGAAGTTGTTCGTTGGGCATTCTCAGAGAATACCAAGAACGGTGACATTTCCCCCGTGTTTGACCTTCAGGGCAAATACCTGGTCGGTATTCTTAAAAACGCAACACCAAAAGGCAATGTTCCATTAGAGTTGGTAAAATCAAGGATAGAGCCTTCGGTAAAAGGATTCAAAAAAGTAACTATAGCCACTGAGAAACTTACGAAAGTTTTAGCTAATACCAAAGATCTTTATGCCATCGCAGCGCAGCTGAAATGCAAAGTCGATACGGCTGTGATCACCTTTAGCGGAATGAACCGGGCAACTGTTTCCCGTGACCCTGATGTGATCGGAATGCTGTTTACCTCCCCTGCTTCAGGCCTGCTAGGGCCTTTGGAGGGACGTTATGGCGTTTATACTGCAATCATCGACGGGATTAACGAGGCTCCGAAAAAAGATGATTTCTCTGCTGAATTTCAGCAGGAAAAATCGGGCTTTGAACAACGTGCCTCAACATCAATTTATCCTGCTTTGCAGAAAACCGCCAAGATCGTTGATTCCCGGCTGAAATTCTATTAATAGAAAGGAATCGGGCTCTACTCGGCGAGGATAAGCACCTTATTCGACAGTACTTCTATAACACCTCCGCTGATATCGAAGTACTGTTCCTTCTCCCCTTTATTCTGTAACTTGATCCTGCCTCTTTTCAGAATGGATATCAGAGGAGCATGATCATTCAGCACCTCAAAGGAACCATCGATGCCCGGTAACTGAGCCAGTTCAACCTGATCGCCCGTAAACAGCGTGGAATCCGGAGTGATTATATCTACTTTCATGTTTATTCGTTATTTCGCCACTTCGCTACTTCGCCACCTCGCTACTTAGATTCCGCCATCAGCCTCTTACCTTTTTCTATCGCTTCTTCGATCGTTCCCACAAGGTTGAATGACGATTCAGGATATTCATCCACTTTACCGTCCATGATCATATTAAATCCTTTGATCGTATCTTCAATATTGACGAATGTTCCCGGTATGCCGGTAAATTGAGTTGCAACATGGAATGGCTGGGAAAGGAACCTCTGAACACGGCGTGCACGGGCTACCACCAGCTTGTCATCATCGGAAAGCTCATCCATCCCAAGGATAGCGATGATATCCTGCAGTTCCTTGTATCTCTGGAGTATCTGCTTGACCCTCTGTGCAGTGTTATAATGTTCTTCACCAACCACATCGGGAGATAAAATTCTTGATGTGGAATCAAGGGGGTCAACCGCCGGGTAAATGCCCAATTCGGAAATTTTACGGCTAAGAACCGTGGTCGCATCAAGGTGGGCAAAGGTAGTCGCAGGTGCAGGGTCGGTAAGGTCATCAGCAGGCACATAAACAGCCTGAACAGAGGTGATAGAACCTCTCTTGGTTGAAGTGATCCTTTCCTGCATGATACCCATCTCAGTTGCCAGTGTTGGCTGATAACCCACGGCCGATGGCATACGCCCTAACAGTGCCGAGACTTCGCTTCCTGCCTGAGTGAAACGGAAAATGTTGTCGATGAAAAACAGGATGTCGCGACCACCCGATGTCTCATCCCCATCACGGAAATATTCAGCCACAGTGAGGCCCGATAAAGCAACACGGGCACGCGCTCCGGGAGGTTCATTCATCTGTCCGAAAACCAGCGTAGCCTGAGAGTTGGCAAGTTCTTTACGGTCGACCTTCGACAGGTCCCAACCGCCTTTTTCCATCGCTTCTGTAAACTCCTTTCCATATCGGATAACTCCTGATTCTATCATTTCGCGAAGCAGGTCGTTTCCTTCACGGGTACGTTCGCCAACACCGCCAAATACCGACATTCCTGAATACTTCTTGGCAATATTATTGATCAGTTCCATGATGATCACCGTTTTACCAACACCGGCACCACCAAATAAACCAATTTTGCCTCCCTTGGAATAGGGCTCGATAAGGTCGATGACCTTGATCCCGGTATACAGTACCTCTTTGGTTGTAGTAAGCTGATCAAATGCCGGCGGATCACGGTGAATGGGATAGGTATGCGCCCGGGAAACTTCACCAAGTCCATCGATAGGGTTTCCGATCACGTTAAATAACCGTCCCCTGATCTCCTCAGTAGCAGGCATTGAGATAGGACCACCTCTTTCTACAACTTCCATCCCGCGGTGCAGGCCGTCGGTCGAATCCATCGCAATGGTCCTTACTGTATTTTCTCCAATGTCATACTCACATTCCAGAACAATGACATCGCCATTTTCATTTTTTACCTCCAGGGCATCATAGATGTTGGGTAAAGAAACTCCTTCATCAAAAGCAACATCGATAACAGGGCCAATGATTTGGAGTATCTTCCCTTTAACCAGTTCTTTACTTGATTCTTTCGCTTGCATATAAGATGGAAAATTTATACAAACCTACATCAATTTGACGAAATGGACAAGCCTGAAAAGAATAAATCTGTAATTTTACCGTTTCTGAAAACATTAACCCTAACAATTTTTTCCAATGCACATGAGCAGGAAGTGGTTGCTTGCACTCATCTTTATACCTATTATGTCGTTCAGCCAGCGGAATGTTGATGCCATAATCGATACCGTCGAAGCAAAAACGGGTACTGTAGTCCTTTATAAAAATAACACCTGGGAATATCTTGACAATGAACCTGTTATGATGAGTATCGAAGAAGATTCAACAGGAATATTCTGCACCCAGTGGATCAACGACCAGATCTTTGCTTATAAAATCCAAAGGGATTCAATAAAAGATACCGTATTGTTACTTGTAGATTCACTGCATCCGTTTCACTTACCGATATATGGACATCTGTTCCGGGGATTTACTTATTCTCATAAGGGCCTTGACATCAAACTCAACAAAGGTGATACGGTAAGAGCTGCTTTCAGCGGTGTGGTCCGCTATTCGAAGTATAACCGTGGCGGGTTCGGCAACCTCATCATTATCAGGCATTATAACGGACTGGAATCCTATTATGCCCATAATTCAAAAATACTGGTAAAGACGAATCAGATTATAAGGGCCGGGGACCCGATATCCCTCGGCGGTTCAAGCGGAAGGAGCCGAGGGCCTCATTGCCATTTTGAACTCAGGTACAAAGATGTTCCCCTGGATGCTCTGAGAGTTATTGATTTTGACAACCAGAAACTCATTGCCGCTACATTCCCGATCACTAAAAAGGTATTTTATCCTAACGACTATAACGTCAATGCTGTCTATCACAAGGTCAAAAACGGCGATACTCTGGGCCACATTGCCAAGAAATACCGAACGAATGTGAAGGAAATTTGCGCTATGAATAAGATGAAGACAAATTCAAAACTGAGGGTGGGAAGTACGATTAGGGTGAGATAAGGGATGGACGAATATCGAATATCGAATGACTGAATGATTGATTGATTGATTGATTGACTGATTGACGGATTGATTGAATAGCAAATATTTCGCTATTTCGCTACTTAATTATGAACGCCATAACGCTGAACGCTATTTATTTGCAGGGAACATCTTTCTTTGAAACACGATCAACATCAGCACTCCCGTGGTAATCGCTGAATCGGCTACATTGAAAACAGGCCGGAAAAAAAGAAATTCCTCTCCTCCATACAATGGCACCCAGGCAGGGAAACGGGTTTCTATGATCGGAAAATAAAACATATCGACCACCTTGCCATGCAGGAAAGTTGCATACCCGCCGCCTTTCGGGAAAAACGTGGCAATCTGCATATAAGTGCTTTCGTTGAAGATCAGCCCGTAGAAAGCCGAATCGATCATGTTGCCTATAGCTCCGGCAAGTATTAATGAGATGCACACGGTCATCAAGGTAGTTGCCCCTTTTTTTGTCACAACGTAAAGCCACCAGAAAATACCGGTAATGGCAATGATCCGGAATATACTAAGGGCGAGCTTCCCCCATTGTCCTCCCAGCTTCAGACCAAAGGCCATCCCTTCATTTTCAGTAAAATGAAGGTAAAACCAGTGACCCAGCATCGGATGGCTCTCCCCTATATAAAAATTGGTTTTAATCCAGATTTTAAGACCCTGATCCGCCAGAAGGATCAGAAAAACGATCCAGGCAGCTTTTTTCATTCTTCGTGATCGAGAAGATCTGCGGCCTGACGTTGAACCACTGCAGGTTGTGATTGTATACGTTTTGCTTCAATGCTGAGCGTTGCATGAGGTACCGAACGCAAACGATCTTTAGGAATAAGTTTACCTGTTACACGGCAGATCCCGTATGACTTGTTTTCAATACGTATAAGGGCGTTCTCCAGGGATTTGATGAATTTCTCCTGTCGGGCTGCAAACTTGCTGTTCTCTTCTTTTGAAAAAACCTGATATCCTTCTTCAAGTACCTTGAAAGTAGGAGAAGTGTCATTAGTATCATGCTCATTTCCGGTTGTATAGGCATCGGTAAGAAGCTGCAAGTCACTATGGGCTTTTTCCAATTTAAGAAGAATGATCTGTTTGAACTCATCAAGTTCCTCGTCGGTATACCTTGTCTTTAAACTTTCAGGCATTGTTGCTTTTTTCATAGCTCGTCAGGTTAATGTTCTAAAATAAACAACGACAGAAATCGAACTCCCTGCCGTTTGTAAATCAATCCACCTTTTCGATGGAAATATTTGTTGTTATCGTTTCTGTCAGCTCAATTTCGTCAGTTTGATTTTCTAATGTTCCCTCAACTGAGAACGATTGAGCCAGAATTTCGCTGCAAATATAAGAAATATTCTGATTCACTGCTTCATCCAATTCAGGATGCGATTGAATTTTTACACGGATCTTATCGGTTACCTCGAATTTTTTGTCTTTCCTCAGGTTCTGGATACGGTTGACCAGTTCTCTCACAATCCCTTCACTCTTCAATGCAGGTGATATCATCGTATCCAGCGCAACGACAAGGGAGCCCATAGTGGCGGTATGATAGCCCGGCAAGTCGTCTGACTGTATTTCGGCATCGCCCTGAACGAAAGTGTAGGAAGCTCCGTTGGAAAATGTTTTGGTGAAGGATCTTTCCCGTTCGAATTGAGCTATATCATCCTGGCTCCAGCCTTTCATGTCCTCGGCAATCATTTTCATATCCTTCCCGCATTTAGGACCAAGTTTTTTAAAATCGGGTTTTATCTTTTTGAAAAGGATACCATGGGTATCGGTGATATAATCTATTTGCTTGATATTCACCTCCGAAAGGATAAGATTTTTCACCGATTCGATCTGCTCTTTCAGAGTATCATTAAGCAGGGGGACAAGGATCCTGTTTAAAGGCTGGCGAACGCGGATGTTGGTTTTTTTCCTGATCGAAAGCGTCATGGAAGAGATCTTTTGGGCCATTTGCATTCTTTCTTCCAGTTGTTTGTCGATCAGTTCAGGGTTAGCTGAAGGAAAATCAGAATGGTGCACCGACTCAGCATTTTTCCGGCCCGAGACCCTGTTGATATCAATGAAAAGACGTTCTGCGAAAAAGGGTGCGATAGGGGCAATAAGTTGGGAAAGTGTTTCCAGACAAGTGTAAAGGGTCTGGTAAGCGCTTATCTTATCAGCCGAATAATCGCCTTTCCAGAAACGCCGGCGGCAAAGCCGTACATACCAGTTGCTGAGATGCTCATCCACAAAATCAGCTATTGCCCGTCCGGCTTTTGTAGGCTCATAGTCGGTATAACTCTCGTCAACAAACCTGATCAGTGAATTTAACTCTGAAAGAATCCAGCGGTCAATCTCGGGACGCTCTTCCAGGGGAATCTCCCGTTCAGAGTAAGCAAATCCGTCGATATTTGCATAAAGGGCAAAAAAAGCATAGGTATTATAAAGCGTTCCGAAGAATTTACGCTGGGATTCGGTAATTCCTTCACTGTCAAATTTCAGATTGTCCCAGGGCTGGGAGTTGGTGATCAGGTACCAGCGAGTAGCATCAGGTCCGAACTTCTTGATTGTTTCGAAAGGATCTACTCCATTGCCAAGGCGTTTCGACATTTTATTCCCTGCCTTGTCCAGGACAAGTCCGTTGGAAACACAGGTCTTGAAGGCAACCGAATCGAACAGCATCGAGGCGATAGCATGAAGGGTAAAAAACCATCCCCTGGTCTGGTCAACGCCTTCTGCGATAAAATCGGCAGGGAAAAAACTCTCCAGGCTGCGGCTTTTATCAAAAGGGTAATGATACTGGGCATAGGGCACCGCACCGGAGTCGAACCAAACATCGATAAGGTCAGACTCCCTGCGCATCGGCTGGCCACTGTCACTAACAAGGATGATATCATCAACGAAGGGGCGGTGAAGATCAAACGAATGATAATTCGCATCCGAAAGATCATCTTCTTTGTAGGATTCCAGTGGATTGACTTTCATAAAACCGGCCACGACAGCTTTTTCGATTTCCTGTTTCAGCCGGGCTACGGAACCAATGCAGATTTCCTGCTTACCGTCATCAGTCCTCCATATAGGTAAAGGAGTTCCCCAGAACCTTGAACGGCTAAGGTTCCAGTCGACAAGATTCTCAAGCCAGTTCCCGAAACGCCCGGTGCCTGTGGATTCAGGTTTCCAGTTGATGGTGCTGTTCAGGCTGATCATGCTCTCCTTGCATGCAGTAGTACGGATGAACCACGAATCCAAAGGATAGTACAGCACAGGCTTGTCGGTACGCCAGCAGTGAGGATAGGAATGTTCGTACTTTTCCGATTTAAACGCTTTGTTTTCGTGTTTCAGCCTGACGATAATATCGATATCGACCGGCGGACAGTCTTTGCCGTCGCAATCACCATCATATTCAACCTTAACATAACGGCCTGCCAATTCGCCCATCTGTTCAGTAAACCTGCCCTGCTTGTCAACCAGGGTCAGCGAACCCAAACCATACTGTTTGCCTACACGGAAGTCATCCGACCCAAAACTGGGCGCTATATGTACAATTCCTGTTCCGTCATGTGTGGTAACAAAATCCCCTAAAACAACCCTGAAAGGATCTCCGTCTTCAGGAAGGGCATAAGGCAGAAGTTGTTCGTAGCGTAAATTTTCAAAATCCGAACCTTTGTACTCTGCAACAATTCGGTATGGGATGTTCTTCTGGCCTTCATTATAATCTTCCAGCTCGATCTGAGAATTTTTCTCAGGAAGGTACTGGTGCAGCAAGTCCTTTGCCATGATCACAGTCTGCTCACGGAAAGTATACGGATTGTATGTACGTATGACCAGGTAGCTTATGTCTTTGCCAACAGCCAGGCCGGTGTTCGAAGGCAGGGTCCAGGGAGTAGTTGTCCATGCCAGGAAATAAACATCTCCGAAAAGATCATTGAACAGAAACTCAGATGTTTCGTTGCGAATGACCTTGAACTGGGCTACGACGGTATTATCCTTAACTGTTTTATAGGCTCCGGGCTGATTTAGTTCATGAGTACTCAGGCCCGTCCCGGCTGCCGGAGAATATGGCTGTATGGTATATCCCTTGTACAACAGTCCTTTTTCATGTAATTTGCCAAGAAGGTACCAAACCGATTCGATATATTTATTTTCGTAGGTGATATAGGGGTCATCGAGGTTCAGCCAGTATCCCATCTGCACGGTGAGTTCGTCCCAGAGGTCCTTGTACTTCATCACCTCGTTACGGCATTCCTTATTATACTCTTCGATGGATATCTTTTTCCCGATGTCTTCTTTGGTGATCCCGAGTTTTTTCTCCACCCCGATCTCAATAGGGAGGCCGTGGGTATCCCAACCTGCTTTGCGGCTTACATAGAAACCTTTCATGGTTTTGTACCTGCAGAAGATATCCTTGATGGTGCGGGCCATCACATGGTGTATTCCGGGAATCCCGTTAGCTGAAGGAGGGCCTTCGTAGAAAACATAGGGAGGCTTGCCTTGAGTGAGCTCCAGGCTTTTCTCAAATGTATTATGCTCCTTCCACCAGGATTGTATGTCTTTCCCGATTGTTGTGAGGTCGAGCTTGCTGTACTCAGTATATTTGGTTTTCATGCTTCTGAAAAAGTCTGCAAAGGTAATGTTTTTTCAGAAACTTACGAATGTGCATAAAGAGCGAAATGGTTTTAAGCGAAGCAGTTCACACGAGCGGCCTCAGGTGGAGCAAAGGGAGCATTTTGCATAAGCGGCCTCAGGTGGAGCAAAGGGAGCATTTTGCGTAAGCGGCCTCAGGTGGAGCGCAGCGACACCGTAGCCGCGACGCAAAGATGCGACCGAAAACGACACCGCAGCCGCGACGCAAAGATGCGACCGAAAACGACACCGCAGCGGCAGTGTTACGCTGCGAGCGAACAGTGTCACGACAAAGGAAACAGCAGCCTCACCGAAGCCCCGCCATCAGGTTTATTGCAAACCTCCACCCGGCCTCCATGGGCATCCATCACCATCTTCGCCAGACAAAGATCAAGTCCCACATTTTCGTCGATATGCTGTCCTCCGAGACCGAAAAGAGTAAACAGGTTTTTCAGTGCTTCTTCATTGAAGCCTGGCCCCTGGTCGGTTATTTCGCAACCGGCATGTCCTGGTTCAGTAATCAGAAGAATAGTGATCTGAGCTTTGTCAGGTGAATATTCAATCGCATTCTCCAATACGCCAAGAAAGCAATTTTTGATAAGCTTTTCATTCCCGTCGATGAAGGTAGCAGCAAGCCGGGGATCTAACAGTGCCACCAGACCTTTATTTGTGATTGGAACAAGAAATTCATTCAGCCCGGTTTCGAGAATACTGCCAAGTGACAATGATTTTTTCGGAATCGGGCGCTCCCTTGCTATTAGTTCTGTGAGCTGTAACACGACCGCAAGAAACTTCTCAAGCCTTATCGAAGAGTGAGCAATAAATTCTACATATTCCTTTATTTCAGGTGCCTCAGTCATACCCTGCAGGATATTTGTAAACCCGAGAATTGCGTTCAGAGGAGTGCGGATTTCATGGTTGATCATATGAAGGAACTCTGTTTTGGCTTTGTCAAGCGATTGCAGGCTATGATATGCTTTTCCCAGTTCATCGTGGGCTTTGGTGAGCGCCTCCGTCCGTTCTTCCACTTTTTTCTCCAGCCAGGAGTTGACTTCAAGGAGCTGTTCACGGTTGGATTGCAGTTCCAGATGTGTCTTGACCCTGGCGAGCAGTTCTTCAGTGGAAAACGGTTTGGTGATATAATCTACACCTCCACTCGTAAAGGCTTTACTCAGGCTCGACATATCGGTCTTAGCTGTCAGAAAGATCACCGGCACCTCGTGGTTCTTTGTCATACTTTTGATCCTAAGGCATGTTTCATATCCATCCAGGCCGGGCATGACGATGTCAAGAAGGATCAGATCATAGCTTTCGGCTTCCAGAATATTGATTGCTTCAATTCCGCTGAAAGCATAATCGACCTGGTAATTCAGAGGTGTGAGAAGCGCCGCAAGGACTTTAAGATTCTTCGGATTATCGTCCACAGCAAGGATCTTGTAATTATTATTTTCCATAGCAAAATTATTATTGTGTGAATATCGCTTCTTTTCGTGAAAATCATAATTTTTTACCAATAAATTTTTATCAGGCTGGTGTGAAAAAAAATATTGTTATGGTGTTAATGCAAATGATTACATTTGAGTGATTTTTAATTTCGAAAATCGCGGATATCTGATGAAGAATACTATGGAGTGGATTGATGAGCTTGACGGATCAGTGATAATGAGTGATTTAAGCGGCAAAGTAATGTATGCAAATGAGACTGCAGAATGTACATTTGTGAAGCCTGGCGAGCCATCTTTAATTGGCCGGGACCTGATGGACTGCCATAACGATAACTCAAAAAGCATGATCAGAAAAATTTTAGAAAAAAAAGTGAAGAATGTATATACCATCGAAAAGAACGGGAAAAAGAAACTGATCTACCAGACTCCATGGATTTCAGACGGCCAGTTGAAGGGCCTGGTCGAGTTTTCCTTTGAAATTCCTTTTGACATGCCCCATTTTATAAGAAAATAAGGTAAGAAAACAGCATGAAACGAATAGGCTATTTTTTATTACTGATAATAATCCTGGCAACGGGCTGCATGCGTCATCATGTTTTGAAACCCGGTCCTTACCTTGGAGTGATCCGTATCGACAGCAATGAGCATGAGATGGATATTCCTTTTAATATGATTTATGCCATAACCCCCGACGGGCAAAAGGTGATGCAGGTATCCAATGCAAAGGAGGTTATTATGATCAATGAACTTTCACTTTCCGGAGATACCGTTTTCATGAGATTTCCTGTTTTTACTTCCGAGATTGTTGCAGTCATCAGGCACGACTCCCTCTGCGGACGATATTATCCAAAAGGCAGGTCGGAAGGAAACGGGTATTCGTTTTATGCACTACCTGGAGTGAATGACCGTTTTCCATGGGCTGATGAACACTCAAAGTCTAACCTTAGCGGAAAATGGAAGATCACTGAAAACGCCGGAACACCAAGTGCTTCAGTGATGGTGGGTGAATTTGTTCAGGACAGCGATCATATAGAAGGAACAATTCTTAATTCAGGAGGGGACTACAGGTACCTGGAAGGAAAGGTTTCGGGAAATAAATTTATGATCTCAACTGTCGACGGGGCTCATACTATGATTCTCACAGCTGATATCTCCACGGCAGGGAATCTCGAAAACGGCAGGTTTATAGGAAGCCCGGCATGGAGAACCAGCTGGACTGCCGAAAGAAATGATACGATCCAACTCCCTGCTATGGATCAGCTCGTAAAAGTAAAACCAGGTTCACGGCCTTTTACTTTCAGGTTTCCAGATATGGGAGGTGATACGGTTTCGCTTGAAGATCCCCGGTTTAAGAATAAGGTTATCGTCGTTATGGCCATCGGAACCTGGTGCCCTAACTGTCTTGATGAAACGATGTTTTTCAGAGATCTTAACACAAAATACAAAGAACAGGGCCTTGAACTGGTTTCACTTTGTTTTGAAGGCAATGCATTCTCAGCTTCAAAACCAGGAATGGAGCGCTTCATTTCCCAGACCGCAGCCGGGTATAATTTCCTTTATGCCGGGCCCCGCGGGCAGGGTTCTCTTCGATCTGTACTGTTTAATCTCGATGGCCGTATGGCGTACCCTACTTCCATTTACATAGACAGGAAAGGAGTAATCCGAAAAGTTGAGACTGGGTTTTATGGCCCGGGGACGGGAAAGCATTATCAGCACTATTGTGAGGAAACCACGAAGTTCATCGAAAAGCTTCTGGCAGAGTGATTGACTGAGTGACTGAGTGACCTTCAATACGCCCACCTGAGCCAGACACTGCCCCAGGTAAATCCGCCTCCAAAGGCAGCCAGAATAATATTATCGCCTTTTTTCAGTTTATTCTCCCATTCCCAGAGGCAAAGAGGAATTGTTCCTCCTGTAGTATTTCCATACCGTTCAATATTGATCATGACCTGTTCGGTTCCCACACCCATTCTTCGGGCAGTTGCATCAATGATACGTAGGTTTGCCTGATGAGGGACCAGATAAGCCACATCTTCTGACTTCAGGTTATTTTTGGCCATGATCTCGGCTGCTACATCAGCCATTTTAGTTACTGCAAATTTGAAAACAGGCTGGCCTTCCTGGTATACGAAATGCTCTTTTGCGTCAATCGTTTCATGGGAAGAAGGTTTCAGCGAACCACCCGCCTTCATATGCAGGTAAAAACGACCTGATCCATCCGATCGCATGATCGAATCCATAATACCCACATCCTCGGTAGTCGGCTCAAGTAAAATGGCTCCGGCAGCATCACCAAACAAAACACAGGTGTCACGACTGGTATAATCAGTGATGGACGACATTTTATCGGCACCGAGTACGATCGCCTTTTTCACAGACCCGGTTTCAACATATTTGGACGCCGTAATCAGAGCATACAATAAACCGGAGCAAGCTGCATTCATATCAAATCCAAATGCATTCTTCATCCCGGTCTTGTCACAAACTATATTTGCCGTGGCCGGAAAAACCATATCCGGAGTTACCGTCGCACAGATCACCATACCAATCTCTTCCGGATGTGTTCCTGTTTTTTCAAGCAATCCCTTCACCGCTTCAGCAGCCATGTCAGATGTTCCCAGACCACCTTTCAGGATATGGCGTTCTTTAATACCGGTGCGCGTCATGATCCATTCATCCGAGGTGTCAACCATAGCCTCCAGCTCTTTGTTCGTAAGGATATAGGGTGGGACCCAGCAATGAATTCCTGTGATTGCCGCTCTTAATCTGGTCATGAAAATGAATTTAAATATTGTTGATGGTGTAACGCTCCAGCGCAAGGTTAATCTTCGATGTAAGTTTGGCTTTATTAATATCCCTCGAAAGAAGAATCATGTTCTTGATCGCTGTAATGTTTGAAATTCCATGACCCACGATAACATTCCCGTTTACTCCCAGGATAGGCGTACCTCCATAGATCTCGTAATTGAAACGGTCAAGATAAGTGTCTTTTATCCCACGTTTGATAAAAACACGGTACATGGCTTCGATCTGCTTGAGTACAATGTTCCCCACAAAACCATCGCATACGATAACATCCACATTATCCCTGAACAGTTCCCTGCCTTCCACATTCCCGATAAAAGTAAAATCTTTTGATTCTTTCATCAACTGAAAAGCAGACTGGGTCGTCAGGCTTCCTTTTTTCTCTTCAGAACCTATGTTCAGCAACCCCACCCTGGGATTCTTGACATGAAATACATGCTTGGCAAATAAAGATCCCAGTAGGCCGAACTGGTACATCACATCAGGTTTGGCGTCAGGATTCGTTCCCACATCGATAAGGACCGTCATTCCTCCATTCTCCTTTGCAATGTAGGCCGGAGAACTCGGGCGGATAATACCCTGGATATTTCCCACGCTATAAATTGCTCCCACAAGCATCGCTCCGCTGCTTCCGGCACTGGCGAAAGAGTCTATTTCCTTATGCTTCAGCATACGGAAACCAGTTGAAATACTTGAATTTGGCTTATTGACAAGCGCTTTCGTAGGACTTTCATCCATCGCTATAAGATCAGGAGCATCCACGATCTCAAACTTCGAAGGCCTTACCTTCTCTTCTTTAAGAAAAGTAAGAATGCTGTCCTTTTTACCAATCAATACTATCTTGTCGGTGGAAGGCAGCTCTTTAAGAGCCATAATTGCACCATGCATGGTGGCATTCGGTGCAAAATCTCCTCCCAAAACATCTAACCCGATCCTCATTAGTCAGAATTTAGTTAACAAAGATTAATTGGTCGGGGAATAATCCAATTTCAAAAGATTATTCCGCAGCAGTCTTTTCAATAGCCTGCTTCCCACGGTAATAGCCGCATTCAGGACAAACCCTGTGATATAGAACAGATGCACCGCAGTTTGAGCAGCTTGCAAAGGTAGGAGTTTCCGCTTTATCATGTGTACGTCTTTTATCCCTGCGTTGGTTGGAGATTTTTCGTTTCGGATGTGGCATAAGATATTTGTATTAGTGTTAGTCTTTCTGTTTATTTCAATTTCCGATATAACTCGTCATTCTTCATTCTTCATTCGATATTCGATATTCGATCTTCTTCATTCTTTAAGCTTTCTCAAGACCTCCCATCTTGGATCAGGAATATGGGATTTCTTCAATTCCTCTAATTTTTCTAACACCCCGGGATTACAAAGACTTCTCCCCCTTTGGTCTTCTCCGTGAACCCTATACACCGGAAGCATCAGACTTACGTATTCATAAATGAACTGACTGATGTCAATCAGGCCGTCAGAATCTTTGATGATCTGCACATCTTCGCTTTCTTCTTCATAATGATCACTGAGTTTAACAACCAGCCGTTGTTCCCCTTTCAACGTCACGGTAAGCAAATCGCCGCAACGGTCACAGGGCAACTCTGCTGTTCCATGAATATCGAAACGAAAAACAAGCATACGCTCATCTTTCTCCATCTCCACATGAACCAATATATTGCTGTCAGTGAAATCATTATAATGATAATGTTCAAAGAACGAACCATCCGGATTGAAATCAAAACTAAACGTTCCGGATTTCAATCCACTGAACTGGATCTGATATTTTTCCATCTTCTCCACTTCTATTGAAAAAGCCTGCAAAATTAAAAATTAATTTGATGACTACCAAAACTGTATTTAGTCTTATCTTTGCCAACATAACAAATAAGACTAAAACTCGGCGATATGTTTAACACTATTATTACCTGGATGATCCCTTTCATGCCAAAAAAACTTGTATGGATATTCTCACAGAAATACATTGCAGGTGAAACCATTGATGATGCGATAAGAGTAAGCCGCGAATTAAACTCCAAAGGTATTAAAATCACAATAGACCTGCTTGGCGAATTCATAACCAATCTCCAACAGGCAGCCGAAAACAAAGAGGCCTACCTGGCTATTATCGACAGGGTACAGAAGGAAAAGATCGATGGAAATTATTCTCTTAAGCCAACAAGTTTTGGTTTGCTGCTCGATAAGGAGGTCTGCTACACACACATCCGTGAGATTGTAGCAAAAGCTGCATCGTTTGGCAATTTTATAAGAGTTGATATGGAAGATTCCCCCTGTACTGATCTTGAGATTGAACTTTTTAGAAAGCTTAAAAAAGAATTTCCCGAAAATGTCGGACTGGTTTTGCAGGTTTACCTGAAACGCACTCTGAAAGACCTGAAAGACATGAACGATATTCATTCAGCTAAAACGCCTCTGAGTTTTCGGATTTGTAAGGGCATTTATGTCGAGCCTGAAGCAATCGCCTTTAAAAAGTATCTCGAGATCAACGAACATTTCCTGGAAGACCTGGAGTATATGTTTGTTAACGGGTATTACCCTGGTATAGCCACCCACGACAAACCTGTGGTTGAAGGGGCCTATAAGCTTATTGAAAAATACAAGGTACCTAAAGACCGCTATGAATTTCAGATGTTGTATGGCGTGACCCCCGACTTACGAAGAAGCATCCTGGAAAAAGGCCATACCATGAGAGTGTATGTCCCGTTCGGAAAAGAATGGTTCGGTTACTCTACCCGTCGCCTAAAGGAAAATCCCAAAATGGCAAGTCTTATTATCAAGGCACTGTTTATCAGAGGATGATAGAATGTCGAATGTCGAATAAAAAAAAGGAATAGAGAATAATCGAATGTCGAATATTGAATAACGCAAAACTCTGAACGCCATAACGCTGAACGCCATAACTCTGAACGCTTAATCCGGGTTCCGGGGCTGTTATCACATGTGAAAATCAAAACCAAACGACAAAAGATTTTCCATCCTCAGCTGATTACTTACGTCCTCATCATAAAATAACCTGGTTTGGAGACTGGTTTTAAGGAAACGGTTGATCCGGTAAGCAAACAAATTTTTTAATGTCAGGTCAACGGCTGTCTTATCAGCTTTAAACAACAACAGGTCACAATTCCATTGGACCTTGCTACCAATCGGCCTGTCGATGAGGAGGTGCAGGCTAAGTCCGTACTCTAGAAAGCAAGTCTTTCCTCTTGGAACTCCAAAGAAAACGTCCCGGCCGGTTTTATCGAAAATATCAGGATCCAGTATAAATGTGATTTTAACGGCGCTGATACCAATATCAAGTATTCCCGTCTGATTGAATTTGAACCCGACCCCGCCCGAGAGATTACAGACAAGGGGAGTGAGAAAAGATGAATTAATTGTTCTGACAACAGAACCTCCGGTGTCCTGTGAAATATCCCAGGCATTGAAGATCCTTGTCGTGAGTATCGAGCTCACGGTGAACTGAAGAAATTTTGCAGCTTCATATGTAAATTTTGTAGTGAGTGAACTTTCATCGATCTGAAATTTACTGATACTGTCGATGTAATATAACAGTCCCAGGTTATGAACAAGTTCGTTGGTTAAGAGGAATCGCCTCGAGGAAATTCTAAACGAATATTTCAGGTTTTGAAGAAAAGCCAGCTGACCTGAATTTTTGTCCTCGGGCTTATTCATAAAGTAACAGGCGGAACCGGAGATACTGTAATCGATATGATTGCTGAGATTTACCTGGCCAGGCATTTTTTTATTAAATGGTCTGAAGACTACGGATTGTGTTGAATCATTCCACCCCAGATCCTGGGCCATGAGCTGGCTCACGCAAACACATGCCATAAATAAACCTGTGCGGATTATTTGTCTCCCTGGTTTCATGCCCTCCCGGTTTTATCATATTATCAGTGTCATTTAGCGGGTACTGGTATTGGTTTGAATCATATTTCCTTTAACATTCCAGAAATCCATGATGTCCATATCGATAAATAGAACATTTACCTGACCGTTCTTTGCGGGTTGTGAATTCATGGCTGAATTGGCAATCCTGAAACCGGATTCGTTAAACTTTCCCATAAATTTAGCCCAAAAGATTACACAGGTAAATGCAAATTTAGATGGATCAGGATTTACTCTCCCGCCCACGGGAAGAATGTTTATTTGCAGTTTCTCAAAAGTTGTAAGGGAGTCAATCCTGTATTCCTGGTTGATTTTCAGGCTTCCGGCAAAATCTGTTTCGACTCCTGAACAGAATGTTGAATCCTGGGTAATAATGCGATATCCGGCTGAATTATAAAACTGTGAAATCCCCGGAAGATTTTTGTTCTTAAACCAGTCGACCAGGGCTGCCGAGTCTTTGAAAACACAGAGGTATTCGGGATAAGCCTGAGAATATTGCTGTAATGCTGTTTTTACCGATTCCCGGGTTTCTATCTGAGGCTCTTTAATTGCATACTGCTTGATCAATGCCGATTTACAGGCAGACAGTCCGAAAACACTTACGGCCAGCAGAATAATGATGTTTATTTTCATGATTTTCCGATTTTTTTCATTGATTTCAGTTCATTATCAAAATTACAGGAAATCCGGCGGAAAAAGCCATGCTTTCTCGTTCGGATTTCCTGTTTCATCACCCTGAGAAATGATTTCTTCAACAGATTCCTGATTATATTGGAAATACAACAGTATATGTACGGGCCGATACATCATGAACAACAGGATAGGTTCCCGGCTTAATCGTTATATTGCGGTCGGAACCGAGCAGTTTTGTCACCGCATCGGAGAATGTATAAGGATCCTCAAAAGTGAGTGATCCGCTTTTGAAATAAGAGAGTGCGAATCCGTTCTCATACTGTAAAAGGTCAGCTTCGGCAACCATCAGTTCAAGCTGACCGGCAGCATTGATCCTTACCTGTGCCGGGCAAAGGGCTCCAGTGTATCCGCTCCCTTTCTCGGTACCGAACTGAATATCGAAACAGAGCCCAAACCCCGTCTGGCAATCAAATTTAGGACGATGGAAAGTAATGATGACCTTTACCCATACAGCAAATGAAGCCGAGGGGCCAGGGGTTACATTAAAAACAGAATTATTTCCGGCCTTTACGTTTCCGGCTAACATTAGTACGCTTAATAAGCAAACTGTGATAATTTTTTTCATGGCTTTCAGGTTTTAATTTTTTCACTCCTGAAACGGGGAGCGATTCCGCAGGCCTTATTTTAATCCGGCAAAGGCTTTAATCCCGGTTTAACAAATTCTATTTTATAGGGTTACCTCTTCTTTTCAACTTGTATCCACGTTTCCCCCTTTCTTTTCTTCTTAATCCGTCAAGTTGTCAAAAGTGATATGCTTTGAATAAAAAAAATATTTAATTCAGTAATAATCATTATTTTAGATAAAAGGCTTGGAAATTATCCAAAAAATTTTTAGTATCTTTGCAGCCGGTTTTGCCTCACCATAAAAAATCAAAGGAAAACATGGAAAAAACAAAAGTTCTTTTTGTTACTCAGGAAATCACACCTTACCTCAAAGACAGCCATATGGGAATGATCGGGCGTTATCTTCCCCAGGGAATCCAGGAAAAGGGAAAGGAGATCCGGACCTTCATGCCCCGATATGGAA
>Ga0194062_1000338_pt1 | contig 19611 bp, 18 predicted proteins | sample SepL2225m_MetaG_FD_155481 | JGI IMG/M metagenome (GOLD analysis project Ga0194062, IMG submission 155481) | Anoxic zone freshwater microbial communities from boreal shield lake in IISD Experimental Lakes Area, Ontario, Canada - Sep2016-L224-25m | ecosystem: Environmental > Aquatic > Freshwater >... | reverse complement strand
TACTAATGATTTTAGCAACGGTGTAGCCAAAATATCTAAAGGCATTACAGTCTCATAAACACCTACAGGTACAATCGCTCTGTTGCTGCCGTTTTTATCTGTAGTTAATGGAAAAAGACGATTATTTTTACGATCAACACTCGATGTATAAACATTCAATGCAGAATACTTATCTTTACCGGGAACAATCCAGCCAAATAATTCACGCGCACGACCTTCTTGTAAGGCAGAAACCTGGTTACTGTAACAACCTAAAAAGGCTGACCACCCCTGAGCTGTGTGACCATACAATACTGAACCCGAAATCACCCGACTTTCAACATCATCTTGTAACTCGCCTACTACCAAATCATCTATGTTAGCACCCACACGTGTACGCACTAAACGTGGATTTTTAACGGTAGGACCTGCTAATGAAACGACTCTTTCAACGTTTAATTGACCGGTAGTAAATAATGCGCCAATTGCAATCACAGCTTGATAATCGATATACCAAACAGATTTAGTAATATTGACTGGTTCAATAAAGTGAATATGTGTACTCGGTAAACCAGCTGGATGTGGACCTGAGAACTCAGCAACTGTAGTGGCATTGCCCACGGCTATATCAGCACCTGTTGCTTTAACTACATAGGTTTTACCGTCAGTCAACTTAGCAATAACCGCTAAGCCATTAGCAAAATCATTAGCGCGTTCCTTGATGATCACTGCTGGATCTGCTGCTAATGGTCTAGTGTCAATAGCCGTAACAAAAATAGAACTTGGCTTGCTATCTAAAGCAGGCGTTTTTCCGTAAGGACGTGCTCTTAAGGTAGTCCATAACCCAGAAGCAACCAAATTTTCTTTTACTTGCTCAGCGGATAAAGTAGCTAATTCTGACTCTGCATATCGATTAAATGTAACTTCTCCAGACCCACTTAATTCAATAACAACTGATTGCAATACCCGTTTTTCACCACGATTGATTGCTTTAACAACCCCAGCACCTGGTGAAGTAAAAACACATCCTGGATTTTTCTTGTCAGTGAAAAGAACCTGACCCAACTTGACCGTATCCCCCTCATTAACCATCATGGTAGGCTTCATACCTACATAATCAATCCCCAGAATTGCAACGGAATTAACCTGATTGCCATCCTCAATAATTTGTTTAGGACCTCCCGTTATGGGTAGATCTAAACCGTTTTTAATAGTAAATCGCATAGTTAATAAGCCTACTCTCCAAACAAGTTGCGGCGAACTCATCCCCCTATATCAAATAAATGTTACAAGAGGCGCATTAAGACATAAAACGTCTGCATTACATCATAAAATTGATGTTTTCTCAATGCTGGATTTTGTTGTCAATTAATATAATAAGGCTCAATAAAGAGCGATTCACAAACAATGAATCAATAATAATCAAGCAATATCAGCCAGATTACCTTTAGTTTCTAACCATATTTTCCTGTCGGGAGAACGTTTTTTAGCTAATAACAAATCCAACTGTCCAGTAGTGTCGTCATCTTCTTCAATGGTTAGCTGTACCAAACGACGAGTATCGGGATTCATTGTTGTTTCACGAAGTTGACTGGGATTCATTTCACCCAAGCCTTTAAAACGCTGGACATTGACTTGACCTTTTAATTTCTCTGCTTTGATTCTATCCAAAACACCCAGTCGCTCAGCCTCATCTAAAGCATAAAAAACCCGCTTACCTACATCAATCCGATACAAAGGTGGCATCGCAACAAACACATGTCCTTCTCTAACTAAGGCCGTAAAATGCTGATAAAACAATGCACAAATTAATGTTGCAATATGATTACCATCAGAATCAGCATCCGCAAGTATGCACACTTTTCCATAACGAAGCCCCTGCAAATCACTCGAACCCGGCTCTATCCCTAACGCGACAGCAATATCATGAACCTCCTGTGACGCCATCACCTGACTGGACTCGACTTCCCACGTATTAAGAATCTTTCCCCGCAGAGGCATAATAGCTTGAAAATCACGTTCACGTGCCTGCTTTGCAGACCCACCTGCGGAATCTCCTTCCACCAAAAACAACTCCGTGCGAGCAATATCCTGGGCCGAACAATCTGCCAGCTTGCCTGGCAAAGCAGGACCCGCTGTAATCCGTTTTCGAATAATTTTTTTATTGGATCGCAAGCGCTTTTGCGCACTTGAAATAATAATCTCTGCTATTTTTTCACCTTCAGCTGGATGCTGATTCAACCAAAGACTAAAACTATCCTTAGCAACTCCCGACACAAAGGCTACACATTCTCTTGAACTTAAACGTTCTTTCGTTTGACCTGAAAACTGAGGATCTTCCAACTTGACTGAAAGAACAAAATGACAGTTTTCCCAGACATCTTCAGGAGCGACCTTAACACCGCGCGGCAAAATCCCTCTAATATCACAAAACTCCCTCATCGCTTCAGTCAAACCAGCACGTAAACCATTAACGTGAGTTCCACCTTGAGCAGTGGGCACCAGATTCACATAACTCTCATTGAGAACTTCGGGTGGATTTTCAAGTGCCCAAACAATTCCCCACTCAACCGCCTCATGCTTTGCTGCAATATCACCCATAAACGGTTGCTCAGGAAAAAACTCAATATCTCCGATTCTATCCAGCAAATACTCTTTAAGACCGTTCTCGTAGCACCATAAAAACTCCTCATTACTCTGCTCGTCCTTTAGAGTAATCTTTAAGCCAGGACATAGTACTGCTTTAGCCCGAAGCACATGCTTTAATTTACTAACAGAAATTTTACTTGAATCAAAATACTTTTCGTTAGGCCAAAACTTGACTGAAGTCCCTGTGTTATTTCTACCGACAGTGCCCGTTTCAACTAAATCCGTTTGCTTTTCACCATCAGCAAATGACATGGCATAAACTTTTCCATTTCGTTTAACTTCAATATCCAATTTTGCTGATAAGGCATTAACGACCGATACACCTACCCCGTGTAAGCCCCCCGAAAACTGATAGTTTTTATTTGAGAACTTACCACCTGCATGCAACTGAGTAAGAATAACCTCAACGCCAGGAATACCTTGATCAGGATGAATATCCACAGGCATTCCACGACCATCATCACTGACCAAAACCGAGCCATCTTTATACAGAATGACACCAATCGTCTTAGCGTGGCCAGCCATTGCTTCATCGACACTATTATCAACAACCTCTTGCACTAAGTGATTAGGTCGGGTGGTATCCGTATACATACCGGGTCTTTTACGAACCGGCTCCAATCCGCTTAAAACTTCTATCGCGGCTGCATTATATTCATTACTCATTATTACAAAGAACTCATAAGCCAATTATGTTTACAACTTTATTTACAACGTTTATTTAACTGCATCTATCGTCCTTCAGAAATTAAAATTCCATAACATGAAGCTTTAGTTCGCAGGGATACCAACCCAAAGGTGGAGTAAATAGCTTTAGCTGTTTTTACAGGCAATAGCTGAAGCGATTTAACTCCGGTTTTTATTTATCTGAAAATCTATATCTAGGGCTTACGTTTCAAAACTACTTTTGCCTCATTCCAAAAAGCGTCTAATTCCGCTAACTCACAATCAACCAAGTTTCGTCCTGCCGCTTCGACCTGCTCTTCAATATAGTGAAAGCGTCTGGAAAACTTTTTAGTACTTTCCTTGAGTGCAATTTCAGGATTAACCTTCAAATGTCTCGCCAGATTAACGGCAACCAACAGCAAATCACCAATTTCTTCCTGAATATGCGCTTGGTCACCCGACTCCCACGCCTCTTTGACTTCACCCAATTCTTCCAACACCTTTTCAAATACAGGGGGAACATCAGGCCAATCAAAACCATACTGAGCGGCACGATCCTGGATTTTTTCACACTCCATCAAGGCCGGCAGGCTCGCCGCAACACCGGCTAACACACTCGATTTCACTGGCGTTTTTTGCTTCTCTTCGCGCTCTTGAGCTTTGGCCTGCTCCCAAGCTTGATGGCGCTCAGCATCTGTAGTAAAAACCGCATCAGCGAAAACATGGGGGTGTCGACGTATCAACTTATCACTGATACCCGCAGAAACGTCTTCAAAACTAAACAGTCCCCGCTCTTGAGCAATTTGAGCATGAAAAACCACCTGTAATAACAGATCACCTAATTCAGCTCGTAAATCATCCAAATCATTACGCTCAATCGCATCAACAACTTCATAAGCCTCTTCAATAAGATAGGGGATTAAGGTAGTAAAGTCTTGCTTAATGTCCCACGCACAACCATCGTCTGGTCGACGTAAACGGGACATAATATCTAATAGTTGTTGAGTGTTTTTTAGCATAAAAAAGGCTTGGCTTTAAAATGAAAAACCAAAGTTTTCATGAAAACGCTGTTTAAAATCCTCAAGGTAAATTGAATGATTTTGGGTGCCATGATGCTCAATCTTTATTGCACCCATCAACGAAGCAATTCTTCCTGTGATTTCCCAATCCAACTCATTCATCAGTCCAAAAAGTAACCCGGCACGATAAGCATCGCCACAACCGGTGGGATCAAACACGGCTTTTGGTTTTGCTGCAGGTATTGTGATAACCTGACCTTTTGTATAAATCTTTGAACCCTTAGCGCCTAAGGTAACAACTAAAGCCTCTACCCTGCCAGCAATTTCTTCTAAAGACAAACCCGTACGCTCTTGCATTAACTCAGATTCATAATCATTTAAGGTTATCCAAGTGGCTTGATCAATAAAAGTAAGCAGCTCCGCGCCATTGAACATAGGCATACCCTGACCTGGGTCAAATATAAAAGGAATACCTAATTCTACAAACTGTTCAGCATGAAGAACCATGCCGTCTTTACCATCTGGAGACACAATGCCTATGCTAATATCACGATTAATGGGTATTGAGTTTAAATGTGAAAAACTCATCGCACCCGGATGAAACGCGGTAATCTGATTACCCTCTTCATCAGTAGTGATGTAGGCCTGGCCGGTATATTGATTATCCAAAGCCTGAATAAACTCACTCGACAAACCATTTTGATTCATCCAACGGCCATAAGGCTCAAAATCATGACCAACCACAGCCATTGTCAACGCTTCTTCACCCAATAAATTGAGATTGTAAGCAATATTCCCTGCACACCCACCAAATTCGCGTCTCATGACAGGGACTAAAAACGATACGTTTAAAATATGCACCTTTTCTGGCAAGATGTGATTTTTAAATTTGTCATGAAACACCATGATAGTGTCGTAAGCCATAGATCCGCAGATTAATGCACTCATAAATAGTTTCCTTAAAGTAAAATTAATGCCCAGGTCGTTGCCGCCCAAGCCAATGACATCATAACGGCCGCTGAACCTATATCTTTTGCTCTACCGGATAGCTCATGATGCTCAAAACCTACCCTGTCAACGACTGCTTCTACCGCTGAATTTAATAACTCAACTAACATAACCAATACAATACTTCCTATTAGCAAAAGTTTTTCAATTGTAGATTGCCCCAACCAGATGGCTATGGGTGTCGCCACTACAAATAAAATAACTTCTTGCCTAAAAGCTTCTTCATGTGTCCATGTTGCCTTAAATCCGGCAACAGAAAAAATACACGCATTGATCAGGCGCTTAAGACCTTTCGCATTTTGATTTGCCATTACTGTATTTATTACCCTTTAAAAAGACAAAGAAGTGAATTGTACTTCAATTACATGAAAAAATGACGACAGGTTATCTTCCATATGCCTATTCTATATGGGCTTGATAAGCATCTGCGTCCATTAACTGATCCAATTCAGATAAATCATCTGATTTAATCCTGAATATCCATGTACCATAGGGATCTTCATTTATTTTTTCTGGCTCATTAGCTAAATCAAGATTAGTTTCAACAATTTCACCCGACACCGGACTATACAAATCCGAAGCTGTTTTAACCGATTCAACTACAGCACATTGTTCATTTGCTGTCACTTTACGGCCTATCTCTGGCAACTCTACAAAAACAAGATCACCTAATTCTTCCTGTGCAAAATTAGTAATTCCGACACGAACAATATTTTCTTCTTCAACTGCCACCCACTCATGGGACGGCGCATACTTCAAATTAACCGGCAAATCACTCATAGCTTGATCTCATAAAAAGAATACAAATAAGGTAACACAATTCAGCGTATTAGAAATAAAGGTTAATTTTGAACCTTGAACCTTCTACTATGAACCTTTAGACTACACTGTCTTAATTATAGTACCAAACATCAATAAAACATGCCTGAGATACTGATCTACACAACTAAAATTTGTCCCTATTGCATTATGGCCAAGCGTCTGCTTGATAAAAAGGGGGTCACCTATCATGAGATTAATGTTGACACCCAGGCGGGTTTAAGAGAAGAAATGATGCAAAAAACTAAACGTCGTACCGTGCCACAAATTTATATTGGTGATTTTCATGTGGGCGGTTTTGATGATTTATATGCACTTGATCAACAAAAAAAACTTGATCCTTTACTGCAAACCGCCTAATAACAATCTAATCAATCATGAGCATAAATCCGACACCTATTTCATCGCCCTGTATTGGTAAGTGTATGCTGGGTCCTGACAAAATTTGTATCGGCTGTTTTCGAACGATTAATGAAATTACTGTCTGGAGTCAAGTAGATGATGAAACACGCAAAGTTATTTTAGACACTATCGAGAATCGCAGAAATAGACGATAAATAGGTTGCTAAAAGCCTTTATACAAATGAGAGGGGGAAATATTCCGAATGAAACTATTACATAGAAAAGACTTATTTGGCTGGTCAGAATTTAACAAGGAACGGAATCTGGATTTTCACAGTGTACTATGGGTACGTGAAGAAGGAAATGTACTCATTGATCCACTGCCCATGTCAGAACATGATCATAGCCACTTACAACGTTTAGGGGGCGTTCATATTATTATCGTGACAAACAGTGATCACTGTCGTGATGCAGAACATTTGGCACTGACCACTGGCGCACACATTTATGGCCCAGCAGGCGAAGAAGAAACCTTTCCTATTAGTTGCGATCGCTGGCTAATGGATAACGAAGAAGTGTGTCCTGGCTTGATTGCTTTCCAGCTTGAAGGATCAAAAACACACGGTGAATTAGCGTTACTTTTGGAACACACGACACTCATAACCGGCGATTTAATACGTAGCCATTTAGCCGGCGAATTGTGTCTGTTACCTGAAGATAAATTGACTGATCCTCATAAAGCTATTAAGTCACTTAAACGATTAGCCGACATTCCCAATATTAAAGCCGTACTGACCGGTGATGGCTGGCCAATATTCAATCATGGCAGTGAAGCGCTTCATCGTCTGGCAAGATCCTATTAAATTAACACAGCACACTAATTATAATAAATCAGGAGACCGACATGCTCTATCTCGACCCGAATCAACCCGACAGCAAGGTAAGCTTTAAACCCCGTTATGGTAACTTTATTGGCGGCCAATGGGTTGACCCCGTAAAAGGTCAATACTTTGATAACATAAGCCCGGTCAATGGCAAAGTCTTTTGCCAAATACCCCGATCATCCGCCGAAGATATTGAACTTGCTTTGGATGCTGCTCATGCTGCTAAAGCCGCTTGGGGAAAAACCTCAGTCACCGCCCGATCTAATGTATTATTAAAAATTGCTGATCGAATAGAAGCCCATCTTGAAACCTTAGCCGTTGCAGAAACCTGGGATAACGGCAAAGCTGTCAGAGAAACACTCGCAGCTGATATTCCTTTAGCTGCCGATCACTTTCGATACTTTGCTGGCTGTATTCGTGCACAAGAAGGTTCAATCGGTGAAATTGATGAAAACACCGTTGCCTATCACTTTCATGAACCGCTCGGTGTGGTTGGACAAATCATTCCCTGGAACTTCCCTTTATTAATGGCCTGCTGGAAATTAGCCCCGGCTTTAGCCGCAGGCAACTGTGTAGTCATGAAGCCTGCCGAACAAACCCCCGCTTCAATATTGGTATTAATGGAATTAATCGGTGATTTAATACCGGCAGGTGTGATTAACATCGTGAACGGTTACGGTATAGAAGCCGGTCAAGCCTTAGCGACCAGCACTCGCATTGCAAAGATCGCATTTACAGGCTCAACCCCTATTGGTTCGCACATATTAAAATGCGCCGCAGACAACATTATTCCTTCTACCGTTGAACTGGGTGGCAAATCACCGAACATCTTTTTTGAAGATGTCCTGGATCAAGAAGATTCTTACGTCAGTAAATGCATCGAAGGCGCTGTATTGGCGTTTTTTAATCAAGGCGAAGTGTGTACCTGCCCTTCCCGGCTGTTAATACAAGAATCCATCTATGATGCGTTTATTGAAAAAGTGATTGCCCGCGCGAAACAAATCAAACGTGGCAATCCTTTAGATACTGAAACGATGGTAGGCGCACAAGCCTCTAAGCAACAGTTCGACAAGATTCTGGGCTATGTACAAATTGGTAAAGATGAAGGCGCTGAAGTATTAATCGGTGGTGAAATTGCTGCCATCGGTGCTGGCTTTGATGAAGGCTATTATATTGAACCCACCATCATGAAAGGCGGCAACAAAATGCGTATCTTTCAGGAAGAGATTTTTGGCCCCTTTATCTCAGTCACCACTTTTAAAGACGAAGCAGAAGCCTTAGAAATTGCCAATGATACCCAGTTTGGCTTAGGTGCAGGACTCTGGACACGCGACATGAACCGCGCCTATCGAATGGGACGCGGCATTCAGGCCGGTCGGGTCTGGACAAACTGCTACCATAATTATCCCGCCCATGCTGCGTTCGGGGGTTATAAGAAATCAGGCATAGGTCGTGAAAACCATAAGATGATGCTGGATCATTATCAGCAAACTAAAAATATACTGGTGAGTTACGATACGAATCCGCTTGGATTTTTTTAGATCAGGACGACCCTGCTTAAGGATTTAGAATCTACTACATTATGAGGAGCAAAGTGAATGCTAGCACTTGCAATTGAGGTTGATATAACGCCTGATGGTCAATTGCTTAATGCGCGTTTGCCCAGCTCCTCTTAGACAATATTTGGCAGACATACCAAACTTATTGTGATTCTACTGATTTAGACACAACGTGCTACAATTTGCCCTTTAGTGTCACAATTAATTGTAGTGGATTTTATGAAACAGCTAAATATCAGGGAAATGCGTAGTGTATTAGGAAAACTTGATGTGTTAGACGAAGAGCCGCAAGAATTAATCATTACCCGGAATAAACAAGCGCTTGCCAGGATCTTACCTATTCAAGCCCGTAAAAAACGACCTAGCCACTCAGACTTGCGTTCACTACAATTCGAAGCAACATTAAAAGGTTCAGCGGAATTAATTCGAAAAGATCGTGATGAACGATAATTCTAATGTTTATTTAGATACCAGCGTTTTACTAAATGGTATCTTTCAGAATCCAACCCAGAACAAGTCGCAGAATATATAATTAGTCTTAATCAAGCAGCTGACAAACTCTTTGCTCAAGCAGCTAAGGCCTTAGGATTTAAAGTTGACGAGTTTTAAAGTTGAAATCTCCTCAACAAACAGTAGACGTTTAATTTAAAATCTAATTTTTTCATTGACTCTTTTAACCAAGAATCATAAAGTTATAGCGCCTTCACCAGCTTGCGTAGGACCTGTTTCAGGATAACCAATAACAGGTGATAACTCGCCCGACCCTTGTGACGCTGCTGGTGAGTGCGTTTTATATCAATAATCTAAGGCAACCAGCTTTTGGTATTGCTCAAACAAGAAGGCGACTCTTGACGCATCGTCTTTACCTCCTTTGAAACCATAGGCTGTATCGACAACTTTATCGAGTGCGTTATGGGCTTTTAATAATTCGCTTGGCATATTGCCTGCCGCGTATAACGTGGCGAGTGAACATTTTTGACTTTGTTCGGCACACCGTTTTTCTTCAGCCGCACGGGCATCTAAAACAAGTTGTGCGGCGACTTCGATTTTCTCTTGTTGAACGGGAGCGATGGATTCAGGCCACGGAAAATTGTTGTAGACGATAGTATTGGAGTAACTGTAATCACTTTTTAAGCGGCAACAAGTTGTTCGCATCCAGGCATTGTGCATATGACTCGTAAGGACACCAAAATGAAACAAGCTTGCATCAGGGATGAAAAATAATTTATCCCCACAAATAACGTCGGCATCAAGATAACCGATTGGTATAAATGCACGTCTCTCTGAAGATACCTTTGGAATGGCAAGATATCGGGTTGAAGAGGTACGAATCTCTCCGAATAAATAAGGTGTTTCAGCCAGCTTTTGTGTTGCGATTTTTGTACTGGCTTGACGCATTGCTTTTACTGACAACATTCTTCGTTGAATTTCAGGTGAAAGTTTACGATCCTGAGCTGTACTGTCTTTTAGCCACAAACAATAACGCTCAATTCCATTGATAAATTCATCACCCATTAAATAAAGCCGGATATACTGATTAGCAATTTGATCGCTGCCACGAATTTTTTCAGTTTCTTCGATCGTCATTAACAAGTTGCCCCCATCTACGGGACTACTGCCTCTTGTCATTTTCGGAGCATCCAAACACAGTGGCTTTACACGCTTTTCAATTAGCACTGTCGGTGCATCGACCAGATACGGATTAATCTGTTTAGCCTTAATTTCAAACGGCTCCCCAGCGATATTTTCACCGTAATCGAACAGACGGCAACCCGTGGGAGAGGCTTTAGCCTCGATTGTCGAGGCTAAAGCCTCTCCTACCGTTGTAAAACCCATAATGACACAATGCACAGCAGCAACACCTTTGCCTTCATTGCTCCAGCGAAAGGTACGATGAGCAAAATGCAGCTTGATATTAAGCTTTAACAATTCGGTCCACAAAATAGCGACTTGTTCACCCTGGGTTAGACTATTGGTAGAGACAAAGGCAACCGGGATACTAGAATTAGCCTGAATATAACGCGCGGCGGTAATATGCCAAGCTGCTACCAGATCTAACACACCAGCACCTTTCATACCTTTAAATACAGCGGCAAGATCGGCTTTTTGATCTTTCGTTTGATAGCTATAACCCACAAACGGAGGATTACCCATTATAAAACTGCACTTCTCAGCCGGAATAACGTCATTCCAATCAATACGCAAAGCATTGGCACACACAATATTGGCTTTTTTTATCAAGGGAATACGATGATAATAAAGCCCAAGACTTTGTACCTTGATATTCATTTGATGATCGGTTAACCATAACGCGACCGTCGCAATCTGCACAGCACTGTCGTCTATTTCGATCCCGTGAAACTGATCAACATTGCAAAGAATCAATGTATCAACATCAAGATGGGCGGTCAGATTATTACCATAGAGCTTTTGAATCACCTCCAATTCCAATAAGCGTAATTCACGATAAGCAATGACCAAGAAATTACCACAACCACAGGCCGGATCAAAAAAGTTAAGTGCAGCTAAACGGTTATGAAACGTCCCTAACTTAGCGGTGTTTTTGCCGCACTTTGCCAGTTCTTTTCTTAGATCATCCATAAATAAAGGATTAATCACTTTCAGAATATTTTCTTCACTGGTGTAATGAGCCCCAAATTCACGACGCTTCTTACTTTTGGCGGTAGGAGCCTCATCTTCAAAGTGCATAATGGCTTGAAATAAAGAGCCGAAAATAGCAGGACTGATCTGACTCCAATCTAGCTTTGCACATTCAATCAAGGTTTTTCTAACGTCTTCATCAAAACAACATTCTGCCAAGTTACCGGCAAAAAGTTGACCGTTGATATAAGGGAACCTGGCGCGATGTTCGGGAAGATTTTTTAAGCGTTTAGCACCGGTATAATTAGGGTGTTCTTGTAAATAAACCGTGTCGGGCGTATTTAAGGTATCAAACAGGGACATCAAACTATGATGTAAATCTGAACCATCTTCCTGAGTATGATTTTTCAGGTAATCGAGAAAAAGACCGTTTTCACCAAACAAACCGGTATCTTCAGCAAACAGACAAAATAATAAACGCACCAGATATGTTTCTAAATCTTTGCCGTTGTAACCCGTGGCTTTAATGGCATCATGTAACTTGGCCAGGGTTTCAGCCGCTTCTTTATTGACGTATTCCTGTTGTTCAATAGCAATGGCTTCATAGTTTGCCAAAAACAAAAAGGGCTCTATTTGTTGGGGTAGATCGGCAAGTTTAAGCTCAATGCGGGGTGCACCGGTTTTACGATTGTATAAATGCAGGTTGGCAAAATCACTCACCAGAATATAATCGGGCAAGTCTTTTTCATTCATCAAAAGGACGTAAGCACTGGCTTGTTTATACGCTTCATCGAGGTCTTTTCCGGCTGATTTCATTTCTATCAGCAGCGTACCGCGCAAGAAACCATCTGCCCAAATGGTACTCGTTTTTTTGGTTACCTTATTGATTTCTTTAAGCGGAAATTGCCAATCAATACGACTTGGATTGATGCCAAATAGTGCGCAAAAGCCGCGCATAAAATCTTGATCACGCGATTTTTCTGACGTCACGCCTTCAAACTTTTTGGCAAACTGACTGGCGCGTTGACGAATCGTATTAAAATTAACAGTAACCGCCATAGCGTTCCTTTATTGTCGAATGAAAAGCCCAGTTAAACCTATAAAACTGATATGTTATTCATCACTTACCCACAATTACCTATTGACAAATAAGATCGTATAAAAAACTTGCATTAAGTACTCTAAGTACCATCAAATGACTCGTAAGTCATTGATTGTTAATTAGGTAAGCCTATTGTATAACTATTACACAATCTAAGTAATTTTAAGAAAAATTATGCAGTTAGAGAGTTACTCAATAACTAACTCACAGACTTATCCACAGCTTCTGTGGATAAGTGGATAATGCGTGTTAAACCCGAAATAATTATACTGACTGGACGTCTTGATGCCTGGAACAAATGGTTTAATTATTGAATTCGATTATTTAATTACGGCTGTTTCGTGATCTTGTAAATGCAATGTTTACCTGTTTCGTTAATCGTGGTTGCCATGACTTCATAATCAAAACCAAATGCCTGGCATATCATTTTAGGATCATGTTCAATACCCACGAACTCAGAATATGGAATATAAATTCGGGTCTGATCATTGATATAAGAGCTGACCTGGGTAAAAAAGCGCTCCAATATTTCACGTCCACCATCTTCATTTAAACCAAAATCACCGTTAGATGGATAATAGTTAAAGTTAAAAACGATCATATCGAAGCTTGTTTGGGGGACGTCATCAAACAAATCACTATGAAGAATATTAATGGGGGCTAAAGCAGGATTAAGCTGAATATTTTTTCTCGCACACTCTACAGCGTCCCTATTAAAATCGACACCTATGACAGTTTCACAGCCTATTTTCTTTAATAAACAAGCGAAATATCCACTACCACACCCCATATCCAAGCCCATAGCGCCGGGAGCTTGCTGAAGTATAAAATGTCCAAAAAATGAACTGGTGATGCCAAAGTCAGAAGGGAAGACATTTTTGGCAATCATTAGATCAATACCATCCAACCTAGTTGAATACGGCTGTCTATCTAAATAATAAGAAAGCTCTTTTTCTCTTTTTGCAATACTCATAACGGGAGTATTCATATTTTTCAACCTCTGTATTTAACTCAGATAATTAATGCGGTTTTAGGATAAAAAAAGTTTTCATGTAAAACAATCTTTTCTATTCAGTAAATATATACCCAAAACTGGCCGTTCTTATTCACTTACCCACAATTAACTATTGACAAATAAGTTCGAATAAAAAACCTGACCTGACCACTATAAACACCATCAAATGACTCGTAAGCCATTGATTGTTAATCAGGTAAGTATATTGTATAACTATTACACAATCTAACTAAATTTAAGAAAAATTATGCAGTTAGAGAGTTACTCAATCACTAACTCACAGACTTATCCACAGCTTCTGTGGATAAGTTAGGCATTAATATAAAAACTAGCATTCTGCATAACAGTAAAAACGGATTGACAGACTTTGGTCGCCTCTTATGCACTATTCATTGTGATTGCTGCAATAATTCATGTAAAAACTCGGGTGCTAAATCAGCACCATTAGGCCAGGTAATCGTGTCCAACTCAGAATCTAATCTGACTTGACTGAACAAGCTTAAGTCTTTTAGCGGTTCAAACATAGATCCCCATAACTCTTTACTTAAATCAACAATACCTTCAAGGTCATCATTAAATTTAAGCCACACTTTATAATCTTGTAGATGCTTAGCATCGGTAATATGTAATATCACTAGAGTTACTCCAAAGGGGCAATATCTTTTAAAGGTTCGCGTTGCTGGCAATAATGCCAATTTACTAATAATTCTTCATGATGTAAGTCTAACCATTCCAGCACGTGCTTTAATGCTCGTTTTGGGAATTTTCCTTCAATAACACCCTCATCAATAGTCACAATAATTTCATATTCACCATATTTAGCATGAAAGTGTGGAGGACTGTGATCAGACCAATACATGGTAATTATGATACCCAAAAAGCGACTAATAATAGGCATGTTTAACCCTCGTTAATTTCTGGATGTCTGGATGTTTTGCATCCCTCAATTCTGACCAAACTACATAAGCAATTGACTTAATCTGTTGTACATTTCTAACAAACTTATTCAATGTTTGCTGATGGTGCCCATTAAACGACATCATCTAAGCTTTTTAGCCATTGACTGAGTTGATCATTCCCCACAGCAATATATTTGCTAGCAATTGCTTTCGCATTTCTAATTCCCTCAGAACCAGATTTATTAATATTCAGTAATAGCGTTTTAATCGCCTCTGGTGGATATTCCGGCGTATCCCTATCCAGAATTTTCATCCAGATTTGGAACGTCTCTTCAGGTTGATTTTCACTGAGCCTGGCAAGATTCTCCATCATTATATAAGTGTTATGGTCTACATCGACATAAGGAACAATATCAATCAAAAGATTTCTGTTTTGATTTGTTATTTCATTGATAAAAACGACCCAACTACAAAGCTTTGAGGCTAATTTCTTGCCGTCACTAGAAGCAACATCAATAATATTAATAAGTTTTGGCCATAACTCGAATATCTTATTATTTAACTGAGCATCACTACCTTTACTTTGTACCCCTAAAAACCATATTAGCTGACTAAGTTCGGATGTATTTTTGCGTGCAAGTAATTTAGCAATCATACTTGATGGCTCTTCTAGGCTCTCATAATCGTTTAGGTACGCGATGATAATTTGCTGTACAAGTGCTTCATTTAAACGCTCCCTTATATTTTGATCATCTAATGCTTTAAGTAAATGACCATTACTTGCTAAAAATTGATAAATCTCTTTATAAACATCGCTATATACGTATCCTTGCATTGCGCATAACCATCCAAGATAATCCCTGTCATTGAAAATCTCATTGAGATTGCTTATGACCCAATCTTTAGAGATATACATAAAGTTAGGCAAATATTGGGTTACCAATGTTGCAAATTCGTATGCTCCTTCATTCACCTTTTTTAGTTCGGCATCAAAAAGCGGTTTAAACTTTTCCCACGCTTCTTCATGGCTTTTAGTCAATTGGTCTTGTAACCGACAAGAGCGAAGCGTAAGATTTATCAAAGCCTCGATACATTGTCCTCGTGCACTGTTAATTGCAATTGATACAGCATCACTACTCACTTCAAAAGACCTACCTTTTTGGTTATTTAAAATAATGACTAAAATTTCTTGTGCCGATTCTAACATCGACGCATCGAATGCATGGTCATCAGATTTTGTACCCACTTCAATTAGTTTTCCAATTTCACTAATTAACGAGTTAAAGTCTGCGTAATCAATATTCTCTTTATTGTTATTTTTATCCGCTTTAAAATTAGAATCTTCGACAATTAATTTACAAAAAGAAAGTAAATTACGCCATATATCGTCCCAAGGTAATTGAGTTTTTTCTATCCAAAGCTCTTTGTATGCGGCAATTAAAGAATGAATATACGCGTGCTTGGTATTAAGAAATTTTCTTAGATGACTGTGAAACTTTAAGGGTTCTGATTTCACGCTACTTTTAAATTCTTTTGCTAATCCATTAATATCTGGCTCATTAAATCCTCCTTTAGCTTCAAATGCATCAAGCTCTTGTACTAGCTTTTCAATACCTAAGCTTAAGATAACTTCTCGTGAGATAGGTGATTTATATCTAACCCATCCAACCGATATGTAACTAGCACAGTCAGGATGTTCTGGTTCACTCCCTGCTTTACTAATCAACTCATTATAAGTCATCAATATTTCGGATGAGTGCTCTTTTAGAGCTGATAACCACACGGACTGTTGATAAGCTGTTGATCCTTCAATAACATTCTTATCTTCATCTAACTCCATTAAGGAGTTAATTATTTGAATAACTTTTTGTTGCTGCACCACCGAAAAATCATTGAAGTGACCATTTAGTAAATGCCATAATTCGTGACGTAAGTTGTTGTTAAAGTTAACATCAACGATGATATTATCAATTAGTCCACTTAACAGGTTAAACTTTTCGTTAGTAACATAAATTGCAATACGTTTTAATGTTTGAAATTCACTAACAAGTAACTTTGCCACGTATTGTTTGGCAATCTCAGGTTCAATAGCTATCCAAGATAAAAGCGAATCACGAAAAGCTTCGATAATCACATCTACAGCATCATCATTTTTGTTGTTGTTATCGTGATCCTCAATTGCTGTCCGCCAAACGTAAGACCATGCATCTTTATCTAACTCACGCAACACATCTTCTGTTTTAACCTTAAAAGTGTCAACTACACCCTGTTTTAAAACAGTTCCCGCTTTATTGATTATTTTGGCTGCAATTTTCTTAGCGTACCATTCTTTAACCAGCATCTGAGCTTCTTTATAAACATGGATTTTATCGAATTGAACAATATCAATTTTAAATAATAAATCGATTAGTTTTAATGCTAAGTGATGGCTATGTTCATCAGTATTATCCAGCAATTTCGGCAACCAATTTTCACCCATTTCATCTGCAACGAGACTTCTTTCATAAGGATCAGCAAGCCAGTGTTTAATAATACTCAGATCATTAAGACTTATTAAATTCACAGGAATATATCTTATGATTTTTGAAAATTGCCACCAAGTTCGGTAGTTGCTATATTCATGCTCAATTGAATAATCTGTACATTCCTTTAATAAGTCGAAAAATTTACCCGCATAAGCCTCGTTTCCTTCTATTAAAAGTTCTGGAGCAGTAACTGCTAAATATTCAGTAACCGGCCAAGTTGGAACTTGTATGTAACGTTCTTGTTTTACTGGCGGAGGATTTTTGCTTGGATTAAAGAAGCCACAATCTTTTAAAGGATCAAACCATTTCAGCCCTTTTACTTTCTTAAAGAATATGGGTTGTAGCTCAATTTTTGAGACCACGCGCTCTAGTAAATCAATCTCCTTCGGGTTAAGACTCATTGATCTAACACCTCATTCATAAAATCAAGGTCAACCGTTAGTTCTGGCTTCCTGATATTTAATTTAGAAGCCCAATCTTTGATAATCTCTTCTTGTTGATGATAATTTTTATAATCTCTAATAAAACCAATTAGATTTACTCCAAATGATTTATCGTAATAAAGATGCATATATTTATGAAGTGGCTCTTGACTATTGAAATAGCCTTGTAATACAAACAATCTTCTTTCTGTATTTTTTTTACTGGCACCACCTCGTCTAAGAATGTGCTCAAGAATTTCCGCTTCTTCAAGACCATAACCTAAAAATAAAATGACGTATTTATCAAACAACTCTTTCAAAAAAGTTTGTACTTGCGGATCATCATAATGCTCCAAATATTCTTTAGTGCTAACAATCATATTATCGACATCTTCTATTGAACCATGCAGATGAATTACATTTCCAGGTTCAGTTAAGTATCTTGGTTTAAAGTCAGCTTTATTATAAAAACGAACACTTTTTTTCGGTGCAATAGAACTAGGCTCTTCATTTTTTTGCTCTTGATATCGGGGATCAAGAAGTAGATCATAATTTGTTGTAACGCATGTGCAGCCTATATCATTTAAAGTTTTATATATACTTTCATCCTCTGATTTTTCTTTAAGTTTTTTACTTAAATCAAGCGGAATTTTATGGTCATCTGCAATAAACTTTACTATCGATAACAGTTTCTTAGGATCAAGGTATTTAAGTTGCTCAGATTCAGAATAATCGATAATTCCAGCCGAAGTAAGATCTGCCAGGGCTTGCTGAGCCATACCACTCCAAGAAGGTAAATCAAGCATTATTGACACACCTGACCCTACAAAAAAAATAAGATTACCATTTAACCCTGCTTGAATAACTTCAAGAGGCAAATCAGGTATTGGACTTAGCATCGGCTCTTTAATCATTTTGCTTCCTAGCTTTTTAAATTGGATGTTCTATTTTAATCTTAAGATTTTTGAATCGTCGAACTTATTTATTAGAAACCTCGTCCAGATACCTGTTGTACTCGTAATAAGCAACACCAGTTAAGTTTTTACGCTGTTATTAAAATAATTGATATGTTTTTCATCACTTACCCACAATGACCTATTGACAAACAAGATCAAATAAAAAACCTGCCCTAAACAACCTAAACCTCATCAAACAAATCGTAAGTGATTGATTATCAATCAGGTAAGTTTATTGCATATTTATTACACAATCTAACTAAATTTAAGAAAAATTATGCAGTTAGAGAGTTAATCAATCACTAACTCACAGACTTATCCACAGCTTCTGTGGATAAGTTGGATGACTGGGAGCATAAGAGGTTTAAACGCTGTTCCCCCTTAAGGTATTTAGTACCTACATTTCTTTTTACAATTCAGATTCATCAATATTAGCCATTTTCATCAGTTGCTTTTGTAGGCCAATTTTTAATGCAGTGTCACCGTGAACTGGCACAGAAATACGTAGATTACTTCCTGATTTAGCATAAATATGGTGACTTCCGTTAATACGCTTTAGCTCCCAACCTTTAATTTCCATCAACCGACAAAGTCTTTTACCACTCATTGCCTTCAAACGGCTATCTCCATTACCCTGTCATTTCCGGTTATGGAAGCTTCATCAATATCAACGGCCAAACAACCTTCTACCGCTTCATAAATATTGCTCAATAATTCATCAAAAGTATCACCTTGTGTGACGCAACCGGGTATTGATGGCACTTCAGCCCAATAACCACCTTCTTCCGCTTCGTGAATGATAACTTTAAGTTTCATATTAAGAGTCCTAATCATCTAAAATTTCTGTTGTATTGATACATTGTCCCAATAAATCGGAAATATCATCAAATTTAATGTTTAACACTGCGTATACAATGCAACACCCGGCACGGGTATCTCCAGTGCTGGGTATTACAATGAGTCAAACCCATCAATAGCGGTTTAAACCACTAATTTTGTCACTATTGAGCAAAATGGCTGTTGACCTTCTGAAGTAACCGCAGCGACTTGAACCTCATAAACAGCGCCTACCGTTAAATCCGATATAACAATACTGCTTTGAGTACTCACATAAGTGATCCATTCAGTTGTTCCTGCCAAACGAATCTGCCACCAGTAAGAGCCAG
>Ga0194062_1000334_pt1 | contig 19716 bp, 14 predicted proteins | sample SepL2225m_MetaG_FD_155481 | JGI IMG/M metagenome (GOLD analysis project Ga0194062, IMG submission 155481) | Anoxic zone freshwater microbial communities from boreal shield lake in IISD Experimental Lakes Area, Ontario, Canada - Sep2016-L224-25m | ecosystem: Environmental > Aquatic > Freshwater >... | reverse complement strand
ACTATTGCTTTGTCGGCAGCCTTGCTTCGGTTAAGTTGATTCAGCGTATCGCGGCGCGTCAACACAACGAAGTTGTTGAATAAATTATCACCCGATACTTTCCTTTCACGCTGTATTTCCTGCCTGATGGAATCGATGGAAAAACGAAGCTGACCAATGTTGAGCATCTCATAGTTCTTCTTAAAGAGGTTTTCATCAGTGCGGGTCAGCTGCAAGCCCGAAAGATCAAACATCTGGTATTGCTCGCTGAATTTTGTCCGCTGGAATGGCCGTGTCAACTCATTGCGGCGAAGGTCAATACGCTCTTCATAGTTATAGCCGTTGAACAGACGAAACACAAGGAAGCGTTTATCAGCGCTAAGCTCCATCCGGCCCCATTCCGCAACACTCATAGAGACATTCCCCATATGTTTGGTGTGGTCATATATCATCACATCGCGTATCGTATTGCCGTCGGCATCTTTTTTTCCGACCCTGATTACAAATCCCTCTATACCATTATAAAAAACACCTTCCCTTACATTAAAAGCGAGCTTCTTTTCACGTATATCGTATAAGAGGGAAAGGAACTTAAGGTTGGCTTTAGGCAGGATGACATCCGCAAAATAAAAAGCCAGTATTGAGATCAGGATGGATACGATGATCAGTGGCCGCATGATGCGGAAAAGGCTGATGCCTGCAGCTTTCATGGTTACCAGCTCATAATGTTCACCAAGGTTTCCGAAGGTCATCAGGGATGATAAAAGGATAGCCAGGGGCAGGGCCATAGGCACAAAGGTCGAGGATGCAAAAAAGAGAAGTTTTAAAATGATATACCATTCAAGACCTTTGCCGACAAGGTCATCGATATATTTCCATAAAAACTGCATCAGAAGGATGAACAGGGCAATAAAAAATGTCATGACAAGAGGCCCCAGGTAAGATTTTAATGTGAACCAGTCGAGTCGTTTCATGACGTGAATTTGCAGGACAAAGATAGGAAAGATGTACGATGTACGATGGACGATGCACGATTTAGGACAGATTGACTGAATGACTGATTGACAGATTGACTGAATGACTGATTGACTGATTGACTGATTGACTGAATGTAAAGAACGCTGAACACCATAACGATGTAAGATTTACGATTTATGGCGTGATGACACGGAAAAAATATATTTTTGCAATTCAAGGAGCGAGATAGCGAATTTTCGCTACTTCGCTATTTCGCTACTTCGCTACTTATTCTTTATGAAAATAACTGAAGTTACCGATAAGAAGTCCCGCCGCGAATTCCTCAACATGGTTGAAACCATTTACCGTGGCGATCCATATTATGTAAGACCATTGGATCAGGAGATCGAGCTTGTGTTTGACCCGTTGTCCAACAGTTTCTTTCAGCATGGTGAAGCGATCAGGTGGATATTGAGAAATGAAGCCGGAAATGTGATCGGAAGGGTGGCTGCGTTCATCAACACCAGAAAAGCATATACTTTTCAGCAGCCGACCGGCGGCATGGGTTTTTTCGAAGTCATCAACAATGAAGAAGCTGCTTTCCTGCTTTTCAATACATGCAAGGATTGGCTTGCGGCCAAGGGTATGCAGGCGATGGACGGGCCTATAAACTTCGGTGAAAATGATGTGAACTGGGGGCTTTTGGTTGAGGGTTTCATGCACCCCGGAATAGGGATGAACTACAACCCTCAGTATTATAAGGAGTTTTTTGAATCGTACGGGTTTAAATTCTATTTTGAGCAGATTTCGAACCACCTCGACATGACGAAGAATTTTCCTGATCGTTTCTGGAAAATAGCAGAGTGGGCGATGAAGAAAAAGGAACTTTCGTTCCGTCATTTTGAGCTATCCATGCAGGATAAGTTTATGGATGATATGAAACAGGTATACGACGATGCCTGGAAGTTTCACGAAAATTATACTCCTCTCGACAAGGCAACGATGATCAAGGCGCTTGAAAAAGCCAAATCATTTATAGACCCGGAGCTTATCTGGTTTGCTTATTATGAAGATGAACCGGTTGCCTTTCTGGTCCAGTTTCCCGATGTGAACCAGATTATTAAACATCTTCATGGCAAGTTGCATTTTTTTAATAAACTGAAATTTTTATGGCTTAAATACCGTAAGACCATGACCCGCACAAGGATCGTTATTATGGGTGTAAAGCCTAAATATCAACGGTTTGGAGTAGAATCTGGCATCTTTTTTTATCTCGATAAAGTGATGAAAAAAAACTCTCATATCACCGAAGTGGAATTGGGCTGGGTAGGTGATTTTAATCCGAAAATGAGGGCCTTGCATGAATCAGTAGGGGCGGTTTTTGCGAAGAGACATGTGACGTACCGCAAAATATTTAATGAAGCCATTGAATTTCAACGTTCCACCATCATTCCTGTAGATACAAAAGACAGGGCAATCAAAGGAGGGGAATAACAATTTATATAAAAATCTAAAAAAAAATTGCAGATTCTGGTGATTTAGTTTATTTTTGTTATTTCAAAACCAAAAAGTAATATAGTATCAATCCTGAAATGTTTAACCAAAAAATCGAACAATGAAGAAAGTTCTACTCTTATGCGTCGCCCTTATCTTAGGGCTGGCTGTAGTATCGCAAGCTCAGTTCAGAGGGAATGTTACCTCGTACAAGGCTCTCGACAAAAAAGCCATTTCAATGGACCCTGTGCCATCTGCTCAGGGATCATCTGTGATCACACCTCTTCCCAGTCAGACAAAATCGGCTAACGTAGTTACAGTCCTCACCCTTGGCACTTCCGCCAACGGTCTTGGCTGGGGTTACGGCGGCGGTCAGAGAGACCACTTATGGGCCGACAATAGCCTGAAGGCAGTAGCTCAGATCCACCGTATGGGCCCTGGCGCAACTCCTCCTAGCTTCTCCGGTTACCTGGCTATGGACCATGCAGCCAATTACGGTGCTACCCTTGCTGATTGGCAGATCAACTACCAGGTTTATGCTGCTACCCTCAATACTGGCGGCACCTATTATCTTGATGCAGCCCGTTATCCTCAGGGAGGTATTTACAATCCTGCCGGAAACACTACTCCATCAAACTCTTACCTTTGTTATTTTGCATCCAACCTGTCTGATGTTACTTACTCATGGGGCGGTTACAGCTATGGTCGCGTAAAATGGGGCAGCCAGGGTGACTCTACCAAACACCTTAGCTGGTACAATCCTCCCCCCAGGCGTTATATTCCTGATGGGTACACAATTACTGCTGCCGGCAAAGCCTTTGCAGTGGATATTCAGTATGATCAGGTTTCAACTTTAACTGCCGAAGGTCTCTACCTTTCGACGGGTACCTGGAACAATACCACCAACGATTTTGACTATACATACAGCACTCTTGCAGTGGATTCCCCCTATGGTGTCAACCCCAATTCAGTTCATGCCCAGGCAGACCCAACGGGAAATGACGTATGGATCGGCTTCCTTGGCAACACAGGTGCAACTGCACCGGTATTTGACTCCACCTATTACCCTATTTTCTTCCATTCATCCGATGGTGGTGCAACCTGGGGCAATGCTATCCCGGTTCAGCTTGACGGCCCCAACGGGATCCCGGCAATTCTGAATTATATCTCCGATGCAAGGCTTGCAACTGTATATGCGCCGAATGCACCTCCTACCAGGGATCAGATCGCCTATACTACGGCTTTCGATGCTGATGTCACAGTTGACAAATGGGGCAACCCCCACATGTGCGTTGGTATTGCTTTCCCCGGCGGCGGTTTCTCAATCGTTTCCCCCGATGGTGCAAACTCACCCAAATTTGACAGCACCATGGCCATTTTTGATATCTATTCAGTCGATGGCGGCCTCAACTGGTGTGGTCGCGTTGTAGGTACTGTGAAACGTTTCCGTGGATTATTCCCATCTGCAACTTATCCTGAAGACCTTCGTTCAAATATTTCAAGGAATGCTACCGGCGACAAGATCTTCTATACATGGAATGACACCTGGGTTGCTACTGCTACCGATAACAGCTCACCCGATATCTTTGCACGTGGCTGGGACCTCATCACCAACAAACTCACAAACAACAGCGGTCAGGATGCAGCTACAAACGCTACCTACCTGTCGGACGTTACACAGAATGCAGTTTGCGGCGACCAGGCACAGGAAACTCTTACAAAACCTGATGGTTCAAACCTTATTCCTATGGTTTGCGAATCTTTGATCGCCAACGACTTGGCTCAGCAGGTTGTATTTAAATACGTTTCTGATTTCAGCTATCCTCAGTCAGCATTCACTATCGCTGGTGGCGGTCCGACCTGGGGTTCTGAGTGCCTTTTCCCTATTGGTATTTCTGAAACAGATGCTGCTGCAGGTTTGACAGCTTCGGTATATCCCAACCCTGTTAAGGGAGTTGCTTCTCTTAAGGTAACAGTTCCCCAGAAGGGCGCTGTGACCATTCAGGTTACCAACCTTGTTGGCCAGACTGTTATGACTATGACCAGGACTGTTGAAAATGTTGAAACCTTTAAACTTGATGCTTCTCAGCTTACTGCAGGTGTATATTTCTACACTGTAAAGCAGGGTACACAGAAAGTTTCCGGAAAGATCGTTGTTGAATAATCTTTCCTATTCACTTCAAAAAAGAGGTTGCCCCCGGGCAGCCTCTTTTTTTAATATATAAACTATGCTTCTGAGAAGGGAACTTACTTATCTGTTTCTGAAGGAGATCCGGCTCGAACTCAAGCAACGCTACGTCCTGAACGGTATCCTTCTGTACCTTGTCTCCACGGTATTTGTCACCTATCTGGCATTTACCGGGACCATCACATCCGAAACATGGAACTCACTGTTCTGGATCATCCTGCTCTTTGTTGCTGTGAATGGGATCTCTAAAAGTTTTATCCAGGAAAACCCGGCCCGACACCTGTATTATTATACTATCGCCAGTGCTGAAGCTATTGTCCTTTCGAAGATTTTTTATAACCTCTTGCTGATGGCGATTTTATCGGTCCTTGCACTTCTGTTTTTTGTACTGCTGATGGGGAACATGATACAGAATCCCTTGCTGTTTCTTACCGCCCTGATCCTGGGCAGCCTCGGCCTTTCTTCAGTCCTCACGATGATCGCAGCTATCGCTTCCCGTGCTTCAAATAATTTTTCCCTGATGGCCATCCTCAGCTTTCCGATCGTTTTGCCATTGCTGATGACCCTGATGAAGGTCTCAGGATCAGCGCTTAATTCGTATAGCTGGAGCGGAAGTATCCCTCTGATTGCTATATTGTTGATAATTAACGTGGCAGTGATCATGCTTGCGTTCCTCTTATTTCCCTACCTTTGGAGAGACTAATTTAAGTAGCGTTTGGCGAAGCCAAAATGAGCACGCAAAAGAAATAAGCAATTAGTGCGAATAACTAGCGAAATATATTCAAGATTCAATAAATGATAAAAACATATTGGTGGAAAATTTTAAGTTTACTGCTGCTTCTTTACGCGGTGACTTACGGGTTTTATGTTTCAATACCTGAAACCATGATATTGCAGACAATGAGAAACCTGTTTTATCATGTGGGGATGTGGTTTGGGATGTTTACTATGCTCACTGTTTCATTTATTTATAGTTTAAGGTATTTAAAAGGCTTTGATGAAACGAATGACCGGGTGGCTGTTGAAGCTGTGAATGTCGGACTTTTGTTCGGCTTTCTTGGTATTTTTACGGGTATGATCTGGGCCAATTTTACCTGGGGTTCTCCCTGGGTCAAGGATCCAAAGCTGAATGGAGCGGCTGTGGGCCTGGTTATTTACCTTGCTTATATTATTCTCAGAAGTTCGGTCGAAGACAGGCATAAACGTGCCAAGGTATCGGCTGTTTACAATATTTTTGCTTTTGTACTGTGGATCATATTTGTTCTTATTCTGCCCCGTCTGGCTGGCGACAGCCTTCACCCGGCTACAGGCGATAATTCCACACCGGTAATGCCAATGCAGCTTGATCCTTCGATGCGCACTGTGTTTTACCCTGCAATGATCGGCTGGATTTTGCTTGGGACCTGGATTCTTCAGATCAGGATCAGGATGTCAAGGCTTAAAGAAATTTTAGAAGAACATTGATTCGTAAATTGTTATGGCGTTCAGTGTTCAGCGTTCAGTGTTAAGCGTTATTGCGTTCAGTGTTTAGTGTTAAGCGTTATTGCGTTCAGCGTTCAGTGTTAAGCGTTATTGCGTTCAGTGTTCAGTGTTAAGCGTTATTGCGTTCAGCGTTAAGGCGTTCAGTATTATCGAGTAAAAAAAACGTTCATCGTAAATCGTAAATTACTTATATGGAGTCCTACGGAAAAATATTTGTTGTCGTCGCTGTTTTGGCAGTGATCCTTGTTGGAATTTTCGGTTATTTGTTTACTATTGACCGGAAGTTAAAAAAGCTGGAAAAGGAAATCGGCGGGAAAGGAAGTCATAAATAGCAATGAAGACCATTCACATTATTATTATTCTCGTATTGGTTATTGCTATTGCAGTAGTGATCACGACGATAAGCGATTCAAGCACCTATTCCGACTTTTCTGAAGCTGCAAAATCGCCCGGCAAGGAGTTACATATCATTGGCAAGCTGGACCGGACCCGGCCACTGGAGTATGATGCAAAAAAAGATGCAAACCGATTCAGCTTTTATATTATCGACGCGAAAGGCGTTACAAAGCAGGTGATTTATAATAATGCCAAGCCTCAGGATTTTGAGAAATCAGAGAAGGTTGTCGTGGTAGGTTCGATGAAGGGAGATGTTTTTATGGCAAAATCTCTGCTTCTTAAGTGCCCTTCAAAATATAACGATCAGAAAAGCCCCGGCAAGTTCGGCGACAAAGAGTTTAAGTAAGGAAATATGCCTTATCGTTCCCTCCGGCACTTTATCCAAACCCTTGAATCAGCGGGTGAACTGATTCGGGTGAAAGAGTTCGTATCTCCTGTTCTAGAAATATCAGAGATTGCCGACCGGCTTGTAAAGAATGGAGGGAAGGCGGTGCTTTTTGAAAACAACGGCACGAATTTTCCTGTTCTGATATTGGCTTTTGCCGGTGACAGGAGGATGAACCTGGCTTTGAGCCTGCACGAGCTCGATGACGCCGGTCGTATGATCGAGGGTATAGTGAAGGATTTCATGGGTCCGAAAGAGAGCTTTATAGAAAAGCTGAAGCTGCTTCCGACTTTGCAGGAGATCTCTTCATGGATTCCGAGAACGCTGACTGGACGTGGAAGCTGCCAGGAGGTTATTATGCCCGTACCTGACCTGAACCTGCTGCCGGTATTGAAATGCTGGCCATTTGACGGAGGTCCGTTCATCACCCTTCCCTGCGTTCATACAAAAAATCCGGAAAACAATTCGAGGAATCTGGGAATGTACCGGATGCAGGTTTTTGGACCTGCTCTCACCGGCATGCACTGGCATATGCATAAAGGTTCAGCGCATCACTACCAGCTTTACAAGAAAGCAGGCAAGCGAATGCCTGTATCCGTTACTCTTGGAGGGGACCCTGTGTATACATACGCGGCCACAGCGCCCCTGCCCGAGAACATTGATGAATATCTTTTCGCCGGCTTTCTGAGAAAGAAAAAAGTGGAACTGGTCAAATGCCTCACAAATGATCTTGATGTGCCTGCCGATGCTGACTTCGTGATTGAGGGCTATGTTGATCCGATGGAGGAACTCATTCTGGAGGGGCCATTCGGGGACCATACAGGTTTTTATTCATTGGCTGATATGTTTCCCCGTTTTCATGTTACCTGCATTACTCACCGTAAGAACGCGGTTTATCCTGCGACCGTCGTGGGGATCCCGCCCCAGGAAGATGCATGGATTGGGAAAGCAACGGAAAGGATCTTCCTTGCCCCTATCAAATTGTCGGTTGTTCCCGAACTCACCAATATACATATGCCTCCCGAAGGGGTCTTTCATAATATTGTATTAGCTTCCATTCAAAAACGTTATCCGGGACAGGCGATCAAAGTTATGAATTCATTGTGGGGAGCAGGCCAGATGATGTTCAGCAAGATCATGGCTGTGTTCGATGAAGGAGCTGAACTCACCGATTATATGCAGCTTGCACGGCTGATCAGCAGAAACACAGATCCTTTAGAGGATATTCACTTCATACAGGGTCCCGTTGATATTCTTGACCATTCAAGCAGACGCTATGGCTTTGGCAGCAAGATTGGTCTGGATGCGACTTGCATGAACTCTGATCAGAAAACCGACGCTATTTCCGGCGGAATTCCCTATGTTGATGAGACCGGGATTTTATCGGCCCTGCCCGCGATCACATCCGCCAACACCAGCCTAATTAAAGAAGGTATTTCGGGAGTGATTTTTGCGATTCACAAGACAAGACCATTGGAACTCCGATTGATTTCAAGGCAGCTCATCGGGCAGGGAATGATCAGGAATATCAAGTTCGTCATGTTTGTTGATTCCGCTCTGGACCGCAGCAAACCGGGAACAATATGCTGGATAGCTGCTAATAATCTGGATCCAATGCGGGATTGTTTTTTTACTAAAGACCAGGCCGGTAAAAGGTCCCCAACATTGTTTATAGATGGTACCATGAAAACTTATACTATGGACGGCTTTGAAAGGGATTGGCCGAACATAATTGTTATGGATGAAACCACTATTTCGTCGGTCGATTCCAAATGGGTTTCCCTGGGTCTCGGAGAGTTCATTTCTTCCCCTTCCTTACAATTTAAAACATTGATCATCAGTGATGGAGCTATCGCCACAGGAAAAGACCGGGAATAACCCATTTTTTTTCGTATTTTTGCGCCCCAAACAAGTAATTGAATGAAGCAAGCCTTACTTCTTGTTATTTTCCTGGTATCTTTTTTTGTTCTCCCTTTTGGCGACCTTTTTGGTCAGGCCCGCACTGCGGTCAAAGGAAGACTCATTGATGTCTCGAATTCAGAACCGGTTGCTTTTGCGAATATAGGTATCAAAGGCAAAGCAGGAGGAACTTTTACCGACAACAACGGATTTTACAAACTGGAGATTGACAAGGGGGATCATATTATCGTGTTTTCGTGTATTGGTTATGAAAAACTTGAGCGTCCAATCACCATTCCAGGTGACGGCAAGCTGATCAATCTCGATATTTTAATCAAACCTACAACACAGGAACTTAATACCGTTGTTGTTTCAGGATCGAGGTATGAACAGAAAGTGGAAGAGTCAGTGGCAACCATACAGGTACTTAAATCTCAGACTATACAGGCAGCGAACCCGACCAGTGTTGACCAGGTGATTGACAAGATACCCGGCATCGCCATCATTGACAATGAGCCCCAGATCAGGGGTGGAAGCGGTTTCAGCTCAGGACTGGGGAGCAGGGTGATGGTGATGGTCGACGAGATACCGATGATGAGAGGAGATGCAGGGCGGCCCGACTGGGGATTTCTTCCTGTGGATGATGTGGATCAGATTGAGCTTGTAAAAGGAGCTTCTTCAGTAATATATGGAAGTTCAGCTATCACAGGGGCCATTAACATAAGGACGGTTTATCCTAAATCAATCCCGGAAACCAAAGTTAACTCGTTTATTGGCATTTACAGCAGACCCGAAAAGAAATATACTACCCCATGGACAGGCTTCAACCCAATACAATACGGGATTTCTGTCTCCCATCTTCAGCAGTTCGATAATATTGACCTGAGTGTAGGGGCAGGATATTTTAGTGATCAGATGTATATTGGCGGGGTGCCTGAGCTTGCAGCCGACACTGCCTTTAACAATGGTGAATTCATTAAAAGGGCAAAGGTGTATTTCAATACCAGGGTCAGGGATAAGAAGGTGAGCGGGCTGACTTACGGTTTGAACGGTAACTTCATGTATAACGAAAGTGCTGAAACCTATTTCTGGTATGATGCAGATACGAATATTTACCGTTCTTATCCCGGGGCCCTTTCGTATTTTAAGGTTTTTTGTTTTTTCCTGGACCCTTTTATAAAATATTATGATAAGAGCGGGAACCAGTTCAGTTTTAAGAACAGAATTTATTTCGGTAATACCAACGCGACCAATAATCAATCAAACAGGTATACCACCCTTTTCGACGAGCTGAAATACAGCCGAAGGTTCAGCAAACTTGGTGATCTTACCCTTGTTGCAGGGATCGCGAGCACCTATTCCCATTCTGAAGGACAGGTTTTCAGCGGGATCCTTGCCCCCAACGGGACTACGACTGCAAACCAGTCGGGGAAGTATAATTCGGAGAACCTCAGCGTGTATGTTCAGCTCTCAAAGAAGTTTTTCAAACGACTTACTATTGAAGGCGGGGCCAGGTTAGAATATTATAATATCGCCGAACTTATCGAGTACAAACCTGTTTTCAGAGCGGGGCTTAATTTTCAGGCGGCAAAAGGAACTTATCTCAGGGCTTCTGCCGGTCAGGGGTATCGTGCACCCAGCATTGGGGAACGTTATATCACCACAAACTCCGGGGGATTCGGGTTTTATCCCAATCCTGAATTGCAGTCGGAAAACTGTAACTCATACGAAATCGGGATCAAACAAGTATTCCGGATCGGTAAAGTTAATTTCATGGCCGACCTTGCAGGGTTTTATGAGAATTATTATAATTACGTAGAATTCAATTTCGGGATATGGGGGCATGGCCCAATCACCCAGAGTATCGGATTCAAATTCCTGAACACGGGTCCTGCCCAGATATACGGAGGGGATTTTACTCTGGCGGGAGAAGGTAAACTCTCGAGTACCCTTGAACTTTCGATGCTGTTAGGCTATACCTATACTGTGCCGCAGTCGACCCAGCCCAACGAGGTGTATTATCAGAATTTTGAGACATCAACCCAGAAAACCAGGTATTATACTTACGCTAACACTTCGACCGATACGGCAAATAACATCCTGAAATACCGTCTGCAGAGCCTGGTAAAAGCTGACTTTCAGTTTACATTTAAAAAGAGACTCTCGGCGGGAATTACAGGCAAGTATTTTGGATATATGCAGAATATCGACATTTTTCTTTATCAGCTTGATTCGCCTAAAGCAATGCATTCGGGGATCATCAAATACCGCGAACAGCATCACAGTGGCAATTTTATCGTGGATTGCAGGGTAGGTTATGCCTTTGGCATTTTTAAGGTTTCTCTGATTGTAAATAATATGATGAATACCATGTATTCGCTGAGGCCGATAACTATTGAAGCTCCAAGGACGACCTCATTGCAAGTTGTTGTAAATATATAAACAAATAAAATATAATAAAAACAAATGTATATGAAAAAACAGGTTTTACTTTTTTTTGTTTTTCTGCTTGGTTTTACCGGGCTTAACCAGGCTCAGCAGATTCTTCCCGATGGCAACTTTGAAACCTGGTCGCTTTACACTCCTGTCCCTCCTGCTCATCCGTTTAATCAACCCACGGGTGGATTTTTTTATACCCTGAATATGCTGGATACTATTCCAACACCTCCCGGAATTACCGTATACAAATGTGATACCGCTCATACCGGTGACTTCTCGGCACGCTGTGTAACCCGTAGGATTGATGTTTTGAGTATTTTAATCCCCGGAGTCGTCGGTACGCTGAAGATCAACTGGATAACCAATATGGCTATACTGGGAAAACCTTTTCTCTGGACTGCCAAACCACAGCGCTTTCAGGGGTATTATAAATCGTACCCGGTTTTAGGAGATTCTTCAGGGGCGGTTCTGCTTTTATCGAAATGGAATACATCGACCAAAAAAAGAGATACTATTGCGTATAATAGATTGATTTTCAAAGGAACTGTGCCGGACTGGACTTTGTTCGATGCTGAAATACTGTACCGGAATAATACGATAATGCCCGACTCCATTACCCTGCTTTTGTTATCCTCAGGAGGGTTTAATGCCTCTAATATGTTCGGATCGGTAGGCCAGGTGGGCAGCCAGGCACTATTCGATGATATTACGTTAACCGGAGTAGCTCCCTGGGCTGTAGAAAACCTGATGAACCATGATATGAAACTGACCATCAGCCCGAATCCAGCTTCCGACAATATCACAGTCCGTCTGGAGAAAGCTGTAAAGGATGGTATGTTCGAGATCTGTGATTTACAGGGCCGAATAGTTGCACGTTATGAGATGCCTGAGATGAATGCACGTTTCAGTGTAAGTTCGTTACCTGCAGGAATGTATTTTTATCGACTCAGGAGTAATGAAAACACTCTGGGTGGCGGCAAATTCGTTATCACCCGCTAAAACGATGTACGATGTACGATTTTTAACGCATTAACGCTGAACGCAATAACGCTGAACGCAATAACGCAATAACGCTAAACGCCATGACTGAAGTAACAAGCTCAAAGATGGCTATGGAGCTCGAGGATAAGTACGGAGCCCATAACTATCATCCCCTGCCTGTAGTTCTTTCCAAAGGACAAGGTGTGTTTATGTGGGATGTGGAAGGAAAACGCTATTATGATTTCCTGTCGGCATACTCAGCTGTCAACCAGGGACATTGTCATCCGAAGATCACTAAGGCATTGATCGAACAGGCACAGACCCTGGAGCTCACCTCGCGTGCCTTTTATAACAATGTACTCGGGGTGTATGAAAAATTCATCACCGAGTATTTCGGATACCAGCGTGTATTGCCTATGAATACGGGAGCCGAAGGTGATGAAACAGCCCTGAAGCTGACCCGTAAATGGGCTTATAAGGTTAAGGGAGTTCCCGAAAACCAGGCTAAGATCATCTGCTGTGAGAATAATTTTCACGGCCGGACGATCTCTGTGATCTCCATGTCGACCGACCCTCAGGCAAGAAATGATTTCGGCCCGTTCACTCCCGGTTTCATCATCATTCCATATAACGACCTTAAGGCCTTGGAAATAGCTCTTCAGGATCCCAATGTTGCCGGTTTTCTTGTTGAACCGATACAGGGTGAAGCGGGTGTTTTCGTGCCCGATGCCGGCTATCTGAAGAAGGCTTATGACCTTTGTAAGGCAAACAATGTGTTATTTATTGCAGATGAGGTGCAGACCGGTATTGCACGTACAGGAAAACTGCTCGCATGTGACTGGGAAGGGTTCAAACCTGATGTGCTCATCCTTGGCAAAGCGCTTTCGGGCGGAGTTTATCCTATTTCTGCTGTTCTTGCTGATGATCACATTATGATGGTGATTCATCCGGGCGAACATGGTTCGACTTTTGGAGGAAACCCTGTAGCTGGTCGCGTGGCCATTGCAGCCCTCGAGGTAGTGAGGGATGAAAAACTGGCAGAAAACGCTCAGAAAATGGGAGAACTGTTCCGTTCCGAGATTACGAAGATTAATTCACCATTCATTGAACTGGTCCGTGGAAAAGGCCTGCTGAATGCCATCGTGATCAAACCCCATAACGGGAAATCGGCATGGGATGTGTGCCTTAAGATGCGTGACAATGGATTGCTGGCAAAACCCACCCATGACCATATCATACGTTTTGCACCGCCCTTGGTGATCACTGCCGATCAGGTACTCGAGGCGGTAGCGATTATCGGCAAATCGATCAAGGAGTTAGAATAAGTAGCGAAATGGCGAAGTAGCGAAATAAATAGTGAAATGCAGATTATACATTTTCGCTACTTCGTTACTTCGCTATTTTCTTAAAACCCCGCCACCAGCTTGAGGTTGAACAACCTTGGCGTAAGGTAATTCGGAACGGCGTACTGTTTGCCCTGGATATCGGTGATCCACTGGTATGAAATCGTATTATTCAGGTTGAGCAGGTTGAAAATATCAAGCCCTACCCACATGGAATTGAACACCCTGAAAGGATTTTTAGGTCCGAAATGTGTTTTTTCACCAATCAGCTGTTTGGAAAGTCCGATGTCGACACGGCGGTAGGGAGGCATTCTAAGTGTTTGCGAAGCGGGGGGGGAGTCAGGCGGACCGAAAGGCAGTCCGGTGCCATAAACCAGTGTCAGAGCCACTTTCCATGTTGGGAAACCGGGGATATAATCCTGGAAGAAAATGGCCAGGTTCACTCTCTGGTCGGTAGGGCGGGGGATCCAGCTTCCCTGGAAATATTCTTCGGTCTTCATGAACGAGAGGCTGGCCCAGGATTCAGCACCTTTCACAAACTCGCCGTTGATTCGGAAATCGATACCGTAAGCATAACCGTGGGCATCGTTAGTGCCGTAGTACCTTATCCGCATATTATCGATCTCATATGGAATAAGGTTCTGGATGTATTTGTAATACACCTCGGTGACGAATTTGAACGGCCGTTTCCAGAAGTTGAAATACAGATCGGTTCCTAATACGGCCTGGTATGAATTCTGCGCTTTAAGTCCTTTCACGATCTGCCCGTTGAGATCAGTCATTTCCCTGAAGGTAGGAGGTTGTGAATACATCCCGCCCGATAAACGGAATACCACATCCTTACTCCAATGAGGCTTAAAAGATATATTGATCCTGGGGTTCAGCAGGAACTGCCCGTTATAGTCGTAATACATAGCCCTGAGACCTGCAGTAAGGCCGACATCGTTGCCCGTGTTTTTAAACGTCCAGGTATTTTGTGCAAACCCATCCACGATATTTGAACTGAGGGTGTTATTGGCCCATATCACATTAGTAAGAAAAAGATCGCCATGAGGCGGATATGTTGATCCCAGTGAATCAGGGGGATGAGGAAGCGAATACCCGGCCGAATCCTGGAGTTCCCATTCGTTCATCTTATAAGTAAAAAAGTCATGCTGGTATTTTAAACCCCATACCATCTGGCTTTTTCCTTTTTCCCAGTTTCCTCTGTGCTCCAGATTGAATACGATACCGTCGAGATAGTCCCTGGCGTGATTCAGATAAGCTCCCACACCGAGGATTTCGGTCACCTGACCAGCTTCATTACTCATGGTTTCAAGCTTTCCAAGCCAGTATTCACCTGATATATCGAAAGTCTGAGCCTCGTGGGTCTGAAAAGCCGAAGCGATCAGTTTCAGCCTCATGTTCTCCATGGGTTTGTACGTCAGGGTAGCTGAAGCAAGCCAGCTCTGGTAACGGTCGACTTCGTTCCCGTCGAAATAGATCTTGATCTTGTACGCCTCGGTGAGAGTGCCGAAGCTGGTTTCCTGTGTCTGGGGCGTGAGTTTGTAAGAATTATTAGTAAAGCTGCCGAAGAATGATAATTCCCATTTCTTGCTGATATCGTAGTACAGCATTCCCTGCACATCGAAAAACCTGGGCTTGTAACTTCCTTTGGTGTCGAGGGCTTTAAGGAAGTACGAGTAGGATTTATAACGAGCACCAAGCAGATAAGCTAATTTAGGGCCAATCTTTCCTTCGAGATGGGCATCGGCTCCGAGCAGGCTTACATCGAAAGAGCCTGCAAATTTTGAAGGTTTCTTGTACTTGATATCAAGTACGCTCGACATCTTGTCGCCGTATTTTGCGTCAAATCCGCCGGCCGAAAAGCTAATGCCCGAAACCAGGTCGGGATTCAGGAAGCTCTGTCCTTCCTGCTGGCCTGAGCGCACAAGGTAAGGCCTGTAGATCTCGATATCGTTCACAAAAACCAGGTTCTCGTCATAGTTCCCGCCCCTGACCGAGTATTGCGAACTGAGCTCATTCCTGGAAGTAACCCCGGGCATCATCTTGATAAGATCTTCCACGCTGGCGTTGATCGTGGGGATGTAGGTTATTTCTTTGGGATCGATCCGGCTGAAAGTATTTGTTTTTAATTGCTGATCCTTTACCTCAATCGTTGAGAGTTGCGTAGCCGTGGGATTCAGCTGCATGCCGACCAGCCTGTTTTCCCCGCTTTTGAGGTTGATTTTCACGGAATCAGTAGCGAAACCAACAACCGAAAATAAAAGAACTACATCTTTTCCCGAAGGTATCTTTAATTCATATGAGCCGTCTTTGGAAGTCGAAGTCCCGCTGGTGGTACCTTTGACGGCTACGTTGGCGAACTCAAGAGGGTTCCCGTCGGCATTTTTTACTAAGCCGTGTACTTTCGCATCCTGTGCGTAAAGAGTTGTGCAGAATAGGAAAAAAACACAGGTGAGCAGGTTTCCCGGAGACTTCATTGCTGTTCTTTAAGCCGTTCTTCTTTTTTCTTGAATTTCCCGTCTTTCCAGGCTTTGATGAACTGGGCCCAGGCAAAAGGGTTGAAAATATTGAATGGTTGCTGTTGCCCGAAATAGTAAAGTTTGGAAGTCGTGTTTTCGATGTAGTTATTGTAATTCATCCTTGCATCCATAGGATAATTAAGGGCGGCAAGCCGAAGATTGTAAATATCGAGATTCTTTTTGGCAATTTCATAATCATCATCCGGAATCTTTGTTTCGATGAATGCTCTTTTAAAATCCTCAAGAGTAGGCCAGGGGAATATCACTGCTGCTGAAAATGTGAGAGTGTCATTGGTCATCAGCTGTATGAGCGAGTATTTTTTCCGGGTAATGGTATCAGGTATAATAAACGATGCCGGTCTAAATCCGATGGCAGTAAACAGGACGGTGTCTTTCTGATGGGCGACAAACGAGAAGAAACCATAACCATCGCTGGAAGTGCCATAATTCGTGCTTTTCACCTGGACTTTTGTAAAGGGAACCGGGTTCAGGCTGTCGGCTGTTATAGTGATCCCCGAGAACTGAACCAGTCTTTCGTCCCTCTCCATTGCCTGTGCATGAAGTTTCATCCAGTTGCCCGTGAAAGCAATAATAAATGACAGAAGAAACATTCGAAAGATCATGCTCTGATTGGAGATTCGGGTGTTAAAGATAACGGGTTTTCGGTTAATTTATTTCCGGGCCGGGACGATTATACAGAAAACGAAAAAGGCTGTCGCATGAAACACGTGACAGCCTTGTTCAGCCTATGAAAATTATTACTTTGATAAATATCCTTTTTCTCTTGCTTTTTTTAATGAAGCAGAAATTCCATTTTTGTTGATATGCCTTAAGCCTTCAGCAGATACCCTAATAGTGATTTCTTTATTTTCTTCAGGAATAAAGAATTTTTTGGTCTGAAGGTTCGGGCTGAAAACCCGTTTGGTCTTATGGTTTGAGTGCGATACTTTGTTACCTCTGATAGCGCCTTTTCCGGTTATTTCACAAATTCTTGCCATGGCCTGAAGATATTATTGATTTTCAAATGGGAGTGCAAAGGTAGGGAATCATTTTATTCCGGCAAAATCTTTTTGAATATTTATACGCATGATGGTGCTGATGCAGGTTTGGCTTCGCCATTTTCTTAAATTTGTATAATGGGCAAATACCGTTGATTGGTTTTGCCAAAGGGAATGTAATGCTCCGAAAAAAAAACAATTATGAGAACCGGATTATTTTTATTTCTTTTTTGCCCGCTTGCTTTTACCCTGGCGGCGCAGAACTTTCCTATCGGCTACCAAACAATGAATTTCACCGACCCGGCCCGGAGTGACCGTCCTGTTCCGGCCGAAGTGTATTATCCGGGACTTACCGCAGGAAGCAATACAGCATTGGCTAACGGGAAGTTTCCTGTAATCTCTTTCGGGCATGGTTTCCTGATGGCTTATGATTACTACCTGTATCTGAAAGATTCACTGGTCCCGCTGGGATACATCATTGCATTTGCAAAAACAGAAACCGGAATATTACCCGATCATCTTGAATTAGGAAAAGACCTTGCATTCCTTGTAAACCAGATGCAGTCAGAGGGAAATACTCCATCATCCGCATACTATAACCATATCGACAGTACATCGGCAATCATGGGCCATTCAATGGGTGGGGGAGCATCGTTCCTGGGATGTGAAAATAATCCCGTTCCAACTGCAATGATTACTTTTGCGGCTGCCGAAACCAGTCCTTCAGCTATAAGCGCAGCAAGTCATATTACCATTCCTTCTCTTGTTTTTTCTGCAGATAAGGACTGTGTAACACCTCCGGCCACCAACCAGGTGCCGATGTATGATTCCCTGGCTTCAGGCTGCAAGGTTTTCATCAACATCAAGGGGGGCGGACATTGTTACTTTGCTGACTATAACTTCACTTGTTCGGTCGGAGAAGTCAGCTGTGCCTCATCGTTTACGATCACCCGCGATCAGCAGCACGATGCAGTGATCGATTTCCTGGTTCCCTATCTCGATTATTACCTGAAAAAGAGACCCCTCGGCTGGACTGTATTCAACGATTCGCTTCAGTATTCACAGCGGATCACGTACATGAAATCGTGCAGCACGGCTGGTATCCAGGATCCGGGCAGTTTGAATCAGTTTGTTATTTCCCCGAATCCGGTTCATGACAAGTTGATCGTGACATCCGGGAGCGGGCAGGAAAGAGTTACTAAGATCGTATTGCGTTCGCTTACAGGGAGCGTCGTTTTATCCAGGCATGAAAAGGATGAAATCGGAACAACTGCCACTGAAGTGGACCTTTCATACTGTAAGGCTGGTGCCTACTTTCTTGAGATAACAGGCAGGAGTGGCATGATCCTGGTCTTCCGTATCATTAAAGTGTGAAGGGAATGTACGATGTACGATGTCCATTTTTCACCGGATCATGATCAGCAGGTTTTTAGTAAATTTTTTCTAAGCAGATTCAGCGCCTGAAGTGAGGCTCTGCGGATATTTCTTTCCCGGCTGTCGCCAAAGAGATATTTTTCGGAGAAAACTTCATCGGGGGTGGCAATAGCGATCCATACGGTGCCCACGGGTTTCTCTTCGGTGCCGCCATCAGGCCCTGCAACTCCCGATACCGCAATCACGTAATCCACGTTGAGATTAGTCTGTGCACCTATAGCCATTTCGATCACGACTTCGGAGCTTACTGCTCCAAACTCCTGCAAAGTTTCGGGCATGATACTGAGCATCTGCTCCTTAGCTGCATTGTCATAAGCGATAATGCTGCCTTTGTAATAAGCGGAACTCCCGGGAATACTGGTCAGCAGGTGTGCGATATATCCTCCCGTACAGCTTTCGGCGGTGCCCAGTGTGGCATTCTTTTCTTTTAGAAGTTTCCCTACGATAGCTTCAATATGGTCGTCATCCTTACCAAAAATATAATCAGGAATAATTGCTGAAAGTTTTTCTGCTTCACCGTCGACCAATGCGCGGATCTCAGTTTCGTTGTTGCCGGTTCCGCTCAATCGCAGGCGCACCATACCTGGCTGGGGGAGGTAAGCCAGTTTAATGTCAGTGGGGAGGTTGTTTTCCCATTCTTCGATGATAGTGGCCAGGAAAGATTCCCCTATCCCCTGGGTAAGAATGGTTTTATGGTATATTGACTGCGGATGAAATTTCGTTTTCAGTTCGGGGATGATATATTCATTCATCATCGCCTTCATCTCGAAAGGTACGCCCGGCATGGAAATATAGATTGCTTTACCGCTGCGGCCCGAAACAGGAATGTCTTTTTCAAACCACATTCCCCTGGCTGTGCCAAGTTTATTGGGGATGCTTATGCAGTCCTCGGGCAGATACGCCTGCTGGCGGTTCAGCTCGGTCACCTGGTAGCCCCGGCGTGCAAAAATGGCATCCACATCCTTATAGGCCTCTTCATTGAATACCAGTCTGGTCCCGAAAAAATCGCATAAAGTGGTCTTGGTGATGTCGTCTTTTGTCGGACCTATTCCGCCCGAGATAAGTACGACTTCGCTACGCTCACCAGCTTTCCACAAAGCATCCAGAATATGTTCCCGGCTGTCGCCAATGATGGTGAACTGGTTCACCTTGAATCCTGCAAGACTAAGCTGCTCTCCCATCCATGAGGCATTGGTGTTGACAACCTGCCCTATAA
>Ga0194062_1000333_pt1 | contig 19743 bp, 18 predicted proteins | sample SepL2225m_MetaG_FD_155481 | JGI IMG/M metagenome (GOLD analysis project Ga0194062, IMG submission 155481) | Anoxic zone freshwater microbial communities from boreal shield lake in IISD Experimental Lakes Area, Ontario, Canada - Sep2016-L224-25m | ecosystem: Environmental > Aquatic > Freshwater >... | reverse complement strand
AGGTTTGCACCAATCGCATGTGCCGGTAGGCTATCTGTGAAGGAACACAGAGTTTGATCAAGAATCATCAAAGTATTTCATAGTCAAACAGTTATCTACTTGCCGGCGTGTCGCACGGGGCTAAATTTAACATAACATGCTATTATAGTACTGCCGCTGCTGGCTTATCCCGGCTTTAAACAACGCCGTCAAATGTACGGCAACCGCAATGGGCTGAAGCCCACCCCTCAAAATTTAGGAATCCCTGCCCACAGCGTTTGCCTTTTCATTTAACGGCATTGGCCTTTATCTGCGTCAGTCCTATAATCACATTATGTTAAATATCCCCGTTAGCTGGACGAGAAGTTTGAGAGGGTGCTCATCCGGCCAGCATTACAAGTAAGTTTGAGTTCGATGTACAAGAATATCGGCAGCGCATTTTTGCCTCGGTTAAAGTGCATTAAACAATACCTGAATGCACCAGATGGTCGTTTTCGGGCTTCAATGTCCGCTACGTTTCGCATCCTTGGCTTTGCCGGCGGATGCTTCACTTCGCTACCATGCAAGCCCTCCACTCCCTCATCGCAGGGCCTTTCGAGATTGCACCGCAGCAAAAAAATGCTGCCGTGCAACCATCTCAGTCCCCGCTTCAATTTTCGTTTAATACCGGTATTGCTTAACGCACTATTCTGGACCTCCCCCAGGTTTTAAAAACCGGCAAATGCCCTGCCTCATGCTTCGACGGGCCGGACGAGAGTACTTCGTAACAATCATCCTCCGGAATTCCTGCAGGTACCAAAACCGATCCCTTTGCCAACCAGCGTTAAATAACGCAGCTTGGCTTGCTTATTTTTCTCAGTCCGCATAACTACTTGCGCACCTTTGGCACATTGCTCATGCTTCGCAAGTGCCAACAGTGCGCTTCCCCTTGACTATTCCTTTCTCGATTATCAGTACCACGAGTATCGGCAAAGCATTCTCACCTCGACTATAACCCATTAAAGCTACCGAATTATTCCGGGCCTCGCTACAGGCACTTGCCATGCATCCTCCTATCGTCGGATGCATGAGCTGCGTGCCCTCCGCTCACCCTCCATAATCGGTACTTTAAAGAGTTATTTTCCAATCCCTCTACCGTTTGCCGCCAACGGTGAATGCATTGCCTTTTGCTTCGATTGAGCAGGTGCGCCTTCCAACTCCATAACCAAGCAGCGTGAAAAACGCAGCTTGGTCTGCATGCTTTTGTCGGTCAGCCAGCCGGCCTTGCCACCTTATTCGCCCTCGTCCCTCGGGCTTTATAACGTGGCGGCTAACGCCGGTCTTGTTTCCGCCCTCACCATTCCCTGAAAACAGGGAGGGTCGGGGCTGGTCATAATTAAATCATAATCTTCGTCAAAAGTACCTTCAAAATTTTTCTACTTGCAAGGCCAGTGCCCGTTGGGTGCTGTCATTTTTTTGAAAACTCTGTTTATTTATTATGGTAAAAAAATGACCAGCAGCCTTGCTAGCGAAAAATTTTTCCGCTAATCAGTGCCTAAGATTTTGATTTATGGCAGCATTATATTTTAACATAATGTACATTGGGAAGTTCTTGTGAGTCCGGTTCCGGATCACAACGGGTGCCTGGATGTCTTAATAATGCGGTTCCCCATGAACAGCCTGCCCATGCAGGCATACCGGATTCCATCAATTCCATGGTTGAACCGGTCAACCGGAACATTTAACGGTTTTCCGGAGGCGTCTTCCTTCCATTTGTAGTTTTTTAACTCCCGTATCAGGTTAATCGACCGTTTGGTTATCCTCATGGGATATCGTTTCAGGATGTCAATTCCGGCAAGGATTGAATCCGGGCCTTTGAAGGTTGGTTTGATATTGTATCCTTCCTGCCGGATTTCATAAATACATTTAGGTTGGTTGTCCGCAATAATCTCATCGCCCTTAGTGATCCCGAGCTGATTCATCCATTTGCAGATGTCCGGATTGGTAAGACCCCGTGAGTAAATCAACTCATCAACAAAAAGATCTCCGCCGCTCATCCCGACCTTGACCAAGGCAGTTGGATCATTGGAGAATCCAAAATCCATCCCAAAAGTGATCCACTTGCAGGATTCCGGCCATTCATCAACAATCTGCCAGTTCGTGAAGACAAGTCCTGTAATTTGCCCGATCTCGCCCAGACCATAGATCCTCCAGTAATTTTCATCAACCTGTTTCAGGTTCTCGATTTCCTTCACCTGTTCAGGAGGTAAAAACTGGATGTTGTCAAGATAGGTCGAATGAATGAAGGTGCAATCTTTCCGTGGGATGACGATATCATAAATCCAATGCTCATCCATGGAGGGGTTGAAGTCGAGAAAGATTTGTTTTTCGGTTCGTAATGAAAGCTGTACCCAGTCTTCCAGGCTCAGTTCATTGGCCTCATTAATGAACAGGTAGGCCCGTTTAGCTCCTCTTTTCTTCTGAGGTTGGTCCAGGCTCATGAATTCAAACAGGTTCCCGTTTAGCAGGTAGGTGTTCTCTGTTTTATTATGGTGCCGCTCGTCATAAAGGTCATTGGCCTTCAGAATTTCGAAGAAATCCCGCATTGCCGATGCTTTTAATGCAGGCATGCTTCGCCTTACAATCGAAAATACCATGTCGGTACCTTCAAATGCCTTCACCAGGATGAGTAATTGCAGGATTGAAAAGGTCTTTCCAGACCGGCTCCCGCCCTGGTTCACGACGATCTTGGTGCTGGCATTATAATTCTTCTCAAATACAACCGAAACCCTGACATTCTTTTCCATGGGTTGGTTAATTCCCTTTGACGACTTCAAAGGTGATCTTGGTTAGCTTGTCTTCCGGCGGGGCTATATCCAGGTTCATTCGTTGCAACTTCGGCCGGATAAATTCCTGCAGGTTCATCCATAGATCAACCTGATCTTTTGGTTTCAGTTTTTTGATACTGTCTTCCAGGGTTTCATCCAGCAGTTCAAGGACCCATTCAACCCGTTCTTTATTTTCCCTGGTGATCTTGTTGGCTGCTCCCTTAGGTCGCCCACCCTGACCGGGTTTGAATAACTGGGGTTTAGAAGTTTTCGGTTCCATATTTTACCTATTTGTTCCTATTTTAGGAATACACATTCAATTCTTTGTATTTTATTTTTCCGCTTTTCCAGCAAGTTGTCGCTGACAATCGAATGCAATCGATTGACCCTTACTTTCTGTAAATCATCTTCTCAATCGAACTCACCGACACCCCGTAACAATCACTCAATTCGTTCTTAATATTGGTATAGGTCCGCCCTCTCTTTTCAATGGTATTTCCCTCTTTGGCGTATGTAAAGTAGAGTTCTTTTACCAGCCATTTCTTGGCAGCGCTAGCAGGCAGCAATCCACTTTTTACAAGATTTTCTACATCAATTCCAAAATGCTCCCTGATGTCAATGATTACCTTTTCAGTTTCCGGATTCATATAGCCATTTCTTACAAAAATACAAAATAAATAATATAATAACAACCTATAATACAACTTTTTGCCAATGTTTACTAAACAATTACTTTAAGTTAGATTATTTTTGTTTCGTTTTTATTTTCTCTACCAGCATGAAATCATTTTCCACACCACCGATTGCCTTTTCTGTTGCAAAAATTGATGATGATTCCGGGGTACTTCAAAAGGTTATTGTGGCCCAGGTCGGAAAAGTTAAATCCTATTTTGAACAGATAGATGCTACCACCCTTTCCCAGATCGAAAAACTTGGTAATTCAAAAGAATCTGGTGTAAAAGCCCGGTTTGGTCATCCTAACATGTGTAGCTCTTCATTCGGAACCTATATCGGTCGGTTTAAGAATTTCCAGGTTGATGGCGAAAAGGTTTATGGTGATCTTCACCTGGACGATGTCTGCAAGGAATCTCCATCTGGAAATCTCTTTGCATACATCCTGAAAATGGCTAAGAATAATCCTGATATGTTCGGGGCATCCATTGCATTTATCCCAGGGGAACCTGCAATTACTAGTGATGAATACCCGGCAACCCGTATTGAAGAACTTCTGGCAACCGATCTGGTTGACGATCCTGCTGCTACAAACTCGTTGTTTGCCGTTGACTCATTCTCCTATCAGGCAACCCAGTTTCTTGATTCTAACCCGGCCATTGCTTCGCTCATTGCCCGAAAGCCGGATACCATTATTGAATTTATGCTCAAATATTTTTCAAACAATCAGATTATGAAAAAGGAACTTTTCCAAAGGCTTAAAAACCTTTTAAGCCCTTCTCCGGATGGAGCAAATGAAGATGCAGTCAAGGATTACAACCAGACTGTTGAACAACTGGAAGCCGATTACCAAAAGCAGTTATCGGTTCTTGAGACGGATCATCAGAAACAGCTCTCTACGCTCCAGGATCAGATAGTTACGCTTCAGGATCAGCTTAAAGCCCGTCCCACAACTGTTGAGGGTTCCGATCCTCATGTTAAAATAGGTCCGTCTGAGGAAACCTTTGGTAAGCAGCTCTTAAAGGAAATGCCTGCCCATTTGAAAGACAAATTAAAAAAGTCCTGATCAATCAAAAATCGTAAATCGTAAATCTTTTTCGCCATGTCAAATATTTTTTCACACGCCATCAGCCCTGCTTTTACAAAGCAGTCAATCCGTGAGTTTTTCGTTTCACCGTTTTTCATGGGTGAAGATATCCGGGGAGCTATCACGGTACGTTCCGATATCAAGGGTACCGAACTGTTGAACAAAATTTCTCGTCCTTCGTTCATCACCAAGCCAAAATCTACTGCCGGTTTCACTCCTGCCGGTACGTTTGCCCTCTCTACTCAATCCATCACGGTTGCTCCCATGGCCATGGAGTTCGAGCAAAATGCACGGGCTTTCTGGGGTTCTATCGTTGAACAGTTGCTTGCAACCGGTTACAAGGAAGATGATATCGAACGGATGAAGGAGCCCGACATCTGGAATAAGATCATGCTTCCGATCATTGCCCAGGCTGGGCAGCAGGACTTGATCCGCCAGATGTTCTTTGGTAATTCGGTACAGGAAACCTTAACATCAGGTGTTCCTACCGGCACAGTTGATACCAACTTTTCTGGTTATACCGGCTTCATGACACATTTCATCAAAGATGTTTATGCCGGAACTATCCCCTCGGCTCAGCATGTGGTTGTTGCTTCGGCTACCTCCGCTGTCAAAGCTGAGAAAATCCAAACGTATTCTGCGGGTACCGATACCTTTCTGGTCTTAACGATCAATGGCGTTGCCTATTCTCAGGCTTACCGTTCCAGCGCAACGGTTACTTGTAACGACTGGCTTGCTACTCACAAAGCCACTATCGAAGCCCGCGCAGGATTCAATGGTGTTATCGTTACCAACCCTTCCGCTGGCGCCATCAAGTGTGTCAGCAGATACAAGGGTCAAACCTTCGATTTCACTGCAGCAGTCACCGGTACGGGTACCTGTGCAGCTTCCGGAGTGGTTGCAGCGATTAAACAAGGTGCGTTGGCTTCCGGTGAGGCTGATTCTACCCTTGAAGAAATGATCGACGGGGCCCGTCCTGAAATGTTCGAATTTCCGCTGGTGTTTATGGTTACTCGGTCTATGTGGAGGAACCTGGTTCATACGATCAAGAATAAGACGGGTGATCTTCCGCTGACCATGATGCTTAATGGTGTTAATGTTCCTTCGTATGAAGGCTATCCTGTTCTGGTTCGTCCGGATTGGGATACCTGGATCGCCACGTATCAAAATGGTGTCCAACCTCACAGGGCTGTATTTACCACCCAACAGAATCTCATTTTCGGGACTGATGGGTTAATGGACCCTCAGGACATAGAGTCCTGGTATAATCCCGATCTCCAAATGCGGCGTTATAGGGTTCAGTATAAAGCACAAACTGCTTACCTGCACTCAGAACTATTGATGCTGGCTGGTTTCGGAGATTAACAATGTCCAGGTTAACACTTATCCGTAACGCCTTATGCGTGCAAAACAGATTCAAACAACCCGATTTTTTGAGTTCAATTACGCTCCTGTACTGGATTTGTTTGATACTGATTATATTGCTGCTCGTGTCAATTATCAGGATTATATACCCTTTGGCGACGATAACGCCCTCCCTCGTCAGTTAATCAAGCTGGCCAGGGAGGTTCCTGTTCACCGGGCTATTTTAAATTCCAAAACCAACTATATCCTTGGGCAGGGCATTCAATCCTCAGATCCTGCTACCCGGCAGTTTATCAATCTGCCCAATAATAGCAAGGAACCTTTTTTGTATACCCTCAAAAAGCTATGCTTTGATTATCTCACGTTTGGCAACTGCTATTATGAACTGGTTTCCAATAAAAAGAAGTCCTTTGTCTTTGTCTATCATCAGGACGCTTCCCGGGTAAGATTGCATACCGATGGTAAGCACGCTTTGATCCATCCTTGCTGGGACTTGTTCAAGGGCAAAGAAGACAAGGATTTGCAATCCATTAGCCTTTTCCCTGAGTTCTCAAGGGGGGCCGACGGACTGTATCATTCCATTGTTCAGATAAAAGATTACGAACCTGAGTTCTTTTACTATGGTATTCCGTCCTATTTTGCAGGTATCCGAAATGTCATTATTTCTGGGCTTACAAATATCTGGAACCAAACCCGTCTTGAATCTTCGTTTGCCACTCCCGGGTTACTGGTCATCCCGGGAGTAAACTCCGACGAGGCTGCCGATGAATTGGATGCCATGTTTCAGCAATACAAAGGAGCGCTGAGTTCAAAGGCTAATGAAATTATCATCCAGTATCTTTCTGATCTGGGTCCCGGTATCAGCTCACAGGAAGCAAAGTTCATTTCATTCAATCGTGAAAAAGAGGATAATTGGACCGAGCTGCATAAACAGTCCGAAATTTCTCTCATCACCATTCATAACTGGTTCCGTACGCTTACTCCTTACTCCGATGAGAAATCCGGCTTTGACTCCGGAAGAATCCTGAATGAGTATGAAATTGCAATATCCACCGTGATCCACCCCATCCAGGAGGTCTTTATACAATCCCTGCAAACTTCTCTCTCTGAGTGCAATTTGCAATTCAAAGATTTCGAGTTTATCAATTCTCCGCCAATCAGCCGCATCAACCCCATGAAATACGTATGGGAAATTCGACGGGATTCCGGCCTCGATTATGATAAAACCGACTCCGTTCAAAAATTACTGGTTCTTCAACTCAAAAACATTTATCCATCATCAGACACTTTAAATATTTAACTCATCACGTTCATCACGATAACCATGTCCCTAATCTCCTCCACTGAAGTAATTTCTCTCGCTTATGTTACCGAGCTTGATCCAAGCATGATCAAAGCCGAGGTGATTCAAACTGCGGAGCTAAAGTATGTCAAACCTGTTTTGACGGCTGCCCTCTATGATGACGTCGTTGCAAGTCCCGGAGATTATACTACTCTTATTACCTCGTATATCAAACCATGCCTGGCATTCTTTGTAAAATATGCCATGCTTAACCAGCAGTTACTTGAAACCGCACAGTATACCCCTGGCGCCGATCCATCCCTTTCACCGGCTCTTGTTGAAATATCTACAGCAGTATTGCTTCCACGAGATCACCGAAGAGACACCATGCAGGAAGTTTTCTCTATTGCTCGTTCAAAACAGGCCCTTCTGCAGGAATATGTAATCGCCCAGAATTATATCTTGTATTCAGCCCCGGTCTCCAAAAGAGTCTCAGGTTTTAGAATAGTATCAACCAGTTTATAAATCAATATACTATGGCCATCGCACGCAGAATGATTCAATGTTCCTTACCTGTCTCAGGGGGGAATGCTTTATCGCCATACATCCAGATCCCAAATGGCGCTACCAAACTTACCATTCAGTTTGTCTACTCCGGGTTGGATGATGATATCACCTTAACCATGCTCCAGAGTCTCGATGGGTCTAATTTCGATACTTGTGTCAATGAGGATGATGCTGCAATCACAATCACCCTCGACAAAGATTTCGCTTCCATGACCCTCAATGTCGCCGACCTATTGACAACCTGGGTTCAGTTTTCCATGGACGTCGGCGAAGCCACTACCGGCAACCTCGACAAACTTTATGTAATGATGACTTAAAATCTGAAGATATGGGAAGCTCAAAATATTTCCTGATGGGCCAGCAAAATCGCGGCACCACCAATTATCGTGATTATTCCGAACAAGGTTCTACACCTGCCAGACCAAGGTCCGGTATTATTCGAACCTGGTTAGATAGTTTGGGAATTTTGAACTTTCTGGCCAGTACCGGTCCGGCAGTTAAATCTATTCTTGGTGTTCAGGCAGATTACGATGATGCTATTACCAAAAAGCATTCAAATTCAGCCGATCATGTTCATTCCAATGCCACAGCCTTGAATACTGTTTCTGGCACTAATACCGGTGACCAGGACCTCAGCTCATGCTCTAAAGCTATTCAGGGTACTTTATCAGCTGGCGCCCTGGCTGGCAATGCCCGGGGTGCAAATGCAACCGATTTTCAGTTTGTCAGAGAAGCAGTTAACAGGGTGGCCAGTGGTACCGGTTCATTCATTGCCGGTGGTGAGCATAACCAGGTATCCGGTGCAAATTCCATGGCTGCTGCCGGTTCCCATAATGAAGTCAGCGGCCAGTTCTGTCTGGCTTCAGGTGAGCATAACGAAATTACCGGTAATCATAGCTCAGCATTTGGTGATCTTCATGTTGTAAGCGGTAATAAATCAACTGCTTATGGGTCCAGTCATATTATCTCAGCCGAAACTGCCTATGCCGAAGGTGATGGTAATATAGTTTCGGGTGTTTCCGCTCATGCAGAAGGGAGTTTAAATGAATGTGCAGGGGATTATTCTCATGCTGAAGGATGTAATGCCAAAACCTACAACATCTATCAGCATGCCAAAGCCTCTTGCGGTTTTAGCAATCCCGGTGAATTAGGCGAAGCACAGTATACTAATATTATTGCCAGAAAGGAAACCGAAGATAACACCCCCTTTATGCTTCTTGTAGGAGAAGAAGGCTATGTAAATTTGGCAGCCAATAAAATGAATACATTCCGGGTCCTGGTAGTAGCAGCATCCGATGGCAACACCGAAGGGGCTGCCTATGAATTTAAAGGCCTCATCAAAAAAGACGCCACCTCAGCCTCAACAGCCGTCATTGGCTCAGTAACTAAAACAGTCATTGCCGAAAGCGTTTCAGCCTGGGATGCCGCTGTCACAGCCGACACAACCAATGGTGCCTTAGCTATTACGGTCACTGGGGAAGCCGAAAAGGTCGTTCGCTGGGTAGCCTTTATTGAACTGGTAGAAGTTGCCTTTTATGGTGCATAAGAATAGGTGTATTTATCTGAATGATAATGTAAATGACAGTTAATTGGACAAGTTGATATAAAGTTGAAGGCTTATAATCAGTGGAAAAATTTGCTTTTTGAATAAAATAAGATAACTTTGTGACAAATGGCGAATATGGGAATTTATTCCGATTATATAAATCAACGCCTTTCCTTTGATCAGTTAACCGCTGAAAGAAAAACCCACTTAAATAGAATCTCAAAAATTCGAGGTAGGGATATTCTTGTTTATGCGAGTGATTCCAATAAAGGGAATGCGCCCATTTCCATTCTACCTCCAGATTTATTACCATTTAAAGATCAACTAAGCTATTTAAAATCTAACGAGGTTGATATTCTTTTAGAGACACCTGGCGGTATTGCTGAGACAGTTGAAGATATGGTTGAGCTAATACGTTCAACACATGAAAGACTCGGAATAATCATACCCGGTATGGCTAAGAGTGCTGGAACGATTTTTTCGATGGCCGGCGATGAAATTTTAATGGGTAATGCTTCGGCTTTGGGCCCAATTGATGCACAAGTTGTGAGTAATGGAAAAAGGTTTTCAGCGGATGCATTTCTAGATGGCTTAGAAAAAATTAAAAAAGAAGTCCTTGAAACAGGCAAATTAAATCCAGCCTATATACCCATTCTTCAAAGTATTTCGCCTGGAGAAATTCAACATTTTGAAAATGCCCAAAACTTTTCGAAGACTCTGGTAAAAAAGTGGCTTTCGAATTATAAGTTTAAATATTGGGAAAAACATAGTTCTAATGGGAACATTGTTACTAAAGAAGAAAAAGAAGTCCGGGCTGATGAAATAGCAATTAAGTTATGTAAGCATTCTGACTGGTTGACTCATGGTAGGTCGATAAGAATTAAGGATCTTCAAGAAATGCGGCTTGAAATTCATGATTATTCAAAAGAGGCAGAGTTAAACGATGCTATTGATAGATATTATACTTTAATGAGGATGACCTTCGATTTGACAGGAATTTATAAAATCTTCGAAACATGTTGCTCTCAAATTTATCAATCATTTAGTCAGTCAACTCTTCCATCTCTGCCTATTCCACAAAATGCTAAGCCCCAATCCGCACACGCTGACTTTGCATGTCCCAAATGTTCATCAAGATATAAGATACAATTAAACATTGACAAAAACGTTAAGCTTGAAGCTGGGTGTGTTCTATATCCTAAAAATGATAATTTTGTTTGTCAAAATTGCGGGACACAAACGAATTTAACTAATCTTAGATTACAACTAGAGGCGCAAACAGGTCTTAAAGTAATTTTGTAAAAATATTAAAAATGGAACCGGTAAACCAAGAAACAAACCGAGATTTTTCAATTATTTTTAAAGAGATTGAAAAAATCAATAAAGAAACCCCTTCCTTCAGGGGCAATTTAGTCAATGATGCTGATTTGCAACACGAGGAAGCAATAAGGGCTTTCGGTGAGATGTGTCAAGAAATCAATTCCGCAGGAAATAATCCCACTACTTATTTGACCTTTTCTTGAATCATTGAAAGTAAATATTCTTAAAACCAAATATCAGCAACTTGTATTGGGGGAAATAGAAAATTTATTTTCATTTAAAAATGTCCAGTACTGTCGCCATATTTCAATTGAATTTTATTACCCATGACATCTTCAAGAATACTATAAATTGGTAATAAGAAAGCCGCAACTTGTATAAATGGAATAGATTTTGTTAACAAGAATGTAATAACTTTCTGACAGTAGAAACAATTTAGCTTTGAAATTTTCATGACTTTCACAGGGCAATATTTATTTTTATGAGATATAATGCACCTCCAATTATGGAGGCTATCTTTGATTTAAGGATTGATGAGATACCATCTCCTGCTATTGAAAAGATCGAGGAACTTCATTCTCAAATTAAAATAGATTATCCCAACAAAAGAAAAAAAATCAATTATACTGGAACTATTGCTTTTAATGATAATTTGCAAATTAGTAATGAAACCGATTCTCAGATTAAAGGATTAATATTTTTAAATGCTGATACTACTCGGCAAGTTCAATTTCGCCTTGATGGTTTTACATTTAACATGTTAAAACCCTATAATGAATGGGCTCTTTTTTCAAACGAAGCTTTAAGATTATGGCAAATTTATAACCAAAATCTTAAACCTGCCAATATTACTCGTATAGCTTTAAGATACATTAATAAAATTCAGCTTCCAATGCCGATTCTGAATTTTCAAGATTACATCGTAAACATGCCACCGATACCAAATTGTTTACCTCAAACTTTTAGAACTTTTTTTATGCAAACAGAGATTCCTTGCGATAAACAAGGAACGAATATTATTATTACCGAAACTATTGAGCGTCCTACAGCAGAAGTTTTACCCTTCATTTTGGATATTGATATATATAAGACAGGTATTATTGTTAATGATTTTACGGTACTTCAAGCAGAATTTAATTCTTTAAGAGAATTGAAAAATAAAACTTTTGAGAGTTGTATTACAGATAAAACGAGAAAATTATTTGAGAAAGTATGAGTAATACATTTGTAGACATCGAATATGTTAAGCCCATGGGCTTGACCTCAGAAGCTGGCACATTGACATTGAATTTATCAAATGCTGTAAATATATATATTGGGACTAGTGTTTGTATTTCGAGAAAGTTTGAAAATCAAAATTTTAGAAAATTTCTTGGCTTGAAGAATAAATGGAAATCAGAGACATTTCTTATTTCTAGTGGGTCTTTGCTTGTATCTAATGCTGCTTATCAAGATATAATTGGACTTGGCTATATGGCAATTCCATGGATTGTTAGAGAATTACGAAAAACAAATGACCATTGGTTTTATGCTCTTGAAAAGATTACGGGTGAGAACCCCATTAAAAAAGAAAATATTGGAAAAGTTGAGGCCATGAAAAATGATTGGGTTGATTGGGCAAGTAAACATAATTTCGTATGAGTTTAATTTCGCTTCAGCAATTCCCTAATAGTTTTTTTGATCCATTTTTGGTTACAAGTACAGAGACACCGGAATATAATTGCATTGCATGGGCTTATGAAGATATGACAAGATGGTATTGGCCTGATCCATCAAATATCTATTTTTGGCCTGATGGAATTCCGAGGGAAGTAAATCTTAACTCTTTTATGCAATTGTTTTCTTCTATTCGTTATGAGATCTGCGAAAACGGTGAACCTGAGGAAGGATTTTGTAAAATTGCTATTTTTATCGATCCTAATGGAATTCCAACACATGCTGCACGACAACTCTTAAATGGGTTTTGGACCAGTAAATTAGGAAAATATATTGATGTTCAGCATACAATTCAGTCTATAATAGATGGAGATTATGGTGCTGTTGGGGTTTATATGAAACGTGCAATTAATGGTAATCATGAAATGCAATAAAATACCCTTTGACTTGCTAATAAAATTCCATGATTACTTTTATATAACCTAATCGTAAGTAGGAGTTATTAAAAGTTCGAATAGAATTTTTTGCTGATATTATTTGAAGGTAGGATAATAAATTATAACACTCAAGTTTTCACCAAATGCTTTATTTTAATTTTCAAATTGGTTAATGTTGGAGTATTTGGTCTTGAAAAGTGGGTGTAACTTCGGGTGTAAGAAAAAGAAAAACGCCGTAATGATTTAAATTACAGCGTTTTTGATAATGTATCTGCGGAGAGACTGGGATTCGAACCCAGGGTACACTTTTGGCGTACACACACTTTCCAGGCGTGCTCCTTCGACCACTCGGACACCTCTCCCTGGTCAAATAGCGAAACAATGAAATAGTGGCCGCGAAGCCGAAATAAGCACGCAATTGAAATAAGCAATTGGTGCGAATAAATAGCGAAAAAGTACTATTTACAAAACCCTGTTCGCATTAGGGTTGCAAAATTACGAAAATTTATGATACGTCACACGGTCATCTCACCTCTGAGGCTGGTTTGAAGCAATTGTTTCACGGCCTGGGTCGAAAATCCGCAGCCCAGAAGGTGCATCAGCTTGGTCACAGCCGATTCGGTAGTGATGTCATATCCGCCGATCACACCTATTTTACTTAACTCGGCACTGGTCTCGTACTTGCCCATCTCGACGCTTCCGCCTTTACACTGGGTTACGTTCATGATAATGATATCCCTGTCGGCCGCCTCCTTCAGAGCATCAAGGAACCAGGACAGAGTAGGGGCGTTTCCGGCTCCGAAAGTCTCGAGAATAACAGCTTTTAATCCGCAGGTATTTAGGATAGCTTCAACAGCGCATTTCGAAATACCCGGGAAGAGCTTAAGAATAGCAATGCTCTCATCCAGTTCCTTATGCACCTTCAACCGCTTGAAATTCGGCCTCAGGATTTGTTCCCTGTTATATTTGATCTTCACCCCGATTTCTGCCAGCAAAGGGTAATTCGCCGAAATGAAAGCTCCGAAATTCTCAGTGTTGAGCTTGGTCGTCCGGTTACCGCGGAAAAGCTTGTTCTCGAAACATATCGCCACTTCGGGAACGATAGGGGTGTCGACTTCCTTTGAAACAGCGATCTCTATCGAGTTGATGAAGTTTTCCCGGCCGTCGGTCCTCACCATCCCGATAGGCAGCTGGGACCCGGTGAAGATTACAGGCTTGTTCAGGTTTTCCAGCATAAAGCTGAGAGCCGAAGCGGTATATGCCATAGTATCTGAGCCATGCATCACCACAAAGCCGTCGTAATTCTCATAGTTCTCTTCGATCACCGTAGCGAGCTTCACGTAAAAAGACGGATTCATGTTTGAAGAATCGAGCAGGGGCTGAAAGGTGTGAAAATCGATCTTACAGTGAAAATTCTCCAGCACAGGAAGGTACTTGTAGAGATTCTCAAACGATAAAGGCTTCAGCAAGCCTGTCTTAGGGTCCTGCACCATCCCGATGGTGCCGCCGGTATAGATTACGAGAATTGTTTGTTCAGACATACATAATTAAGTAGCGAAGTAGCGAAATAGCGAAATAAATTCAACATTCATAGATTAAACATTTTCATCGCGTTGCCGGTTGTGACAGCTGCCACTTCTTCCAGTGTCACACCTTTTATTTCAGCGATCTTTAGAGCTATTAACGGAATATACGACGATTCATTGCGTTGCCCGCGATGAGGAACGGGCGGAAGAAACGGAGCATCAGTCTCCAACACCAAAGAATCCAGAGGCATGGCAGCAACCACTGCAGCAAGGCCCGATTTCTTGTACGTTATGACCCCGCCGATACCCAGATAAAACCCCATTTTAACAGCCCTCTCAGCCTGAGCCAAATCTCCGCTGTAACAATGGAACACTCCGCTTAAGCCCTTGTCGTTCCTGGATTCCATGATTTCAAGCGTGACTTCCATCGAATTCCTGGTATGGATCGCAACAGGCAGTCCATATTCAAGCGCGAGGTCAAGCTGAATATTAAATGCTTCCTTCTGTTCTTTTTCAAATGTTTTATCCCAGTACAGGTCGATCCCGATCTCGCCTACAGCGAAAAAACGGTAAGCGGTATCGGCCAGGTTCTGTTTCACGATGTCAAGCTCGTCACGGTAATTTGCACGTACCGAAGTAGGATGCAGTCCCATCATCGGAAAACACAGCTCAGGCCGGAGCCGGCATGTATCCAGCATTTGCTTCACAGAGCCGGAATCTATATTGGGTAGAAAAATGTACTTCACCCCCGCTTCTTCTGCGCGCCCCGCCGCCTGATCCCTGTCGGCATCAAACTCCTCAAGATAGAGGTGCGCATGGGTGTCGGTTAAAACGGGATTATTCAAGGTGAGCCGTTATATCATCCGTAGGAATATCAAGCATACAACGAAAATGATGCCTGGGGCATTCTCTGAAACCCAGCTTGCTGCAAGGGCGGCATGAAAGTCCGGCCACTTCCGCCAGGTAAGAGCCGGTAGAACCTGCCGGCAGATAGGGATACATGCCGAAAGCCGGAATGGTGTTACCCCATACAGAAACCATCTTCTTTCCATATGCAGAGGCAATATGCATCAGTCCGGTATCATTGGTAAGGACTGCGGATGACTGCTTCACCAGTGACGCAGCCTGGTTCAGGCTGTACCTGCCGCATGCATTGACTGCCGGTTTTGAGATCAGAGCGAGGATCTCTTCTCCCCTGGCGTAGTCTTCTTTTCCACCAAGCAGGATCACCGGAAGTCTAAGCCGGTCAATCACTTCAGCCACTTTCGAAGCCGGGAAGATCTTGGTGTTATGCTTTCCGCCAATGACAATAGCGATATACTCAGGAAAAGACGGGACTACCTCATCAGCCGGCGAAATAAAATAATCAAGCCCTTGGCCATCATTCTTTACTCCGAGTTTCTGAACAGCCTTAAAATACCGGTCAACAATATGAACGTCGGGAAGTAAGTTCCACTTGAAATTAACGATAAGCCACTTCCTGAAATTGAGCTTGGTGAATGTGGCAGATGGCCTGCCCAGCATGAGTCTCAGGAAAAGGGAGCGAAAGTTCCTGTGAAGGTCGGCGATGAAATCAAACTTTTCATGTCTTAGAGTGGGGATTAATTCGCTGAAGTTTCCCTCATACAGCCATAGTTTGTCAATATAGGGATTGGATTTGAGAATGGGCTCAAACTGTTTCTTGGTAAGGAAATGGATTTCGGCTCTCTGAAATTGCTGTTTGATACAGCGGATTAAAGGCGTTGTAAGTACGATATCGCCGATGGAAGAAAGACGGATGATGAGGAACTTATTCATAAATAGCGAAGTAGCGAAATAGCGAAGTAGCGAAATAGCGTTCAGCGTTCTGCGTTCTGCGTTTTTGAGTTCAAAATTCAGAATTATTCACGAAATTGTTTATTTCATTGGTGTTCATTACGGCTTCGCCGAACGAGTATTCTATTATTCCCTTCAGTCCTTCAATCCTTCATTCCTTTCATTTTATAAAGGGGTTATTCTCCTTCTCATACCCTATTGTCGTATCAGGACCGTGGCCGGGATAGACAACAGTATCGTCGGGCAGGGTAAACAGCCTGGTGTTGATGCTTTCCAGCAGAACGTCGAAATCGCCCGAAGGCAGGTCGCTGCGGCCGATAGCCTCTCTGAACAATACATCGCCGGTGATCACAAAGCCATCATCAGCATGGTAAAAACACACACTGCCATCAGCATGGCCCGGAGTATAGAGCACATCAAGAGCACACATCCCGAACCTGATCTTGTCGCCATCCTTAAAGTAAGCAGAACCGGAGGTGATCTCATCGAGTGTAAATCCAAAGTTCATTCCGATATCCCTGGCCTGTTCAAAAAATGGAAGTCCGGCCTGGTGAAACTCGGGAAGGACTCCGTATTTCTCAGACACAAAGCGGGCGCCAAGGATATGATCAATATGGCAGTGCGTAAATATATTTCTCACCACTTTCAGCCCGGCATCCTCGATAAAATCGGTCAGTCCCTGCTTTTCCCAGGGTTCATAACAGGCTGCATCCACAATTACAGCTTCTTTGGTCTCGTCGTGCAGAACATACGTATTGACCATGAAATTATTGAATGTAAAACGTTCTATGTGTATCATAAGGTTTCAGTTCCGCTGCAAAGATAGGAAATAGCCGGAATGGCCCCGCAACCAAAATAATTGTACCTTAGCGACCCGATTAATTTTCCGATCCATTACTATGCCTGCTGCTGTTGCAACTCGTGAGGGATTATCATGGCGACTCCTGTTGCGGGCGGGCTTACTTCTCTTTCTTTTTGCCGGCAGCTCTTCCTACGGTCAGTTTTACAGCGGCTCCCAGCTTAATTTCGGCAAATCAAGAGTCCAGTACAATGATTTCCTCTGGCTTTATTTTAAATTCGATAAGTTCGATACCTATTATTATCTGAACGGGAAAGAACTTGCCCAGTACTGTGCCGAGTACACCGATAAGCATATGAAGGAAATAGAACTTGAAATGCAGACCGTGCTGGAGCAAAAAATACAGTTTATCATTTTCAACAACCTGAGCGACCTGAAGCAAAGCAATATCGGGCTTTATGGCGACTGGGATTCGTATAATACGGGTGGGGTTACACGTATTATCGGAGGTAAGGTGCTGATCTATTTCGACGGAAACTACAGTCATTTCGACCAGCAGATAAGGGCCGGGATCACCCAGGTACTTCTGAACCAGATGATGTACGGCACAGGTATCGGTGCACAGATCAAGAACAATGCCTTGTTCACTATGCCCGACTGGTACATGAACGGCCTCATCTCTTTTATTTCAAGGAAGTGGGACTCGGAACTGGATAATGCGGTGATGGATGCAGTGCTGAATAAAAAGCTGGTGAAGATCAACAGTCTCACCGGTCTGGACGCCGCTTATGCAGGCCATTCCATATGGCAGTATGTGAGCAGGACATACGGGGATGCGGCTATCCCGAATATTATCTACATGACCCGCCTCACCCGCAGTATTGAAAAAGGCTTCCTGAATGTGCTTGGCGTACCATACAACACCGTGGTGGCAGATTGGCTTAAATATTACAAGGAGCTTTATTCAAGGCAGATGGCGCAGAGGGATAACCCACCGGGTGACCCCATAAATAAGAAGAACAAGCCCGACCGGGTGTTCCGTCAGATCAAAGTGAGCCCCGACGGAAACAAGGCTGCCTATTGCACCTGGAACCTCGGCATTTACAAGATTTTCCTTCTGGACCTGGAGACCGGGAAAAAGAAGCGGATCTACCGGGGCGGGTATCGCCTGGCCGAGAAGCCCGATTTTTCCTATCCTTTGCTTACCTGGCATCCCGGCGGTAAGATCCTGACTATCCTTACCGAAAGGAAAGGCGAGGATTACCTTTATTTTTATAATACGGCGGATAAGAGCCGTGAACATATCGTACTGTATGAGTTCGACAAGGTGCTGGACCTGTCGTATTCGGGCGACGGCAGCCTGATGCTGATGTCGGCCGTGCAGAAGGGGCAGTCGGATATCTTTGTGTACAATATAGCTGCCGGATCGCATGAACAGCTTACAAAAGATATATACAATGATCTTAACCCGAGGTTCGTCAACGGTTCAGGCCGGATCATCTTCGCCTCGAACCGCCCGGGTGATACCATCAGGTTCAATCCGGCTGTCAACATCAGCAAAATACAATATAATAATGATATTTTCGTGCTTGATTACAAAGGCCATTCACCTCTGATGCGAAGGATCACCAACACTCCCGATGTGGATGAGATCCAGCCCTCGGCCTACATGGAGAATTACTATACCTACCTCAGTAACCAGAACGGAGTATACAACAGGTTCCTGGCCCGTTACGACAGCTCCGTTTCCTTTATAGATACAGCAACCCATTACCGTTACTATACTACGGCCTGGCCCGTGACCAACTATATGATGAACATTCTGGAGTCGGATATTTCGGCTCAGGGCGGGAGACTTGCCGAAGTAGTCTTCCGCAATCGGAATTATAAAATGTATTTGCACGAGCTGGTAAAGCCACAGTTCCTGGAACCGGTGAGCCTTCAGCCGGCTTTTTTCAGGATCAAACCTGTTGTAAAATCGCCTGAACCCAAGGCCAAACCGACTCTCGATGATACTATCATTAAGATGTTTCAGCAAGCTGAACCACTGCCCCCTGCTCATTCCAGGTTCTCGACCGTGAAAGTCAAAACGCAGCCTGTGCAGAAGCCAAACGGTAAGGATTCCGTGAGCCTGCAGCAGCTTCAGATGGTTGCCCAGGCTATGTCGGACAGCCTTAAGAAAGAAGTGAGCGGGCTGATGGCTGTGCCTAAGAAAGATACCCTGAACAAGTATAAATATGCCAAGCAGCTGAATTATAATGTGGAATATTCCATTGACCAGATGGTGACCCAGATCGATTTTACTTACCTGAACTGGGCCTACCAGCCTTTTTCCAATTCGAGTTCGCCCATCTATATCAATCCGGGGTTCAATGCCTTGTTCATGGTGGGGGTGACCGACCTGATGGAAGACCGCAGGATCACGGGGGGTGTAAGGCTGAATTTCAACCTGGTCAATAATGAATACATGTTGTCGTATTCCATCTTTAAGAAGCGCCTCGACCACCAGATCATTTTTCACAGGCAGTCGGTGGAGGAAGCCGCGGATTATTCGATCATACGCCACCGCATCAATGAGCTGTATTATGTGCTTACCTATCCTTTCAATCCGGTTCTGAACATCAAGGGCACGGCTACCGTGAGGTACGACAGGGCGGTTTACCTTTCCACCGATCCTTACAACCTGGCCATCCCCGATTTGAACAAGCTATGGATCAGCCTTAAGGGAGAGCTTACCTATGACAATACACGGAGCCTTGGACTGAACCTCTACCAGGGGACAAGGTATAAGTTTTTCGGAGAGGCATACCATCTCGCCATGGCCGGAAATACCGAATGTTTCGTTGTGGGGTTCGACATCCGCAATTACCAGAAAGTACACAGGA
>Ga0194062_1000330_pt1 | contig 19764 bp, 11 predicted proteins | sample SepL2225m_MetaG_FD_155481 | JGI IMG/M metagenome (GOLD analysis project Ga0194062, IMG submission 155481) | Anoxic zone freshwater microbial communities from boreal shield lake in IISD Experimental Lakes Area, Ontario, Canada - Sep2016-L224-25m | ecosystem: Environmental > Aquatic > Freshwater >... | reverse complement strand
CCGAACACAACAAAACAGACGATAAATCCCCAATATCCACCCCCATCTCTAAAGTCGGCGTTGCAGACAATAAATTAATATCCCAAGGGTGTCGATTTTCAGCCGTCTTTTTAAAAGAGGCTTCAACGGCCCCCCGCTCATCCCGGGTTAATAAACCGGTATGTTCTGCCGCCACCACTCGATTAACATCACCATCCCGATATAAGCGCCCATAAAAATCTAAAGCGTCAGTGACTGTTTTATGTAACTGATAATGTCCAAAACAACTTTTTTGTAAGCACTTTGAAGACAGCCAGCTCTCTAATTCACGCTCAGCCACACTATAAGTGTGCTTACATTTATCACAACAGACACTTGCCACCTGTGTACTGAGTAATAAGCGCTCTGGATTAATACCCCAAACGGTATCTTGAGTTTTGGTAGCTCTATCCACTAAGATTTGTGCCTTAACTAAATGCGTCAGTACAAGACTGTAAATATCCGCCGTTAAATCACCGGTAGGTTGCAAATTATCACCCGCTAACAAGGCTTTAATTAACCAGGTTTGATACCAACTATTAGACGTTTTAACGGTTGACGCTATCGTTTCTAAGCCCTTTCCTTTTACCGTGCCTAAAAAGGTAGGTACACGAGCGCCATAAGCAAAATTAGGTAAGGCGATTTGATTAATAAATACGCCCGGATCTCCATTATTATGAATATAGCCCTCTAAGTCTGGATAATAAATTCCACCGCCTAAGCGCAAATGCGCCAAGAAGCCTATAACAAAACACAGTAACCGCTCATAAGATAAATCTCTTAAGGTGCCAATATTTTCCTGCAAGGCACTTAATAGCCCGTTTAAACACGGCTCTAATTCTGCCTGAGAATAATAACTGGCCACCGCACCACTGCGTTCTAAAGAACGCCCAATGCGCGACTTAAAGCCTAACTCACTTAAAATATCAAAGGCTAAACGCCGTTGTAACAAAGTCGCTAGATTAGAGCCTTCTGGTAAAATATTAGTGTTTTTTAACACTGAATAATCCCGCAACCACTCCATATTAAGCGGTAAAAAAGTACCTATAAAAGCCGCCTCACCTAAGGCATCAAACCAATACTGATTAAACTGCTTAATGACTTCACTTATCGAAGTATCCACTTTAGCTTGATCCAGCACCTTTCTTAAAGCCACCCGAAAACCATAAGACCGGGTTCTAGCGGCAATAAAACCGGCCCGATGTGCGGTATCTTGTACGCCATCAGAAAAAGCGATTAATTGTTTATCCCGATTAAAGCGAGAGGTGCTTAACTGCCCCACCATGACAGAAGACAAACTGGTAGAACGCGCACCCACAATCATTAAACTGTCTTTACTTTGACAAAAAGGGCAATCATTATCGCTTTTATGCTTTGATTCTCCGGTCTGTTTGTTGATTTCAGTTTTAGAATTATTGGCAACATGCACCCACACCAAACTATCTTCACCACAATTCTGACAACTGTGTTGTGAACGGTTATTTAAATACCCACAGCCTGCACATAAACCTCTATCTAAACTACTCGCAAAGTTCCAAGGCGTCTCAACCTTATCCATAGGAAACAACAACGTTGACTTGGCTGAATGCGCAAAATAACTGTTATAAATCTGAAGTAAATCAGTGTCTATTTTTGACTGATCCGCTTCTTTATGCGCCACAAACCCCATAGCCCCACAATCACGACAATGAATGGCCGGTAAGGCAATACGCTCTTTAGGTACTAAACCATCATCGGCAAATAATAATGTCGGTTGCTGTTCAATAGCCGGCAATAAAACCAATAACCGACTTAACTCCCTAAGCCATAATTGCATCCGCACATCTAATAAGGGTGCTAAATACCCCGATTTATCTTCTCTCGCTACTGAGATTAAAGACACTAAACTGATTAATAATTGCTCAACCCACTCATCGGATAATGCCTGCTGAGCCCCCAAACACCGTTTAAAACCGGCTAATAAGTCCGTCCAATCCGTGACCTGCCCTTTTAGTAGACGTAGTAAATTTTGAAACAAATAATGCCGCTTTAAATGCTTAGCTAAAGCCACGCGCCAGACTTTGGCATCATCCAGCCCCGTTAAAGATTCAAACCACAACTGTGCTTGTGCTAATGCGTAAGATTCAAGGTCTGTATAGTGATCGGCTTTAAGTGATTGTAATTTTTCTATAGCAGGATAACTGATATGCTCAACCGGCTCAGGCGCTAAATAATCACCTAAAGATTGTCGATATTCGGTAATAACCGCATGTTCATCAAACGACTCATCAAACACCGAGGTCGCATAAGTAATTAGATTTTGACCTGCATCCTTACCACCCAAAGTTGCAGAGGTACCGACACAGACCAAATGCTGTTTAGGGGTTTCTAAACGGGCTTTTAATCTTCGAATTAAACAGGCTAAATCAGTGCCTTGGGCACCATCAAAAGTATGTAACTCATCGACCACCAAAAACTTAAGCGTGGTATTTGTATTCTCGGCCCAAAGTGTGTGATCTTTGGCGCGGATCATTAAAAAGTCCAACATTTTATAGTTGGTTAATAAAATATCAGGGGGATTATTACGCAGGGTTTCTTTATCAGAAATTAAATGCTCACGCGTCATATTGGTCGTGGCATGTTGTTCTTTATCACCGACATAAATACCGGCGGTTACCGTGTTTTTAAGATTGGGATTATCGGCAATGGCTTTAGCTAAGCGTTGCGCCTGATCAGCCGCCAAGGCATTCATAGGATAAATCAGAATGGCTTTAATGCCTTTTTGACCACGATGTTGATAACAGTAATCTAAAATAGGCACCTGAAAACATTCAGTCTTACCAGAACCCGTTCCCGTTGCCACTAAGGTTGATTTAAAATCGACCCCAATACGCTGAAAGGCAATCTCTTGATGTTTATGGGGAGAAAAGGCCATTGGCACCGCCGGGAAAAAGTCTGCGTTGCCCTGACCTTTTTCAAACGGTAACTTAATGGATAGATAAGGCCCTTTTGCCAAGGCCCCATCGGTATTTAAAAACCGCTCTAACAGGCCCTCAAAAAAAGGCGTCGTGGTTTTAAAACTTAAGCGTAAATAATCTTTAACCGCTTGCTGTAATTGCTGTGCTAATACACTTGGATTCATTGAATAGATTTTTTTTAGTTGATACAACTACGGCAAAGGTGTTTTCACTTAAGAGCGATCCAGTCTAATAATAAAAACAGTTCAATATCTGAGACTCGATTAAAACCAGCATCATTAGTGAGCATTGCAGTACATTGATAGCTTAAAGCAGTAGCGGCATGAATAGCATCTGGAAGTTTTAATCCTGATTGAGCGCGGACATTCGCAGCAGATATTAATATTTTGTCATTAATAGGTGCGATAGTTAGATATTGATTTGATGATAACGCTTCGCGGTAAACTCGCACTAAATCATTTTTATTTTGTTTAAACGGTAATACCAAACATTCAGATAAACTTAAACTACTGGAAACAGCAGAAAATTCTTGATTTGTTAATCCTAAGAAAACATCCTCTAAGACGGTTGCCCATGGCTCAATACCTTCAAGAGAATAAATAAAAATGTTTGCATCTAAGTAAACTTTTTTACCTTGCAAAGCATTTCTTAATCCTCCCACGCATCACGCTCCGCACGAATAAAAGCATCAACTTCTGCGGCATCTTTAAAGCAGCCCTTACCTTTACCCATCAGTTCCAACAATGATCTTGGCTTATCGATGTTTTCTAATGACGCCAAAAAATCATCAGACAATAACAAATTATTGGCTTGTTTAATGGACGGGCTTGGAGACAAATCATCATCCAAAGGCAAAAAAGTGATTTCTACTTTTCGATGTTGCATCTCACGTGGAACGGGAATAAATGCAGGAGCATCTTCAAAAATCAATCTGGCATGGTTCATATTCACTTACTCATTTAATTTTTGTTGTAGTAGATATAACTTTCCTTCAGTATACATCAATTTATTCTGATTATTTAATATAGTCAGCAATGGTGTTATTCCATCAAAAAGCACGTCTCTTGGCTATTTATAATGCCGGACAAAGTATCGCCAACACATCTATTTCAGCAATTGTATAAGGAAGTTTTAAATTCGAAATATTGTTTTTCAGAAACTAAGCACTGAGTTTTACAATCACTCAAATCTTGAGATTGGATATTAGAGACATCCAAATCTTGTTTTCCAAATTTCTGTACATTTAAAATATCTAAGACTTGCCAATCAAAAAGTATTTGATTGTTTGTAATTAAATTTCCATATACACCAACAACCATTTTTGAAACATTAGACTCTATACCCGTAACATAGATGATTTCCACCGGCATCATCAGCATTTTGTACAATTTCTTTAAGTATAGGGAAACCCGTTTTTATAACGCTCTCGTAAAATTTCCGAAATCAATGCAATATCGCCTATCGGATCATGCTTTACAACCGGATTATTCAATTTCAGGAAAACTTAAAATCAGGTCAAATTTTTCTGTACAACTAATAACTTATTCTTTTGTACCACCAGCTCTTCTATTGATTCCCACTGGTCAGTATGAAAGGTAGCATTTATATTCCCCGTCATTTCCTGAAGATAATTTAATGCGAGTTGTTTCATATTTCACCGTAACAAAGAGGTTATTGGTTATGTAAATACTGCTCGAAACTGGAACAGCTTAAATTTTTTTCATAACACCACTTATTTAACATAACCCCATTCCTTAAACTGCGCCTGTAAACTCGCCTCGTTTTTAAAAGTCTGATAATAAATATATTCCGGTGCTAAATCTGCGCCATTTTCCCAGACAATGGTTTCCAAATCAGGATCAACCTTAAAACTGGCGAAGGCTTCTGGATTTTTTAAAGGTTCAAACACAGGGCCTTTTAAAGCATCAACTAAATCGGCAATGCCTTTTTTACCATTGTTAAAAGCGACTTCAATACAATAAGCATTCAGATAACGGGCTTCAGTAACATGTAAAAACATAGCAATTACTCCAAAGGATCAATAGGTGCATGATCTTTCCAATACATGGAAATAATAATACCAAGAAAACGACTGATAATAGGCATGTTAAATCTCCGTTAAATGTTGTTCAAAATACTGCCATACGGTTTGGTAGTCTTGTTCTCGGCTACAGAGATCAAAGGGGGCAACGTATTGGATGACACGTTCTATGGGGCCATTGGGGACGGTGTCATCTTGAATGGTGCGTTCGACGATGGCGATATCTAGGGTTTGGATATCTTCCCAGCCGAGTGCGCCGGTTTGAGTTTCCCAGTCGCTAGTATCAATCACAAATTGACCATTCTTAGCGCTGACCTGTTCTGCACACCACGCTAACCAGCGGGCTTTTATGTCGGCGGGTGGGGTTTTGATTTGATAGGCCGTGTCATTTCTAAGGGCTCTGCGAGGCAAGCCAACGCCGACTAAACCTTTAGAGACGGTAAAGACGATGCGACCGGCTCTATCAAACCAGGTGTCTTGTTCGTATTGGTGCATCACTGGGAATTGCACGCGGTAGATGGTTTGTAATTCTTCTAAGGTCAGTCCCAAGGCCATAGCGGCTAAGACATCAATTTCAACGAGGGCTTGGCGGCGATTGTAATCGGTGCGTAAAGCGCAGTTTCGATGCCATTCGTGTGTTAATTGTTGGAAGAAACTGTTGGGTAATCGTGGGTCGGATTTTGCCCATTGGTCTTGGGTGAAAGTGGGTTGAAAGCAGGATTGCCAGAGTTCAGTGTAATGTGTGGTTATACAGTTTAAACTAAGCGTTCTTAATTTCAAATAATTATCAACAACCTCACCAATAAGAATTGGAAAGTCATCTAAGGTATTGTGTAAATTCGATTTACCTGTTGATTTTAAGAGAAAATCAAAGGGTAATGAAGATGTGTATGCACACTGTAATAACAATAAATTATTATCTTTAAAAGCATAACTTCTTACTCCGTTCGTATGGGCGACATTTTTAGGAACAATTGCACCTGATAATGTTCTTTCTGACCAACTACCAATCATTGCTCTAAAAACCAAACGATAATATTCGGTCACCAATTTTGCTTTAATTTGAGTTCCTTCTATCCACGATACACTCGATGTACGTCTAAGATATTCCCTTTCATCACAAGCAGGTACGTAATTAATACGCTGTAAATAATTATCAGGCACATAGCTTAAATCAATAACATCAAAATCTAGACGCGCATTACACTTTGCTCTTGGGTTTTTACTAAATGGCGTTCCAACAAAAAAATGCGGCCCCGATAATATCGATTGGTGTGAGGAATTGGGAAATTGGGTTTCACGCTTCATAGTACCGTCTTGCTGTGCATTAACTTCATTCCAATGCTGCGTTGTGAAATATTCACCCCTAAAATCACCCAATCGTTTAGATTGCTGAGAAAATTTTTGTAATACCTCTAGTAGTTGACCAGAATGCAAAGCAGGTAAACGTGCTTGTAAAGCTGGAGTACCTTCAGCATCGTAAAGTTTGGCAAACAAAGCCAAGCTTTCTTCATCTATTAAAACTATCCGACATTTATGACCCAAAGTATTCCATTTTCCTTCATCAGATTTGATGCCAGGAACTACACCAAAACCATCATGCTCAAAGCATTTATCGATAGTCTGAGGAATAAATAAATTAGCTATATGTTGAAAACCTGATTTGTTGTTTACAACATAAATATTAATACTAAATACAGTGGTATGATGGACATCAGAAAATAAATCCATTTCGTTCTGAAATTGAAAATGCATACATAATTTAAGATAGACAGCTACTCTAAATACTCCTCCATTTGGATCATCATAAATCCCATCAGGATGCAAAAAACCCGATACCCCTCTTAAACTACTTGCCATCCACGCCTGTGGTAAAAAACATTTATATAAATTAGCTTTTTGACCTGCTAACAACGGATAATTAACCTGCGCATTCAAAAAGTTCTGAGTCCCCTCCGCTTGCTCAAACTCTGCAAAATAATCCGCCTTTAAATTTGGATACTCTGAAAGCGCCTGCTCCCTTAAATTATTCAACTGACTAGCTGAAAAACTACGCAACACAAACAAAGGATTCGCATCCCCCAATATCCCAGCCTCTTGCCACTCAACCTTTAACCACGGTGGATTCCCCAAGATCAAATCAAAGCCGCCATTATTAGCAAAGATATCCGCAAACTCTAATTCCCAATGGAAAAAGTGTTGTTGCTCGGCTATTTGATTCACCAAATTCAATCGCGGATTATCTTTAATGATCTTTTCAATATCCAACTGCCCAAACTTATCATTAAAATCGATGCTGATTTGTTGCGGCAACGTATCAGGAAACAAATCCCCCGACTGACCTATTTCTGTAATGGGTTCTAATGTACCGCCCATTAACAACCAGTTAAGATCAAAGAAATACTCGTTTCTACTGGGCAATAACTCCGCCTGATTAATCGGCCAAAACCATAAGGCACACCAATAATCCATCACCAGTTTTAAACGCCGATACGGTGACGAGTTCTTTAAGTTTTTTGAATAACGTTCCTGCGCCAGAATATGATCTTTGAGTTCTAAACGACTGACCTGATGGAGCTGATCGTCTGGCTGTCCCCAGATTTTAAACGGATCGGTGGTTTTATCTCGAATCCGTGCTTGCTCTTGGGTATGGGCTTGCCAAAGCTCATCAATCTTCTCGGAGAAGGTTTGCAGTTGCTTGATGTGTTCGGGGCTAAAAGCTTTTTTACAAAAGTGTGTGCGCCAGTCATTAATGGCTTTAATTTCATCCTTGGCTAAGTCTTTAATCACTTTATCCTGATACAGCGCCATCGCTGGATCGGGCAATAAGAAATGATACACCCGCGCACCGCGTTGGTTTAATAAGGTTTGGTTATTATGGTCGGTTTGCGTGCTGGTCTCAGGCAAGTGTTGCGCATCGACGAGTCCTAAAGGATTTAAGCGGTTAGGTGTTTGGTTAAACCACTGCTTTGCGGCGGTGGTTTGCTTTAAAGCCTCAGGGGAAAACACTTGCCGTCTGGCACCGATCAAGGAGTTACCATTAAATAATTGCAAGCCAAACCAGGGTACAAAACCGCTTTTATGAATGGAGTTGAGCCATAAAGACACTTCGGCTAACTCTACAGCCACGGGGTTTAAGTCGATACCAAAGACATTATTATCGGCAATATACAATTTAACCTTTTGTAACTCATCGGCATAAAGTTCATGGGCTAAACGGGTACCGGTTTCTTTTTCTTTGCGCAGAATATACGCCACAGCCAACTGGTTGATCGCTTCGTTAAGAAACGCCGCCGAACCCATCGCGGGTTCTAAGACTTTTAGCTTAAGAATCTCATCAGCGGTTTTATCTTGGAGTAATTCTTTTAAAGCGTATTTAACTTGAGTTTGGGTTAAGACTTCGGGGGTGTAATAGGAGGCTGATTTTTCTCTGTCACGCCCACTCATCCGATAAATAAAAGTACCCTTGGTGTAACAGTTAAAACCGCCCTGCGCATTTAAGACCCGTTCTGCTTCGGTGTAGTTTTTAAGTTCTGCTTCTGGGACAAAATACGCCGATTCTAATTCGTTCGGTTGGCTGTCGGCTTTTTTAACTTCGTATAAATCATGGGGCGCAAAGAAACCTTTGTACGATAACAAGGCTTCATACACGGCGCCTAATTGGTTAATGCCTAATTGCGCATAAGAAATCCGCCCGCGTCTGGCAAACCGTCCTGTGCTGGCTTTGGATAAGGACATTAACTGAATAATGCGTTGCATTAACAGATTTGGAAAACGCACCGAATTTAAGGTCGGGGTCATTTTTGGATCAAATAAATGACTCTTCAGCGGGGTAATGCTAAAGGCATTCACATCCGCATTACCAAATAAATCAGTATTCGCAGGTGGGGTATAACCTTGATCAATTAAGGCAAACAATAATTGAATACTGTCACTGATATACGTGCCCTGTTGCGCTTCTGCACTGTGTAAGGGCATCATTTCCAAGTTGCGTAACGACTCTAAACTATAACCTTTTAGATAATTATTGGCGTCAATGGGCACATAGCCTAATTCGGGTCTAGCTTCGATATACAACAAAAATAACAAGCGATACATATAGCGTAAACATTCCAGGCTTAAAGTATCGGCTCTATCGAGGGTGTAGATTTTTTCTTTACGCACGTCTCGCCAATAGCGAATAGCTTCGTTACCTAATAATTCGACACATTCACGCAGGGCATATTTTAAGTCTTCTGACACGGCAAAGGCATGTTTATGGGCATTCTCATCTAGATTATCCATTAAACATAAGCCTTGTTCGGGCGTTAAATGGTCTTTAAACACTAACGCGGTCATGGCTTTAAGGGTACTGTCTTCTTTACGACCAAAGATTTCTGCCAGATCAAAACTTAACAGGCGTTTCTCCGGCCATTTACTGCGATCAATTAATAACACACGGGCTTCGCTTAATACCAATAACCAACGCGGCGCATGATCCAGGCCAAAGATTTCTTTATTGATTAAATCTTCGATGCTGAGCTTTAATAAGGCGGTTTGTTTTTCATGGCCCAGGGGATATTGTTCGATTTGTAGCGTTAAGCTTAATACATCGTCATTATCTTCGGTACGGGTGTTTAAATTCAGTGCCGCGATGACCCATAAGGCGGGATTGTTACCTTGGGCGACTTCTGCAAGCACCGGTAAATCACCCGAGCCATTTAAAGGCTTTAAGGTCGGCGCCCAGTGATAGCCCAGTGCGGTTAGTAGTTTTGCGAAGAATTGCTGTTGTCTTTGTAAGCGCGAAGTGGGTTCTTTGTCTTTTTCGAGTTGGTTTTGTAATTGGAAAAAGTCTTGACCTAAGGATCTCAGCCGAATCCAGGGGGCACGGGTTTCTGCAAAGATATCATTCTTTTCACCCGTGATTTTAATGGCCTCACGATAAGTGTCTTCTAAGCTTTGCCATTGCGTAAACGTGTCTTTAAGATCACCTTCAAATATCGCTGACAAATAGTGATGACTATAAAATTCGTTTTCGTTGTTAATGCCAGTTAGATCAAGAGCCATTAAATGTTAGTCCTTCAGTGTTATTTGGTTTACCCATTATGCGTGTACTAGCGCGGCGATAATCTGGATATACGGTTGATCTTCGGTGTTCATGGTTTCTTTTATCCAGTGTCTATATTCTTCAAACCGGCTGCGGATGGCTTCGGTTTCGTCTTTGCGGCGTTTATCTTTAATCGCGGCTATCTGCGCACTATTTTCAAGAAACATATCCAACTGTTTTACCTGCTTATGTTCTAAGGCTTCTAGTTTTGCTAACTGGGCATTTAACTTAGGCCGGTTTTCTGTTTCAAAGGCTTGACGGTAGGCGGTCATTTGCTGTTGTGTTTGCTTGACCACTTCAGGTAAGTGCTGTTTGAGTTCGGCTAAATGCTTCGGTTCTTGACCCGCATTAGGTAGACCTTGGTTTAATCCTGTGCGGTTAAGTAGCGTCTCTAATGCTTCTATGCCTACAAATTTGCCGTTGCTAAAACGAATGCCTAACCAGTGTTGTATCACCGGCTGACCTTTTTGATTGGCGATTAAACTGTAGGTGATATAAATCACTTCACCGGGTTCTAAGCGAGAGCCTGCCACGACTACTGGCGCTTGTTGTCGTTTTAAACGGCTGGCCATTTTATTATTCAGCCATTGAAACACCGGATGCTGTTCCCAGAGATAATGCACTAAAGGCCAACTTTGCTCGGATTGCCGACTTTCTTTAATCGCCGCGTCTATGGCTGATTTTTGTGCCGATAAGATAAAGTGTTTATCAGCCGGCCAGATTTCTTTACTTAAGGATTTAAAGCGTTGCTCTAAACTCTCGGGCGCTGTAAATTCTATGCGTTGAGTTTGAGGATTACACTCTAATTGAGTGACCCGATCACGCGCGTCATTTTCTAATAAGCGCTGTAAACCTTTGGCAAGATAGGCATAATCGGACTCAAATAAACTCGGCAAGCTTGCCGTTTCTTGTAAGGGATCGGGCGCAGTTGGAGTGTCGGTGGCAAACCAATCTTCTGCAAATAGATCAAAGTCTGTTACGTTGGTTTCTAGTTGTTGATTAAACGCGCTGGCATCCCCTCCGGCTTCAATCGCTTTTGCGGTGATGAGTTCTTCTTCATTACTGTCATACACGCCCATAAAAACAGAAGGATCACCTATATTCTTGGTGGCTTGTTCGTCTTTTTCTATCAGCACTTCTAAAACACGGTTATCACCCCTGACTTGCTCGCTATCACAATCCGTCATTAAGTAAATGATATGCGGCGCTTGTTCTTGCCCGTAGCGATCTATACGACCATTACGTTGTTGAAAGATCATTAAAGACCAGGGAATATCAAAATGCACCATACGATGACTTAAATAATGCAAGTTGATACCTTCTGACGCCACATCAGAACAGATTAATAAGCGTACCGGTTTATTTTCCTGACCAAAATCTTCGACGATCTTTTGTTGTTCAATATCCGATAAGGTGCCATACAAGACTTCAACTTGATGGTCTTTAAGCTTTAAGTCGCGGGTCAGATTTTCTTGCAGGAAGCGTAAGGTTTCTATCCGCTCGGTAAAGATAACCAGACGGTCTTTAGCATCGTTAGGTTTCCACGCATTACCCAAGCTATTATCGGTGAGGGTTTTCAGTAACTTTTGATATTTAGAAAACTGGTTAAGATCAATTTTGGCTAAGAGTTGATGTAAGGTGTTGAGTTGATCTCTATCATGCTGATAAGCAGGCTCTGATTTTTGTTCTAGAGTCTTTAGCCGATTTTCAATGCTTTTCTGACAGGCGGCAGGACTCGAAAACAAGGCTTTAATCAAGGTGGTTTTAAACAACATGCCCGCAGAGCGCACTTGATCGAGGGTGGTAAATTGCAGTGCCATTAAGTAATCAAACGCGGCCTGCTCTAGGGCTGTCGCCTTTGATTTAATTTCTTCAGTGGTGCGTTCTTTAAATTCCGTTCTGACTTGATCGATGATGTCTTTTTTAAAGCGCCGTATCACTAAGCCTTTGTCGGCATAATCTTCAGCACTGTAATGTTCTGGATTAGCAATGGCGGTCGCATCTAACATGTTTAACAAACTGGCAAAGCTTTTTGCCCGACCATCATGCGGCGTGGCGGATAACATGATTAAGGTATCGGAACGGGTCGATAATAAACGGGCTAAACGAGCGCGTTGACTACTACCCGAACGCTCTGCCACGTTATGCGCTTCGTCGATGACGATAATATCCCAATGGGCTTTTTCTAAGTAATTGCGGTATTCAACGCCTTGTTTTAAGGTATCCATCGACACAATAGCTTTATCAAAATACAAAAACGGATTGTGATTAGACGGAATCTGTTGTCTAACCCGTTGAATGCCGACCGAGTCTAAGCGCGTTAACGGGATAGTAAAGCGGTTCCAGAATTCTTTTTGAAACTGGGTGAGCATTGACTTAACCGCGACGACTAAAATACGCTTACCCTTACCTCGACGCATTAATTCTGACACCAGAATACCGGCTTCTAAGGTCTTACCTAAACCCACGGCATCAGCAATCAGAATACGTTGTCGGGGTTGGTTAAAGGCTTGTAAGGTGGGTTGTAATTGATAAGGCACCACATCCATCGCGGCCCGGTGGCCTAGATACAGTTTATGATCCGTGGGTGGTGTTTCTCTTAGCAGCGCTTCGATATATAAACGACTGTCTATAAAGCTGTCTGAGGTATCGGCTACAAATTGGGTGTCTTCTGGTTTTAAGACATTAATGCGAGTTCCAAACGCTTTGTTATTATCCAGTTCGGTTAAAAACAAGGCTTCTTTGTCCCGGACTAACTCACTTAAGCCAATACAGCTTAATTGCTGCCCTCCACTTTGCGTCGCATCAACCCGACGCACTAACCATTCTTCGTTTCTTAATTCAATGCGCATACCCGGCGCGATTATGGCGTGACTCATAGGTTCTTCCTTGATTAAGGGTTGAGTGTAAATACCCAGCAGTATAAATCATGTCTATCAAAACTTAATGGCTATATAGATTTTAGATAGTGTAAGGGGCACGGTTAAGCCTCAATCGTGCCCCGCCCTATCCAATAAGTAGGTAGCCTGGTTAACTACCTATCAAAGCGGTTTGTACATTACTCCACTCACCGTGGGCAACACTTTTATCCCACCAGCGTAAGCGATATTCTCGCGTTTCTTGGATATTACCGGCTGCAAGTGGACGTTCATCGTAAAAGTGTGTCAGTGTATCAACAGCAAGAAAAACCCAGTCACCGCCATTAGTGCGACTCTCTATCCAAACCCCGTCATGACCGTACTTATTAAAATTGATCGTGACACGTTGTCCAGAACTACCTAATTCGACTAACACATTGGGAATGGGGACTAAATGTTCTGTTGTATTGGCTGAGGCAATGATACCTAAATCATGACCTATCGCATCCGTGTAGTTAAGACTCACTTTAATACGGTTAATCTGACTTGTTAAGCGGTTTTTAATGCCTGGCGTTGGTGCTGCTGGAGAATTTGAAAATACCGTGGGTTGTGGGTAATTAATGGTTTCTGTACCAGAACCCGAAACCATCATGGTTTTATAGGCAGTGGACTCCTTGGCGTCTCTTTGAACGCTGGGATGCCAGTGTTGCAGCATCCAGATGTAATAAGTTAGATCTGTCAGGGTATCATTAATCTCTTGATCACTGATACCACAAACAAGGCCATTGATGGGTAATTTTAATTGGTAATGAGAAAGCCAGACAATTTGCTGGTCATGGGTGGATGGAAAATAAGTATTAAAAGGCATAATTAAATGATCTTCGGCTAAGCTAAGTTGCCTGCACAACATTATAAGTTATCAATGTTGAGATGAGTTACTAGAAAACACAAGCTATTCACCTATATTTTCTAGGACATAAACTACTCTTACTGTGCGTGTAATGTCAACCACTATTATTTTTGTATGTCATGGAAGAGCGTTCACATTGCGGACATCAAAGAGTTATTCTTCAGATCGAACTATGACAAACGCCATGCGGGATGCTATTTATAGAGCCAACTAACTACCAGCCGCCATGAAGGATGCTTCATATATAGCCAACTATTTACCAGCCGCCATGAAGGATGCTATATACAGCCAACTAAATATCAGGCGCCATGCAGGATGCTTTATATACAGCCAACTAACTATCAGGCGCCATGCAGGATGCTTTATATACAGCCAACCATATATCAGGCGCCATGCGCCCAAACCTTAGAGAATGCGCTCCCAAACGATTTAAAAGCAACGGTCGATGTTGTTGGTAAGGTGTTGCTGTCATGTGTTTAACATGTTCATTACTAAACCCTATAAAAACACTTTAATAACAGTAACTTAACAGCCTATCAGCAACTAGTGTCCCATGACAAACAGCTGCAAACGATTTAGGTTGTTAAGCATTAATCAATGAGCGTCTGTTTGTGCATTAAAATCTATTTATATGATTTTAAGCTCTTGTAATATCTTATTTTTTTATCTACCTATTAACGAATAGCCCTAGCAGCCCTATTTTTTGGCACAGACATTGCTTTGTCCCCTAGTAAGCCTGAAATTTCAGGATAAACCATGACGTTATCAATCGGTTACCTAAAAGATTAATAGCGTTAGCTTATTCAAAACTAGCCGTACGAATCTAAATGCAATGCGGTACTAAGGTTTTGGCTTTTTAATTCAGAGGGATATTATATGAAATACAGTAAAGCAAATGCTTTTTCAGGGCTTTCGAATGACATTAACCCCAAAGAGCTCGACTCCTCTTCGGTTAGCTGCAAAAGCAGGCTTCCTGTGTGTGTGGCGGCTTTAGTCGCCAGCGTTTCCATGATAACGATTGATGACGTCGAGGCGGCAACCAAGAAGAGTTCAAAAAATAAAGCCCAAAGTGCTAAAACGATAACAACCAAGAAAACGCAAAATAATAATCAGCCTCAAAAAGCAGAAATAACAAACCAGAAACCGACCTTGCAAACTGAGGGTAAGTTACCGGCAACTAATTCAAAAGCGCAGGCGGCATCGGCAAATAGTTCTGCGAAAAAAACCTCTGAGGTCGCTGAAAATAAAACAGAGGACAACCTGGGTGAGGTGATAGTGACGGGTAGCAGGCAAACCGGCATTAAAACCCGCCAAAGCTCTTCGCCTGTTGTCGTTATATCGGCCAATACTCTTAAGGCAACCGGCCAAGCCAATTTAATTGACGCACTTAGCAAAGTTGACACCTCATTTTATGTGCCAGCTCGCAGTGGTGATCTCGGGAATATTACCCGGCAAGTACAACTTCGCCAGTTAGGCCCCAATGAGACCCTGGTACTGATTAACGGTAAACGCCGACACAGTACAGCCGTTGTTAATGCCAGTGGTGCTTTTGCGGGTGCTACGGGAGTGGATTTAGCCCAGATACCGGTGTCTGCAATTGATCGAATCGAAGTATTGAAAGATGGGGCCGCCGCACAATATGGCTCTGATGCGATTGCGGGGGTGGTCAATATTATCTTAAAAGCAGCCGACAATGGCGGGTCAGCATCCGCTAGTTACGGTCGCTATGAACCCAGCAATAACCCAAACACGAGTGTTAATGGCGATACCTATAATCTTACTGCGAATAACGGGTTTAAAATACCCAAACTCGACCAAGGCTTCCTGAACTTAAGCGCTGAATGGACGGATCAAAACCATACTAACGACTCAGGCATAAACCCCAATGCAAACGGACATGGCACGCCTGGCTGGACGAATGTGATTGCTGGTCAACCCTCTTATGACTTATATGATCTTGGCTTTAATACCGGGTTTAAGGCAACTAAGGACATTGATATCTATGCTTTCGGGACTGCGGGACATCGTTTCTCGAGTGCGCGTCAAAATTACCGAAATCCGACTAATAACCCGACCGTCTATCCCAACGGTTATGCGCCTGTAGAAAGTCTTGATGAAACGGACTTTGGTGTAACAGCCGGTGTAAAAGGCGTACTTTTGGGTAATGGGCGCTGGGATCTCAGCTCTACCTATGGGAGTGACACAGCAGACATCAGTGTCAGCAATTCGGTAAACAATGCCCTGTTTGCTGCCACTCACGCTAGTCCGACCAGTTTTAATAATGGTACTTTTACAAATAGTCAATTGACCACAAATCTGGATTTAAGTAAACCCGTCAACCTGGGGTTTCTGCCTGCACCGCTGAATATCGCAGGCGGCGTGGAACATCGACGCGAAACTTATCAGTTGAGTGCGGGTGACTATGCGTCCACTTATTCATCTGGTTCAGTGGCTTTTCCTGGGTATACCGTGCATGATGCAAGAGATAAGGCTAGGGATGTGATTGCCAATTATCTTGAACTTGGAACCCAATGGACACCTAAATTACAATCAACACTGGCAGGACGTTATGAACATTATAGTGATGCCGGGGATGCAACGACTGGAAAAGTTTCAACCCGCTATGACTATAGCCCACGCTTCGCTATTCGTGGTACGGCAAGCACAGGCTTTCGGGCACCCACCCTGGCGGAATCCAATTTCTCGGCCACCAATGTAAGCCCCACTACCACAACGGTGCAACTGGCTGTTAACTCACCAGGAGCCAACCTGCTTGGCGCAACCGCTCTTAAACCAGAAAACTCGACAAGTTTGAGTACCGGATTTGTTTTTGAGCCTATCGAAAAGGTATTGTCTTCAATCGATTTCTATCAGATTGATATTTCAAATCGGATTGTAGATAGTTCGAGCATTAGCAGTGCGATTGCGCCACTCGCTGTCTCAGCTCTGCAGGCAAATGGCATTAACCCCAACAATGCCCAAACACCTGGCTCTGTTAACCTCACCTATTTCACTAATGGCGTCTCTACCCGAACCCGAGGGATTGATGTAGTGACGGACTGGAACACAGATTTTGATAACTACGGCTTGATCAAATGGAAATATTCTGGGACTTATGCCGATACTCAGGTCACAGACATCAAGAATAACACCACAAATTTAGGCGGTCAGGCATTGATTGGCCCTAATGTTATTTCTGTACTGGAAAACAGTGTGCCAAAATTTAAGCAGACACTCTCAGCGAATTATTTGCTTAAAAACTGGACGGTTAATGCACGGGTAACGCATTATGGTGAAACCTCACAGTTATATACCAATCAGGTGACCGGTTTAGCGCCTTACCAAAACGTTAAAATCAAAGATACCGCTCTTGTTGATCTTTCTATCGGTTACGATTTTATAAAAAATCTGAATTTAACAGTCGGCGCCAATAATATCTTCGGCATCCGTCCCAACCAACAGCCAAACACGACTGCTATAAGAGGCTCAAGCCTTGCAAGCGTTTATCCAACCTTTTCTCCCTTTTCAGTTGATGGCACTTTTTTCTATGTAAGAACCACCTTCAAATTTTAATTTTCTGAAACCGTTACCCAAAAGGAATAACTTCTTTTTGGGCAATCTGATATCCATCTAACTGCTAGTAAACATCACCATGAGTCATTTAATTTCTCGTCGAACACTACTTAAAGGATCACTTGGCCTTGCGGCTGGCGCAAGTAGCCTGGTAAGCGGTGGCAAAGCCTTCGCCACTGAAGTGTCTGCACTGCCCAAAGCCTTAACGGGTGATGCGGTCAGCAATGCCAAAAATGAAAAGTATTGGCATCAGATTGCTAATCAATTTAAACTCTCGCCGGATTTCATTAATCTGGAAAATGGTTATTACGGGATCTTGCCTAAGCCTGTATTAGCCGAATATCAACGGAATATTGCCAAACTTAACGAAAGCAACTCTTTCTACTTACGCCAGAACTATACCAGTGATGCTGACAAAATCCGTGCACAGATAGCTTCACTTGTTGGGGTATCACCCGAAGAAATTGCCCTGACCCGTGGGGCGACAGAATCTTTGCAAAACCTGATTACCAACTACCGGCGTTTAAAGCCGGGTGACACGGTGTTATATTCGGATGTTGATTATGATGGTGCTCAAGATAACGTCGATTTTCTTAAAGAATCACGCGGCGCTAATATCGTTAAAATCACCCTACCCGAACCGGCTACTTTTCAAGCCATCATCGACACTTATAGCCAGGCATTTGATAATAACCCGCAAACCCGGTTTCTTTTATTAACCCATATCAGCCATAAGAATGGCTTGATTATCCCGGTGGGCGAAATTGCCAGGATTGCAAAAGCAAAAGGCATTGATGTGCTGGTCGATGCTGCGCACTCCTGGGGGCAAATTGATTTCAAAATCCCTGATCTCAATGTTGACTTTGGTGCATTCACCCTGCACAAATGGATCGGTGCGCCATTAGGCTTAGGCTTTATCTATATTCGTAAAGAGCGCTTGGCTGATATTCATCCTCATCTGGTCACCGAAACGCATCAATCCGATGATATCCGTTCCAGAGTCCACACCGGCACCACGAATACAGCCAATGTACTGACCATTCCTTCAGCACTTGCTTTCCACCAAAGCATTGGGATTGAAAATAAAGCGGCTCGTTTACGTTATCTACGTGACTATTGGGTATCCAGAGCTAAAGAAATAAAAGGCATCGAAATAATCACCCCTGATGACCCCAGACTGTATGGCGCCATTACCTCGTTTCGGTTAACGGGTAAAACATCTAAAGAAGACAATCAGGCACTTGCCAAACGGCTACGTGAACAGTATGGTATTTTTACGGTCGCGCGAGGCGGGCTTAACTCAGGGGACAGTGTGCGCGTAACGCCCGCTATATTTACTAAAACTCATGACCTTGATCATTTTGTGGCCGCTTTAAAGCAGATTGTACAAGCTTGATATTTAGGGATTTTTAGTATTTACTCTATACTTTTCTTAATAACATTAAAAACTTACAAACGGAGATTCAGCGATGACTGCAATCAGCAAATTTAAGGATAGCCTAAAAGAAGGCGATATTTTCGTTTTACTCGGTGGCCTCCTGGTTCTGGTGGGCTTTACCCCTACATTTTTTTTAAAACCGGTCTTCGGTGCCGGAAAACCACTCACGCTGTTAGTACTGATTCATGGCGTAACCACTACCGCGTGGATTGGCATCTTTCTTTACCAGTATTTTGCGGCCAGCAGAGGATTGCTAGCGAGACATAAGGAGGTTGGGGTCACCGGAGCGGTCCTATTCGGCTTGTTTATCGCACTGTCCTACGTGACAGCATTGGGCAGAGCAGCAGCCGGAGGCGGTGCGCAGGCGGGTATATCGCCTTTGATCAGTCTGGCCTATCCGTTTTGGGTTATTTCTGAAACATTGATCTTTGGTGCCACTGCTTTTATTCTGGTCCGACGTTCTAACTGGCATCGTCATCTCCAACTGGCGGGCTTTTTTACCCTGCTTGCACCTGCGACGGCGCGGGCATTGCGGTTTGTTTTTGAATCAGGCCCCGGCATTACCTTTGGGTCTTTGCTAATATCGCTAGCACTCTATATAGGCGCTACCCGACTGAAAGATACCCGTACGGGTAAGGTGTCCAACTTGGCATTAGCCATCGTCGGCATTCAGGTATTCGTGGCCTTATTAGTATTTTTTAGCTTAAAGGGTTCATATCTCTGGCTACACTTTTCCTCTGCCATTACGGGATACCCGCTTCCTGAATAAATTATCGATAAATAATTATCTTCGCACGCCTTAATTCCAACCATTTCAATTATTCGCATTTTTGGGCTACCCACTTAAAGGTGGGCAAATTTAAAACTAAGGAATCAAAATATA
>Ga0194062_1000329_pt1 | contig 19770 bp, 10 predicted proteins | sample SepL2225m_MetaG_FD_155481 | JGI IMG/M metagenome (GOLD analysis project Ga0194062, IMG submission 155481) | Anoxic zone freshwater microbial communities from boreal shield lake in IISD Experimental Lakes Area, Ontario, Canada - Sep2016-L224-25m | ecosystem: Environmental > Aquatic > Freshwater >... | reverse complement strand
GGCGGAATTCAATTACCGCCCGCTGGTGAATACGGCGTGGGTATGTTGTTTTTGCCGCGCGATGTAGCGGCGCGTGCCGCTTGCGAAAAAGTGATCGAAGCTAAAATCAAAGCGGAAGGCCAAACACTGGTTGGCTGGCGTGATGTGCCTGTTGATAGCAGCGGGCTTGGTGAAAGCGTAAAGATTGTTGAACCAATCGTGCGTCAAGTATTTATCGGTCGCGGCAAAAAAATCAAAGATCAAGATGGCTTTGAGCGTAAGTTGTTTGTGATTCGCAAAACGGTAGAGCATGCGATTCGCGCTTTAGCCAAAAATCAGGGCAATGGTTTTTATGTGCCATCATTGTCTTCACGCACAGTCGTTTACAAAGGCATGTTGCTGGCAGATCAAGTTGGCAAATATTTCCGCGACCTGCAAGATGGTCGTGTTGCAAGTGCTTTAGCACTTGTGCATCAACGCTTCTCAACGAATACCTTCCCTACTTGGAATTTGGCACATCCGTTCCGCATGATTGCGCATAACGGCGAGATCAACACGGTGCGCGGCAACATTAACTGGATGGCAGCACGCCACGCAGCAATGTCCTCAAAATTCCTCGGGGAGGATTTGGAAAAACTGTGGCCATTGATAGTGGATGGCCAGTCAGACTCAGCCTGCTTTGATAATGCGTTGGAGTTGTTGGTGGCTGGCGGTTATTCCTTGCCGCACGCCATGATGATGTTGATTCCTGAAGCATGGGCTGGCAACCCACTGATGGATGAGGAGCGTCGTGCTTTCTACGAATATCACGCTGCGTTAATGGAACCGTGGGACGGCCCTGCTGCGGTGGCGTTTACCGACGGCCGCATGATTGGTGCGACACTGGATCGAAATGGCTTGCGCCCTGCGCGTTACCTCATTACCGAAGATGACATGGTGTTGATGGCTTCTGAGATGGGCGTGCTACCTATTCCCCAAAATAAAATCGTGAAGAAATGGCGTTTGCAGCCAGGCAAAATGTTTTTGATTGATATGGAAGCAGGCCGCATTGTGGATGATGCTGAGCTGAAAACTCAATTGGCTACCGCCAAGCCTTATCGTAAGTGGATTGAAAAGTCGCGTTATTTCGTGGCAGATCTGCCAGCAGTGAAGGACAAATCCAAATTACAGGCTTCGTTGCTCGATGTGCAACAAGCATTTGGCTACACGCAAGAAGATGTGAAATTTCTGATCGCCCCAATGGCGGCCTCAGGTGAAGAGGCAACGGGTTCGATGGGTACGGATTCCGCCCTGCCTGTGTTGTCCAATAAAAATAAAGTGCTCTACAACTATTTCCAACAGTTGTTTGCGCAGGTAACTAATCCACCAATCGATCCGATTCGCGAAGAAATCGTGATGTCGCTGACGACATTCATTGGCCCAAAGCCAAATTTGCTAGGTATTGACGAAACCAATCCGCCGCTCCGTTTAGAAGCGCATCAACCGGTGTTGTCGAATGATGACATCGCCAAGCTGCGTGATATTCATAAAGCTACCAAAGGCCAATTTAAGTCGCTGGTGTTGGATATCACTTATCCGGCTAAGCAGGGCACGAAGGGTTGCGCAACCGCACTTAAAGCGTTACGCAAAGCTGCAAGCCAATCCGTGGCAGATGGCTACAACATTTTGATTTTGTCTGACCGTAATGTGTCGGCTGAACGCGTAGCAATCCCAGCGCTGTTGGCAACCTCTGGCATTCATCATCATTTGGTTTGCGCAGGTTTGCGTACTAGCACAGGCCTAGTTGTAGATACCGGCTCTGCGCGCGAAACGCATCACATCGCATTGTTGGCAGGTTATGGGGCCGAAGCAGTTTGCCCGTGGTTGGCGTTTGACACGATTGCGGATATTGCGGATGAGTTGCCTGGTGGCATTGATGCTTACGAAGCGAAAAAACGTTTCATCAAAGGCATTAACAAAGGTTTGTTGAAAGTCATGTCCAAGATGGGTATTTCAACATATCAATCTTATTGCGGCGCGCAGATCTTTGAAGCGATTGGATTGAATGCAGAATTCGTAGCCGAATATTTCACGGGTACAGCGACGCAGATTGAAGGTATTGGTTTGACTGAGGTGGCAGAAGAGGCTGTGCGTATGCATGGTGATGCTTTTGGCACTAATCCAGTGTTGGCCAACATGCTCGATGCGGGAGGCGAATATGCCTATCGTACGCGTGGCGAAGAACACATGTGGACGCCGGATTCGATTGCTAAGTTGCAACATGCCACGCGCTCGAATAACGCCAACACTTACAAAGAGTACGCCAAGCTGATCAACGACCAAGCGCAGAAGCTAAAAACGTTGCGAGGTTTGTTCGAGATCAAGTCGATGGGTGCGCCAGTACCACTGAACGAAGTTGAGTCTGCAAAAGACATCGTTAAGCGTTTTGCGACTGGCGCGATGTCGTTAGGTTCGATTTCTACCGAGGCACACACTACGCTTGCGATTGCGATGAATCGTATTGGCGGTAAGTCAAATACCGGTGAAGGTGGCGAGGATTCAAATCGCTTCCGTACGCTACATGCAGGTGAAAAGCTCTCTGACATCATTGGTAAAAAGCGTATTGAAGCGGATCTGGTGATGAAGGACGGTGACTCGTTGCGTTCACGTATCAAGCAAGTCGCTTCTGGTCGCTTTGGGGTAACTGCTGAATATCTTGCTAGCGCGGATCAAATTCAGATCAAGATGGCGCAAGGTGCTAAGCCAGGTGAAGGCGGCCAATTGCCGGGCGGCAAAGTGTCTGAGTACATCGCCAAATTGCGTTTCTCAGTGCCAGGCGTGGGACTAATTTCGCCACCGCCGCATCACGATATTTACTCCATCGAAGACTTGGCTCAGCTGATTCATGATTTGAAGAATGCAAATCCATCAGCCTCTATCTCCGTCAAACTGGTTTCAGAGATCGGCGTGGGTACAGTGGCCGCAGGCGTATCTAAAGCCAAAGCAGATCACATTGTGGTTTCTGGTTTTGATGGTGGTACTGGCGCTTCGCCATTGTCTTCGATCAAGCATGCCGGAACGCCGTGGGAACTCGGCCTAGCCGAAGCCCAGCAAACATTGGTGATGAACAAATTGCGTGGCCGCGTAGGCTTACAGGTTGACGGTCAATTAAAGACTGGCCGTGACGTGCTGATCGGCGCTTTGTTGGGCGCGGATGAATTTGGTTTTGCCACCGCGCCGTTGGTGGTTGAGGGTTGCATCATGATGCGTAAGTGTCACCTCAATACCTGCCCTGTGGGCGTGGCGACGCAAGACCCTGCGTTGCGCAAGAAATTTACCGGTCAGCCAGAGCATGTGGTGAATTACTTCTTCTTTGTGGCTGAAGAGGTGCGCGAGTTGATGGCACAGATGGGTGTGCGTAAATTTGATGACCTGATCGGTCGTAGCGATCTGCTCGATGTGAAGCAAAGTATTGCGCATTGGAAATCTCAAGGTCTCGATTTTTCTAAAGTGTTCTATCAGCCGAAAGTAGGGGCTGAAGTTGCACGTCGTCATACCGAAGAGCAAGACCACGAATTGGTCAAAGCGCTGGATAACCAGCTAATCGCGCAAGCGAAAGAGGCGTTGGATGCAAAACGTGTGGTGAATATTGAAACCAATATTAGCAACGTGAATCGCACGGTCGGCACCATGTTGTCGCATGAAGTGGCGAAACGTTATGGTCAAGCTGGCCTGCCAGCCGACACCATCTCGGTCAAGCTACATGGCACTGCGGGGCAAAGTTTTGGCGCGTTCTTGTCACACGGCATTAGTTTTGAATTGAATGGCGAAGGCAACGATTACGTGGGCAAGGGTTTGTGCGGTGGTCGCATCGTGGTGAAACCGGCGGCGGATTGCAAAATTAAGGCAGAAGAAAACATTATCGTCGGTAACACTGTGCTCTATGGCGCAACTTCAGGCGAGTGTTTCTTCCGAGGCGTGGCGGGCGAGCGCTTCGCGGTGCGTAACTCGGGTGCCGTGGCCGTAGTTGAAGGCTTGGGCGATCATGGTTGCGAATACATGACGGGTGGCATGGTGGTGGTGCTGGGTCAAACTGGACGCAACTTCGCAGCAGGTATGTCAGGAGGCGTGGCTTACGTGTTGGATGAAGATGGCACATTTAAGCAACGTTGCAACCTTTCTATGGTGCAGCTGGAGCCAATCCCTGCAGAGGTGGCTGCAAGCGAAATGGGCGCGCTGGATGCGCATGGGCGTGTCCACTTCAATCACTTGAATAAGGATGACGCATCAGCACTGCGCGGCAAGATTGAAAAACATCTACGCTATACCGGCAGTGCTCGCGCCAAGCAGATTTTGGACAACTGGAATGACTATCTACCTAAGTTTGTGAAGGTCATGCCGACTGAATATCGTCGCGCTTTGCTTGAGATTGCGGCGCAGCAAGAAAAGGGGGCCGCATAATGGGTAAGCCAACAGGATTTAAAGAGTTCGCACGTGTCAACGAAGGTTACGCGCCAGTCGAACAACGCTTAAAAGACTACAAAGAATTTGTCGCACATTTAAGCGACACAGAAGCCAAGCAACAAGGCGCACGCTGCATGGACTGCGGCATTCCGTTTTGTAATAACGGTTGTCCAGTGAACAACATCATTCCTGATTGGAATGATTTGGTGTATCGCGGCAACTGGAAGCAAGCGCTGGATGTTTTGCATTCAACCAATAACTTCCCTGAAGTGACAGGTCGTATTTGCCCTGCCCCGTGCGAAGCGGCCTGTACCCTCAACATCAATATGGATGCGGTCGGCATTAAGTCGATTGAGCACGCCATCATTGATAAGGGTGGTGAAAATGGTTGGGTGTTCCCTCAGCCGGCGAAGAAAAAAACGGGTAAAAAAGTTGCAGTAGTGGGATCTGGCCCTTCAGGTTTGGCGGCCGCACAACAACTCGCACGTGTGGGTCATGCGGTTACGGTGTTTGAAAAAAATAGCCGTATCGGTGGCCTGATGCGTTACGGCATTCCTGATTTTAAATTGGACAAGCGGTTAATTGATTGGCGCATGGCGCAGTTGGTTGCTGAAGGCGTGAAATTCCAAACTAATACATTTGTTGGAAAAGAAGCGTTGGATAAATGTATCGCTAACGATGCGAAGAAAACCATTAGTCCTAAAGAATTGCAAAAAGAATTTGATGCAGTGATTTTGGCGGGAGGTTCTGAGCAACCACGCGATTTGCCCGTGCCGGGTCGTCAGCTCAAAGGTGTGCACTACGCGTTGGAGTTTTTGATTCCACAAAATAAAGAAGTGGCAGGAGATGGAAAAAATCCTATCAATGTTAAAGGTAAGCATGTTGTTGTTATCGGCGGTGGTGATACGGGATCGGACTGCGTAGGCACCTCGAACCGACACGGTGCTGCCTCAGTAACACAGATCGAAGTGATGCCACGCGCCCCAGAGCAAGAAAACAAGCCGCTCACTTGGCCGTACTGGCCGCTCAAATTACGTACTTCAAGCTCGCACGATGAAGGATGTGAACGTGATTGGGCGATTGCCACTAAAGAATTCATCGGTGAAAACGGTGTGCTTAAAGCGATCAAAGCAGTTCGCATCGAATTTAAAGATGGCAAGATGGTTGAAATCGCCGGTAGCGAGTTTGAACTGAAAGCTGATTTCGTGTTCTTGGCGATGGGTTTCACTAATCCGTTAGCGCAGGTGCTGGATGCGTTTGGCGTAGAAAAAGACGCACGTGGTAACGCTAAAGCCAATACAGAAGGCACGGGATGTTACCAGACCAATGTCAAAAAAGTATTTGCGGCGGGTGACATGCGTCGCGGCCAATCGCTGGTGGTATGGGCAATTCGTGAAGGCCGTCAGGCGGCACGAGCAGTAGATGAGTTTCTGATGGGCAGCAGTGTTCTGCCACGATAAGAAAAGAGAAAAATGAACTTCAAAGTAAAAAACGACACTTTCCTGCGTGCCTTGTTGCGCCAGCCTACTGAATACACACCAGTTTGGATGATGCGCCAGGCGGGCCGTTATCTTCCCGAGTATTGCGCCACACGTAAGCGTGCAGGCAGCTTTCTCGAACTGTGCAAAAGCCCAGATATGGCAACGGAAGTGACACTCCAGCCACTCGATCGTTTTCCACTCGATGCAGCAATTTTGTTTTCTGACATTCTGACGGTGCCGGACGCAATGGGCTTGGGTCTGTACTTCTCCGAAGGCGAAGGCCCTAAGTTTAAACACCCACTACGCGACGAAGCCGCGATTAAAGCCTTGCAGGTTCCGGATATTGGCAAAGACTTGAAATATGTCACCGATGCCGTTTCACAAATTCGCAAAGCGCTAGATGGTCGTGTGCCGCTCATTGGTTTCTCCGGCAGTCCGTGGACGCTTTCTTGCTATATGGTGGAGGGCGGTAGCAGCGATGATTACGCCAAGGTAAAAACCTTGATGTACAAAGAGCCGAAGCTGATGCATCACATTTTGGAAGTTACTACGCAATCAGTCATTGCTTATTTGAATGCGCAGATTGAAGCTGGCGCCCAAGCCGTGATGATATTTGACTCATGGGGCGGTGCGTTATCGCACGGTGCTTACCACGAGTTTTCACTTGCTTACATGCAGCGAATCGTCGAGGGCCTGATCAAGGAAAAAGACGGTGTACGTATTCCATCTATCGTGTTTACTAAAGGTGGCGGTCTTTGGATCGAGAGCATTGCGGCAATTGGTTCTGATGCAGTTGGTTTGGATTGGACGATGGACATTGGTATTGCCCGTCAAAAGGTGGGAGACAAAGTTGCGCTACAGGGCAATATTGATCCAACGGTCCTGTTTGCTACGCCAGACGTGATTCGTGCCGAAGTTGAAAAAGTGCTGAGCAGTTTTGGTTATGGTAGTGGCCATGTGTTCAATTTAGGTCACGGAATCTCGCAATTTACCAATCCAGACAACGCTGCCGCACTGGTTGCTGCCGTGCATGAATTTAGTAAAAAATATCACTAAAAACACTTGACATGGGCTGATGTTATAAACACAGCAACGAAATCAACAAAGGCCACAGGGGAAAACCGGTGGCCTTTGTTCTTATAAATTAACCAATTGATTATATTGACTTATTACGATGCCTATATTTTGAGCGAATGAAAAAACCGTATATATAGTTGGTAGTTAGCGAGCTTGTTGCGAGCTTATGCACATAGTTATCCACAGGATTTGTGCATAAGAAAAAATTCCTATATACATCAAGTCGATCAGTGAAACTGCATAGAAATTACCCGAGAAATATTCAATAACATGCCCATTTTTCGCGTCGCGCTCGATGTGCCCTTGTCAACACTATTTGATTATTTAGTGGATGAAAACTTGCCGGTTGAAATAGGTCAGCGTGTACTCGTGCCATTTGGGCGCAAGCAAGTGGTCGGCATTATTATGGAAGTGGTTGAGAGGTCTGATTTCGCATCGGGGCGCCTTAAGCTGATCACGCAAGTATTCACCGATGTGCCGCCCCTCGCAGCAGAGGTGCTGACCCTCTTGCGCTTCTGTAGCGACTATTACCACCATCCGCTTGGGCTAACAGTCATGGCGGCTCTGCCTTCACGCTTACGCGCGGCAGAGCCTGTCGTAATAAAACGAGAATTGAGCTACGAATTAACATCGGCCGGTCGTTCGCTCGACCTGAAAGAATTTCCAAAGCGCCGTGCCGTGCAGCTACGTTTGTTGCAAGCACTGAGTGAGCGCGCTCTTAACCTAGCACAGCTGAAAACCGTATCGAGTAGCGCTGCAACACAATTAAAAACTTTAATGGATGAGGGATGGGTTGTGACCTGTGCCGCGACTCAGCCAGCGGCACTCGCCCACACCTTCAACAATGCGCATATGCTGACCGCTGAGCAACAGATCGCGGTGGACGCAGTCACACAAAAGTCGGGCTTCAAATGCTTTTTGCTACATGGCATTACCGGTAGCGGCAAAACCGAAGTGTATGTGCACCTCATGCATCAAGCGTTGCAACAGCAAGGACAGGTTTTGCTGCTGGTCCCAGAGATTAATCTCACGCCGCAACTTGAAAATTACTTCCGCAGTCGCTTCCCTAATGCTGAATTAGTCAGCTTGCACAGCGGCATGAACGATACCGAGCGCACTAAAAATTGGCTTAAGGCACAGTCGGGTGAAGCACGAATTGTGTTGGGAACACGACTCTCAGTATTTACACCGCTACCGCAACTCAGTTTGATCTTGGTGGACGAAGAGCATGATGCCTCGTTCAAGCAGCAAGAGGGTCTGCGCTACTCAGCGCGTGATGTCGCCATCTTCCGCGCCAATCAACGCGGCGTACCCATCGTGTTGGGTTCAGCTACGCCATCGCTAGAGAGTTATTACAACGCGCAAAGTGGGCGCTACCAATTATTGAAACTTACGCAGCGCGCAAATGAGCAAGCGCAGTTGCCATTGGTGCGCTGCCTCAATACGGCCAACGTGCCGATGCAAGATGGCCTAAGCCCCCTCCTTCTCGCCGCACTCAGTGAGCGTTTGCAGCGCAAAGAGCAAAGCTTGATATTCATTAATCGACGTGGCTATGCGCCCGTGTTGATGTGTACTGCCTGCGGCTGGTTGTCGGGCTGTTCAAATTGCGCGGGCAAATTGGTGCTGCATCTCAAGGATCGCCGCCTGCGTTGCCATCATTGCGGCCATCAAGAGCGCGTACCGCATGGTTGTCCGAGTTGCGGCAATAGCGATTTACAACCTGTTGGTTTAGGTACGCAACGCATTGAAGAAGCGCTGCAAGTGCACTTCCCAGAGGCACGAATTCTGCGAGTGGACCGTGATAGCACCCGCAACAAAGGTAGCTGGGTCGCTATGCGTAAACAGATCGAAGCAGATGAGGTGGACATTCTGGTAGGCACTCAAATTTTGGCTAAGGGGCACGATTTTCCTAATATGACTTTGGTGGGTGTACTCAATCCCGATGGTGCACTTTACAGTGCAGACTTTCGCGCTTCAGAAAAATTATTCGCGCAACTGGCACAGGTATCAGGTCGTGCTGGGCGCGCCGATAAACCGGGCGAAGTGCTAGTACAAACTGCGTTTCCAGATCACCCGCTATTCCGAGCGTTACGAGCACATGACTACGATGCTTGGGCTAAAACGCTACTCACCGAACGCGAGCAGGCCGGCTTTCCGCCCTTTGTGTTTCAAGTGATTCTGCGTGCTGAAGACAAACAAGAGAGCGACGTTTATGTTTTTTTAAAACAGGCGAGAGAAATGGCTAAAGGGCTGAAAATGCCGGTCGAAATTTATGGCGTAGTGGCTGCAACGATGGCAAAGCGCGCCAACCACTTTCGAGCGCAACTACTTATTCAAAGCGATACTCGCAAATCGTTACAACAGTTTTTGCGCGAATGGCGGCCGCTAATCGAAACAATACCTGCCAAGAAAATTCGCTGGTCATTGGATATAGACCCATTGGATTTTTAATGGAAGAATAAATTACGTTAGTCTGCAAAAATAACCACTTATCTGTTTTGCCTAGCCTATCTTTGGGCTAGGCATTAACTTTCGCGACACTAAATTTGGGAGAGCAATATGAAACTGCAAAAAGGATTTACGTTGATGGAGTTGATGGCTGTTGTAGCAATCATCGGTATTTTGTCGGCAGTGGCGATACCAATGTATGGTGACTACATCATTCGTAGCAAGACTACCGAAGCGACATCAAATCTTTCAACCAGCCGAGTTAGACTGGAACAATATTTTCAAGATAATCGTTCCTACGAAACTGCGGCTGGCTCAGCAGTCTGTGGTGGAACGCTCCCGACAAGTAATAACTTTGCCTTTACCTGCGGGGCCAGCAGTACAACTTACATAATCAAGGCAACCGGCAGAAACGCAATGGTTGGCTTTACCTATACTGTAAACGAAAGTAATGCACAGGCAACAACCGCTGCACCAACAGGTTGGGCGGCGGCGGCAATGCCAACAACCTGCTGGATAACTAAAAAAGGTGGACAGTGCTAAACACTCAGCACAATTTGAAAGGCATGAGCCTGATTGAAATCATGGTTGCGGTGGCAATCGTGGCGATCTTGTTTGCTGCGGCTGCACCGGATTTTTCAAGCTGGATTCAAAATACGAAAATTCGTAATGCTGCAGAAGCAATGCAAAACGGCCTTACCCTTGCAAAAACGGAAGCTGTACATCGAAATACCATCTCACAATTTGTATCTTGCGGTGGTTCATCGTGGCAAGTTATCGCAGCCTCCTCCGTATCTGCCAGTGCAGTGGTGTGTGGCACGAACGCCGCGACGACAGGCTGGGAAATTGTGCAAGCGCGATCCATCAGCGAGGGTTCAAATAACGCTGTAGTGGACGCAACTCAACCGGCAACCGGCGCAGCTCAATCGACAATCGGCTTTAATGGGCTTGGTCGGCAAGCCAGTACGACTGACATTCCAAATGGAACGATTACAGCCAACCCGCCGGTAGCGGTTGATTTTAATATTAATAATTCAACGGCGAACGCAACTTGCTTTTGCTCTGCGGGCACCTGCGGCTACCCAGCTACCGTAAATTACTCTAGCACCGGCACTCTACGTTGCTTGCGAGTGACGGTGACAGCGGGTGGGCAAATAAGAATGTGTGACCCAGCACTTGCGGCGGGTTCTCCTCAAGGGTGCTAACGTGAAAATACCAAGCACAACTTTGCAAAATCAACGCGGTGTTATGTTGCTTGAAGCGTTAATTTCGATTTTGATTTTCTCTATTGGAATTCTCGCCATCATCGGGCTGCAAGTGAGCTCTATTAAATTGGCGAATGACTCAAAATATCGTGCGGATGCCAGTTTGTTAGCGAACCAACTTGTGGGTGCAATGTGGGCGGCGCAATCGTCACCTACCTTTACCGCAGACTTTGCGGGCACAGCCTTTAACGTAACCACAGGGGCATGTGCCGGCGGAACCCAATATTGCACATGGGCGAGCGGTGTGGCCGCAACAATTCCGATTACGGGCGTATCTGCACCCACAGTAACAATTGCTCAAATAACATTGCCTATCACGGGAGCCTCCTCTGTTGTGACAAGCACTGCGATGATCGATATTTGGTGGACGATGCCAGGCGATGCCACAAATGGTGGGGGTGGTCACCACTACCAAACCTTTACCCAAATCAATAACTAGAGGTCAAAGTGTTTCCATCAAAACAATCCATTGAAGCAACATTAAGTCAGCGGGGATTTACGCTGGTTGAAATTATGGTTGCGATGGCCATAGGGATGCTGGGCATCGTGATTATCATGCAGATGGCGACAATGTTTGATTCGCAGAAACGTACCACGACTGGCGGAGATGATGCGCAGAATGCGGGGGCAATTGCCTTGTTTGGTTTGCAGCAAAATATTCAGCAATCGGGGTATTGTTTTTCAACTACGCCGCCAACGCTTAATGGTGCAACTTTGACTCCTGTTACGCGTAACCTCGCAGCAATCAATGCACTGAAAGATGCGAATACGGACACCATTTTGGTGAGTTATGGTAACGATGCGTGCGCTCCTGATTCAGCTTCTGGCGTGGCGTCAGCAACTAACCTGAACGTATTGGCTTATGCGGTAATGAATGGAAATTTAATGCAGTGCGATTACTTGGCAAGTAACTGCGCGGTAGCAGCTAACTGGGTACAAATTGCCAGCGACATAGTTAGCCTGAAGGCGCAATGCACTAGCACACAGAGCGTGCGAGTAGCACTCGTAGTAAGAAGCACGCAGCTTGAGAAAACAGTGGTGACTAACAATGCGCCAACATGGGCAGGTGCTTCGGCAATTGTGCTAACAGGAACAACGGTTGATGCAAGCGCAACCGACTTAGCAGCGAGGCTTGGCGGTAATGCTTGGCAATATTATCGCTACAAAACTTTTGAAACTGTTGTGCCGGTGCGTAACACGATTTGGGGAGGGACTGCAGGATGCGTATAACGCACACTTCTCATCGTAGCTTGGTTGGCCGCGCCAAACAAAAAGGGGTGGTGTTACTGATCACGCTCATTATGTTGGTGGCGATGACCTTGGCCGCCATTTCGTTGATGCGCTCGGTAGATACAACCAATATCGTCGCCGGTAACTTGGCGTTTCAGCAGTCCGCCTATCAAGGTGCAGATATTGGTACGGAACAAGCCATCGCTTTCTTGAACACCACACTCAGCGGCACCCCCGTAGCATTTGCAAATAGTGGTAATGCGGTTTTTGCAGTGAATTGCAATGGTACAGGGCCAGGGGTTTCTTGCCCCATCGGATATAAATCTTGGAATCAGCCCACCTTGGAGCCACCCAGTGCAGGCGTTACTTGGGATGGGTTCTGGGCAAGCATGCAAACAAGTCCTGGCGTGGTGGCTTTGACAGGCTTGCCTGCGGGCTATAGCGGTGCTTTTGTGATTGAGTCTTTGTGCACCTCGCCAGCGCAATCTGGCTGTACTACTGTGACCTTAAGCACTACCACAACTACTCCGCAGGGGCAGGATATGGGTAGTCAGCAACGTAGTTTCATTAACAACATTAGCACCGTGAATGCACACTATTATCGTGTTACGACACGCGTCGAAGGCCCTCGCAACAGTGTCGCTTATGTTCAAACCACAGTCGTTTGGTAGTAAAAAAGGAGTCATCATGAATAAACTCTCTCGCTCGTCTAAGTTTGTAACTGCAGCCGTATTGTTTGGGGTGATGCTCAATGCAAACAGCGCAATCACTGATCTGGCGAATGCTCCGCTGATTACCTCCCCCACTTCGTCAGTCTTGCCCAACGTATTTTTGATGGTGGATGATTCTGGCAGTATGGCGTGGGACTACATGCCAGATAACGCAAACAACTTTGGTGCAGGGACTTACGGAGCCGCCAGCTCGCAATGTAACGGCGTCTTTTATGATCCTAGGATTACCTATGCTCCACCGGTTGATTCGACGGGTGCTTCATATTCCAATTCAAGTTTTACAGCTGCGTGGAACGATGGCTATAAGACGAGCAGTGGCACAACTAACTTGAGTACCAGTTTCAGGCCAACAGGAGGCACGGCGGCCCCTGCCTATTACTATACCTATACGGGTACGCAGACGACCGAAAAGCTAAAGGATTACTACAACACGAGTAGCACTTTCTATCAAGAGTGCAATACCACAGCGAGTACCGGCTATACCTCTACAATAACGATTACGGGTAGTGGCAGTACCAGTGTGACAAGCATTACGGTGAATGGAACAACCATTACTTCTGGTGCTACTTCTGCCAACTCAACCAAAAGTACCGTAGCCAGCCGAATTGCGAGTGCAATTACCGCAACGGGATACAGTGCCACTTCTTCAGGTAGCGTGGTAACGATTACTGGGCCAGCCTCTGCAGGTGGATTTACTCCGGTCGTTGCGGACAATGGTGGTGGTATGGCTTTTGCAAAGACCGTCTTTGTCGCGAGCCCCTTTACCAAAATCGTTGTGAGCTCAACCTCTGGCCCAGGGGGAACAGATGAGCGCACCAACTTCGCTAACTGGTGGAGTTATTACCACACGCGCATTTTGATGATGAAAACGGCGACCGGCAAAGCGTTTAGCTCGATTGGCCCAACCTTCCGCGTCGGCATCGCATCACTCAACAACAATACCAATACCTATACGACAGTTAATAGCTCAAACACGCTACTAGAGTTGGCGCCTTTCGATACTACACAAAAAGCGAATTGGTACGGCAAGCTATATGGCGTGGCGACAGGGAACAGCACGCCATTGCGTGAAGCGTTGGCCGACGTTGGGCGTATGTATGCCAACAAATTACCGGCAACAAACACAAACAGTGCATTGACGAGTAGCGTTGTAGATCCTGTTCAATTTTCTTGCCAACAGAATTTTACTATTTTGACGACGGATGGCTTTTGGAACGGTAGCACGACCTATAAACTAGACGGCAGCACAGTGGGTAACCAAGATTACTTTGAACCTCGGGCAATGTACGATGGCTCGAACGTGGTAAGCCTGACGACAACCCCCTACACTACGGTGCAACAACGGCAAAAGGTGACCACGGGCGTCTCGACCGTAAAAACCTGGAGCGAAACAGGAACCTCGATTGGCGGCTCGTGTTCGATTTCAACGACAACAACAACATTACCGACTTCATGTTTGCAGGGTAACTCAAGCGCAGGAACCAGAACTTGGTGTATGGAAAACTCAACCGCTTTAGGCAGAGAGTGCACCTCATCTTTTGGAACGGGAGGCTTGGTTTATAGTTGCCGTGGATTTGGTTCCGCGACTAATTTGCCGGGAGGCGTAGACCAGCCTTGTTTGACCGATAGCAGTGGTAAGAAGTGGTGTTTATTTGCTAACAACACCACCTCTGGAACGAGCTCTTGTACATCGAATGGCTATGACCGGTATATATGCTCTGTCACAACGACAGCGACGATAACCGGAAGTTATGTTGTCACAACGCCTTACACGATCACGGAAACTATTTCGGGAATTACCACCACCGCGATTGATAATTACACAGCAGATCAGCACACCACTCAAACCACCACAAATGGTGTTGCCGGTGCGGTGAGCGCGTTAACGCCCGCAACGCTCACTTACAACTTTACGAGTAATGCCAGCACCGTTAATACGGGAACTGCTTCCACAGTGTGGGGACCATTAGTTGCGGGGACGCCCACTCAGGTCTGTACGGCTACCGCCTCTCTTCCTGCACCCTCAGTGTCAACGCGAACAATAGTATCCACTACGACAACAGCAGGCACGAACGTGACTACCACCCTCAGCACGGTTGGGCCAACAGCCGGCACACCCGTTACGACAGCTTCGTCAACTGGCGGCACTTCAAATACTTTGGCAGACGTAGCGGAGTACTACTACGTCACTGACTTGCGTACCACAGCGTTGGGCAACAATCTTTCTGGCGCTACGGGTGTGGTAAATGGCACAGACATTAGTAACAACAACGTGCCTTCAAGCGGTTTGGATGCGGCGTCACATCAGCATATGACAACCTTTACTTTGGGTCTTGGAGCACGCGGTCGGATGGTGTTTGACTCTGCTTATGAATCTGCCTCCACGGGTGACTTTTATGCGGTCAAGCAAGGAAGCACAGCAAATTCCACTTCTGGAATTTGTACTTGGCAGGCAAATAACACAATTTGTAATTGGCCAACGCCTGCTTCAGATGCGATTGAGAATATTGACGACCTATGGCATGCCGCTGTGAATGGGCGCGGTACTTATTTTAGTGCGGCGAACCCGACGGGTTTGGCAACGGCGCTTTCTACCGCGTTAGCCGGGGTGTCAGCTCGCACCGGCTCAGCTGCGGCGGCGACCACCAGTAACGCGTTCGTAACACAGGGAGATAACTTCTTGTTCCGTTCGACTTTCGTTTCGCTGCAGTGGACCGGTGAGTTGATTCGCCAGCAATTGGATATCACCACCGGTGCGGTGCTTTCAACGGTTGACTGGTCTGCACAAGCACAGTTGGATGCAAACGCTGCTCGCACCATTTATTTTTATGACGCTTCACAAACATCGAAGCTGTCCCCCTTCACTTTTACGAATCTAACATCCACAGGATTGAGCAGTTACTTTAGCTGGGCTTACATTAGCTCAACAGCGAGCCCAGTATTAAGCCAGCTCTGTGCGGGTGCCGCCGCACCATGTTTACCAAGTTGGACGGCTAATACTGCCCATGCCGCAGGAAGCATTTATAAAAACGGTACAACTTGGTACATCGTTAATACGGCCTACACTTCAGGGGCGACCTTTGGCGCAACTGATACCTCCAACACTACGGCGTCAGGCGTGGCTGATACCAATCTCGTGAACTACATTCGGGGCGATCGTACATACGAAGGATCTTCAACCGATCTGACCAAGTTTTATCGTCAACGTAATCACGTGATGGGCGACATTGTAAATTCAGAGACAACTTACGTTCGTGGTGCTTTGTCTCCCTACTATTCTGATCCCGGTTATTCATCGTTTATAACCACAGTCACGGATCGTCAGTCCATGGTTTATGTGGGCGCTAACGATGGTATGTTGCACGCCTTCTATGCAGCTGACGGTATGGTCAACACCTCAACCGGTAAAGTGGTTTCGACAGGTGGCACGACGATCACCGGCGGCAAAGAAGCTTGGGCATTTATTCCAACTGCGGTAATGCCGAATCTCTACAAACTTGCAGATAAGGCATACAGCTCAAACGAAACCTACCATCGCTATTTTGTAGATGGCTCACCGGTGACTGCGGACATTTGCATTAGCAACTGCACAGACGCTGCCTCAGCTGTCTGGAAGACGATTTTAGTGGGCGGACTAAATGGGGGTGGGCAAGGCTACTATGCGCTAGATATTACTAATCCAACCCAACCCAAAGCGTTGTGGGAATTTACCAATACAAATTTGGGCTACACCTACGGAAACCCGAAAGTTGTTAAATTGAAAGACAAAACATGGGCGGTTATATTCACTTCGGGTTACAACAACAGCGCTGGCAATGGTCAAGGTTATCTCTATGTGTTGAATGCGTATTCCGGGTCGTTGATTCGGGCGATTGGCACGGGCGTGGGTAGCGTTGCGACGCCAAGTGGCCTGGGTAAATTAGATGCGCCGTTAGTGACACCAGGTGTGGACTCCACCGCGCTAGCGGTTTATGCCGGAGACATGTTGGGTAATTTGTGGCGTTTTGACATAAACGGTGATTTGGGCGCAATCGGCTACGATGCTCAATTGTTAGCGACATTCCAAGGTACGAGTGGAAACGTTCAGCCAATCACCACCAAGCCCTTGGTTTCAATGGTGGGTACGATGAATATCGTGTTGGTGGGTACAGGGCGTTATTTGGGTTCTACTGATCTCTCGGATCATAACGAGCAGTCGTTTTATGCGCTGAAAGATACGGCTTTGTCTGATAGTCCTCAGGTAACGACAGTAACGCCAAGCATCGCTCTTTATGGCAATCCAAGAACCTACAGCGGTACATTTGGTTCATTTGTTCACCAAGCGCTTACCTCGACAACTTGCCCAGTGGGTAGTTCAAGCGCAATTTGCTCAGCGGGCCAGAGCGTAGTTACTAGCAGTAACAACGCAGTGAGTTATTCAAGCAATAGTGGTTGGTACACAGACTTTCCGTTAGCCGGAGAGCGCGTGAACGTTGACCCTGCCATTATTGACCGCACCTTGATTGTGAATACTAACGTGCCAAACGCGAACTCCTGCTCGGTCGGGGGCGATAGCTTCCAATACCAGTTCAACTACAGTTCGGGCGGTACGGTAAGTTCGTCCGCTAGTGGGGTTGTGGCGGTGAAAATCGGTAACGAGATTTCTACTCGCGCCGTTATTGCAACAGTGGGCTCTGGTTCGCAAAGTAAAAATATCGCCTACACTCAAGGCTCAGGTGGTGGCACCCCTGTATCTGCCACAGTTTGGAGTAACTCCAGTGGTGGTAACGCTAGCACGGTAAATGGTTCACCCTCACGTCGCTCTTGGAGGCAGCTAATTCGCCAGTAAAGTGAGAGATATAAATAACAACGGCGCCAGAAGGCGCCGTTGTTATTTATAGAACAGTCAAATTAATCAATAGGTTGCAACAATTAGCCGCTATTTCTCAATCCTGTTAATTGCAAGCTTGGTAGTGCAGCAGCAGAAATAACTTCGACGTTGGGTGCAAGTGGGTAGCCTTGTTCAACTGGTGCAACGATATAAGTTTTGCTTAGTTTTAAATCATCAATCGCTGTCCAACCTCCCTTTGATAGCGTAGGTGTGCTTGAGAATTTAATTTCAAACCCAACTCGTTGATTTCCACATTCAGCTACCACATCAATTTCAGCGCCGGCAGCGGTGCGGTAAAACGATAGTTGCCATTGCGCCCCCAATAATTGTGCAAGCTGTTCAAGTGCCCATCCTTCCCACGAGGCTCCAATCACGGGGTGTCCTGAAAGTGCATTGAGATCAGTTATGCCGAGCAAAGTGTGAAGCAAACCGCTGTCACGTAGATATATTTTGGGCGACTTGACTAAGCGCTTACCGAGGTTGCCGTGTAGTGGCAGTAATCGCCGTACCATGTAGGTTGATTCTAAAATATCCAAGTAGTGCTCAATGGTTGGCGCTGACACGCCAAACCCAGAAGCAAGACGCGAGGCGTTCCACATTTGTCCGTGCAGATGAGCGATCATTTGCCAGAAACGCCGAAGTGTTGTGCCCGGCACCCGAATCCCAAAAGAGGGAATGTCGCGCTCTAAGTGGGTGGTGATAAATGATTCGCGCCATGAGTAGGAGGCTTGCTCCGTTGTGGCGAGCCAACTAAGAGGGTAGCCGCCGCGTAGCCAGAAATTTTGTAAATCAGTATGCGTTGGAGAAATTTCGCAAATATCAAAAGGCGCGAGTTCGTGGAATGCGATGCGCCCAGCTAATGATTCTGAGGCTTGGCGTAATAAATGCGGAGAAGCCGAACCTAAAAGCAAGAAACGCCCTGGATGACGGTTGTCGTCAATCAATGAACGTAACAGTGGGAATAGTTCGGGCTGGCGCTGAATTTCATCGAGCACGATAAGGTGATTTGGATAGCGAGATAAAAACAACTCAGGGTCAGTGAGTTTCGCCAAGTCCGAAGGCCGCTCTAAGTCTAAGTAAATACTGTCGGAATATTGCGAAGCGACAACTTTTGCCAGTGTTGTCTTCCCTGCTTGCCGGGGGCCAAGAAGCGCAACTGCCGGAAAATCTAGGAGTGACTGAGATAGAGCGGAGAGTAATTTACGATTTATCATCCTTGCATATTAAAAGACTATCTTTCAATATGCAAGGATGAGATTGGTGGTCCAGAAGGCGTTTTTAACCGCTATTTCGCAATCCCGCCGCAATGCCGTTAATCGTTAAATGAATCGCACGTTTAACTTTTTCGTTATCATCGCCGTCACGATGGCGTTGCAATAGTCCAACCTGTAAGTGATTGAGTGGGTCGATGTAAGGCGTACGAGTGGTCAAGCTACGTGCCAGGGTTGGGTTTTCTTCTAGCAAGGTTGTGGCGCCCGTGATGGCAAACAACATCTCAACGGTACGCTCCCACTCCGCTTCGATCTCACTGAAGATGCGCGTGCGCAAAGCTTCGTCTTTTACCAACTCGGCATAGCGCGAGGCAATACCCATATCGGTTTTAGACAACACCATATCCATATTGGACAACAGGCCACGGAAAAACGCCCAGTTTGTATTCATGGCTTGTAATTGCTTCAAGCCCGCTTCGCCTTCGCGCTCAACAAATTGTTTGGCTGCGCTACCAAAGCCAAACCAGCCCGGAAGAATCGCACGGTTCAAGCTCCAGCTGAACACCCACGGAATCGCACGCAGGTCCTCGATATTGTCCATCGCTTTGCGTGAAGACGGACGACTACCGATATTGAGTTCAGCAATTTCGCGGATCGGAGTGGCAGCAAAGAAGTAATCAGTGAAGCCTGGTGTTTCATAAACCAGCTTGCGGTAAGCGCTAAAAGCATCCGCGCTGAGAGATTCCACAATGCGGTGGAATTCTGGCATGGTGGAATCATCGCCATGATGATGCACTAGTGTTGCCTCTAGCGTAGCGGCAATCAAAATCTCTAAATTGCGGCGACCAATTTCGGGGTCGGAGTATTTGCTGGAGATGACTTCGCCTTGTTCGGTGATGCGAATTTGCGCATTCACACTACCGGGTGGTTGCGCCAAAATCGCTTGGTAGCTAGGGCCACCACCGCGACCGACGGTACCGCCTCGGCCATGGAAGAGGCGCAATTCAATGCCATGCTTTTCGAACACTTTAACCT
>Ga0194062_1000328_pt1 | contig 19806 bp, 15 predicted proteins | sample SepL2225m_MetaG_FD_155481 | JGI IMG/M metagenome (GOLD analysis project Ga0194062, IMG submission 155481) | Anoxic zone freshwater microbial communities from boreal shield lake in IISD Experimental Lakes Area, Ontario, Canada - Sep2016-L224-25m | ecosystem: Environmental > Aquatic > Freshwater >... | reverse complement strand
TTTTTTTAGCGTGGTGCGGACGCATTCGGGGCCGATGGCGTCGACGATCTCCAATTCCACCATCCGTTGCGCCAGCAGCTTCAGCGTCCACCGCGCCCGGCCCTCCGGTGCCGCGCCGCAGGCCAGCGCAATCAACTGGGCCTCTTGGGCGCCGTCCAGCTTGCGGTACTGGCGACCGGTGGGCTTGCGCCGGTACAACGCGGCCTCCAAACCCAACTCCACAAACTCCTGCCGGACCCGGTGGGCCGTCGAGAGGCTGGTGTCGAGCGCACGCACGATGTCGCCGTCCGTCCAGCCCGGCCCCTCCTCGCTTTCATCCGCCTTCAGCAGAATCCTCGCCCGCGCCGCCGTGGACGCCGCATGGCGTCCCTTGGCAAGCATCTGCTCCAATTGTTGGCGCTCGGTTTCCGTCAGGCGGACTATGTAACGGGGCATGGCTCGCTGTGACTGCGGGTACAATCAAACTACCTACTAGGTAGATTGATCTAAGCTGTTAATAAATATATATAAAATTGGTTTTTTTGAAGGCATCGTCAAAGAATTTCCAGTGAAATCACCCAGACATCCGCATTTTTGAAAATTTATGTTGATTTTAATATTTTGTTTGAATATATTAAATTTATTAAATTTATCCATGAAAGTCAAATGTCATCCAATCATCAATCTCCTTACATCCGGTGTCCCGCTGTAAGATCAAAGTTCGCTTTGGACCATCTGCTTGGTCCATCGGTTAATGCTTCCAGCTATCTGCTGAAAAAAATCACAGGCAAGGAAAAGGGGGAAAGGATGCGGAACCTGTACACTCCGTCAGATATTCGGCAGGCAAAAATTGCGCTACATGGCATTGATCAACACAAACCCGCCAAATTGCGTAGGCCGCCCATCATCCACATACGCATGGCAAAAGGGGGAACCGGTAAATCTGTGATTGCCGGCAACGTGGCCGCGGCTCTGCCGATGTTGGGATATAAGGTTTTGGCGATTGACGGTGACCCGCAAGCGAGCCTTACAAATATGCTCGGAGTCGATTCATCACTAGACGACATCGTCCACATTGGCCATCTCATGTTGGCAGCGGAGGATACGAAAAAGAAACTGGATATTGATTCTGCGATAAAACATATTTACCCTGACGGAATGCTTGATTTGATACCCGCAGACATCACCCTGACACAGACGGATGCTTGGTTGATGAGCAGAGTCGGAAGAGACTCTGTCCTTGACAGGCTCATCGAAGAAAACCTGGAGACGTTCTCTCGCTATGATGCGATTGTCATTGACAGTGCCCCAGGCACAACCTTGCTTTCTTACAACTTTATGGCGGCTTGCAAAACGATACTTGCAGTCGTTTGGCTGGATCGTGAATCCCTCAAGGCAATCAATCTTCTTGTTGGCAATGTCTCGGAAATAAATCGGGCATACCCTGAAAAGAAACTTGACATTGAGATAATCGCAAATGGCTACCACCCCTCATACAGCCACTGCAAAGAAGCCCTAGCCATTCTCGCGGAAAAATACAAACCATTTTTAAATGAAAACGTCATCCCCCACTACAGCGGATTTGCAAAGCAACAGTCACTTTTAATTGAACAGTCACAAGGCCCGCTTGTCGAGCAAGAGCCACATTCCATCGGCGCGAAGGCAATGTTCGATCTTTCCAAAAGCCTGCTTAGCCGCTACGGAATCACACTTTGCGGATTTGACGAAAATATAACTCCGCTGACACGAAAAGCTTCTTCCGGGGATAAATGATGAATGCTAGGACAAAAGGGTTAAAACTTAGCGGACTCCTTGATTCCGGCGCAATTCCGAAAGCCGATCCTGCCGTCATAGCACGGATGCCGATGCTAACAGAGCCTGAATCGCAAAACCCCATTCACAGGGAAATTTCAATTTCCTTGATTGACCCATCGCCATTTCAGCCACGTTTGCGATTTGACCACGAAGAATTGGCGCGTCTGGCCGATTCGATTAAGGAAGGCACATTAAGTGACCCGATATCCGTCAGGGAAAAGTCGGATGCCCGGTATGAGCTAATTTCTGGTGAGCGTCGATGGCGTGCGCACCAATTCCTCGGCTTAAAAACAATCCCGGTGGTTTTGAGATCGCTGGATGATCGGCAGTCGGCGTTGATGGCCATTGCGTCCAACACAGTGCGGGAGGATTTAAGTGACTTTGAATTGGGTCGCTGCTTCAAAAAAACGATTGATTCCGGGCATGTGAAATCGGTTGCCGAGCTAAGCAAGATTATTGGACTGTCACGGCAACAAATCGACCGATGTCTGGATTTTATGAAACTTCCAGACGAGGCCATAAACAAACTGGAGCATACTCCTAATTGTTTTGGTGCCAACTGTGCGGAGTTTTTTGCCGGCTATGTCAAAAACGGATACGGTGACGCTGTCATCACGGCTGTCAACCTTATTGTGGAAGAAGGTTTCACAGAACAAAAGGCGATGGCATGGCTTAAGAATTTCGCGACTCCCGAAATCCCAAAAAAGAAGAAAAGCCCGGCAAATGTGCCTTTGTTTTATGGGAAAAAGCATGTGGGAAACGCATATCTTGACCATCGCAAGGTTGTCATCGATTGCCACGACGGAGTGAAACCAACAGAACTCCTTGAGATGGTTCGTGGCTTTTTTAACGGTGGCTCAGAGTGACACCTGCGGCTCCTCCACTCGGGACGGGGACGCGTCGATGGCGCCGTCCACGCCGTAACCAGCCAGCTTGAGTTCCGCCTCCAGCCGCTGCCGCCGCCCGGCCTCCAATTGCGCCACCTTGCGCATTGGCCAGACGCCATTCGCCAAGGCCCCCAGCGCGGCGACATTGTTGGTCACCACCGACGCGCCAATGCCGAAGCCCAGCGTGAACACACCGGCCACGCAAACAACGTTGGGTACGATGATCATCTTCCAACTATTGCGGACATTCCGCTCCATCGCCTGGGCAAGATCACGCAACTCGCACAATTTGTCCAACCCCTGCTCCATGAACACGATCTGTGCGGTGTCGGTGGCGATGGAGCTTGCACCGCGCAACGAGATGGATACATTGGCTTGTTTCAAGGCGATGGAGTCGTTGATGCCGTCACCGACGAAGCAAACCTTGCGGCCTTCCTGTTGCAGTTTTTTCACATACTCCGCCTTGTCGGCGGGCAAGACTTGGGCAAAGTAACGGTCCATGCCCAATTCCTTGGCCAGCTTGGCAGTCGGTGCTTCGTGGTCGCCGGAGATGATGGCCAAGTGCTTGATGCCGCGCTGGCGCAGACCGTTGACGATGCCGCGCACTTCCGGCCGGACGGAAGCTTGCAATTCCAACGCGCCGCCGAGTTGGTCGTCGACGCCGACCATGACTAGGGTAAAGCCCTCCAAGTGGGCCTCGTCCAACGCCGCTTGGACTTCAGGCGTAATCGGGATGCCTTCCATTTCCAGGTAGCGCTGGCTGCCGACGCGGACGGTGTGGCCGCCGATGACTACACTGATGCCGTAGCCGGCCTTGTATTGGGTCTCGTCGGTCTTCGCCAGTGCGATGCCCATTTCCCCGGCCTTGTGCAGGATGGCCATGGCGATGGGGTGATGGAACTTTTGCTCCGCCGTCGCCGCGAATAGGAGAATCTCTTCTTCGCCAAAGCCATTGGCGGCAATGATGCGGCCCACTTCCGGGCGCTCGCGGGTCAATGTGCCGGTCTTGTCGAACAGCACGGTGTCGATCTCGCCCATCAGTTCCAGTGCGCGGCCGTCTTTCACCAAAATGCCCTTCTGGGCACACAAGGCCAGCGTCGACAGCATCGCCAAGGGCGCGGCCATGCGGATGCCGGTGCCAAAATCACTATTCAGCACGGCCACGCTGGCCTGTGGGCCCAAAGCCGCGTAAGCCAGCGCACCCACCGCCATGGTCGGTGTCACCGCCGCGTCGGCCAGGCGCTCGCTCTTGCTTTGCGAGGCCAGCTTATAGCCCGCGGTGTCATTCAGAATCTGGCTGATCTTCGCCGAAGCGGTCTCGCTGCCGGCCTTTTCCACCGAGATGTAGATTTTCCCGGCCACCACGATGGTGGAGGCGAACACGCGGTCGCCCAAGCCCTTCTCGACCGGGATCGATTCGCCGGTCAGCACCTGCTGGTCGACCATCGCCGTGCCTTCCAGCACATGGCCGTCCACCGGCACACTATCGCCCGTGTAGGCGACGACGATATCGCCAGCATTGACCTCGTCCAGCGACACTTCGATTTCGACGCAATCCCGCAACAACCAGGCGAAGCGCGGTTGTTTGCCGAACGCATTGAGCAACAGCTTTTTCGAGTCGCCCTGGGTCTTTTTGACTAACATGCGGCCGAACGACAGGCACAGCGCCATCACCGCGCCGGAAAAAATCTTCAACGTGCGCAGACAACCGAGCACGACGATGGAATCCAGAAAATCCACCCCTAAGCGTTTCTCCTTGAACAACATTTCAGAGGCGCCTTGGAAAGTTGGAAGCGCGGTGTAGGCAAACACGGCGGCGGCGACCGGCAATAGCGCCGGGGCGGCAAACTGGGCGATGCCGGCCAATGCCAGCGAGCCGGCGCAAATGGCAATATCCAAGTCGAGATCATCCAGTTCGGCTGGGTGTTCGGCGTTGGCCAGCGCACCGTCGAGAATCTCGATGATCTGGTGGCGGGTAAGCCGGCGCGGGTCGTATTCCACTTGGACCATGCACTGGATCGAGTGGGTCTGGTAGCGATCCACTCCCAGCGCGCCCATCAACTTCCGTTCGATGGCCTGGCACAGGCTATTTTTCCGATACAACACCGGATTCTTGACCTTGATGAAGCCGGCCCGTTCGGCGACAACTTGGAAGCCGGTCGCCACTTGCCCCGCATGATCGTGTGCGCCGATGGCCGGGGCGATCAACGCCAAACGCCGGCCAACGCCGGACGCTGCCTCGACGGCAGGCTTTTCCTCCGCTTCTGAAGGCGGAAATCGCCCGCCTAGCCCGGCCTTGCCGGTATTTTCCGCCAGTGACGAAGTCCCGGCTTTTGGGTTTTCTTGGGTTGCCATCGGTTTTCCCCCCTCGGTTTGAGTTGCGTCTGAGTTTACACGAAAAAAGGCATCAAGGTCTAGCGCTTAAACTTGAGGGGCGGCAAGTGCGCCGCTCCCTTGAGCATGCCAAAAAAAAGGCTGGCTAAATGCCAGCTTTTTTTGTCGTTTTTTGGAAGGCTCATGGCCTTGCGCAAGCTTTGCTTGTCATGGGGCTTTCGACGACGGACAACCGATTAAATAACTCACCCCAACGGGCAATCGCCAAATTCTCTCCAAACCAACTTCCCACTTGTAATCAGGGGCGTCCAGCTTGACCACCATCGCTTTCAATTCATCGACGGTATATGTGCGCAAACAAGAAACAATCCCGTCAAACATGACAATTAAGGGGATAAGGGGAATGACATAGGTCCAAAGCAAACGGCCCCAGCAAAAGGGGCGGATAAATGGCGTGTTAAGCCACACCAATAAAGGGGTGAATAGCATATAAAGCAACAGCAGTGGATGGCGTTGAGTGCTTTCAAAAATGGCGATGCCCGTGCGCACATTGACCGCGTTTTGCAAAACTGCCTGAGCTTGTTCGGGAGTCAGGTGGTGAAACGAGGAAAACAGGGTGCGGAATCCAGTCAGGTCAGCGGAAACCTGGGCAGCATCCACCGGTCTTTCACAGTAACTTACACAATTAGGATAACGATCCCGTATCTGGCGAAATGCGGCTAAATTCGGATATAAATCCGTCAGCGTGATCAATAACGACGAATTTGGAATTTCTTTTTGCAGGTCTTCGATGATGGACAACCAAGGCCCCGCCCCCCCGGAACAAAGATCGACAATATGCGAGTAGCCACTCTTTGTCAATGTGCGGGCAAGCAGCGGGGTGATGGGGCGGTATAAACGGTAGGCGCAAACAATATGCTGCAAAAAATCTGTGACACCGTCGCGCAGGGCTTTTGGACAGCCGGCCAAATCTTCAATTTCGAAAAAATGAATTCGTTTCATGATAATAACTCCAAAACATTGATTGTCAAACACCGGGAAGGCTCACCCCCCCGCCTTCAACGCCTTGCGCAGGCTTTCCAAGCGCCCGGCCATCTGCTCTTTCATCCGCTCCCGCCCGATGGCATGCTTCAACCCGCTGGCCATGCCGGCGACTTGGTCGGTGGAGGTCCTTTGGGCGTAGAAAACCAACGTCCCGTCGCGGTAGGGCAGGCAGCCGATGATTAGGTTGATTGAGTTGTACGAGTGCCCCACATAGTAATGCCGGATGGCGATCACCGAGCCTTCGCCCGAGGACTGGACCAGCCGGTGGCCGAGAATGGCCGTAGGCCGGTCCTCCACCGTCCGGTTCAGCCAAAAAAACTGCTCGGAGACGCCCGCCGGCAAGCCGGACGGATAATCCAGCCAAGCCTTTTCCAACCCAGGGTAGAAACGGGCCAGGGACTTGTCGCTGCCGGCGGCGGCGCGCAGTTCGGCGGCGGGTTCGGCGGCGGGGATGCCCTCGGCATGGGCATAAGGCGCGATGCCGGCCAGGCCGCCGTCGCGGTAGGCGTGCCAGCGCGCCAACAGGATTTCCCGGTAATGCCGCGACACCCCCTCGGCTTGGGCCTTCTTATCCGCGCCGGCCAATTTTTCCCGAAGCGGCCGGAAACTGTCGATCTCCCCGGCGGAGAGGTTGAAACGGTCGCCCGGCTCGGCATTCAACAGCCCTTCGACTTCATCGCCTTGCTGTGCCGAAAGCGCAAACCGCCCGAAGGCATCTGCGCGGGCACCGGGCTGAATCTCCCCATGCGCGATGATATCCGAATCGCTGGCCTCCACCTCGGCACGCTGCAAATAAGCGAAGACCTTGGGCAAGGGGAACGGCAGGTACAGGGCGGCGTCCATGGCCAGTTCTTTCTCGCCCGATTCTTGATCCGGCTGACTGATGACCTCGCCCCGGTCAAGGCTCGCCAGCTTTTCCGGCGGGATGCCCAGAACCGCCAGCACTTCGCCGACAACCGGCGACGCTTGCGCCGCAACGGCAAACCACAGCATGGGCAGCAGCAACAACGGGCGACGGACCCTGCGGCGGGAAGGTTTGCGGAGTGAGCGGGTGAACCTGTCCAAGTTTTTTAAACCCCTTATCGTTTGCCAAGTGGATAATTCTATATGAAATATTAAAAGTTGGTAAAAAGAAGGCGAAGACGACCATGCCACCGGATCCGATGAAGACGACAATCTGCTGATTTATCTCGACCAAGGCGGCGCCTGTTGGGATGTGTCCAGTTGCATCGCGTCCACGCAGACACCTGTGCCGGTTTATGCCCAAGCCATCACCGTGGATTTGACAACTTTCTCGCCTCCTTGAAATGGGTCGGCAAGCGTCTCGGCGACAAGCCCCATAAAGTGGTGGTGGCCGGTTCCAGCGCCGGCGGCTATGGGGCCGTCACTGGCTTTGCCTTTGTCAAAGAAGTCTGGCCGGGCGCCGACAGCTATCTGATCGCCGATGCCGCCAACGGTGTGATCGCCTCTGCGTTCACCGACACGGTCATCAACAACCCGGCTTCGCATTGGGGCCAGCAGGGCAACCTGCCCACTTGGATACCGGGGATCGCCCTATTGCCCGGCGCGTCCAACCAATTCATCCCCGACTTTACCGCCACGCTGGCCAATCACTATGCCAGGCAATCGGCTCGAGACCACCGCTACGGCCCATGCAAACACTCCTGAGCGGGAGGGCGTGATCCCGTTATTGGCCTGCGGCCGCGAAGCGCACCATCCCGGCCCGGAGGCCCGTTTCGCCGAGGCCGGCGAGGTGCCCGCCGCCACGGCCAGTGCGGTGATACGGATGCGCCACCGGCTCAGGACGGCGGAAGGCAAGGCGATCTGCGCACGGCGCAAATCCACGGTGGAACCAGTGTTTGGCATCATCAAACAGGTGATGGGCTTCCGCCAGTTCCTGATGCGTGGATTGAAGGCCGTGACGGGGGAATGGACGCTGGTCTGCATCGCCTACAATTTGAAGCGGCTCCATGTGCTGGCGGGATAACTTTGCCCAAAGGGAAGGAAAAGCCGCATTAATGTCGAAAAACGCTCTATAAGGGGGCGAATTAAGGCGTGGCAATCGTTTTTCAGCCTTTTTGAGGAAGGGAAACTGTCGTACAACTCTAAGTCGGACAGGCTCCCAGGCCCGCGCCATCATCGATGTCCAAAAAAAACTTTGCGCCTTGCCCGGGCTGCCGGCGGATGGGACGCCGGGCGAGTGCTGCTGATGTCCGGCTACAGCCCAAAATCGTTCGACGGCCGTTACTTTGGGCCAATCGAGCAAACCGCCATCAAGGGGGTGTTGCGACCGGTGTTCACGATTGGGCTTCCTGCCAAAGGTTCGGGTTAATCGCCGCTTGCCGAACTTCGATTTTATCCACAGTTGCTGTGGATAACTTTGTTCCTCACCTGTTAAACAGCCCCTAACTCTGCGGTCTCCGGCCAATGGTCAAAAAATGACCAATTCGTTACATCGAAGGGTTTTAAGCCCAATGGAACGAAAAAGGAGCAACGCGCCAAAGCTATGATCGTATCGCCGCATCTACCTATAATCCAGCCTAAGCCTGATCCGTCACGCTTCGGAATTGCTGGAAAACCCCGGTACACTTAGCCAAAATGGCTAGGGTTGTCTATAATCCCCACCGGAGCAAAAAAACTCAATAGGAAAGCATCATGCGCGATTCGATTTTCATCAGCTACAGCCATCTGGATAAGAGGTTTCTGGATGAATTCCAGATCATGCTCAAACCGATGCAGCGCGTCGGTGCCGTTGATGCATGGGCCGACACTCGTATCAAGGCCGGTGCGAAATGGCTGGATGAAATCGAGCAAGCCTTTTCAACAGCAGATTTCTGATTTTGAGATGAATCAACCACGCTTAAAGACTAACCATGTCGGACATGCCTCCCCAAGCACAATCGAACCGACCGAGATGCGCAGCGGCAAACCGGTGATCCGCTATTTTGTGTCCTATTCGCACGATGATGAGGACAAGAAACTGAAAGGTGATTTGCTGAAGCGTCTCAAGCAATCGCTGGCAATCGCCACTGACTATTGCTTTATACCTTGGGATGATGAGGAAATCCTACCGGGAGAGCGCTGGCATGAGCAGATTCAGAAGGCTATTGACCACTGTCACTTTGGTCTATTGCTGGTCAGCAAGGCTTTTTTGGGTAGCGAGTACATCAAAAAGCATGAATTGCCAGCCTTTGTCGCCAGTGATCTAACCAATCCAGAACCTGAAAAGCGGGTGATACCCGTCGCCCTAAAACGTGTCCCGTTTGATCGCAGCATTGACCTGAAAGGGCTGGAGCATCTGCAAATTTTCCATGACAGCGACGGGAAAACCTTTCAGGAACGCGTTGGCAGGACTCGTGACGAATTCACCGAAGCTCTTTTTCAACAGATTCTCAAAATTGTCAGGCGTTATGGCACACTATCGCCAGCCCCTAATTCGCACAGCCAAGATGCGAAGTTTTGCGCCCAGATGGAAGATGAAATCAAACCTGGCTTGCGGAAAACGGCGCAAGCATTGATCGTCGTGATACTCCAGCAAAGCGATGCCGTCACCCAGAGGCTTGCGGCCCGATTCTCGTTGGGTTGCGGCAATATTGTCAATTGCCGCGAACAAGTTGCCGGGAAAGCCTTGGATACCGAACTGGATGTATTGTTAGATATGGCACGGGATGAGCAGTGGGCGTTGATTAACGACCAAGATTACCAAGGTGCCGAAGTTGTCGCCCGGTTTGTGCAGGCGATCCTCCCAGTCCTACATGAATCTGCCGATGTCGAGAATGTCCGTGCGCGGCATAGACTGGAACAGGGCATCTTGCTCGAACTCCACGCCAGCCACATGACCATTGCCGAGATCATCATGGCTGCGGCCGACCGGCGGCCTGCCGCATTTGTCCGCCCGCGCAAAGATACCGAGTTCACTAGGGGGCTAATCTGCCTAGCCCCTGTGCCGGAGGGCGGTCGTGACAGGCAAGGCGAACAGTTGCTTTCCGACTTGACGGAGGAACTAGTCCAATCCTTCGAGTCTGGATTTGACGAACGGTTCGAACCAGCATTCGAGAGCAGCCTGTGGGTGCAATCCAAAGAAGGCTTGAGTGGACCACCGAAGCTCAAGTCCGATGCAGAGCGGCGGCAGTATGAGGAAAAAATGACCAAATGGATACGCAAGAATCTGAAAGATAAGGCGAAAGAGCAAGCGCGCAAACTTGACGCAGCAGGCTGCCAGTTCACCTTTTACTTTCTACTCGGGACTCCGCCCGGACTCACTGATGCCGAGCGAGACATGCAGAATGCGACACTGCTGCGGCTCCAGGAAAAGTTTCCAGAGATCGCCTTCTTGCGCCTTGCCTCGACACTCGATTCATCCATAGAGGAACTGCTACCCTATACCGAGTTGCCTAAATTACTCTACGCCAACCCGGAACCCCGCTAATGGAATTCCTCCCCATCCGCACCGACCACATCGTCGATCTTGCATCCGCCGATGACACGCTCAAGCCCCGTCATCATTTCGAGCCGCGCCAACTGATGGCGATCAACGCCGCGCTGTCCGCATCCCGGCCTTTGCTGGTGCGCGGCGAGCCGGGCATCGGCAAGAGCCAGTTGGCCCGCGCCGCTGCAAAAGCCTTGGGCCGCGCATTCATCCAGCATGTGGTGGACGCCCGCACCGAATCCCGCGACTTGCTTTGGCATTTCGATGCGGTGGGCCGATTGGCCGAGGCGCAAGTCATGGGGGCGTTGCAAGTCGCCTGTCCGACTGTGCCATGGCATGACCCGGCGAGTGGCGGCGACCCCGCAGAACCGGCGCTCAAGCTCCTCCGTGAGCGGCTGGACATTCAGAAATTTCTGCACCCCCGCGCCCTCTGGTGGGCCTTCAATTGGCATGATGCCGCCAGACAGGCCAAGGACGTGGGCGCGGCCCCGCCACCGCACGCGGACGGCGGCGACCCGACCAAAGGTTGTGTCGTCCTCATCGACGAGATCGACAAGGCCGAGTCCGATGTCCCCAACGGCCTGTTGGAGGCGCTGGGCGCTGGCCGCTTCACCCCGCAGGGTTGCAACCAGCCGGTGCATGCCAAAGGCCCGCCGCCCTTGGTGGTCATCACCACCAACGAGGAACGCACCCTGCCGGATGCCTTCATCCGCCGCTGCCTGGTGTTGCACCTCAAGCTGCCTAAAGAGCGCAAAGACCTCGTTGCCAAGCTGATCGAGCGCGGGCAGACCCATTTCGGCAACGACGCGACCCCCGCCGTGTTGAGTAAAGCCGCCGAACTGCTGGCCGACGACCGCGCCGCCGCCGAGCAGCGCCATTGGCGGCCGCTGCCGGGGCAGGCGGAATACCTGGACTTGGTGCGGGCCGTCGTGGTCCAAGCCGAAGGCGACCTCGAACGCCAAGATGAATTCATCGCCCAAGTCAGCCTGTTCGTGTTGAAGAAGCACCCGGAGGCCGCACGGGAGCAGGAGGATTTGTGATGCCACAACGCGTAGGGGCGGGTTCCCAACCCGCCCAAATAATCTCCGACGCAATAAGTGCGGGTTTGGATAGGGCGGGTTTGGATAGGGCGGGTTTGGATAGGGCGGGTTTGGAACCCGCCCCTACGATGTTTCACGATTGATTGGAAGATCGTATGAACCCGCCGTCGCGCCGTAGCGTCCTCAGTCGCGCCGATTTGGTGGATGCCATCGCCTGTAACCTGCGCAATGGCGAAACCCGGCCCGACTCGGGCATCCGTTACCTGGCCGAGCAATTACACTTATCCTGGCAACCGCCCGCACTGCAGCAAACGACACCGCCGCCCGGCCCGCCACCAGAGGAATCCACCCCGCCCACTGAGACCGAAGCACCCCGGATTCTGACGGCCCCGTTACCCGACATCCCGTTTTGGCGCTTGGAAGCCCGCGACTTCTTTCCAGACGCGGAGGGTACGGAACGAACCACGCCCTCCCCCGCGCCTTACACAGGCTGGCGCAACAAGCCGCAACAGCCGCCCCGCTTCCAGCCTCTGGCGACGTGGGCCGAACTGGCCCCGCGCCTAAGACTAGTCCTCAGCGATTACCGCGAAGGCCGAGCCATTGATTTGGAACTGACCGTTTGGCATATCAGCCGGGGCGATGTGTTGGAATATTTCCCCCATGAGCGCCGCCGCCGATGGGGTCCGAGCCTCCTGCTGATTGAAGACGACAGTCGCCGCCTGATCCCCTATCGCGCCGACAAGCGCCTAGTCCGGGATGCCGTTCGGCGTTTGCTGCCCGCCCACGCCCTGAGCCGAATGGTGATCGACGACGGGCTTGACCGCCCGCTTCCCCTGCATGGCGACCCCGCCGACTGGCCGCCCCCGCCCGGAACCCTGGTGCTTGCGCTCGGCGACCTTGGCTGTCTGGCGGTGCAAGGGGCCAGCCTGCGGCAACGTTGGCTGGAAATCGGCCTGGAGTTGCTGGAAGCCGGTTGTCATCCGCTGGCCTTGTTTCCCGCGCCCACCGCCCGTTGCCCGCCTGATCTGGCCGGGGTATGGCGCATCATCCCATGGGAGCGCCCGCGCCTGGCCGACGATGGACGCACCCCGGCGGAGCGGGCCGAGCGCCTGTTGCGCCTGGTCGCCCCGGCATCGCGCATTGAACCCGGCCTGTTACGCGCCGCCCGGCTATTGTTACCGGTCGAACAAGCCGACGCAGGCACCGAGGCTGACGTTTGGCAGCATCCCTCACTCATCAGCGACTCTGCCGCAGGGGCCACACTCGCCCCCGCCGAAGCCCAGAAGCTACGCCTGGCATTCGCTGGTGAAGAACCGCCGGGGTTGCGCCGTCGGCTGATCCGCCTGTTGAAGACTTGGCGCGGCGGTTTGCCCGAGGAAATCTGGTTCGACGAACTGCTCAACTTTGAACCCGGCGCGGTTCAATCCGACCCTGCCGCATCTGACGAAATGGACTTGAGTTTGGATGTGGACGATGCCCGCCGTTACTTCGCCGACTTCTGCAACGAAAATCCCGCCCAGGCTGCCTTGTCCATGCTTGGCAATGATCGCGCATGGATTGCCCGCATCAAGGCCCGTTCGACCGGGTATCTGTGGAAAGACCCGGAGATTGGTGCCCGCCTAGCCGAACTTGCCATCGAAATTACGTCCGAAGTCCCTATCGGCATCCACCCCGGCGACATCGACGCTCATGGAAAAACCGAGCGCCGCGTCTTTCTTGTCCAGACTGGCAACACACTGAGTGTTATCCCCGTTCTGTCCGAACCGGGTCGGGCCGGGAGCTTGCTGGCCGACGTGACCACCCGGAATGGGCTGATTGAATTTGAGCCGCAACAAGTCCCCTCCCCCCACGGGGGAGGGTTAGGGTGGGGGCAAAGTGCAAGCGATTTCTGGGAAACCGGCACCCCGCCACCTTGGGCAAGTGATTGGGGATGGGATAAATACGGGGCTTGGGTGGAGTTTTCGGTAGAGGCCGAAGTGATTACTCGTCATGACGGTTCTTGGAAATATGACGGAAGTATTAATTTCTCCGGTAAAACAACCATAAGCGTCACCCAAAAAATGCGATGGATAGCGCCGGGTACTTTCCAAATGGGTTCGCCGGAAAAGGAGGCGGAGCGTTATCCCGATGAGAGTCCTCAGCATGAAGTCAACATCCAACAAGGCTACTGGCTGTTTGACACCGCTTGTACTCAGGCATTGTGGGATGCGGTCATAGGCAAGAACCCTAGCCGTTTCAAAGATGGCAACAAGCCCGTCGAACAGGTCAGTTGGAATGACGCACAGCAATTCATCCAAGCCTTGAACCAATTATTACCGGGGCTGGATTTGGGCTTGCCGTCCGAGGCGCAATGGGAATACGCCTGTCGTGCAGGAACCGAAAAGCCGTTCAGCTTCGGCGGCAACATCACCCCCGAGCAGGTCAACTACAACGGCGAGTTCCCCTATGCCGGTGGAGCGAAAGGCATCTACCGAAAAGAGACGGTTCCGGTCAAGAGCCTGCCCGCGAACCCTTGGGGCTTGTACGAGATGCACGGTAATGTCCGGGAATGGGTGCAGGATGCATGGCACGACAATTATAACAATGCTCCAACGGATGGCAGTGCTTGGGAGTCTGCCGACGCTGGCGCGGGCCGTGTGCTGCGCGGCGGGTCATGGTTCAACGTCGCGTGGCTCTGCCGTTCCGCGTACCGTTACTACGACCCGCCCGTCATCCAGTACTACAACGCTGGCTTCCGTTGCGCCCGAGTTCAGGCGGGTGAGCTAGGCGGGCAAGGGGGAAGCGGAGCGCACGAACCGGCCAAGTCCCGGCCAGCGGAGCGGTCAAGGCCGGGCCTTGGCCGGTTCGTTGCGCGGAGCGGCGAGTTTGCTCGTTCCCAAGCTCCAGCTTGGGAACGCGGTCTTGGAAGCTCCGGCTTCACAGGGCAAGACAAGCAGGAGCTTGACGTGCAGGGTTCCCAAGCTGGAGCTTGGGAACCAGCACGTCTGCTCCGGCTCGACACCACCACCACGGCAACCGCGCCCTTGCCACAATGCCGCGCCTTCGCCATCCTCACCGACCGCGAAAAGCTCACACTGCGCCAGGCCACCCAACCGCCATGGGCCGTTGGCATGGGCCGCGACCGCTTCGGGCTGTGGGCCGACTTCTACCTAGAGGCTAAACAAGGCGAGCCGGTCATCCAGCGCTTGCGCTGGATTCCGCCGGGGCGGTTCCTGATGGGTTCGCCGAAGGATGAGCCGGGGCGTTGGGATGACGAAGGCCCGCAGCACCTAGTCACCATCACGAATGGCTATTGGCTGTTCGATACCCCCTGCACCCAGGCGCTCTGGGAAGCGGTGATGGACGACAACCCAAGCAATTTCAAAAGCCCGCGCCGACCGGTCGAGCAAGTCAGTTGGAACGATGCCAAGAACTTTCTGCAACGCATCAATGAAAAAAACCAAGGGCTAGACTTAGCCTTACCCAACGAGGCGCAATGGGAGTATGCTTGCCGGGCCGGGACCGACACGGCGCTTTACAGCGGCGGAATCGAGATCATTGGCGAAAGAAACGCCCCGGCCTTGCATGAAATCGCTTGGTATGGCGGCAACAGCGGCGAAGGCTACGAATTGGAGGAAGGGTATGATTCATCGGACTGGAAGGAGATGCAATACCCTAACCCGAAATCAGGCACCCGCAAAGTCGGCCAGAAACAACCCAACCCGTGGGGCCTGTACGACATGCTCGGCAATGTGTTGGAATGGGTGGAAGACCCTTGGCATCCAAACTATGAGGGTGCGCCGAATGATGGTAGCCTATGGCAATCCACCGAGACTGGCTCGGGCCGTGTGCTGCGCGGCGGGTCTTGGGACTACGACGCGAGGTACTGCCGTTCCGCGTACCGGTGCATCATCCCGCCCGACTACCAGGACATCAACACTGGCTTCCGTTGCGCCCGAGTTCAGGCGTGAGGCAGGCAGGGCAAGGGCGGAGCGACCGAAACCGGGGGCGGCCCGGCCGCGGAGCGGACAGGGCCGGGCCGCCCCCGGTTTCGTGGCGCGTAGGCTGGAATAAGCCCGCACTGGCGGGCGTTTCCGGCGAAAAATACCACCCATTGCCGGAAAAAAACCGTCATTCCGGCATGGACGCCGGAATCCAGCGTCCATGGACGGCAAACCGGAACACATGACAAGCTTAGTGCGAAGCCGGATATTCACGTCCCAACGCCGTCATTCCGGCTTAGGATGCCGGAATCCAGCGTCCATGGATGGCAAACTGGAACATATGACAAGCTTGGTGCGAAGCCGGGCATTCACGTCCTTGTGACTGGATTCCGGCATCCTAAGCCGGAATGACGGTCTTTGATAATTTTTAATACCCCAATGCAACTTCGTTTCTTCACCATTCCAATCCACGGCGGCGGCGACATCGCCGACGAGTTGAACCGCTTCCTGGCGGGGAGCCGGATTTTGTCCATCGACCGGCAATTGGCCCAAGACGGCTCCAATAGCGCCTGGGCGGTGTGCGTCAGCTTCGAGACTGGGGGCCAAGGCCGTCCAGCCAGCGACAACGAGCGAGCCAAACACGGCAAGGTCGATTACCGGGAGGTTCTCAACGAGGCCGATTTCACCGTTTATGCCCGTCTGCGCGCACTCCGCAAAGAGATTTCCGACCGGGAGGGATTACCCGCCTACGCCCTGTTCACCAACGAGCAGATGGCGGAAATGGTCCAGCGCCGGGTTGCCACGGCGGCGGCCATGCGGGAAATACCGGGCATCGGCGATGCGCGGATGGAAAAATACGCCGATGCTTTCCTTCAGGTGTTGCGGGAGGCGTTCAACGGCCAACCGCAAAATGGAGTGGATTCGCCGTGAAGCGCAGCCCGGTCGGGCTGGACGCAGTGGCGGACTGGCACAATTTGTCGGAAGCGTTTCACCGCTCCGCCCTAGGCAAGGGCCATCGGGAGGAAGTCATCCAGTTCAGAAAGGATTTGCCCGCCCAACTCACCCGGCTGCGCCAAGGCATCTTGGCGGGCACGGTCACGGTCGGGCGGATGCGCTGCTTCCATATCCGCGACCCCAAGCCGCGCATCATCCATGCCCCCTGCTTTCCCGAACGGGTGTTGCACCATGCGTTGATGGCCCATGTCGGGCCGGTTCTGGATCGTGGCCTTATTGCCGACACCTACGCCTGCCGCACCGGCAAGGGCGCACTGGCCGCTGTGCGCCGCGCCCAGCACCACCTTCGCCGCTGGCCTTGGTATGCGAAAATCGACATCCGCTCCTACTTTGCCAGCATCGACCACGCCATTTTGGGCGAGTTGCTGGCGCGGCGCTTCAAAGACCAGCCATTGCTGGCACTGATGGCGAGGATCATCGACGCCCATCATGCAGTACCCGGCAAGGGCTTGCCCATCGGCGCACTGACCTCACAGCAATTCGCCAATTATTATCTGTCCGGCCTTGACCGGCTGTTGCTCGAAGGCTGCCGGATGCGCGGGTTCGTGCGTTACATGGACGACATGGTATGGTGGGACGACGACCGCGAGGCGGTGCGCGATGCCTTGGTTGCGGCGGGCGAATATGCCAACCATTGCCTGGGGCTGGAGATCAAGCAACCGGTCACGGTCGGGCAGAGTCGGCATGGCCTGAATTTCTGCGGCTTTCGCATCCTGCCGGGGCAACTGCTGCTGTCCCGCCGCCGCAAACGCCGCTACGTGCAATGCCGCCGTGAAGGCGAGGTAGCCTACCGGGACGGGTTGATTGACGGGCTTGGCTTGCAGGCGGGCTATGCCAGCGCCCTTGCCATCACCGCCCATGCCGATGCTATCGTCTGGCGGCGGGAACAATTGCGCAGGAGTCCGCTTGATGAAGCCTTGGCCTTGCTGTAAAGTCTGCCCTGTGGGTGGCGGTCGGAAACTGGCGCGGGCCGTGTGCTGCGCGGCGGGTCATGGAACAACAACGCGAGGAACTGCCGTTCCGCGTACCGTAACAACAACCCGCCCGACAACCAGAACAACAACACTGGCTTCCGTTGCGCCCGAGCTCACGACGAGGCCGGACGGCTTCGACCTGAACAGACCGCCATCCCCGGCACCGGCAAACCGGCGCCAAAACCCAAAGGCCCCCGGTGTGCCAGTAGCCAAGGGCGGATGCCCCGCGAACGCTCGCCGACGGGCCGACTTTGCGTTTAGCGGCTAACCGCCATGCAAACCCAGCTAATCATCGACACCTCCTGGCATCCCCTGGTTTCCGGCAACCCGCCCGAGTGGGCCAGCGAGTGGGGGCAGGACAGACACGGCGTGTTTGTCGCCTTCACGCTTGGCGCAGTCACCCAACGCCTGCGCTGGATTCCGCCGGGGCGGTTCATGATGGGTTCGCCGGAGGAGGAGACACGCGGCTTGGCGAAGAACAGCAACGAAGAGGAATGGTTCAAGCGCGAGCACCCCCTGCACACGGTATATATCAGCAAAGGCTTCTGGCTGTTCGACACCCCCTGCACACAGGCACTATGGGAAACGGTCATGGATGGCAACCCAAGCCGCTTCAAAAGCCCGCGCCGACCGGTCGAACAAGTCAGTTGGAACACTGTGCAAACCTTCCTGCAACGCATCAACGCCAAGATACCGGGGCTGGCCCTGTGCCTGCCCAACGAGGCCCAATGGGAACATGCATGCCGGGCCGGGACTGGCACGGCGCTGTATAGTGGGCCTATCGAGATCATTGGCGAGAATAACGCCCCGGCCTTGGACCCCATCGCCTGGTACGGCGGCAACAGCGGCGTCCGCTACGATATTGAGGAAGGTTCCGACTCGTCAGGCTGGAAAGAGATGCAATACCCCAACCCCAAGTCAGGCACCCGCGAAGTCGGCAAGAAGCGGCCCAACCCGTGGGGCTTGCATGACATGCTCGGCAATGTCTGGGAGTGGTGCGCGGACGGCAAACGGGAATACACTGGGGAAATGCAGATTGACCCGGTGGGTCCGATGGAGGCTGGCGCGGGCCGTGTGCTGCGCGGCGGGTCTTGGAGCGACTTCGCGTGGCACTGCCGTTCCGCGTCCCGTAGCAGCCTCCCGCCCGGCTTCCAGACCGACGACGCTGGCTTCCGTTGCGCCCGAGTTCAGGCGTGAGGCAGGAGGGGTCAAGCGCGGAGCGGGCGGGCCTGCCGCCGCCCGGCCGCGGAGCGGACAGGGCCGGGCGGCGCAGGCCCGCCTCGCGGAGCGGATGCCCTCAGGGGGGATCGATCCGCCGCCGCTGCGGAAACCCCACCCCAAAAACGCCGCGCAAGCCCGACGGCACTATGTTAGGCAAGGCCGGTTCTCTTGCACTATCGCCTGTCAAGGTGCCGCCTATCAGTGAATGACTGAAAAAACGAACCCTTCTCCATCGGCCCCACCCTCAAAAATCCATGGGGTCGTCAAACCCGCCGTCCTCCACGACCGGGGCGGTCACCGGCTTGCTTGGCGTCTCCCCGTGTTTCCCCGCCGCTTTTTCACGTCGTAGGGGCTTAGCGCGGCTTGCACGGTGATGTTCAAGCCGTGCCGTTCCTCCCCGCTGGCCTTGTCCGCCCAGGTTGTGGGCTTCATGGAGCCGACCACCGCAACGGCATCGCCTTTTTTCAGGTTGGCGATCTTCTCCGCCATGTCGGCAAAGGCAATGCCCGACACGACAACGGGGCTTTCATCGCCTACGGGGACCGACAGCAGGAAATTGCAAAACGGCTTTCCGCTCGGGCCGGTCTTCAAGGCAGGGTCGCGGATCAGCTTGCCGCTTATCAATTGTGAATTTTCGGCACTATGGAGCCATTTTGCTTTCGGCATAAAGGAGCCACTAGATTTTCGGCGTAATGGAGCCAGTGGATTTCCGGCATAAAGGAGCCACTGTGTTTTCGCCGTAAAGGCGCCACTTCATTTCTGCGTTGGGGGCTCGGACTTTCGTTAATCGGTTATCCTCACGGCTTTTTTTGCCGGAGGTGGCCATGACTAATCGGAGGTTTGAGATGTATCACTATAGGCAGATCCTGGTACGGATGCGCCAGGGGGATTCCGACCGGGAGATTGCCCGGCCCAAGACCATGGGGCGCAAGAAAGTCGCCCATGTGCGTGCGGTGGCGACCGAACGCGGCTGGCTTGCACCCAGTTCGCCGCTGCCCGACGACGCCGTTTTGTCGCCGCTGCCCATCATCGACGACTTCGGGCTGAAGCACCTGCGCCCGCCGGAAGACGAAATCTTCCACGACCTGGTCGCAGAACGCTACGAGCGGGCCGCCGCCGTGATAACCAGCAACCTGGACTTCAGCG
>Ga0194062_1000327_pt1 | contig 19815 bp, 17 predicted proteins | sample SepL2225m_MetaG_FD_155481 | JGI IMG/M metagenome (GOLD analysis project Ga0194062, IMG submission 155481) | Anoxic zone freshwater microbial communities from boreal shield lake in IISD Experimental Lakes Area, Ontario, Canada - Sep2016-L224-25m | ecosystem: Environmental > Aquatic > Freshwater >... | reverse complement strand
GCTTAGACCAATGGCAGCTTTGCGCCCATTGGTCTCCGGATTCACAATGGCAAACGGCACTTCTTCGAATACTTGTGCGCCGACTGGCATAGTATGCAAATCGTTTTCCCCTTCCCCCGTCCAGCCAGGGACCCCAGGTGCGCCCGCGCCATAAAAATCAATGTTTGCGACAAGCGAAAGGTCGATTGGGGTAAAGTTTCTTTGCGGGGCTGGTTCGTTAGACCCTCGAAAACACACATTCAAAAAGCCGTCATACGCTTTTGCAAGGCCATGCATCCGTTGTAAGATGTCGACGCCGTAGGCTTCATATCCGTTTTCAAATGCACCGTGGCACAATTCTCCACCCACGATGGTAATGATGCCACCATTCATGTACTCCCACTTGGCGTTGTGTTTCCCATAGCCCGTTTCAAATGGCGGATAAATGGTGTACCACTCGCCAGGGGAGCCGACAGGAAGGTTGTTCTTTAGATGCATATATTCTTCGATAATCGCGCAACATTGTGCATGGGTTAAACCGCGGTTGAGTGCATAGGCATTGGAAAGCGAAAACTGTTTGGACGTGTCCACCCCAAAATCACGCACGACCGAAGGGTTTTCCGGAACTTGATGGGTGTAAAACTTACCGTTCCATGCAACCTGATCAATGCGTTGCTTGACGTCTTTGGAGAGTTGAAAAAATTTCTCCGCCTCTTCTTGGCGCCCAACAAATTGTAGCATCTCCGCAAGATAGTGGCAGCCTGCAGAAAACCCAGTATTGTCCCCGTGCATGATATTGAACTCAGTCCGATCAAAATCGATGCACATCGGATCGCCGCTGCGTTCCACATCAAAACTCGACTGAAAATCCCATGTATCTATCGTATACCCGCGTTTTAAAAGGCCAAATTTTTCAGACCAGCGATATGCTGTGTTGACCGAATAATCGAATGCTTTGATTGCCGAGTCTAGAAACGACGCCATCCAACCATCATCTCCGCACGCCTTCCAAGTATAATAAATTCCTTCAATGTACAAATACTCGACATCATTTTCCACAGGAATCCGCTTATATTCAACCGTTTTGTCAGGACTCAGTTGCATAAATTCGCCATAGGCGAAACGCGATTCCCAATAGCACCATTTCTTTTCTTCATGAAAATGAAAGTTGTCCCAAATCATGCCGTCCTCGCGTTGCGTATCGCGAAACAGCTCCATTGCAGTTTTGAGTTCAGGCTCGAAGTACTTCATGCCTTTCATGGTGTGTACATGATCGCGCACCCAACTCACAAAAAAATGATACACTTTTTCGTTCACGAATACGTTATGATGCTCTCCAAACCGGACCATCGTATATTTCAGCATTTTGAGCAATGAACCAAACTGTCCCTTGTCATCGATGATTTCGGTTTCACAGTCCACCTTGATTTTAAATTCCTCCACTGTGCCGGAATCGTCAATGTGTTGGAAGCGATGCGTCCCCAATGCTCCAGCAAGCGTAATGGTCATATCTTGTAACGCGCTTGTCCTGACGTACTCTTTGCCTTCGCCATCCAATGCCACAACGGTGCCAATCTTGTCTGTCACAATCTTGATTTGTGATAAAGGTTTGTAATGAGTTTGCATGGTATCCACTTTTGCGATCATATTATGTCCCTCCTAATACTTCTTCCGCACGCTCTTTACTAATACATTTTTCAGTGCCTCAAAATCGTCAATGACCAAACCGGTTCCCATGGCCACGCAATCCAAAGGATTTTCAGCGATATAGACCGGAAGTCCTGTCGCATTTTGGATGACGCGATCCAATCCAAACAGCAACGCACCCCCACCTGCAAGCACGACACCGCGATCAAAAATATCCGAAGAAAGCTCTGGCGGCGTCTTTTCCAAGGTGAATTTAATCGCATCAATAATGATATTGACCGACTCTTTCAACGCCTCCATGGTTTCACTCGATTTCAATTCGATGGTCTTCGGAAGACCAGTCATTAAATCGCGCCCGCGCACCTCATAGGTATCGTCCTTCGGCCTTGGATAGGCACTCCCAATATTGATTTTTACATTTTCCGCTGTTGTTTCTCCAATGACCATGCCATACACCTTTTTGATATAGTCCGAAATCGCCTTATCAAAGGCGTCCCCCGCCACTCGGATCGACTTGCTTGTGACAATGCCGCCAAACGAAATGACCGCCACTTCACTCGTACCCCCGCCAATATCCACAATCATGCAACCTTGTGGCTCTTCCACGGGTAGACCTGCGCCAATCGCAGCAGCCATGGGCTCTTCAATCAGATAGACTTCCCTCGCGCCACTCTGCCGCGCGGAATCTTCAATCGCCCGTTTCTCCACTTCAGTAACGCCACACGGGATACAAATAACGACACGCACGCGCGCGAAACGAGAGCCTTTGGTGACCTTGCTAATAAAATACTGTAGCATTCTTTTCGTGACCTCGAAATTTGAAATCACGCCATCCCGAATCGGTCGCGTCGCAACAATATTGCCCGGCGTCCGCCCCAACATCTCTTTCGCTTGTGCGCCAACTGCTTTGACTTCGTTTGTATCACTATTAATGGCGACAACTGACGGCTCGCGCACAACGATGCCTTTCCCTCTTTGATATACCAGCACATTTGCCGTGCCTAAATCAATGCCAATATCTTTACTTGAAAACATCATACTCCCCCAAAATTTCTTATTCTTGCAACGCTTTCACCAATTCATTGACCACCCGTTCTTCGTTGTCTTGTCGCGTCACGATGGAATATTGATGATCAATCTTGCCCAATTTTTCTTCCAGTTTCAAAAAACTCGCCTCCGCAGGTGCCCCATCGCTTTTGATTACCAAATGCAACTGCTTCAATCGGTCTTTTTCTTTCATCAACAACGAAAATACAGCTGGCGCCACATTAGACGCCCACATAGGCGACACCATGACCACCTTGTCAAACAACGAAAGATCAACAACGGGAGACGTGATTGCTTCTGTCTTCCTCCAGGTCGAAGCGTAAAATCCGCCTTTGATAAATCCAAAAATGCCCTTCCAACTCTTCCCGTCCGTAATTTCTAACAACTCTGCGCCAGCTCGGTCGGAAATCTTCTGCGCGATCCGCTTTGCATTCCCCGTCCGCGTAAAATATAATACAACTGATTTCATATCTCCGTTCCTCCTCTTTCTGCTTTTACTACTAACATATACGATGTATCCGCATGATATGCGGTACCTTCAAAATCACCAAACACTTCGATTTTTTCATAGCCAGACTCTTTTAAAAGTGCAAATAAATCTTGACTGAATAACGGAAATAGCGGAATCGAATTTGCGACCTGCCATGTGCCAACGCGAAGCACTGTATCAAACATCACTTTACCACTATCCTGATCAAAATAATAGTTTCTTTCAAAAGTTAGGTCAATTTCCTCATTGTAAACGGTCGGCAACGCGGTAATTTTTTTAGAGAAAATGCGGTCAAAATTGATGATTTGAAAAATTGCTTTACCATCTTCTGATAACAAGTTCTTCGCCTGGTCAAAAAACGACTTGATTTCAGCTAATCCGCCAAGATGAACAATGGAATTCCCAATACAAAAAATAAGATCAAATGCGCCTGCTACGTTTTTCGAAAGGTCCAGCATATCGGCCTGTGCCACGCGAATGCCACCTGTCGATCCAGTATAATTGGTTTCCCAACTGGCTACTTTCTCGTTTGCGCAAGCAACCATTGTTTCATCCAAATCGACTGCCACAACCTTGTGCCCGGATGTCGCAAGCGCCAAAGCATATTCTCCACTTCCGCATGCAACATCAAGAATTCGACTCGGTAAGTGGTCACAAACGTTCCTCAGAAACGTGACCTGCGCACTTTCAGCAGGGAAAATATAATCATAGTACTTCGCAATGACATGATAAAATCCCTCACTCATAGGTTGTTCTCTTCTTGAATCATTTTGATAAAGATGTCGGCAATGTGGGGGTCAAATTGCGTCCCTGCACAACGCTTGATTTCATTCGTTGCCTCCAATGCCGTCAACGTTTTCATAAAAGGTCGGTCTGAAGTCATCGCAGCATAGGCATCTGCAACACTAATAATCCTTGCTTGCACAGAAATTTGATCTCCTTTTAAGCGTTTCGGATAACCTGAGCCATCCCATTTTTCATGGTGCTCGAGTACAATCGAAGATATTTCAGAAAGTTCGCTGACCGAATTAAGGATTTTATATCCGATTTCGGGATGTTGCTTAATCTTTTTCCAGTCATCATTCTCAAGATCATGATCCTTATTTAAAATGGAAGCATCGATTCCAATTTTACCTATGTCATGCATGAGCCCGGTCAGTCTGATTTGCTTAATTTCTTGTTCCGAAAAGCCCAACCTTGTTGCAATCCCAACACTATAACTGCTCACATTTCTTGAATGCATCATTTCTCTTCTACTGCGTTCAAATAATGTGTCCAAAATCACATCGATTGCCCTTCGTTTCATCTTTGCGCCTTCATAAATACTGTGCCGATACATTTCATCTTCAGCACGATTAAATACATCGTTCAAATCGTCTTTCTGGGATTGCTTGACAGCAAATCCAATTGAAACAGACAATACTAAATTGTTTATTTTTTCTTTCGCGATCGCCAGATTGATGCGGGAAACAATCTTCTCTGCATGGACAGCATCCGCCTTCGTCAACAGTAGGATAAATTCATCCGATTCAATTCTTGAAACAACATCTTCTGCGCGACATTCTCGCTTTAAGATGGTTTCAACCCTGGTCAATATTGCTTCTCCTGCCGCAGGACCAAACGCATCAATCGATAGTTTAAGCCCATTGACATCAACCATCATCAGCGTCAAAGGGACATATTTTTCATCGTCCAAACGCTCTAATTCTTCTTGCAATTTGGTCAAATGATCTTGATAGTTAATCGTTGCATTCGTTTCCTCTCCTGTTGTATACTGTCTTCCTGTGTCGGTCACAAAAGTAACAAAAAAGAATTTCTCCATGGAATAGACATCGATTTTATGCCAGTGATTCGTGTGCTCAGAAAAATGATCGAATGCTTTCCTCCCACCATTCAATGCGACATCTGCAAAACACTCAATCAGTCTGATCTCCTGTTCAGTAATAAACGGTAATACTTCGGTTGCTTTCTTTCCAATAATATCAGAAGCTTTCATTCCCGTAAGAAGTTCATAAGACGCATTCACTTCAATATATTCATAATCGTAAGGGGTTCCCTCTGCATCACAAATAATTTTTTGATAAGCATATCCGATTGGAGATTCTTCCATCATTTGTCTATAAAAAATATTCTCCATGACTTCTCCCTTTCATATTCGTTTGAGTGAATTTTACATCTTTTTCACACATTTTGCAAATGATAATTTTTAAAGTTACCAATTATTATTGAAATTAAAATGCAATCGCTTTATAATGAAAACAAAAATAGCAATACGGAGGTACTATGTGGATTAAAAATAAATTTTTCAAGTACAGTACCGCAATTATAGCAGTCATGTTAATCATCTTTTTATTAGGTCAAATAGACTTTTTTATTGAACCGTTCAAGAAGTTCATTTTAATTATTTTCTTTCCACTTCTCGTATCAGGCTTTCTTTATTATCTGCTTCGCCCTTTTGTGCGGCTATTACAAAAAATCAAGTTTCCACCTACTATCGCCATTCTCACCGTCTTTGTGCTCTTCATTGGTTTGATTAGCCTCTTTATCATTTATGCCAGTGCGACGTTTGGCCAACAAGTCGGATCGCTCATCAATGATTTACCAAAGATTTCGCAAAGCGTCATCGACTACATTTCCGGTTTAAACAGCGATCCAAATTTTTATTACCTCGTCGGTTCAAAAATCGAACCACAAGTCACAACCTTCTTGCAAAATATTTTGCCTGGCGTGAGCAATGGCATCTTTAGCGCGTTGAGCGCCATCACGAGCGTCGCCGCGATGTTAGTCATCGTTCCATTCATTCTATTCTTCTTGTTGAAAGACGATAAGCTGTTTTTAAGAAAAATCCGAGAGAAAGTGCACGGCAGGTACACTTGCGAAGTGGATAAGATCATTCAAGAGACAGACAAGACTTTGTCTTCTTATATTATTGGACAAGCCATTCTTGCACTCATCATCGGCGCATTGACCTACTTAGGGTTTTCCATTATTGGCTTGAAATATGCTGCGATTTTATCGCTTTTTGTCGCCTTTACCGCGTTCATCCCGATTTTAGGAATCTTCATTGGATTGATTCCAGCCATCTTTGTCGGATTTTCAATGTTCTCGACGCACCCCTATATGGTGCTGGAAGTCCTCATTCTTACCATTATCGTGCAACAACTGGTTGGAAATCTGATTTTCCCGAATTTGATCGGCAGGCAGTTAAACATTCACCCGTTGACCATCATTTTGATTTTTTTAGGCGCGGCTGCGCTCTTCGGCTTTATCGGCATGCTGATTATTATTCCAGTATATGCCGTATTAAAGCTCCTCGTCAGTGGCGCTTTAAAGATTTATAAGATTTGGCAAGAAAAATAAAGTGCAGGAGGTAATTGCATGATGACAAACTGTAGTACCATCGATTTTACACAGCTCGATGCATTCATTGAAACGATGAAAAACGAAGAAGGTGCGTTGATTCCCGTTCTGCACAAAGCGCAGGAACTGTTCGGCTATCTGCCGGAAGAGGTTATGAGTCACGTATCAAGAAAGCTGCACATACCAGCCGCAAAGGTATTTGGCGTCGTCTCTTTTTATTCTTTCTTCACTATGACCCCAAAGGGCAAATTCAATGTCAATGTATGCCTTGGAACGGCTTGCTTTGTGCGTGGCGCAGAGAAAGTCCGAGATGAGTTTGAAAAACATCTGGATATCAAACCTGGCGAAACGTCGTCAGACGGATTGTTTAGTTTAAGTACCATTCGTTGCATCGGTGCGTGTGGTTTGGCGCCGGTCGTGATGGTAAATGAAAAGGTGTATGGTCGCGTGAAACCAGAGCAAGTCAGTGAAATCATAGATGAATGTATGACAATGGATGGTGAAAAAAATGGATAAAATAAAATCGTTTGATGAATTAAAATATTTAAACACGAAGTACAAATCACAGTTCGACCTCACCGCAAGCAAGGGAACACAATACATCCTAGCCGTTGGCATGGCAACTTGTGGGATTGCAGCCGGGGCAAAAGATGTCATGGAGACGCTATACAAAGAAATCCTTGCAAACGGCATCAAAAACGTCACCGTGACCTCAACGGGATGCCTTGGTTATTGTTATGCAGAGCCTGTCGTAGAAGTGCGTTCTTCCAAGGGTGGGCCTGTCCTCTACGGTGGTGTCGATGCTGCAAAGGCAATACGCATTATCAAAGAACACATCATCAACGGGAATCCTCTCAAAGATGCCATCATTGAAAGGAGCGAAGTGAAATGAAAAATATCAGAATCGCTTTACGAAATTGTGGTGTGATTGATCCTGAAAAAATCGAAGAATACATCGCGCATGACGGTTACATGGCGCTCGGAAAAGTAATTCACGAAATGACCCCTGAAGAGGTCATTGAATCCATTCAAAAAAGCGGTCTCCGTGGACGCGGTGGCGGTGGTTTTCCAACTGGACTCAAATGGGATATCACGCGTAAGTCTCCCGGCGATGTCAAATACATCATTTGCAACGCAGACGAAGGCGATCCGGGTGCATTTATGGATCGTAGCATCCTGGAAGGCGACCCCCACAGCGTGTTAGAAGCAATGGCAATTGCTGGGTATTGTATTGGCGCAAAACACGGCGTCATTTACATCCGTGCGGAGTATCCGCTTGCCGTCAACCGCCTCAAGTATTCCATTGCACAAGCTGAAAAACTCGGCCTACTCGGTCACAATATAATGGGTTCCGATTTTTCTTTTCACATTACATTGAACTTGGGTGCTGGCGCCTTTGTTTGCGGAGAAGAGACCTCCTTAATCTCATCCGTCGAAGGCAATCGTGGCGAGCCAAACGTAAAGCCACCGTTTCCTGCGGAACGCGGTCTTTGGGATAAGCCGACCTCCATCAACAACGTCGAAACGTTTGCAAACATTTGCCCCATCATTCTCAAAGGCGATGCATGGTTTGCTTCCATCGGCACCGAAAAGAGCAAAGGTACTAAAGTGTTTGCGCTAGCGGGCAAAATCAACAACGTAGGCCTCATCGAAGTACCGATGGGCACGACGTTGCGCGAGATTATCTATGAAATTGGCGGCGGCATCCAAGGTAACCGGGCGTTCAAGGCGGCACAAACGGGCGGCCCTTCTGGCGGCTGTATTCCTGCGCAATTTTTGGACCTGCCGATTGACTATGACTCCCTCGCCTCCATAGGCTCCATGATGGGCTCTGGTGGTATGATTATTATGGATGAAGACAACTGCATGGTTGACATCGCGAAGTTTTATCTGGAATTTACGGTGGATGAATCTTGCGGCAAATGCACCCCATGTCGGATTGGCAACAAACGCCTTTACGAAAAACTCGTCCGCATTACGAGCGGCGAAGCGACTCTGCACACGCTTAAAAGCATGAAAGAACTTGGCGAAATCATCAAGGATTGTTCTCTTTGTGGCCTTGGACAGACCGCGCCAAATCCCGTGCTCAGCACACTTAAATATTTCTATGAGGAATACGAAGCGCATGTCAGTGAAAAGCGCTGTCCTGCTGGCGTTTGCACCAGTTTGATTACCTTTACCATCAACCCGGAAAAGTGCACGGGCTGTACTGTTTGCGCGAGAAACTGTCCGGTCCCATGTATTTCTGGCGAACGAAAAGAAGCCCATCTCATCGATCAGTCCCGTTGTATCAAGTGCGGTGTTTGCTTTGACAAATGCCGGTTTGACGCGATCACGAAACAATAGGAGGCAACGAAAATGGTAAATATCAAAATAAACGGAATCAATTATAAAGGGAAAAAGAACGAGACCATTCTCGAAGTTGCAAGAAGGGGCGATATTTATATTCCAACCCTGTGCCACATGAATTTGCATGATTTCAAGGTTATCAACAAAGCCGCCTCCTGCCGCGTCTGCATGGTTGAAATTGAGGGCCGAAAGAACCTGGCCCCCGCGTGTTCCACCAACGTGACCGAAGGAATGATTGTCCATACTGACACGCTTCGCGCAGTAAAATCGCGTCGCGTCATGGTCGAACTGCTCCTCTCCAACCATCCGAAGGACTGCCTCATCTGCGACAGAAACCAGAATTGCGAGCTGCAGAAACTGGCCGCCGACCTCGGAATTCGCGAGATCAAATACCAAGGCGAGGTTTCCTCCCATCCAAAGGACAGTTCCAGTCTTTCGCTCGTACGAAACGCGGACAAATGCATCCTCTGTAGGCGTTGCGAAACCATGTGCAACGAAGTCCAAACGGTTGGCGTATACTCCGCCGTGGACAGAGGGTTTAATACCGTCATCGGCACAGCCTTTAATCTTCCCATGAACAAGACCTCCTGCACATTTTGTGGGCAATGCGTTTCCGTGTGCCCGACTGCTGCACTGACCGAGGTGGATAATACGCGACGCGTCCTTGAAATTTTACAGACCCCTGGCAAAATCGTCATCGCCCAGACCGCGCCCGCGATTCGTGTTGCGCTGGGCGAAGAATTCGACATGCCAGCCGGCACGCGCGTCACCGGCAAAATGGTGTCTGCGCTCCGCAAACTGGGCTTCGACAAGGTCATGGATACGGACTTCGCTGCGGATGTAACCATCATGGAGGAAGCGTCCGAATTGATCCATCGCCTAGAACACAACGGCCGTCTGCCCATCCTGACAAGTTGCTGCCCCGCCTGGGTGAAGTTTATCGAGCACCAGTTCCCTGATTTGCTCGATATCCCTTCGACTTGCAAGTCTCCACATGAGATGTTTGGTGCACTCGCAAAGACTTATCTTGCCGAAAAAATGAACGTCAATCCTGCAGACATCGTAGTGGTATCCGTCATGCCTTGCTTGGCAAAAAAATACGAAGCTGCGCGCCCAGAGCTTTCAGAAGAAAGCATGGCAAACGTCGACTACGTCATTTCAACCCGTGAACTTGCCCGCATGATCAAGCAAGCCGGCATCAATTTTGCGACACTCCCTAATGATGACTTTGACAACCCAATGGGCGAATCCACTGGCGCCAGCGTCATCTTCGGCACCACGGGCGGCGTCATTGAAGCTGCACTTCGGACGGCCTATGAGTGGCTCACGAAGACCCCACTCGAGCAAGTTTCATTCACACAATTACGCGGATTTGAAGGCGTGCGTGAAGCAAGCGTCATGATCAACGGATCCGAAATCAAAATTGCGATCGCAAACGGCCTGGGCAACGCCCGCAAACTGCTCGAAGACATCCGCGACGGCAAGGTATTCTATCATGCCATCGAAATCATGGCGTGCCCTGGCGGTTGTGTGAGCGGCGGTGGCCAACCTTATCACCACGGCGACACCGAGATCATTAAAAAGCGCGCTGCTGCAATCTACGCGGAAGACGATAGCAAAAAAATCCGCTTCTCACACAAGAATCCTTCCGTCATCAAGCTATATGAGGAATTCTTAGGCGAGCCATACGGCGAAAAAGCGCACGAACTGCTGCACACCACCTTTACGAAGCGGTCACTGCTGTAAAGTTATCCAAAACGCCTCAATATATGTTCACTTTTTGAACGCTTTTTTAAACATATTATTCAACGCGACACTGATATAACCTTTTCATGAGGTGATATCATATGGATCGAAAGTTCAAAGTGACTCGGAAGGATGATAACAAAATGAATTTCAGCATTCGTCTGGAAAAAGAGTTAGTCGACAAAGTCGACGCCATTGCAAAAACGACAGAACGGAGCCGCAACGATGTGTTTCGGCTTTGCATTGAATTTGCTGTCAATAGTTTCGAAGAAGACATCAAGGTAGCAGAAAAACCGACAAAATCTAGTGATGCAAAAGTTTATTAATCTCATCCCATTCATCTTTTAAAGTTTGGGACGTGACGAGCATCATTGCAAGAACTTCTTTTGGATCATAGAAAAGCGATGCATCCAAAAAGATCATGCCTTGCACTAGATTTTCTACTGAAATGACAAATTTCAGCTTTGTGTATTTTAAATTCAACTCGTTTAATTTCTCGAGGATTTTGCTGCGCTTCGATTTCTGCACCTCCGTGCCATACTGCAGGGAAAAAATCGTGACCGCGTCCATCTCCTTTGAAAACAACGCGACGACCTGAAAGGTCTGTTCTTGTAATACAAAATATTCTGCGCCCTGGATGTTTCCTGTTTCCAGCGGCTTATTAATGGATGCTAAAAAGTTCATAAATTGCATCGCCTTTGTGTTGCGCAAGCGGATCAACCTCCGTTTAACATTATTTGTAAACATAGTAACATCCAAACATTAAATTGTAAACACAATTTTGATAGAAATCTTTAACAATGATTTAACATATTAATACCCTTTTCCTTGCTATACGCTAATATCAAGAGGTGTTATCAATGGAAAGAAAATTTAGAGTACCCAAAAAAGACGATGATTTTGATATCTTCAGCATCCGAATGAGCAAATCGTTAATTGAAAAGACAGATGAAATTGCGAGAAAAACAAACCGGAGCAGGAATGATGTCGTGAATTTATGCGTGGCATTTGCGACGGAGAATTTCGAAGACGAAATCAACATCGCAGAAAAACCCCGGAAGCCAAAAGGCCCCAAGGTTTATTGATGATTTAAATTGAATCGGATTTTTACTCTATGTCTTGTAGGGCAGCCCAACCGGACTCGCCCGTGCGGATTTTATACACATTGCCCACTTCGGTGACAAAGATTTTGCCATCGCCCACTTTGCCTGTCCGCAAAACCGCCATGGCCGTCTCGACGACTCTTTCGTAAGGGACTTCGCACACGACAATCTCCACCTTCACCTTTGGTCGTAGGTTGATTTCGATTTCATTGCCTCGGTAATATTCTTTGTAACCTTTTTGCATGCCACAGCCGAGCACGTTGCTCACGGTCATGCCTGTGATGCCAATCTTGTCCAACGCATCTTTCAATGTGTCAAACGATTCTGGTCGCGTGATGATATCAACTTTGAATATCTTTTTCTGTGACCCTTCCAAAATAATTCCCCCTCGAATTTTCATTGCTTCCGAAAAATCTCGAAACCGCAGAAAGCAAGCACTCCTAGGTTTCTCAATTTCTCGATTTCTTTTTCGTTCGTACCAATTCAACAATTTACGCCACGCACAGATTTGATTAGGATTATTTGCTTGGCGGAATGCTTTCTGCTTACTGCGTCAACTCGTCGCTAGCGTATCACATACGCCTACGCTAGAGTTTCCTTGTCTTTCGAGATTTTCGAAAGCAATCCCAAAATAGCAAGTTTAAAGCATGAGGTCGTTGTAAGCCTTTTCTCCGTGTGCCACAACGTCAAGTCCAATTGCTTCATGTTCCTCCGTTGCTCGCAGTCCCATGGTCTTATCCACTACTTTAAGTATAACAAACGTCATCACAATTGCAAAGACATAAACTGCCACGACGCCAATTAATTGCTTGCCAAGCTGGTCAAAACCGCCGCCATAAAGGAGTCCGTTGACGCCGCTTTTATTCACGTTCGTTGTGGCAAAGAAGCCGAGAAAAATAACGCCAAGCGTGCCACCGACGCCATGGACGCCAAACACGTCTAGCGTATCATCGTATCCGAAATGGTGTTTGACTTTTGCAACGGCAAAATAGCACACAACGCCTGCAACCAAGCCAATCACAAACGCGCCACCCGCATCAACAAACCCAGCGCAAGGTGTAATAGCAACCATCGCAGCGACCGCACCAGAGACCACGCCAAGTGCCGTAGGCTTTCCAGTTCGAATCCACTCAATCGCGGCCCAACCGATCATGCCGCACGCAGCTGCCGTATTTGTGGTGATAAAGGCGTTGATGGCCACGCCGTTGAACGCGAGTGCACTTCCCGCATTAAAGCCGTACCAGCCAAAGATAAGAACCCCTGCGCCAAAAAGCGAAAGAGGAATCTGGTGTGGTCTCGCATGCGCGATGTTTTTGCGTTTCCCCAAAACCACTGCGGCGACGAGACCCGACACGCCCGACAAGATTTCTACGACATATCCTCCCGCGAAATCCTTCACCCCTAGTTGATTCAACCAGCCGCCCGTGCCCCAAACCCAGTGTGCCACCGGATCATACACGAGAAAGCACCACGCGGTGATGAACACAAGAAAACTCGAGAATTTAATTCGCTCCGCAACACTACCTGAAACCAGTGCAGGCGTAATCACGGCAAACGCCATCTGGTACATGAGAAACAACGATTGCGGGATTTGCGGCGCATACACAGAACCTACGTCGTTGAGCACCCCGCTCATAAACATATGATTGAATCCGCCCACCAAGCCAAACATGTCCCCGCCAAACGCCAGGGAGTATCCAATAAAAATCCACTGAATCGAAACAATCGCATACAACGCGTACGAATGAATATTCGTATTGAGTACGTTTTTACTGCGGACCATGCCACCATAAAACATCGCAAGTGCAGGCGTCATAAAGAACACCAGGATTGCACAAATGAACACAAATAAACTATCTACATAATTAATTTCCAAAAGTATTGCCCCCTAAAAAGTTTGCATATCCAAACCGACCGGGCTGTTTTGCTAATCAAAGAAAAAATGGCGCCCAAATCTTTAGGATTTAGACGCCAGTGTCAAGATATATTTTATATTGACAGGCAATATAATGTCAAGTTAAATGATTTCACGTTTTTGTGGTCGAATGTTTTCATTCATACTTCCCATACAACAATGCCGCTTCAATATAAGTCAAATAGTTTTCTTCGGTTTTCGATGCCAGTGGCACATTGATCGGTGCAGCTGTGGGCATAATCACATATCTTCCGCCTTCTTTTGCCGCGTCCATACACTGCCTCACTGCCTGAACGATCTCCTCTTTCGACCCTTGCTCGAGCAGTTTCAGCTGGATGTTGCCGAAAATAGTCATGCGGCCGTCGACTCTTTTCTTTACATCAGCCAGTTCAATATCACCATCAGGCGGGGCTTCACACGGATCAATGGCGTCTGCCCCAGAATCCATGATCATATCAAGCACTTCCCCGATGCGCCCATGAGAATGGATACGCACCAGTCCGCCGTATTGGTGAATCAGTTGCGTCATTTCTTTAATATAAGGTGCAACAAATTCCCTGAAAAAATCCGGCGATAAATAGGGTGGAGTCGCATATTCAGGGCCGACGATGCGATATAAATCAACGACCTTGTCTTTTAGCATGTTCTCGAGGTTCATCATATTTCTTCGGTGGATTTCTTTTATGATTTGCCCAAAATGTTCTCGTTCCGTCAACGCCCATACGGTTGCTTCCCCAAACTCCATGATTTCCATCGCAAAGCAAACAGGATCCGAAACTGTCGCCATAATAATCCCATGATCGCCCACTTCCGACGAAACACGTTCAAAATCACTCGAATCGTACACCGCTGGCACAAATGGGATGGAAAAGTATGCATCGACATCCTCGATCGTTTTACAGTAATGTTGGGTCGTCCACACTGTGTGAACATCGGCGTATCGCTGGTGCGTTGCGGTTAATTTTCTTCCACTCGGCGTGAACAGAGACGTCACCGTTTTTGTCAACGTCCCTTCTGTAACTACGTTGCTTTGTGTTTCCGCAGGAAACGCGGACAACGCAAATTGCTCTGAGGAATGCCGATTCCACATACAAATGCAGTCGGTTTTTTCTCGAATCACTTGCATTAAATCGTGATAAGACGGCTCCTGGTTTTCAAAAGCAAGTGAATTAAAACCGACCAGTTCATAAGTTGATACAGGTACGCGGTCGACCTTTTCCCCTTTTAAAGTCTTTAATAAGCGCTCTCTTGAAGTCATGTTTGTCCTCCAACTAGATCAGTTTAAAATCAGCCTCAAGTCCCTCATCCGAATTCGGTCCGACCCATAATTTGAAGTCGCCCTTTTCCACAATGTATCGGTTGTCTAATCCGTATAAGCCGAGATCCTTCGCTTTGAGAGAAAATGTAACAGTCTTTTGCTCTCCTTTTTTTAATGACAACTTTTCAAAACCCTTCAGTTCTTTAATTGGACGTGCTACGCTGCCAACTAGATCACGCACATAAAGTTGCACGATTTCCTCCCCAGCCATTTTCCCTGTGTTTTTTAAATTTACACTCACTTTAATCTCACCGTTTTTTTTCATTGTGCCAGAGCTCAACACAAGGTCTGAATATTGGAATGTCGTATAAGACTGCCCGTAACCAAATGGGTAGAGTGGCGTCGCCTCGCCATCGATATATCCAACGATCGTCGGCTTCCCAAAATTCTTCTTATTATAGAAGATTGGGCTTTGCCCTACACTTCTCGGGATTGTCATAGCCAGTTTTCCAGAAGGATTGAAATCACCAAACAAGACATCCGCAATTGCGTTACCAGCTTGATTTCCGAGATGCCATGCATAGACGATTGCTTGCACGTGTTCCTTAGCCCAGGAAATAGAAAGCGGTCGGCCCGCTGCAACGACAAGAACAATGGGTTTTCCTATTTTGTGTATTGCCTCCAGAAGATTTTGCTGTTGACCTGGCAACCCAAGGCTCATCCTGTTTCTGTTTTCCCCGGAATATCCTGCGCCTTCTCCGAGCGACATAATGACAATGTCAGAATTTTGAGCAACTTTTATGGCTTCCGAAAAATCCTGCACACTTTCGTCGTAAAACTCGCATCCTCTCGCGTATTCTATCGCGACATCTTTGGAGATCTTTTGCTTTATTCCTTGAAAGATTGTCACGATACTTTCTTCTTTCCCCCAGCTCTGCCAACACCCGAGCATTGCGTTTCCTGAGTCGGACATCGGACCGATGACCCCAATTTTCTTAACGTCATCACGAAGTGGAAGGGTTTTCTTTTCGTTCTTTAGAAGAACGACAGATTCCCTGGCAAGCTCCAAAGCACATTTTACATGTGCATCGCACAAATTGACTTTTTCAGCCAATGACTCATCCGTGTAAGGTTTTTCAAATAACCCAAGTGCAAATTTCACGCGCAACACTCTTCGCACTGCATTATCGATGCATTCTTGCGATATCAGCCCAGCTTCTAAAAGATCTTTCAAGTTTTCCTGATAGGTATTTTCGTGCATGTCCATGTGTATTCCAGCTTCTGCTGCTAACTTTCCAGCGTCGCTACGATTCGCAGCGACGCCATGCGACTCAAGCTCATTTACCGAACCCCAGTCACTAAGCACAAAGCCATCAAATCCCCATTCCTTGACCAAAACATCGGTTAATAAAAACTTGCTTCCAGAGCACGGCACGCCAGAAACATCATGAAACGCCGCCATTAAAGTAAGACAGCCGGCATCAATTGCAGCTTTGAAAGGTGGCAAATAGATGTCTCGCATGGTTCGTTCGGAAATCTCTGCAGAACTATAATCCCTTCCACCTTCCGCTGCGCCATATCCAGCGAAGTGTTTTACACACGCGGCAACGGTTGGATAACCGTCTTCGTTCAGTCTCTGAAACCCTCTGACTCTGGCTTTTGCAATCATCGATCCAAGATATGCATCCTCTCCTGCGCCCTCGGCGACTCGGCCCCATCTTGCATCTCGAGCGACATCAACCATCGGCGAAAAAGTCCATCTGATTCCAGCCGTTGCGGCTTCTTTTGCCGCAATCGCTTCCGCTTCCTCAATTAAGTCCAAATCCCAGGAACACGCCTGCGCCAACGGGATCGGAAAGGTTGTCAAAAATCCATGAATGACATCATGTCCAATGATCAACGGAATGCCCAAACGACTTTCTTCGACCGCAAGTCGTTGATACGCATTCACTTCTTTCGCGTCCCCAGTATTTAAAATGGAACCAATTTTCCCGGCTTTTATATTCTCTTTGTCTTTTGCGACATTTTCTTCCTTGGCACTTCCCCGCTGCACCATCTGTCCAACTTTTTCTTCTATTGTCATTCTCGACAGCAATAACTCAATCTTCTCTTCTATCTTTTGATTGGTCAAGTGAAACAACCCCTTCTTCTTAATTTACACACACGAAGTCCTTTTTGATTTGAATCGGTGTAGCGAACGTCAATTTCACCGACTTTTCCGTCACACTCACTTCCACTTGCTCCGATACATCCTGCCCGTCCACTAGGAGCTTGACTTTGCCCCATGCAATCGCTGGAATTTCAAGCTCGATGCTTTTTGCTGTCATAATTCCAGACGCAATTGTAAAACTCACTTTCCCGTCATAAATGTCGTGTCGATAGGTTCCCGTAAAATCCGCGCCAGTGATAAATAATTGAATCATTTCTCCAGGTGCCTTCGGTGCGAATTTATAATCAAGCAAATGCGCAGAGAATCCAGCTGCCGCCAACACAATGCTCCACGCTGAGAGCGGTCTGCAATAATGCCCGCCACACTCAAAATGATCCCAGTAAGTGCCCCATTTTTTATGCCGTTCGTCAACGTTCCGAACAATCTCCATGGCATCCGCATATAATCCGGAATAGAGCATAAATCCTGCAAACCCAAGTTCCACGCCGGTCCAGCAAGTGTTTGCCTGATCCACCCAAATATCTGCAGGCATCTGCGTCACAAACTTGTCCTGTGGCCATCTGCAATTGCTCAACCCTTGGTTCTGTTTATAGGACATGGATTTGATGGTCTTCAGCGCAGAAACGATGCGTTCCTTGTCGCAGATGTCTCCCATGTTGGTCCAAAGCCCAGCCCACTGTCCAATTAACTGGTCGGTCAGACAACCGTCATCTTTTTCATTTTTGGGTCCGCCCAAATCGTTCGAAAGTCTGTAATATCGGCCTGTCCAAAGGCGCTCTTCGAAGGATTGCGTCGCTTTTTCCAGGATTTTCGTGTAGTTGAGTTCTGCCTCCTGATCGCCCAGCACGGCAGCTGCTTCGATCGCAAAACGCATCGCCGACAGCCACTGCGACCCAATATACGCCGAGGTGCCGTACATCGGGAAGTTGTCGTAAGAGGACATGATCCCCTTCATGTCTGGAATTCCGTCGCCGTCCTCATCGTTGACACCATATGCATAGCCCAATGCGCGCTTGACCGAAGGCCACATCTCTTTCAAGAATGCCAAGTCATTCGTCCAAAAATAATTCCGCAACACCATGACCGAATACTGAATCGGCAAATCGCGGCGTTCACTATCATGTCCGAGGTCGCTGACGTTGTGATACTTTTTTGGAGCGTGATGACTTATGTTGCCCGACGCAAATTGCATCTCACGGCTTTGTTTTAAAATCGCCTGCGCAAGTCGCGGGAAAAGCGCTTCCACAATCACCATCGCATAATTCAAAACATCGATGGTACTGATTCCTCCAATATAATCCGGATCGCGGCCCTCTTCGACACCAAAGCCGCCATCCTTCACAAACCATGTACTCGACGCTAACGTGTTCAAGTGCGAATTAATCTGGTCCAGCGCGTAAGTCGGGAGGCTGCTATTAAAAAACGACTGATGAAACCGTTTGGTTTCAGAATGTAATTTCACGATGTTGTCATGCACATAACTTCCTACATCAATCGAAGAGTTGAAAAAATTGTTGTGGTAATGGCCTTCGAACCCAAGCGTCTCGAGCGCCACACCTTTGTAGAATTGATTTCCGTCTTTGGTCGTCGAAGCGTACAAATTTGGAAAATCAAACGACGCAATGAAGCGATGCTGAAAAATCTGCCCTGCAAGCCCGCTGTCCACGCCGATTGTACTCCAAAAACGTTTGTCTCCTCGATTCTTTCCCGTGATAGGATCTGGGCTGTTGCGCCCTGCTGTATCATCCACGTTCGGCAGCGTTTTGCAGTCGCGAACGGTTTCATAATATGGATGAATGTGTTCCCAGCCCGTATAATAGGTACTCTTTGACGAACACGAAACCATCGACATCGTCCCAAACGCGCTGCGCTTTGTGTTTGTCTCCGACGAAGACATCTCGAATGCTTTGTAATCGGTTGTTTCAATGATTTTTGACGTATGCAGTTTGTCTGGCTCATCAAAATTCGACAAATTCCGCATTGAAGCCATCAACAATATTTCCATTTTCCTGCGTGCTTTCGGAATCACTTCAAAATCAAAGATGATGGTCGGCAACGAGGAGTTTTTTTCGTCGTGTGGAATAAATGGCGTCCAGGCCGTCATGCGGACATCAAAAGGCATTTCTGCATCCCGATACGTCAGCTTCGCGAACGGAAAGGATGCCTCATATTCGATTTTATCCACGCCACTCATCCAAGGATAGAGATAGTATGAGTTTCCAATCGTCATGGATCCGACATCAATATTGTCCTCAATTTGCAGAATTTTCAGTTGAGGTTCCTTTCCCTCTTCCTGCCAACGAATCTTAAAAAACAGCACGGATTGTGGATCGCAGTCCAGCTTTTTGCCTGTCCCAAACGGACAAGCATTGATAAAATTCCAATGATAGAAAATCCCGTCCTGTCTTAGCTCAACGCCGCCCGTTCCCATTCCGCCTAACTGCATACCACTTCTCGGTTTGCTCTGTCTTGTCATTTCTGATACATATGCCATAATCAATACCCCTCACTTTGTTTCCATACTCGAATCCCTAACATAGTATCAAACTTGCAAAAATTGAACAAGGTCAATTTCATTATTTTTTTATATTCCGTTCTATGTTAGAATGGATGAAAAGTTGGAGGCGAATCAATTGAGAACAAAAAAAACGCAGGACGTCGTGCTCTATTTCATTGACAAGAGCGAGCTCAGCGCAGGAAAAGTGGCTTGTCCTACCATCACAGACGCACGCAGATGGCTTGCCCTAGATC
>Ga0194062_1000325_pt1 | contig 19895 bp, 17 predicted proteins | sample SepL2225m_MetaG_FD_155481 | JGI IMG/M metagenome (GOLD analysis project Ga0194062, IMG submission 155481) | Anoxic zone freshwater microbial communities from boreal shield lake in IISD Experimental Lakes Area, Ontario, Canada - Sep2016-L224-25m | ecosystem: Environmental > Aquatic > Freshwater >... | reverse complement strand
TTGGCCGCGGCGGCCAGATAATCACCGGCCATAACCAAATCAATAAAATCTTTGATCTTGACGCCAACGGGACAACCTTCCACACATTTGGGATTGGCGCACTCCAGACAACGGCTGGCTTCCGTCTTGGCGAGATGCTCATTTAATCCCAAGTTCACTTCGGTAAAATTGGCCCGGCGCAACTCCGCAGGTTGCTCCAGCATGTGTTGCCGGGTGACTTTGAGGCGATCTTTGGGAGGCAGTGAATTATGGCTCATGGGTTATTTCCCTGTATATATGAGGCAAATTAATCGTGGTCGGGAACGGAGTCGAGTAACTTACACTGATGCTTGGCCTTTTCCACATCATCAGCGGGATTGGCGATAAAGGCTTGGAGGGCAATCTTTTCGGCGTCACGATACATCGTGTTGCGCTGGGCAAGGACTTTGAAATCAACCTTGTGGGCGTCAAATTCCGGGCCATCCACACAGGCAAACTGCGCTTTGCCATCCACCACCACACGACAGCCTCCGCACATGCCGGTACCATCCACCATCACCGCGTTCAAACTTACCGTGGTGGGAATCGCCAAGGGGCGGGTGGTTTCCGCCACGGCCCGCATCATTGGGATCGGGCCGATGGCCAGCACATGGGCCACCTTTTCTGCGGCAATCACTTTGGCCAGACGATCAGTAACCAGGCCTTTTTCGCCATAACTGCCATCATCGGTGGTAATGTACAATTCGTCGCTGATGGCTTTGACTTCAGATTCCAAAATAATCAGCTCACGGTTGCGGGCACCGAGTATTGAAATCACACGGTTGCCGGCATCCTTCAGGGCTTTCGCCGTTGGATATGCAATGGCAGTACCCACCCCACCACCAATGACCACCACCGTGCCATAATTATGGATTTCAGACGCTTTACCCAACGGCCCCACCACGTCCCGAATCACATCACCAACTTCCAAGTGATTCAAGAGCTTGGTAGATTTGCCAATCCCCTGGGCGATGATCGTGATGGTGCCCTTGGTGGGATCGGCCCCGGCAATGGTCAACGGGATACGTTCGCCGTGATCGTGGACCCGCAAAATAATAAACTGGCCAGCCTTTTGTTTACGGGCAATGCGGGGCGCGGCGATTTCAAATAATTTGACATCCGGACTAAGAAAACGGGCCTGCACAATTCGAAACATAAACGTTCACTCCTGCTTCGTTTAGTCGCACTTATATGGGCATGAATCTGCCCATACAGAGAGTCGCAGTCAATATAAATCCATTTTGTCCGCTTTTACTGGCCAACGCAACCATGAGCATAATAATTCTGCTCCAAGCATGTAAAGTCTTGTTTCTACAACGCTTAGGTTGGATTGGTCGGAGCCTGACCGGGTGGTATCGAAACCGTTTCCGGGGCTGGGACGGGTGTGGGGATATTGTCAGGACTCGGGGTTACGCCTACGGTTCCCAAGGCAATACGACCGGGGTCCTGCTTGCTTAACTCATCAATCTTCGGCAACAATTTTGACAATTCCGCAGCGGTCGTACTGGTGGGGAATTTATTGATAACCCGATGGGCCACGCCCAATGCTTCGTCATAGCGTTTGGATCGGACCATTTCTTTGAAGAGTTCCTCCTCTTCCCGTCGTTCCTGCGCCTCGGCATTCTGCCGGAGGGTGCTTAACTGCTCATTACGCAACTGCTCCACCCGCGGTTCGCTGGTGTAACGCTGACAGATTTCTTCGCCGATTTGCAGTGCCCGCCGCCAGTCGCGACGTTCGGAGCATTCTTTCATATCGGTGAACATACGGCTCATAATATCATGTTCAAACCGCGTGCGTTCCCGCCGAACTTCTTCGGCCATTGCCTTGATATTGGGATCATCGGGATAACGATTGAGCAAGCCGATCATGATTTCTTCCGCCTGAGGCCAGGCGTTGGCGGCAAGGAGTTGGCGTAATTGGATTTTGGCCGATTCGGCATCCTGACGGGCCCGTTGGGCGCGAACCATACCGACACGTCCGGTCAAATCAGTGACCATTGTGTCGTGGGCACCAAACTCGATTCGCAGTTTTTCTAGAATCGCCTCGACCGCCTGCCAGTCATTGACTTCGATGAGATGACCGATCTGGTGCTTCAGATCGTGACGTTTCTTCTCGGCCATGCGGGCCAGCAAATCATGTTTCTGGCTATCGGTCATAAGCAAGGCTTCGTGCAGTTGCTTCAAGGCGGTCAGTACGGCGGTGTTGTCTGCTTCTTCGTGTTTATGCTGACGCGAGTGAACTTGAACCGGTTCCCGTAGCGCTGGCGGTGGTTGATGTGCGGGCGTTTTGGTGTGCTTCAGAGTATCGGACAAGTTGTGGATCGTTTCGTTGAGGGCCTCAATCTTGCTGCTTAACAATTCAGACTGATGAATCCGAAACCCTTGTGAGTTAAGGATTTTAGCCAATGCCAACAATATAAACCCGACCGCCGCGCAGAGCACGAGTATCAGCCCGGCCTGCCATAGATTGGGGCTGGCAAAGGTCGCCTCAACCACCTCGCCGGGCTTGGCAAACTGTCCCAGCAGGAAAGGCAACGGCATGATGGCCAAAGGTGGCAAACCGGGCCGGACCGGACGCGTGGCTGGGGTGGGGATTACTTTAACTGGGGTCGAACCAGTACTCACGGTGGGCGTGGTGTTACCCGGAACAACTTTAATCACGGTAGCATTGGACGTTTCGGATGGGTTGGTCGCGGTTTCATCTGGCTCCATGTGTTTCGCCGGATGGGTGGCAGAATAGACACTGAAAAAGTAACCAGCCCCCACAATAATAGTGGCCACAGCGGAGCCAAAAAGGCCCACTCGAATCATGTCGTTGGTTATCCCATTCCAGCGGCGCTGCGACATATATCACCCTAAAATGACCATCAATCACGGAATTGCACTTTGCCCAATATAGCAAGCTATCGAATCATGGCAAGACGGAACGCGGTTTTTCTGGCAATTCGGCGAGAATCCGGCATTTTTCTCAGTTATGCAACTCCTGCAGGGCACGGATCAGGGCATCCAGATGGACCGCAGTATTAAAGGCTCCAGGGCTGATACGAATGGCTCCATCCGGGAAGGTCCCCAAGGTTTTATGGGCATAAGGGGCACAATGCAGTCCGGGACGGACTGCAATGGTAAAGTTCTCATCCAGAATACTGCCCACTTCATGGGGTGTGTAGCCGGCGAGATTGAAGCAAAGCGTACCCACCCGCTGCCGCGCACTGGGGGGACCGTATAGCGTGCAATTGGCCAGCGTGCCCAATACCTCAATAATTTTTTGCACCTGAGCCTGTTCATGCGCCAATACGGCACCGGCCGGTTGGGACGTTACATAATCCAGCGCCGCCCCCAGACCTGCAATCCCTACCGTATTGGGCGTGCCACCTTCGAGGAAATATGGGAACTGCCGGGGCATGGTGGGGCTGGAGGAATCGCCGCCGGTACCACCCTCACGGAACGGTTTTAAGGCTTCAAGTGGAACCGTGGTATTCACATACAGCCCACCGGTGCCAGTGGGCCCCAGCAGACTCTTGTGGCCGGGGAAAGCCAGGAAATCAATGTAACTATCCGCCACAGAAATGGGCACTGCACCAATGGTTTGTGCGGCATCCACCAGAAAGCGCACGGTATGCGCCCGGGCAATCGCACCGACGGCGGTAATGGGCTGGATCACGCCTACCACATTGCTGGCATGAGTCAGCGCAATCAAACGGGTCTGAGGGGTAATGGCCCGTTTAATATCATCGGGATCAATCACGCCGGTGGCGGGGGAAAAATCAATCCGGGTCAGGGTGATAAAACCCGCATCGGCCAACGCCTGCAGGGGCCGGCTGACCGAGTTATGCTCCAATGTGCTGGTAATCACATGATCACCCGCCCGCAACAGCCCTTTGAAGGCGATGTTCAGGGCGTCAGTACCATTCAAACACAAGATCATCCGATGCAGGTCGGTACCACCGATAAATTGCGTAAATTTCTGCCGGACATTATCCAGCATCTTTTCCGCACCGATGGCCATGCGATGACCGGCCCGGCCGGGATTGGCGGCTTCATGGGCGAGAAACTCGGCCATACGCTGGGCCACGGCGGGAGGTTTGGGCCAACTGGTTGCGGCGTTATCGTAGTAGATGATCTCGTGCACAGGCGGATTCCTTATACCGGGGGTAGACCTTGGACCCGGCGCCAAGCCGAGAGCTGGCCTGCGTGATAGGCTTCGTGCCAGGTTCCATATAGCAGAATGGCATGCAACACCGTGGGGGTGCGCTGGCGCCGATTCGGATCGGGGTGCGGTGCGTTATATTGCTCGGGGGTAAGTGTCTTCAACCGGGCATAAATCTGCTGGCGAACCTCGTGCATCCGCTCCAGATACCACTGCTTGTTTTGATACAAGGCGGCATCCGCCAGCGGAGTCGAATTGCCCCCATACAGCTTCTTGAACTCGTCAGTTACGGCCGTCTCCGGGCCACCAATCAACTTCAAGAAGTTGTAATCCACAAACAATTGATGACCCAATACCCATGCCGGGTGATTAGTCTTGGGCGCCGGCTGTAAAGTCAACTGGGCATCGCTTAAGTCCGCAACCAATTTCAGCAGCGACTGGCGGGTCAGTTCGATGGTGGCAATAATGGCATCCAACATGCGTCTACTCCTACGTTAAAGGGATCAAGCTCCAACATATTTGGCATACAACGAACGGGCCACCGAGGTCTCATGCGTGCCTTTGATAATCGCACGGCCATCGGCAAAGAGCGTGAGTTCGTATTGTTTGGCTTGCGCCGCGGCGCCTTCGTTGATGGTACACTTCAGCATGAACTTGTTATAGGTCGGCTGGCCGACGGCACGCAGACCATTTGCCACGTGTTCAAAATCCACCTTGAATCCCGCTGGCGGCGCCACCTGAACGGCATTGCGACCACAAAGCGAGGTCGTGGACGAGGCGAACTGGCCGGAGAGAAATTCATAACGATGGTGTTTGCAACAAGGACAATCAGCGATATCGCGGGCCTTGCTGACGTTGAGCTGCTGGAAACGGTTGTCCCAAAGATCAAACGAGAACAGCCGGGTACTGACTTCGGCCAGATTACCGGTCAGCAATTTGATGGCCTCCATAGCCTGCCAACTGGCCACGATATTTACCGTGGGGCCCAACACGCCAGCGGTATCACAGGTCGGGTTCATGCCCGGCGGAGGCATGGTTTCAAAAATGCAGCGCAGGCAAGGCGTCTGGCCGGGACGGATCACCATCGCCAAGCCCATCGCGCTGATGCACGCGCCATAAACCCAGGGTATCCCCAGTTTGATGGAGACATCATTGATCAGAAACCGCGTCTCGAAATTGTCGGTGCCGTCCAGCAGCAGATCTTTGCCCGCCGCGAATTGCTCAATGTTGTGGTGGTTGATATCCGCCACGATGGCTTCGGTGCGAATCGCGGAATTAATCCGGGAGATTTTCTTATGCGCAGCCACCGACTTGGGATACCCTGCGGCGATGTCGTCTTCGTCAAACAGGACTTGGCGTTGCAGATTGTTGGTTTCGATGAAATCGCGGTCCACAATGGTGATATCGCCCACCCCGGCGCGGGCCAGCGTATTGGCCAACACGGTACCGAGTGCACCGCAACCAACCATAAGGACTTTGCTGGCCGCGAGTTTTTTCTGCCCTTCAATCCCGATGGGCGCCCACAACATTTGTCGGTTATACCGGGCCAAAGCGGGGTCGGCTTGTTCGAGTAATTGTGCCTGATCGGAAATTGCCATACTTGTTCCTAGTAATATGTATACGGGACGAACGTCTGCGCTTACATCCTTGGTTGGTCACTGACCCGACAGAAAATCAGCCTTCGATGGCATTTTTCTCGATGGGTTCCACGGTCACACCACTGCGTGATAAAAAGGTCAAGGCCCCATCGATCTGGGCGGTTTCACCTTCAAAGAGTACGGCCATAATCCCAATTTCATTGGTCACACTGGCCTGCCGGATATCAAAACTGACATCGGGAAATTCGCGGCTGGTGCGCCACAGGATGGGTGCCTCAACCAAGGTACTGGACCCGAAGGTCAACCAGACTCGTTTCTTCGCATGCGCCATGACTCAACCTCCTGCAATTGCGGGGACAATGCTGACTTCATCGCCATCTTTGACCGGGGTGGCGAGATTGTCGAGGAAGCGGATGTCCTCATCATTGACATAAATATTTACAAAACGGTTCAACTCGCCGGGTTGCTTGAATAAACGCTTATCCAAGCCAGCAAACTTGGCCGTAATCTGAGCTAATACTTCGGCCACATTAGCACCCGTGGTTTCCACCAGATCTACCCCCTCGGTAATATTCCGTAAGGGGGTGGGGATACGTACTTTAATCGCCATAAGAACTCCTTCGTTTTGGGCTATTGTAGCCAAAGACTGATTAAACTGCATGACTTAAACAGGTGCCGCAACCGATGCGGCCGTCATATTTTGCATGACCTGATCAAAGGCCTCCAGACGCGGTTGAATTACAGCCGGCGTTTCCAGATGATTCTGCACCACTTCAACCGTCTTAAGGCCATTACCCGTGATACATACGCAAATACTTTCGTCCCGGGGTATACGGCACGATTCGATCAGTTTGATGGTGGCCGCCAGAGTGGTCCCCCCTGCCGGTTCCGTCCAAATACCCTCAGTTTTAGCCAACAGTTTAATGGCTTCCACAATTTCGTCGTCGCTAACACTGGCCCCCCACCCACCGCATTGACGCAAGGTTTGAAGCACATAATAACCATCGGCGGGATTCCCGATGGCGATACTCTTGGCGATAGTACGGGGTTTCTGGGGCCGGATCAGGTCACGACCGGCCTCCAGGGCTTCGATCACCGGATTGCACCCGGCAGCCTGCGCGGAATAAATCCTGGGTTGGTTATCGGCCACCAGACCCAGACCGATAAATTCCTGATATGCCTTGTAAATCTTGGGCAAAATCGTTCCTCCTGCCGTGGGGCATACCGTATGCTGCGGCAGACGCCAGCCCAACTGTTCGGCGATTTCAAAGCCGTAGGTTTTAGCACCTTCCGTGTAATAGGGCCGCAGGTTGACGTTGACAATCGCCCAACGGTACTTGTCCGCAATTTCCGAACACAAACGATTGACATCATCGTAGTTACCGTTGATCCGCACCATCGTGGGATGGAAGATCAACGAGCCCAGAACCTTGCCCAGTTCCAGATCATGAGGGATCATGACAAACGCCTTCAGTCCCGCCACGGCAGCGTGGGCCGCCACGGAATTGGCCAAATTGCCAGTGCTGGCACACCCGACGGTATCGTAGCCCAGTTCTATCGCCTTGGTAATCGCCACCGAAACGACACGTTCTTTGTAGCTCCAGGTGGGATAATTGGCAGAATCGTCCTTGATGTAGAGTTCTTTAACCCCAAGGACACGTTCCAAATTATGCGCCCGGCGCAACGGGGTCATACCCGAATTAAGCCCGGCCTTGGGTTCCCCATCACACGGCAGCAAATCACGATAACGCCAGAGACTGTGCGGGCCGGCCTGAATGGAGGCTTTGGTCACCTTCCCCTGCATGGCGGCATAGTCATATTCGACTTCGAGCGGGCCGAAGCATAATTCGCATACATGTACGCCGCGGTGGCTATATTTAGCCCCGCACTCTTTACACTTCAAACCGTTGACGTAGCTCATCGTGGCCTCCGGCAAAAACAAAAAAAGCCGCCTATCGGGTTCTTTCCAGAACGATAAGAGGCTGCCGCCAAGGCTACGTTTACCCTGTATACGAGGGCAAAATACCACTTATCTTTCCCCAGGCTTCCACGCAAAAGGCGGAGTCGGGTGGGAGAATTAGCACCGAACGCTGGCTGATACCAACTAGGTTGCTGTGTCGTCAACGGGCCCGTCCCTCGGACACTCTGGATAAGGAACTCTTCACTTGTATGTGGATAGTATAGTACATTGGTAGGGATTGTCAAGATTTGCTCCTGACATCTCCTCTAACCATCTACGCTACCAAGACTTACTCCTTGCGCGGCCAACGATTGGAATCGCCCGGGTGGCGCAGAATCCACAATTCCGGGTCGAGTTCCACACGCTCGGGTTGGAACGGCAGTTCAAAGGTAATCACCTGCTCGGACTTATCCAACCGCTGTTTGGCAATTGTAAGCACTTTGCCAGCCGACCCATAGCAGCGAATATCCACGGGCATGGGGTAGATTTCGTCGGGCTGGGTGATATTCAAGGTAACCGATTGTTTGCCATCGGGGAGTGATTTAACGATCATTTTTTCGATCCGGTAGTGGGCGAAGCCGGACGAATTCAACCACAGGGCAAAGAAGCTGCGTAAATCCTCGCCCGCAACGTCCGTAGCCACGCGTTTGAAATCTTCGACGTTGGCCGGGGTATGGCGATAGGTTTCTGCCCAGCGGCGCAATAGTTTGAAGAACTTCTCATCGCCCATCACATAACGCAACGAATGCAGAACATAGGCCCCCTTCTCGTAGACCACCGGGCGGTATAGTGGCGAATCCGGCAGACAGTTCATCACGGTTTCTTTAGCCCGGGGGAAACGCAGGGTGAAATCCAGGAACAACTGGGCGTAGCGCAACATGTGTACACGCAGCGCATTGGCACCTTCGCTTTTCTCGGTATACAACGCATCCAGGTAGGTGGCGAAGCCTTCGGACAACCATTGGCTGTAGTCGCTGTCCATCAGATTGATCGGGATGAGATTGCCGAACCATTGATGGGCCAATTCATGGGCCAGCAGCGTAGTGGGCACTTCTTTACGATTGACCATTTCGGATTGCAGCCACATCATCGAGGCCGGGCCAACGCCCCCGAGGAAGGGCGGTAAGGGGACTTCGACAATGGCCATTTTTTCATACGGGTACGACACCACGCATTGGGAGTAAAAATTCAAAATATCGTGGGCTGCGGTCACATAGGCATCATGTTTTTTGGCGTTGGTCGGACGCAAATAGGTGTAATAATGGATAGCGCCGCGAGTTTCGTCTTGCAGTTCATATGGACCATAGGCGAAATAGAGTCCAAAGACCAGCTCATCGGTGCTGAACTTGAACTCACCGGGCTTGGTCGCGGTGCCCGGTTTGCGCTCTACCAGACGACCGTTTTGGACCGCTTCGCCGGGAGCGTGCAGACGGATTTTGACATCAGCTTTGAACAGGTCGCCAATGATGGTGGTGGGATACCACAGCCCGGAGGACAAACCGTAGCCAAACTCACCCACCGTCAAATGCGGTGTCACCAGCGGTTCGTCTTCGGCACGCGGGACATGCACCAGCACCGGCCGGGTGGTCGGTTCCAGCGTACCGGGGGCCGGACGGGTGGCAGGCCTCGTGGCGGGTCGGGACGTGGTGGTGGACTGGGGCCGAATTTGTTGGGCTTCGGGCCCCGCATAAATACCGGTATATGAGAAATCCAGCTTAATTTGCTCATCTTTACGGAAAATACTGGGTAGTTTCCAACGCCAAGTGTCTCCGTTTAGCTGCGGTACCAGTCGTACCCCGTTCACCGCCGCAGAATTGACTTTCATGTGGTTGGCCAGCATGAGCAGAATTTCGCGTTTGTCATCACCCCGGTTAATCAGCGTGAGTGAACCGGCAACCGTGATCCGGTGCTGGTCGGGCTGAATATCCACAGTCAGGGTATAGGTCTGCGCATCCAGCTTCTGCTGCGCAAACATTTTGAGTTGTTCGGCCGGGGGAATAGCCTTGTCACCCAAAGTATCATACGGGATGGTACCGCCGTAACGGCCCTTCCCATAGCTTTCACCGGCTTGCTGGGCTTCCCGCTGCCGGGCACTGCGGCTGCGACTGCGGGCTTCGGGAACATTGGGGCTGTCGGGAAAATCTTTGGTCATTTTTTCATAGGCTTCCGCCGCTTCTTTCTGGCGGTGCAACTTGTCACTGAGCAAACGGCCTTTTTCCATCAAGGCCCGTTCGGTCCATGGTACTGATTTGGGATATTTCTCCGTCATATCCGTAAGCATGCGCAGGGCCGTTTCAGGCTCGTTGGCAAAATCATAAAGTTTGGCCAGGCGGTACATCGCTTCGGGCACATCATCCCCCTGAGGGTAGTCGGTCAGGTACTTCTTAAACAACTCCAGAGCATTGATCGGTGGCTCTACCAAACCTTCGTGCCAGATCCGTCCCATTTCCATCAGTGCCATGGCTGCGCCCGGACCGGCGGGAAAAGTAGTGCGATACTGTTCATATTTTCCCAACGCACGTTTATACTTTGGATCCGCCTCCGGCAACGTGCGGGACTTCAAGTCATCCGCCTGCCGATGTAATATCTTCCCTTGTTCCAAAAGCGCCTGACCGCCGTTTTTTTCCTGTGCGGGATAGTTTTTAACAAGATATTCCCAGTAGTCGAGCGCTTTTTCCTCATTTTTCTTGACTTCATAGATCAGTATGGCCACGCGCCGCCAAGCCTCGGCCGCATCGTCGGATTTTCCGAACCGGGTTTCGAGCGTCTCGTAAAGTTGGATGGTTTCGCCGAGTAATTGTTGGTATTGCTCGGGGGTAAGGGTATCTTTTTCAGCGCGGACACGGGCTTCGTATTTGCCTGCCATTTCCAACTGCGCGATGGCGGACTGGGGGGTGCTGAAGTACCAATAGGCATAGCCCACCCCAAAGATCCCCGCGACCAGCAAGACCGTAAGCACAAAAAACAGGATCGTCCGTCTTTCCATCGTATTACTCCAACCCGGGATAAGAATAAGGCAGTATCATATCGTATGATAGCGTAAGATGTTACCTCGGAAAAGAGATGTTTTTATGTCCCGACCCATTGGTCCAGTATATCAGCCTGACGATGCCGGATTAAATGTGGCATCCTTGGTCCAATTGGCTGAGGACCAATATCTACCCCTGCGAGAATCAGCCCGCCAAGTGGCGGAGCATCTGGGGGGCATTCAGGCCAAAGATATTGCCCAACTGCGCAAGCATTGGCCCGCTGCTCTGGTCCGGACGGCACTGGTAATCGCGGGGACTCAGGCCAAAGCTCTGGGGCCGAAGGGTAAATTTCAATCCCTCGGACTCGATTGGTTCTGGTCCACGCCCGAGGCTTTGGAACAAGCGAGCAGTTTTCGGGTGGCCCTGCATAAGACCCGGCAGATGGCGGGCTTGGGCCTGCACCAAGTCTGGGACTTATGTGCCGGTATCGGCGGTGATGCCCTGGCTTGGAGTGCCCAGCAACCTACTAGGTTGGTCGAACTCAGTCCGGTGCGGGCGTGGATGGCAGAAGCCAATTTACGCGCCTGCAAACGTAACACCGAGGTGTGGTGCCGGGATATCGCCACGATCCGGGCCGATATTAAACACCAAGATTTCATTCTTATTGACCCTGCCCGGCGGTCGCGGGGAATTCGGGCGGTCGGCTGGCAAGAGCTTTACCCCTCGCCTGCGGTATTTATGCCTTTGCTGGACCAAGCGCGGGCCGCGTGCATCAAATTATCCTCGGCCATGGAGTACAGCGAACTCCCCGGCGGACACTTGGAATTGATTAGTGACCATGGCAGCGTGGTCCAAGCGGTATTATGGCTGGGCGAAGCCGCGCAATTATTGGGCTCCCATCCGCGCCGGGCATCCATTGTTACAGATGACGCCACATGGAGTGTGACGGGCATACCACATCCCCCCTTTGCGTTGGCAGAACCGGATGCATATATCGGCGAAATTGATGGTGCCGTCACCCGGGCGGGTTTAAGCACCGAAGTACTCGGACCCCTCCAGGCACAGGCCTTAACTGTTGATGGTGGTTATTGCACCGCCCCCACCCCGATCCCGCACCCGGCGGTGACCTGGTATGCCACCCGGATGCACGGCGGGGCAGATCTGAAAAAGATTCCGGGCTGGATCGCTGATCAGAGACTCAAGGGGTGCATCGAAGTGAAAACCCGCGGGGCTCCCGACATCAATACCGACACACTGCAAAATCTGTGGTCACAAGGCCCCCACTATGTGGCGACAGTCATGATCTATCGGCGGGACAAACAACTGCGGGCAGTGTTGGCCCAGCGCCTGTCCAAATCATAAAAGAGGGGCTTTCTGGATGCCCAGAAAGCCCCGAATCAACCGCTATAGACCACAGACAATGTGCCCCTTAGCTCTTTTTGGGCGCACAAGTCTTGCAGCATTCGCACTTGGTGCAGGTGGCATTGCACTTGGCGTCTTTCTTGCAGCAACTACAATCTTTGCAGGTGCACTTGGCGCAGCAATCCGGCTTGGCTGGAGCTGCGGTTTCAGCCATCAGGTTGGCGCCGACAAATCCCATTGCAGCCACAAAACTTACGATCAATAAATTACGCATCATGGTAGAACCTTTTCTGGGCATATAGCCCGAAATAATTGAACTTGGGAATAACGCGACATGCGTTTATTCCAGACTGAAAATCACAAAAATAAACAAGGACATTAGTGCCGCACTAGCGGTCCGGGCGATCGGGAAGGAGGCTCACGTGGTAAGCATGCAGCCTAAAGCCAGCAAGGTGGCACCGACGTGGGGTCTAAAGGCATCCTGAGACCGCAGCGCAGGTGCTAGTGACACGGATTCGAGGCAGGATTGAATCTGGATGAAATAATTCAAGCAAACCGGATGGAGATTGACGGGCAAACGCAGTTCCAACGGGATATTGTCCCCCGCCGACTTCATGGCACAGTGACATTCTTTATCCTGCTGGTCATGGGCTGGCGTCTGTTCGGAACCATGACCTGCGGCGGGCCGATGGGTACAGCAGTCGTCCAGATCCGGCTCGGTAACCACCACCACTTGGGGACTGGCACACAGGCTCATTCCCTGTGCAACCAACTGCTTACCCAACCCCTCGCTACAGCAAAGCAGCGGGGTAAGCAGCACAGCCCACAAAGCCATGAGGATACGAACCATTAGATACTCCTGATTGAAGTCTACGTATTCAAGACCTCTGTATCAAGATTAATCCTAAGCCTTAACTGCATTCGCTTATACGTCACGAATGACCCGGGCGTTGATATTGGCCAGATCGCACGCGACCGCATTAGGTTCAGAAGCGGTTAAACCGCGTAAATCCAACTCGCCACCCTGGACATTACGGGCCCAAATCGCGTTGAAGGACGGGCGCATGGCACCGGTGCGGATTTTCTCTTCATTCCCATCGTAGTAGGGTTTATTGCAGAAACGATTCGGGTCGGTCAACATCCGCCACGAGTCGGTCACAGGATACGTGGGCCAGGTCACCGAAAAATCACGCAACACAAAATCGCGGATATTCTCCACGCACAGCGCCGCACATTTCGCCCGCATCTCCGGTGAACCGGGACGAAAACTCACATTCATCGCCTTGGGTCCAATGATACTGGGGTCATCCAGCATGGCATAGCGCAACCGGATGTTTTCCATCCGAATATGCGACACTTCGAATTCCGGTTTGGCGGCCCCCAGCAATATGCGGCCATCAGTCAAAATGTCCATATCGCGGAGCGTGACATTGCGGATCGCCCCCACCGGTGGCTTGGGGAACGGCCAGCCGTGGTTGGGATGTTCCGGCACCACGTCATACTTACCATCCAGGTGGTCCACATACATCTCAATAGGACGATTGAATGGCCAGCCCCGGTTGGTCTGGGCCACAACATTGCTCATGAATATATTCTCAATTACCGCGCCATCAAGGGAACGCAGATCAAGAATCCGGGTGCAATTTTTCACCACGATATTGGTGATGGTAATATTGCGGAAATCGTGCCGCGATTCATAGCCGATCCGCACCGCCACGCAACTGGTTTCCAGAATACAGTTGGTGATGGTGATATCGCGGCAATCGCGCGAATCCACCGAGGATTTCAGAGCAATGGCATCATCACCCGTACTGATATGACAGTCGGAAATAATCAGATCATGGCAACCAGAGGCATCAATCCCATCCGTGTTGGGACCATAGAGCGTATTTTGAATCTTCACGCCACGCACCCACGAACGGGTGCAATCCCACAGATGCAGGGTCCAGCCAGCCGATCCGGTGAGGAACACGTCCTGAATGCGGACGTCTTCGCAGCGTTCGATTTCAACCATTGGACTGGGACGATGCCAGCCGTGATTGTAGAACACGAATTGACTCGGGCGGTCCTGATCCCAGAAATTCACACCGTTACCATCAATACAGCCCGGGCCGCGAATGGTGATATCTTTGCAGCCTTGGGCCACGATCAAGTGCCAGGGTGTGCGGTCCATATGATGACCCCACTTGACCGCGATGTAATCTTCGATCCGCGGTGAACCGAGCAGAATCGCCCCCGCCTGCAGGGTTAATATCACCCCGCTCCGCATAAAAATGGTGCCAATCATAAAGGTGCCGGGCGGAACAATAACTTCGCCCCCGGTTTTACCCGCAGCATCAATGGCGGCTTGTACCGCTTTGGTGTTGAGGGTTTTGCCATCATTCACCGCGCCGAAATCGGTCACAACGTAACAACCAGTACAACTCATAAGGCCAACTCCGTAAGAATTCACACCATTAACAGAATAAGGGAAAAATCAGCTACCTGCAAGTATGCCGGTTATATATGGGCATGGCCCAACGTACCGCCGATCTGCGCGGCGATATATTTGGCCTGGCGCAGATCTTCAATTATTTTGCCATCACGCAGCACCACCCGACGGCTGCATTGCGCCCCCACGGCAGGATCATGGGTAACTATCACAATGGTTTTTCCCATGTCGTGGAGCTTGTGAATCATCTCCAGAATGGCCGCACCGGTTTTAGAGTCCAGATTCCCGGTGGGTTCATCGGCCAGCAGGAAGAGTGGATCATTCATCAAGGCCCGGGCTACGGCGACGCGTTGCTGTTGTCCACCGGACAATTCCTGAGGGCGATGGTCCAAGCGTTGTTCCAACCCAACCAATCCAGCCATTTCATGCGCCCGTTGGCGGCGCTGGGCTGGTGGCACCATCTGATAGAACAGCGGGACTTCCAGATTCTCGGCCACGGTAAGTTGGGGAATCAGATTAAAGTTCTGGAAAATAAACCCCAGCCGGGCACCACGGAACTCGGATAGTTCATCGTCCGACATATGGGTGATGTCGCGCCCCCCCAGCACATAGCTGCCGAAGGTTGGACGATCCAAACATCCGAGTATATTCATTAATGTGGATTTACCCGAGCCCGAAGCCCCCATGATGGCGACCATCTCACCTTGGTGGATGTCCATCGTAACCCCATCAAGGGCGCGAACTTCCATTTCTGTGCCCGGTTTGGAGTAGATTTTGAATACATCACGCACCGAGACAATGACCGGAGTGGTCGGCTGGGGTGAAAGCTCAGGTGCTACGATCACGGACATTTCGGACTCCAGTTACAACTCTGCGCGGAAGACTAACGCCAATTATAGCGTTACCTTGCAAAAATACCGTGTTAACCGGAAGACTTGGCCCGGCTGGAGTGTTGGCGTATCATGCCCGTATGAGTAACGTACACCCAATTCAACCTGCCCTGCACCCAATTCGCAAGACCATACGCGTGCCGGGATCGAAGTCTATTACGAATCGCGCCCTGATTTTCGCGGCGTTGGCGCGGGGGGAAAGCCAGCTCGACAATGTGTTATGGGCCGATGATACACTCCGTATGATCGAAGCCCTGCGACAGTTGGGCTTTACCCTCCAGCACGACCGCGCCGCCCAGCGGGTCATCATCACTGGTCAGGGTGGCCTGGTGACGCCCAAATCCGCCACACTTTATTGCGGGAACTCGGGCACAACCATACGCTTTCTGACCGCTATGTTGACCTTGGCCGAAGGTGAATTCACATTGGATGGCAATCCCCGTATGCGGCAACGACCAATTACCCAATTGGTTGACGCCATACGCGTGCTGGGGTGTGCGGTAACGTATAGCCAGAACGAGGGTTACCCCCCCATCGTGGTCAACGCCCGGAGCCATCTGGCGGGATCGTGTGCGATTTCGGATGCCCAGAGCAGTCAATATATATCCGCACTGATGATGGCCGCAGGTGCTGGGCACCAGTCAGTAACCATCCAGCAGTCAGGTGCGTCAACCAGCGAGCCTTATGTTCAAATGACCGCAGCAATGATGCGGCAATTCGGCGGCCCGCAGACCGGTTTTATAACCCACCCCACAGCTCGCGAGATCACCATCCCACCCGCCAACGGTTATCAGGGCAGAAACTACCTGATTGAGCCGGATGCTAGTAATGCCAGTTATTTTCTGGCGGCGGCGGCGCTCGTACCGGGAAGTGCGGTAACCATCGCGAACCTGGGCAAGCCCTCACTACAAGGCGATATTGCTGTGGCCGAGGTCTTGCATGCCATGGGCGCCGGGCTGACCTTTGGTTCCGACTTCGTTACGATCTCGTATGGTGCGGAACTTCGCGCCATTGAAATGGACATGAACCATATTCCAGACATGGTGCAAACCATCGGGGTGGTGGCACTGTTCGCACGGGGAACCACTTTGCTGACGAACATAGGAAATTTACGCATAAAAGAAACAGACCGTCTGCTGGCGTTAGAAACCGAATTGCGTAAATTTGGTGCCGAAGTCACCACCGGACCGGACTGGATACGCATCACGCCACCGGCTGATCCCGTTCCTGCGCAGGTGGCTACCTATGATGACCACCGCATGGCCATGGCTTTTGCTGTTGCTGGGCTACGTGTTGCGGGAACGCAGATACTCGACCCACAATGCTGTGAGAAGACGTATCCGGAGTTCTTCCAGACGTGGGATGCGTTAAACAGCTAATCAAACCAGCCGAGTCAGGCGACGACGGCGTGAGATTGATCCTGATTTTGCATCTGCTGGTAATGCCGTTGGCGCGGGGTCGGCATAGCCATGGACGGTGGATCAAGGCGTTTCACCTGAGCGGCTTTGAGTCCCTTGTCGCTTTCGATGAGTTCAAACTCCACAGTTTCGCCATCCACCAGCGTGCGATAGCTGTCGGAAATGATTTCCGAGTGATGGACGAAGATGTCCGGCCCGCCCTCCTGTGCGGTGAGGAAACCAAATCCCTTTTGATCGTTGAACCACTTCACGGTACCTAGAACGGTTGCCATACATCAGCCCTCTCAAAATAGAGACAACACTGGCGTGCGTGACGGATGTAAGATTTGATAATTGCCGTACGCAACTAAGACTTGTCCAGTGGTGTCCATTATGCGCAGCACGAGAGGCGGAGTCAAGAACATTTTCCTGCAACATTCAGTTTTTTTGCGACACAAGCCCTTATTTTCTACGGTTGTGTATTGGCAACCGGCTGGGTGGCTGGTTGAGTGGCGGCTGTGGCTTTGGCCTCGCTATCCTTTAACCATGCCGATTTTGGGAAGGTCATGGGTACGATACGCTCAATCCAGCCGTAATTCCATGCCGCCCAGCCCAAACCAACAAGGACCAACACGCCCAGGATTTTCCAACGCAGGGTCTTCTTCTCGGCAAAGGGATCAAACAAATCACGCTGCGCGCCGGGGGGTAACTTGGCCACTGCGGTCAGCGAGGTTCCAAAAGGAATATTGATGCGGGCGCGGGCGTTGATTGCCCAGCCATTGGCGTCGAGGATCGGTCCCAGATTGCGCTGACGCAGTTTCAACCACGCAATCAGCATGGACGGGCCAGAGATAAGCAGGAGCAAGGTCACCAAGCCCACAGGCATCCATACGCCCAGACTGAAAAAGGCCTGCATGATGACCCCGAAAGCCGCAGTAAGTCCCCCCACCGCCACACCCAAAGCCGCCACGACGCCAATATCAATCTTGGGCTTCTGGGCCGGGGCTTGGCCGGTCTTGGCGGCCTGCTCGGTGGCCAAAGCAGCTCCGGTGAGTTTATCCGTCGAAGCCGCGTCCGCGGCGGCCGCGCGCTTGGCAATCTGATCCTGAATCCAGCGGATCAGTTTTTTATAAGGCGACCAGAAGGCCTGACGGATGCTAATCGGGGCCTCCACCAGTTTGGTGACGGTTGCATCCCAATCATGGCCTTTGCGGTCATAAAAAATCCCATTACGCCCGACCATCAAATTATCGCTGTCGCCGGCGGTCATACCGGCAGCGATGGTCATTTTCTCATTGGTCGCCTTGCGGACCAGATCGCAATACACCAGATAGGTGTTACTCAAATGCGCCATAGTGCCATGTTTGGTGGCGTCCTCAACGCGAATACACAAGTCGCTGCTGCGTTGATCCAGATACAAGCGTCCCGCCTGAAATACCGCGCGTTCCTTGCGGGCATAGAAGAAGCGGAAATTGACATAATTGTTGAGCAACGGGTACAGATCGCGATGCAAACGCACCAGTTTATCCACCTTGGCGATGGTGCTGGCTTCGGGTTCCAAAGCCTGATCCTGCGCAATTAAAGCTTTAATCTGCGTGTGAATGGATTCATCCAGCAATTCCGCCACGCGTGGAGCGCCCAATTTTTCGACCGTCAGATTGGGCCGACGACTCTGCCAGGCCGCATACGGGGTGAAGGCTGCGGATACTTGTTGCCACTGGGGTAAGGTTAGCTGGGTGATTTTGCCCAACAGGGGCTCGAGGACCTGCTGTTGGAGTTGCCCCAACACAACAGCCCAAGCGGGATTGAGCCCGGCATCCAAAGGTAAAACCAGGTCTGTGCCAATCTTGGCTAAGGGAAATTCAGCGACTTCCTGCATTCCCTGAGTCAAGACTTTTGCGGAAATGGCGGCAAATTCCCCCTCACTGCGATTCAAGGAGGCTAGTGACCGTGAATCGAAGGCGGCCAATCTGACCCGGGCAAAATAGTCATCCACCTTGGCGCGTACCTGGTTGAATACTTGATAGGCAGATTCGGTCTGGGCGGCCAAGGGAAGGATTTGGGCCGGCTGGGACTGGGCCTCAGAACTCCACGCCAACCATAGGGTGGCATCCGCTAGAAATTGTTCCAGCAAGGCCTGATTCAACCCGGGCTTGCCACTGCGATCCAGCTGGGAACCAACGCAATTTATAACGTCAAGCATGGCGGCTTGGAGGATCGGATCATCGGTACTTTCCGGAGGCACAATGCCATCGCCGTTGAAGCGGGTCTGGGCAAAGATTTTGACCGTGTCGGCGGTATCTTCACAGGAGATTACCGTTTCGGTCTTGCCCAAATTAGCGAGGATTTGCCGGGCAGAGGCGGCGATTTGCTGCCCCTCGGGCGTGCTGTCGTTAATATTATCCAGGGGCAGGTGGGATTCGGCTTTGAGTAACGCGTCGGCATCGCGTAAAAGGCTGGTCACCCAAGTAGCCGCCGCAATGATTTCCGGAGCGCGAATTCGGCCATCATTATCCGAATCAATCAGCTTGAGCGTGGTGGTATCGAATTCCAACCCATGGACCGGACAACTCAGAGCCACCCAGAGTTTGGGATCGAGTTCGCCCAAATGGGCAATATCCTGACCCGATTGGAGCAGAACCTGGTCAAAACCACCGGCCCGGAAGAACTTCCATGGATATTTTTTTTTAGTTTGGGCGGTCATTGGTGTCTCCTTAGACTGATTTATTCGGGGCACGCAGAATTATACCCACTTTGTTCAAGGCGGTAATAATCCCCTCCTGATGGGGATGTAAAGCCAGTGAATTCAGGTAGGCCGCACGGGCCTGCAGCCAATCGTGCTGACCCACATAGCAGTTGCCCATGGTACCCCAGGCACCAAAATGGTCCGGCAACAAGGCCAACGCGGCCCGACAATCGGCCAGCGCCGGGGAGTAATCATCCAGCAGATATTTCGCCATGGCCCGTTGGTGGTAGGCTTCAATAAAATTGGGGTCGTCCTGGAGGGCGGCATCAAAGCACTGGATGGCTTGGGCCAAGTCTCCCTGTTCCAGTAAATCCACGCCTTTAAGTACCTGACTGGGGGCGGTGCCCTGGCCCAAGCTGAATAGCAAGGTCCACCAT
>Ga0194062_1000324_pt1 | contig 19906 bp, 20 predicted proteins | sample SepL2225m_MetaG_FD_155481 | JGI IMG/M metagenome (GOLD analysis project Ga0194062, IMG submission 155481) | Anoxic zone freshwater microbial communities from boreal shield lake in IISD Experimental Lakes Area, Ontario, Canada - Sep2016-L224-25m | ecosystem: Environmental > Aquatic > Freshwater >... | reverse complement strand
GCATCCCCCAGACCCAGCCGGTCTGAGCCCTAGGCTGAACCCATGCTCAAAACCGTCGTCACCTGGATCTGGTCCGTCAGCGGGGTACTGCTCATCATCAGCGTGCTGCTGCATAGCCCCAAGGGCGATGGCATGGGTGGCCTGGCGAGCAGCGGCGGCTCCATGTTCAGCAGCGCCCGTAGCGCCGAAACCACCCTCAACCGCATCACCTGGTCGTTGCTGGCGATGTTCCTGGGGCTGGCGGTGGCCATCAGCGCCGGCTGGTTCCGTTGAAGGCACGCCCTTCACCTGATGCCATGAGCCGACGTGATCTGCTGGCCGGATTGGCCGCCCTGCTGACGCCCCTGCTGGGCGCCAAGCCGAGCGAAGCCGCCAGTGATGCGGCAGAGGTCGCCTGGCGCCTCAGTGAGGCGGAATGGAAAAAAAGACTGAGCCCGGCCGCCTTTGAGGTGCTGCGCAAGGAGGGAACGGAGCGCCCGTTCAGTTCCCCCCTCAACGATGAGAAGCGCGACGGCACCTTCGTCTGTGCCGGCTGTCGCCTGCCACTGTTCAGTTCAAAGGCCAAGTTCGACAGTGGCACGGGCTGGCCCAGCTTCTGGCAGCCCCTTCCCCAGGCGGTCGTCACCCGGCTCGACTACAAGCTGATCCTGCCGCGCACGGAATACCACTGTCGCCGCTGTGGGGGCCACCAGGGCCATGTCTTCAACGACGGCCCCAGGCCCACCGGCAAGCGCTACTGCAACAACGGCGTGGCTCTGGCGTTCGTTCCCGGCTGAGGAGCTCCAGGCAGCTTCCTTCGCCCTAGGAATCGCCGCGTTCCGGGTCGCCGCTGCTCCCCTCGTCTCGTCCGGCGCGAATCCGCTGGCAGCGCTGGCTCAACTGGTGCTGGCGAAAGGTCCACTGGTTCCCCCTCACCACAACCCCGCAAACGTCGCACACCGTGGTCGGCACCTCCGGAGTCCAATCCTGGGGTCGGGGCCCGATGCGCTCCCGGCGCCCCACGTCAATGTTGCGGCCCTGCTGGTAGCGGGTGAGACCAGGGCCAGTGCTGATGAAGCCCGTTTCCAGACATCGAAACAACAGTCGCTGCCCAGAAACGGTCAGTTTTTTGGGCGCATGTTCAGCGGGCACGTATCGATGAACCACTACGTGCAGCTCCATCCTCATCCCTGGCGAAGGAGCGAGGGGCATAGAACCACGAATGATCTCCTGGGCCCTGAATGGCAGCCACCGGACAAAGTCAATTCGCTCCGGTGTTCATCAACCTCCCTGGCCAACAGCATCCCCGAGTCGCTTTCTCCTGAAGAGCATCGTCTGCAGCTCCGCCATGGCCATCAATCAGGGAACCCGCCACGAACGCCCTTCCTCCGGTGCATCTGCCAGAACACCTACTCGGCACTCGCTCCCCAAACAATCAAGATCTTCACCAAAACTGCTTTCATAGCAAGGGATCCCATGCCAAAAAACGGCATAACCCCTGAACGACCAGCGGGAAGCATCAACATAGCCAGAAGCCAATGCTGAAATAGTTTTGACATAGAGTGGCCGAACCATCAACCTCAACACGTCGATTCAGCCCCAAAAGCCACCTCAAAGCCGCAGCCACACGCCGAACGAGAAAACCGAATACCTCCCAGTTACTCGCCCATGGAACTTGATGCGGCATATTTACATCATAAGTTTTGTAACTCTATAAACTCCTATCGCCTTTGGCGGCGTTCACAACTATTTTTTGCCCACCACCCCGGCCTCTTGCTCTCCCTGGCCGCTGGGCATCAGGCGTCTTCAGCCCAGCGCCGGTGAACACAAAAAAAGGGCGGAGGTTGAACCCTCCGCCCCAACTACCCGACCGAATGGGCCTGGCTAACGGCGATCAGTAGTCGAAGTCGCCACCCATGCCGCCACCGCCACCGGCGGCAGCTGCTTCTTTCTTCTCGGGCAGATCAGCCACGATGCACTCGGTGGTGAGCACCATGCCGGCAATCGAGGCCGCATTCTGCAGTCCGGAGCGGGTCACCTTGGCGGGGTCGACGATGCCGGCAGCCAGCATGTCGACATACTCACCAGTGGCGGCGTTGTAGCCCTCGTTGAAGGGCTTGCCCTTGACGTGCTCGGCCACGACAGCGCCGTTCACGCCAGCGTTCTCGGCGATCCGCTTGAGGGGAGCTGTAAGGGCGGAGGCCACGATGGTGGCACCGATCAGTTCCTCACCGGAGAGGTTGGCAGCGGCCCACTCCTCGAGGGCAGGCGCCAGGTGCGCCAGGGTGGTGCCACCGCCAGGAACGATGCCTTCCTCAACGGCCGCCTTGGTGGCGTTGATGGCATCTTCCAAGCGCAGCTTCTTGTCCTTCATCTCGGTTTCGGTGGCGGCACCCACCTTCACCACGGCCACGCCACCGCTCAGCTTGGCCAGACGCTCCTGCAGCTTCTCCTTGTCATAGGAGGAGTCGGTTTCATCGATCTGTTTACGGATCTGCTCGACCCTGGCCTTGACCGCTACCTCATTGCCATCGGCGACGATGGTGGTGGTGTCTTTGTTGATGGTGATGCGGCGGGCGGTGCCCAGCATCTCCAGCTTGGTGTTCTCCAGCTTGAGGCCGGCGTCCTCGGTGATCAGCTGACCGTTGGTGAGAACGGCGATGTCCTCGAGCATGGCCTTGCGGCGGTCACCGAAGCCGGGAGCCTTGACGGCGGCCACGTTGAGCACGCCCCGGAGGCGATTGACCACCAAGGTGGCAAGAGCTTCCTTCTCGATGTCCTCGGCAATGATCAGCAGGGGCTTGCCGGTGCGGGCGATCTGCTCAAGAACGGGCACCAGGTCCTGCACCAGGCCGATCTTCTTGTCGGTGAGCAGGATGTAAGGCTCATCCAGCACCGCTTCCATCCGCTCGGTGTCGGTGGCGAAGTAGGGCGAGATGTAGCCCTTGTCGAAGCGCATGCCCTCGGTGACCTCCAGTTCGGTGGTCATCGACTTGCCTTCTTCGAGGGAGATGACCCCCTCCTTGCCCACCTTGTCCATCGCATCGGCGATCATGCGGCCCACTTCTTCGTCGTTGCCGGCGGAGATGGTGCCCACCTGGGCGATGGCATTGGAGTCGGAGATCGGCTTGGCGTGTTCCTTGATCTTGGCGACCAGGAACTCAGAGGCCTTGTCGATGCCCTTTTTGAGGGTGATGGCGTTGGCGCCGGCGGCCACGTTGCGAAGGCCCGCCTTGACCATGGCGTGGGCCAGGACGGTGGCGGTGGTGGTGCCGTCACCGGCGGCGTCGTTGGTCTTGGAGGCGGCTTGGCGGATCAGGGCCACACCGGTGTTCTCGATGTGATCCTCGAGCTCAATCTCCTTGGCGATGGTGACGCCGTCGTTGATGATCTGGGGAGCACCGAACTTCTTCTCCAGCACCACGTTGCGGCCCTTGGGACCGAGGGTGACGGCGACAGCCTCGGCAAGGATGTCGATGCCGCGTTCGAGGGCCCGGCGGGCTTGCTCGTTGTAGATAATGCGCTTGGCCATGGGAGGCGGAGTCCTTCTGGTGAAGGGATGAATGGGGGAGGGTTGAAAAGGTGGTCAGGATCTGGCCGACAGGGCAAGAGCCGACCGATCAATCAGTTGACGATCGCGAGGATGTCCTTTTCGGACAGGAGCACGAACTCGTCGGTGCCCAACTTGATGTCGGTGCCGGCGTACTTGCTGTAAAGCACTTTGTCGCCGATGCTCACCTCAGGAGCCTGGCGGGAACCGTCTTCGTTGCGCTTGCCAGGGCCCACCTGGACGACTTCGCCCACCTGGGGCTTTTCCTTGGCGGTGTCAGGCAGGAGGATCCCGCCGGCGGTTTTTTCCTCCGATTCGGACACCTTGATGAAAATGCGGTCTCCAAGGGGTTTGACGGTGGAGACGCTGAGAGAAACAGCAGCCATGGGTTGGTTCGAAGACAACAGGCATGGCGCTGAGAGCGCCACGGGAGAGTCGAGTTAGCACTCGGCCAGCTCGACTGCCAACCTAGGTGGATCCTCCTTGCCGCCGCAATCGATGGCCTGTGCGGGTGTCCGAACCCCACGCCGACCGGTCGGCCTGCACGGGGGGCCGAGGTGCGCTGAAGTTCACGGTCTAAAGAGGGCCGAGTGGTAAGGTTGCGCCGCTCCAGTGGGTGTGCTTCCCGCGGCGCAACCCCCTTTCAGCGAATCCTCCTTCCCTATGGCTGCTGCTGCTCCCGCCAAGAAAGCTGCCACCGGATCCACCGGCATCGTCCGACAGGTGATCGGCCCGGTTCTGGACGTCGAATTCCCCGCCGGCAAGCTGCCCAAAATCTTCAACGCCCTGCGCATTGAGGCGAAGAACTCCGCCGGCCAGACCATCGCCCTCACGGCGGAAGTGCAGCAGCTGCTCGGAGACCACCGGGTGCGTGCCGTAGCGATGAGCACCACCGATGGCCTGGTGCGGGGCATGGAAGCCACCGACACTGGTGCTCCGATTTCGGTGCCCGTGGGTGAAGCCACCCTGGGTCGCATCTTCAATGTTCTCGGCGAGCCCGTGGATGAGAAGGGCCCCGTGAGCACCACCCTCACCTCTCCCATTCACCGCGACGCCCCCAAGCTCATCGAGCTGGAAACCAAGCCCAAGGTGTTCGAGACCGGCATCAAGGTGATCGACCTGCTGGCTCCCTACCGCCAAGGCGGCAAGGTGGGTCTGTTCGGCGGCGCCGGCGTCGGCAAAACCGTGTTGATCCAGGAGCTGATCAACAACATCGCCAAGGAGCACGGCGGTGTCTCCGTGTTCGCCGGCGTGGGTGAGCGCACCCGCGAAGGCAACGACCTTTACGAGGAATTCAAGGAATCCGGGGTGATCAACTCCGAAGACCTCTCCAAGTCGAAGGTGGCCCTCTGCTACGGCCAGATGAACGAGCCCCCCGGCGCCCGCATGCGCGTGGGCCTCTCGGCCCTCACCATGGCCGAGCACTTCCGTGATGTGAACAAGCAGGACGTGCTGCTGTTCGTCGACAACATCTTCCGCTTCGTTCAGGCCGGCTCCGAAGTCTCGGCTCTTCTGGGTCGCATGCCCTCCGCCGTGGGCTACCAGCCCACCCTCGGCACCGACGTGGGTGCCCTCCAGGAGCGCATCACCTCCACCTTGGAGGGTTCGATCACCTCGATCCAGGCGGTCTATGTGCCCGCCGACGACCTCACTGACCCCGCTCCCGCCACCACCTTCGCCCACCTGGATGCCACCACCGTGCTGAGCCGCGGTCTCGCTTCCAAGGGCATCTACCCGGCCGTGGATCCCCTCGATTCCACCAGCACCATGCTTCAGCCTGCGGTGGTGGGCGAGGAGCACTACCGCACTGCCCGGGCCGTGCAATCCACCCTGCAGCGCTACAAGGAACTGCAGGACATCATCGCCATCCTCGGCCTTGATGAACTCTCCGAAGACGACCGCCGCACGGTGGACCGGGCCCGCAAGATCGAGAAGTTCCTTTCCCAGCCCTTCTTTGTGGCGGAAATCTTCACCGGCCAATCGGGCGAATACGTAAAGCTCGAAGACACCATCAAGGGCTTCAACCTCATCCTCGCCGGTGAACTCGACGACCTGCCCGAGGCAGCCTTCTATCTGGTGGGCAATATCGATCAGGTGCGCGCTAAGGCCGCCAAGATCCTGGCTGACGCCAAGGCCTGATCAATGGCACTCACACTCCGCGTCCTGGCCCCTGACCAGAGCGTGTTCGATGGCAGCGCCGAAGAGGTGATCCTGCCGAGCACCACCGGCCAACTGGGAATTCTTCCCGGCCACATCCCCCTTCTCACCGCCCTCGATGTGGGCGTGCTGCGGGTGCGGGAATCCGGTACCTGGAGGGCGATCGCCCTGCTGGGGGGCTTCGCTGAAGTCGACTCCGATGAGGTCACCGTGCTCGTCAACGGCGCCGAACTGGGCAGCACCATCGATGCAGCTGTCGCCCAGCTGGACCTGGAGAAGGCCGAGCAGGCCGCCGCCGGTTTCGAGGGCCAGCCCCCTAGCACCGAGAAACTAAAGGCTCAGCAACAGGTTTCCCGCGCCCGCGCCAGACTCCAGGCCGCTGGCCTCTGAACCAGGGCCGGCGGCACCAGCCGCCTCGAGCCCCCTATCCGGCTTCCCCCTGGGTGGAGCCGGATTTTTTTACCTGGAACCCTCCGCGAACCACGGGCAAGCAAAGGATCGCGGAGCCCCAAGGAAGAGACTCCAGCAAAAAGCGCCCCCCGAAGGGAGCGCCATTACGGACTGGATCCAGGCCGGGGAACCCGGGGGGATCAGGCGGTACCGCAGAAGGTGACGTCAGGAAACTTGAGCTTGGCCTCCTCGAGGGACTTGCCTTTGCCCTCTTCCTGCCAGTAGTTGATCACCTCGGTGGCCTTGTTGAGAACCTCCACCCGCTCGTTGTCGGTGATCCAGCTCTTGCCCTCCAGCTCGGACTTAAGGGTTTCCCAGGCATCCTCCCGGGGCCAGAAGAAATAGGCCGTCAGCGGGCTCGGACCACCCCCGACGATCTGGTCGACGGCCAGGGCGACGTTGTCAGGCAGCCAGAGGATCTTGAGCAGGAAACGGCCCTCATCAGCCTTGGGAGTGCGACCAGAGGGAACACCGTTCTCATCGAGGGTGGCCGTAGCCAGGGCGGCGCTAGCGCCGCGCAGCACCGGACGCCCCTGGGTGGTTTCGTCGTCGGCGAGGCCGGCCTCGGCGCCAATAACAGCGCTCACAGCGACGCTCTCAGGGCCCGTCATGGTTTCTGCGCTCAAGGATGGGGGACAAACAACTAACCTACCAGTCGCTGGAGCCTCCCTCCTGGGTCCCCGAGCCGTTCTGCTGTTCGACATCGATGGCGTGATCCGGGACGTGGGCGGCAGCTACCGCAGGGCCCTGGTCGAGACGGTGCACCACTACGGCGGCTGGCGCCCCAGCCCCGCCGCCATCGACGAGCTCAAGGGTGAGGGCTCCTGGAACAACGACTGGGAAGCCAGTGCGGAACTGCTGCGGCGCGGTGGTCTCGATCCGCTGCCCGCCTTTGATCAGCTGGTGGAGGTCTTCAGCGGCTTCTACTTCGGCGGCGATCCCGGCGGCGATCCCGCCCACTGGACCGGCTTCATCCGCAGCGAGCCCCTGCTGGTGGACAGCGCCTTCTTCACGGCGCTGGAGGGGGAGGGGATCGCCTGGGGCTTCGTCAGCGGCGCCGAACCCCCCTCGGCCCGTTTCGTGCTCCAGGAACGTCTGGGCCTGGCGGCCCCACCCCTGATCGCCATGGGGGACGCCCCCGACAAACCTGACCCCGCCGGGCTCCTACGGCTGGGGGAAGCCCTTGCCGGAGCAGCCCTTGGCCCAGGTTGTCCCCCCATCGCCTACCTGGGCGACACGGTGGCCGATGTGCACACGGTGCAAAGGGCCCGCCGCGAGGTGCCCGGGCAGGCCTTCCTCAGCCTGGCGGTGGCACCGCCCCACCTGCACCCTCCCGAACTGGGCGACAACCGCAGGCACTACGAGCAGAAGCTCCTGGATGCCGGTGCGGACCGCGTCATCCCCCACACCGGCGCGGTGCTGGAGGCCCTGATCCCCCAACTCTCCTGAGGGTTCAGCGTTCCATGGCCGCCGGGGCCTTGAGGGCTGCGGCCGAGAGCACCTCATGGCCATGGGTGGTCACGGCCACATCGTCCTCGATGCGGATGCCGATGCCTTTCCAGCGTTCATGGATCTCGGGCTGCCCCTCCGGCAGCGGCAAGCGATCGCTGACATAGATCCCCGGCTCCACGGTCAGCACCATGCCGGGCTCCAAGGGCACGGGGTGTTCCCCGAGCCGGTAGGCGCCCACATCGTGCACATCCAGCCCCAGCCAGTGGCCGGTGCGGTGCATGTAGAGATGGCGGTAGGCCCCCTGCTCAATAACCCCGTCCACCGAACCCTGAAGCAGGCCCAGCTCCAACAGCCCCTCCACCAGCACCCGCACGGCTGTGTCGTGCACCTGCTCGGCGTCAGTGCCGGGGGCCACCCGTTCGATCGCCGCCAGCTGGGCCGCCAGTACCAGCTCATAGAGATCTCGCTGCTCCGCACCGAAGCGGCCGTCGATCGGGAAGGTGCGGGTGATGTCGCCGTTGTAGTAATCCCCCAGGCTGCAGCCGGCGTCGATCAGCAGCAGATCGCCGGCCCTCAAGGGCGCCTGGTTGCTGGTGTAGTGGAGCACGCAGGCGTTGTCGCCCCCGGCCACGATCGAGCCGTAGGCCGGGCCGCGGGCCCCCTGCTCGAGGAAGTGCTGCTCGATCACGGCTTGCACCTGGCGCTCCCCCAGCCCAGGCCGGGCCACGCGGCGGGCCAGCTCATGGGCTTCCGCCGAGATGCGGGCAGCCTCGCGCATCCGCTCCAGCTCGGGGGCGCTTTTGCGCAGCCGCAGGCCGTGCAGGATCGGGCAGGGGGCCACGAGCCCCAGGGCTGCCTGACCACTGCGGGGGGCCCGATCCAACTGCTGCGCCCAGGCCTGGAGCACAAGCGCTTCAAGGCCGGGGTGGCGGCCCACCCGAAAGGCGATCCCCTCGGCCCCCTGCAGGTAGGGCCCCAGCCGTTCAGCCAGCTCGCTCAACGGATGGGCCAGGTCGGCACCGAAGTGCTCCACGGCCCCCTCGCAGCCCCAACGGAAACCGTTCCAGACCTCTGCCGCAGGCTCCTTGGGCTGCACGAACAGCACGAAGGGGTTCTCGCTGCGGTGGGGCAGAAACAGGGCCACCGCTCCCGGTTCATCGAACCCCGTCAGATACCAAAAGTCACTGTTCTGTCGGAAGGCATGCTCCACATCGGCGTGGTGGGTCACCAGGGGAGCCGCGGGAATCACCGCCGCCACCCCGCCCAGCTCCTGGAGAAACCGGGTGCGGCGCTGCTGGAATTCAGCCGGATCGATCACCATGGGCTTGGACGGTGGAACTTGGTGGAAACGGCGGGAAGGTGGCACAGCCGATTAAATGAGAGTGTCAGATCGCGCGTTGCTCCTTGTCAGGCCAGACCCCCCCGCTTTGGGATGCCATGACGGATAGGCCATGAGCGAGCTCCTGGGGCTGGCGGGCTTGGTGGTGGTGATCGTGGTGGGTTCCGCCGTTTGCTCGGGCGTGGAGGCGGCCATCTTGACGGTCAATCCCCTGCGGGTGCACGAACTGGCCGGCAGGCCCTCGCCGCCGCGGGGGGCCCGGTCCCTGCAGCTGCTCAAGAACCGCCTCGGCCGTGCCCTGGCGGTGCTGGTGATTGCCAACAACGCCTTCAACATCTTCGGCAGCCTGATGCTGGGGAGCTACGCCGGCTGGGTGTTCCATCACCAGGGCATCGACGGCGTGGCCCTGCCCCTGTTTTCGGTGGCCCTCACGGTGCTGGTGATCCTGCTGGGGGAAATTCTGCCCAAGGCGATCGGCAGCAGCATGGCGTTGCCCCTGGCCCTGGGCAGCGCGGCCCCTGTGGCCCTACTGCTGCGGGTCATGCTGCCCCTGGTGGTGCTGCTCGAATGGATGATGCCCGCCATCACCGCCGAGAACGAACTCTCCACCGACGAAGAGGAGATCCGCCTGTTGGCCCGTCTTGGCTCCCAGAAGGGCCTGATCGAGGCCGACGAGGCCGCCATGATCGGCAAGGTCTTCCAGCTCAATGACCTCACGGCCCGCGACCTGATGGTGCCCAGGGTGGCGGCCCCTACCCTGGCGGGCCAGGCCAGCTTGGCCAGCCTGCGGGACACCTTGATCGCCAACGCCTCCCCCTGGTGGGTGGTGCTGGGGGAGGAGGTGGACGAGGTCCTGGGCGTCGCCAGCCGGGAAAGCCTGCTGTCTGACCTGCTCACGGGCCACGGCGAGGCCAGGGTCGCCACCCGCACGGAGCCGGTGGAGTTCGTGCCGGAGATGATCCGTGCCGATCGCCTGCTGACGGCCTTCCGGCGCAGCAACCGTTCGGTACGGGTGGTGGTGGATGAATTCGGTGCCTTCGTGGGGGTCATCGGTGCCGACGCCGTACTGGCCGTGCTGGCGGGCTGGTGGCGGCGGCGGCAACCGGTGGCCGAGGACAGCGCATGAGCCCCCCCCCCAGCCACGATCGCTGCACCTGGCTGCTGGAGCGCTGGCGGCCCCAGCTGCGGCTCTCCGCCCGTGAACGGTCGATGCTGGGGCCGGAACTGGCGGCCCTCGACGGCCAGCTGGAGCGGTTGCGCCAGCGGCGGCTGCGGGTAGCGGTCTTCGGACGGGTGGGGGTGGGCAAGTCGAGCCTGCTGAATGCCCTTCTGGGCCGGGGCCGCTTCGCCACCGATGTGGCCCATGGCTGCACCCGGCGCCAGGACCACGAAGCCTGGGATCAAACGATCCCAGGCCTGGCCTGCATCGAGCTGGTGGACACCCCCGGCATCGACGAGATCGCGGCTGCCGCCCGCCAACGGCTCGCGGCCCGGGTGGCCCTCGGGGCCGATCTGGTGCTGTTCGTCCTCGATGGTGATCTGACCACACCGGAGGTGGCCGCCCTCGAACAACTGCTCCAGGGCGGAACGCCCCTTTTGCTGGTGGTCAACCGCATCGACTGCTGGCCCGCCGAGGAACTCCCGCAGCTGATGGCGAGTATCCGCAGACGCCTGCCGACCGCCGCGGCCCACCTGGTGCCGGTGCCGGTGGCCGCCGCCCCGCGCCGGGCCGCCCTCCGGGAGGATGGTCGGGTGCGCAGCGAGTCGGAACCGGCCCGGATCGAGCCCCTGAGGAATCAGCTCAGCGAGCTCTTGACGGCCAGCGGTCCCCTGCTGCTTGCGCTCAACAGCCTGAGGGCCGCTGACCGCTTCAGCCAGAGCTTGCACCGATGGCGACTTCGCCACGGCCGCGAAGCCGCCCGAGGGCTCATCGGCCGCTTCGCGGCCCTCAAGGCCACCAGCGTGGCCGCCAACCCCCTGGCCCTGCTGGATGTGGCCGGCGGACTGGCCCTTGACACCACCCTGGTGGTGCAGCTCTGCCGTCTCTACGGCCTCAACCTGGACGGCCCCCAGGCCAGGCGCATGCTCGGGCGCATCTCGGCCCAGAGCGCCTTGCTGGGGGGAGCCCAGCTGGGGATCCAACTGCTGCTGGGGGGGCTGCGCCAAGTGCTGCTGCTGGCGGTGCCCCTCAGCGGCGGCCTGAGCCTGGCACCGGCGGCACCGGTGGCCATCGCCCAGGCGGCCCTGGCCGTCGCCGCCACCCGACGCACGGGGCGCCTGGCGGCCAGCGAACTGCTGCGCAGTGCCCAGGTGGGGGCAGCCCGGCCGGGCGCCCTGCTGCGCCGCCTGGCACGGCAAGACCCGGAGGTGCGCCGCTGGCTTCAGACCTGGCAGAGCCAGCCCACCGACCTGCCGCTGCAGGCCCTGCTGCCATGAGCGTGACCTCCGCCAAACCGGATCCCACCACGGTGGCCCTGTTCGGCACCAGCGCCGACCCACCGAGCCTCGGCCACCGGGCCCTGCTGGCGGGTCTGGCCCGCCACTATCCCCTGGTGGTCACCTGGGCCAGCACCAACCCTTACAAGCGGCATGGTGCCCCCCTGGCCATGCGGACGGCCCTGCTTCAGGCGCTGGTGGATGGCTTGTCCAACCCCCACCTCCTCCTGGACCAGGGCCTCAGCAGCACCCGGGCGATCGAAAGCCTCGCGGCGGCCCGGCGACGCTGGCCTGAGGCCGAGCTGGTGTTTGTGGTGGGAAGCGATCTGGTGGATCAGATTCCCAGCTGGTTTGATGCCGCCGGCATCCTTGCCTCCTGCCGACTGGCGGTGGTGCCGCGCCAGGGTTGGCCCCTGGGGCCCGAGCAACTGGAAACCCTGAAGCGGCTAGGGGCCTCCATCGAATTGCTGCAGCTTGAGATTCCCGCCACCGCCAGCTCCGCCTTCCGTCTCCAGCCCGATCCCGCGTTGATCCCGCCGGAGCTCTGGCCTGTGCTGCTCCAACACGATCTCTATGGCCTGGCGGGGGCTGCCCCCTCCGGCGGAGCGGCCGGCAGGCCGCGGCGCTGATGCGTCTTGCCCTGGCCCAGATCAACCCCCTGGTGGGGGATCTCCGCGGCAACACCGAGCTGCTCAAGCGTTTCTGCCTGGAGGCCGCGGGGCTGGGGGCGGATCTGGTGGTGGCGCCTGAGCTGGCCCTCTGGGGCTATCCCCCCCGGGACCTGCTGTTGCGGGCGACCCTGCAACGGGAACAGGACCAGCTGCTAGGGGAGCTGGCCCGGGAGCTGCCTGGATCCATGGGCCTGCTGCTGGGGGTGAGTGATCCGGCCCCCGACGGACACCAGCCGGCCCTGTTCAACGCCGCAGCCCTTCTGCAGGGAGGATCCTGGAGGATCGTGGCCCGCAAGCGGCTCCTGCCCAGCTACGACGTCTTCGACGAGCGGCGCTACTTCCGACCCGCCCAGCTGCCCTCGCTGTTGGAACTGCCCCTGGCGGGCCGCAACTGGCGGCTGGGGGTCACCATCTGCGAAGACCTGTGGGTGGAGGAGAACCTGCCCATCGCCCGGCTGGCGGGGGCCGATCCAATCGCCGATCTGATCCCCCTGGGGCCCGACCTGCTGATCAACCTGTCGGCGTCGCCCTTCAGCCAAGGCAAACCGGCCCTGCGGCACCAGCTGGCCCGCTCGGCGGCCGGAAGGCTGGGATGCCCGGTGGTCTACGTGAACCAGGTGGGCGGGAACGACGAACTGGTGTTTGACGGGGCCAGCTTCGTGGTCGATGCCGGCGGCCGGATTCGACTGCAGCTCGCCTGCGCCCAGGAAGATCTGGCCCTGTGGAGCCCGGATGCCCGGGTGACCTCTGCGCCCGGAGACGACCCGCCAGGGGCGACGGCGGGCGAGGCCCCTCCGCCACCGATCGAACAACTGTTCCGCGTGCTGGTGCTGGGGGTGCGGGACTACGCCCGCAAATGCGGTTTCCAGCGGGCCCTGCTGGGGCTGAGCGGAGGCATCGATTCCGCCCTGGTGGCCACCATCGCCGCCGCCGCCCTGGGCCCTGACCAGGTGAAGGCCCTGCTGATGCCCTCCCCCTTCAGCTCCGAAGGTTCTCTCACCGATGCCCTGGCCCTGGCGGACACCCTGGGCCTGGCCCACCACACGGTGGCGATCGAGGCGCTGATGACCAGCTACAGCGCCGCGCTGGCAGATCCCCTGGCTGGCCCCCCCCTGGGGCTGACCGCAGAGAACCTGCAGTCGCGGATCCGGGGCACGCTGCTGATGGCGGTGGCCAACCAGCAGGGGCAACTGCTGCTCTCCACAGGCAACAAATCGGAGCTGGCGGTTGGCTACTGCACCCTCTACGGCGACATGAATGGGGGGCTGGCGGTGATCGGCGATCTCTACAAGACCACCGTCTTCACCCTCTGCGCTTGGCTGGACGGGTCCGATTCGGCACCCTGCCGCCAGGACTTCGGCCTCCCCGCAGGCGGTCCCCTGATCGGTGAGGCAATCCGGCACAAGCCCCCCAGCGCCGAGCTCAGTCCCGACCAGAAGGACAGCGACTCCCTGCCCGACTACGCCGTGCTCGATCCGGTGCTGAGGGCCTTCATCGAGGAGTTGCGCACTGCCGAGGAGCTGATGCAGGCGGGCACCGATCCTGACCTGGCGCTGCGGGTGCAGACCCTGCTGCGGCGGGCCGAGTTCAAGCGCCGTCAGGCGGCGCCACTCCTGAAGGTCAGTGGTCGGGCCTTCGGCAGCGGCTGGCGCATGCCGATCGCAGCAGCCATCTGAGGCCCAATTTCCCCCAACGTTGGCCATTGGCAGCGGGAATCGCCAATCTGTAGGGAGCTTCCACACATCATGTCTGCCTCCGGCCCGGCGGCTCCGATCGCCAGCATCGGCGTCCCCAGCGAAATCAAACGGGATGAACAGCGGGTGGCCCTCACCCCGGATGGGGTTCGGGAACTGGTGGCCCATGGGCTGGAGGTGCGGGTGCAGCAGGGCGCCGGCTCCGGCGCCGGCATCTCCGACGAGGCCTTCACCGCCGCCGGGGCCCGCCTGGTGGACCGCGAGGAGGCCTGGGCAGCCCACCTGGTGGTGAAGGTCAAGGAACCTCAACCGGAGGAGTTCGACTTCCTGCGCAGCGATCTGGTGCTGTTCACCTACCTGCATCTGGCCGCCTATCCCGAGGTGGGACGGGCCCTGCTGGAGGCCGGGACCACCGGTGTGGCCTACGAAACAGTCCAGCTGGAAAACGGCAGCCTGCCGCTCCTGGCCCCGATGAGCGAGATCGCCGGACGGCTGGCGGCCCAGGTGGGGGCCCACCTGCTCGAGAAGCCCCACGGCGGTCGGGGGGTGCTCCTGGGGGGCTGCACCGGGGTCCAACCGGCCCGGGTGATCGTGCTGGGGGCGGGAACCGTGGGTTGGCACGCGGCGCGGGTGGCCGCAGCGATGGATGCCGAAGTGCTGCTCCTCGACCATTCCCCCCAGCGGCTGCGCAGCCTGGAGTCGGATCGTCGTGGCCGGCTGGTGAGTCTGGTGAGCAGCCGGGGGCTGGTGGAGCGACTGGTGCCCAGCGCCGACCTGCTGATCGGGGCCGTGCTCACCCCCGGGGGCCGGGCCCCCACCCTGGTGGACGAGGCGCTGGTGCAACAGATGCGACCGGGTTCGGTGATCGTGGATGTGGCCATTGACCAGGGCGGGTGCATCGCCACCAGCCGGGAGACCACCCACACCGATCCGGTGGTGACCGTCCATGGCGTGCAGCACTACGCCGTGGGCAACATGCCCGGTGCCGTGCCCTTCACCTCCACCGAGGCCCTGGTCAGCGTCACCCTGCCCTACATCCTCGGCATCGCAGGCCGGGGATTGGTGGAGGCGATCACCGAACGGCCGGAACTGGTCTCCGGTCTGAACACCATCAACGGGGCGGTGTGCCACCCCGGCGTGGCCAAGGCCCTGGGGGTGCCGACCCGCCATCCGATGGCTTGCCTGCGCTGACTGGCCTCAAGCCGGGACCACCAGGCGCAACGGACGCCGCAGCGCCTGGGGGTCCAGGCCCTCCCGCAGGGCCAGCACCCAACCGGCCGCCTCTGCATAGCTAACGGCCCGCAGCACCTCCACCCCGAGCCGCTCTGCGGTCACCTCCAGAACGGAGACGTTTTCTTCCACCGCGATCACCGGCACGCCCCTCTCGAGGCAGCAGAGCACGGCCTCGCCCCCCAAGGCGCCCGCGGGAACCACGATGGCTCCGATCTGCTCGGATCGGAGGGCCCCCTCAGGCGGCCTTTCAGCGCTTGGGCCCAGGGGCCACAACCCGGGTGCCCTCGAGAGGCCCACCAGCACGCAGGGCAGGAAGGTGGTGCCGATCTCCTCTGCCGCCGCCCTGGGATCGAGAGCTGGATCCAGGGGCAGGGGGGCCAGGGCCGGCGCATGGGCGCAGGGCAGACCCAGGTGACGGCCGAGCAGATGGCTGATCACGGCCTCGGCCCCCGCCAACGCATCCACGCCGGCACCCTGGCGGTAGTCGGCAAGTGCACCGCTGAGTGGATCATCCGGGAAGCGAGCCACAACGGCGATGGCCGTGGCACCGGCCTGCCGCAGGCACTCGCCTGCCTCCAACAGCGCCTGGGGCCGCCCCAACCGCCCCCAGCTGCTGCCGCTGGGGCCCTGGCTCAGGCTCACCTGCAGCGGCTCGTCGGTCGTCACAATCGGGCCGATCCGCAGGCCCAAGGTGGCGCGGCAGGCATCGATCACCTGCAAATGCCGCAGCCGCAACTCCGGCTCCATGCCCGCATCGAGGAGCACGCCCACCGTCTGGCTACGGCAGGGCACCAGGGCCAGGTCCCCGGCGGCGAAGCGATCGAGCGCCCATCCCTCGACGTAATGGATGCGGGGGTCGCTCCAGTAGAGAGCGGCCCCGTTCATCACATTGGGATGGGTGATCAGGCAACCGCTCGCCGCCGCCAGCAAGCGGGCGCTGGGTAGACCGTCGCCGGCGAAGCCGCCGATTCGGCAGCCGATGCCGGTGGGAATCACCATCAGCGTGGGCAGGGGAGGCGAGGTGCTCACCGCAGCAACACCGCCTCCACACGCACCCTCCGGCCCTTGGGGCCGTCAGTTGCCCCAGCCCCAGTGGCCTCCAGCGTCTCCACGGCCGTGATCGCCCAGCGCAAGGGATCACCGTGGCGGGCCAGGGCAGCGAGCACCTGGGAGCGCAGCGGCCCTGGTCCCAGCTCAAACCAGAGATGGAGGGGCTCCAGCCTCACTTCTGGTATTGACCAAACTGGGCCTCATAGAGGGCATCCTCCTGGGCCGCCAACAGCCGCAGATCCGAGCGGGGCGTGGCCACGCACAACAGGGCGTAACCCTGGTCCTGAAGCTCGGCCTTCACGCCCATGGCATCCGGCTGGTGCACCTGGCCCTGCAACAGAAGGGCCGCACAGGTGGTGCAGACGCCCGAACAGCAGGAGCTGGGCAACGCCACCCCAGCCTCCTCCGCAGCCGCCAGCACGGTCTGGTCCGAGCGACAGGGAAAGGTGTGCTCGCTGCCGTTCAACTCGGCGATCACGGTGAAGGTGTCACTCATGGAGATGCCCGGCGCGGATACTCAGACCACAACATCCCCATCTTCCAGGACGACGGGACGCCAGAGGCTGGGGTGGGGGGGCAGGTACTCCGCCGACGACCGAGGACCTTGCTCGGCCAGGGGGGAGGTGAGCACGAAATCGAAACTGACCGAAAAGCGTCGGTCGTCATCGTCGTTGGCGCCCACGCCATGGTCAACGGCAGCGGGAAAGAACACCACCAATCCCGCCCGGGGGGCCACCTCGGCCCAGGGGGCATTGAAGTGCGAATCCTGCCGGATCGGACCACCGTGGCCCACCGCCAGACCGGGCACCAACTCGTTGATCGCCCGGGGCGGATACAGCCGTAGGCAGCCACTGGCGCCGCTGCCGTCGCCGTTGAGATAAACCACCGCACTCAGGTGGGCCGTGGGGTGGTGATGACGCCCCACCACCTGGCCCGGCTCGCTCACCACCGGCCAGCAGCGCTGCACATGGAGGCTGACCGCAGAGAGTTCAAAACCAATCCGTTGGAGATAAGCCAGGGCGTGGCGCTCCACCAGGCGGCAGAGCTCCCCGAAGGCGGGATGGCGATGGAGCTGCCCCTGGCCGTGCAGGTCGCCGGTCCAGGCGCAGGCTGGATCGGGATTGCCGCCTGCCGCACCGCGAAGATTCAGGATCTCCTGCAGCATCACGGCCAGATCGAGGGGATCCAGCCTCAGCTGGGCACTGCCCAGGGCGAGGGGAAACAGGGACTGGATCGCCAGCTCGCTGGCCAACGGCAGGGGAAGGGGCAGCGGCTGGGGAGCGGAGGCAGAAAGATCCATGGCGGCAAACTACAAAAAAGCCGGCCCGAGGGCCGGCTCTGAGCAAAGGGGATCCCAAGAGACCCCAATCGAACGCAGGCCGTCAGGCCATGGCAACCGCGCCGCCAACCACTTCCAGGATCTCCTGGGTGATGGCCGCCTGGCGGGCCTTGTTGTAGTCAAGGGTGAGGGTCTTCGCGAGGGCCTTGGCGTTGTCGCTGGCATTGTTCATGGCCGTCATCCGACTGGCCAGTTCGCTGGCGGCAGCCTCCTGCAACGAGCGCAGCAGCTGGTTCTGTAGGTAGAGAGGCAGCAGCGCATTGAGGAGCTGAGCGGGGCTCTGGTCGAATTCAAAGGCAGCCTTCAGTGCTGGTGCTTCGTTCGACGGGCCCGAGCCCACCTCCACCTGCAGCCGACCTTCGCGGGTGGTGAGACGGAAGATCTCATCATCCGGACTGGCGATGCCCTGGGGGTCGAGGGGGAGGAGCGTCTGGGAAACGGGAGTGGAGCTCACCAGGTTGATGAACTTGGTGAAGATGATCTCCACCCGATCCGTGCTCTCGGAAAGGAACTCCGCCAGAATTTCATCAGAAATGCCCCGGGCCTCATCGGCGTTGGGCACCTGCTCCAGGCCCGTGAAGGTGGCCCGCACGGGGTAGGAGCGGTTCTGGAAATAGGTGATCGCCTTGCGGCCGATCAGCACCAGATCCACGGTGAACCCCTGGCCCTTGAGTTCAGCGAAGCGCTGCTCGGTGCGCTTGATGATGTTGGCGTTGTATCCACCGCAGAGGCCCCGGTCCGCCGTCACCACCAACAGGGTGATGGTGCCTACGGGACGGCTCTGGAGCAGGGGAACGTCGTCGCCTTGTAAGCCGAGGCTGGATTGGAGGTTTTCCAACACGCGGGCCAGCCGGTCGGCAAAGGGCCGACTGCGGAGCACCTGCTCCTGGGCGCGACGCACCTTGGCCGCCGCCACTAGGCGCATGGCCTCGGTGATCTTGCGGGTGTTCTTGACCGAACTAATGCGGTCTCGGATTGCCTTGAGGTTCGCCATGGGTTAGGGGGTGCTCAGGCGGAAACGAGGAAATTGGCCTTAACTTCTTCGATGGCGCTCTTGAGCAGGGCTTCAGACTCTTCGCTGAGCTGCTTCTCGCTCTGCACCTTTTCAATGAAGTCGGCGCGGTTGGTCTTGAGGTACTCCCGCAGCTCGCGCACGAACTGGGCCACCTGTTCCACAGGCACCTCATCAATCAGGCCCTTGACGCCGGCGTAGACCACGGCCACCTGTTCCGCAAGCACGAGAGGGCTGAACTGGGGCTGCTTGAGCAGCTCCCGCAGGCGCTTGCCCCGGCCCAGCTGTTTCTGGGTGGCGGCATCCAGATCGGAGGCGAACTGGGAGAAGGCGGCCAGTTCATCGAACTGGGCAAGTTCCAGCTTCAAGGTGCCGGCAATCTTCTTGATGGCCTTGGTCTGTGCGGCACCACCCACCCGGCTCACGGAGATGCCCACGTTGATGGCGGGCCTCAGGCCGGAGTTGAACAGGTCGGAGCTCAGGAACACCTGACCGTCGGTGATCGAGATCACGTTGGTGGGGATGTAGGCCGAAACGTCGCCGGCTTGGGTCTCGATGATCGGCAGAGCGGTCATGCTGCCCTTGCCGAGGGCATCCGAAAGCTTGGCAGCCCGCTCCAGCAGGCGGCTGTGGCAGTAGAAGACGTCGCCGGGGTAAGCCTCACGACCAGGGGGACGGCGCAGCAGCAGGGACATCTGGCGGTAGGCCTGGGCCTGCTTGGTGAGGTCGTCGTAGACGATCAGCGTTGCCTTGCCCTTGTACATGAAGTACTCGGCGATGGCGGCACCGGTGTAGGGAGCCAGGTATTGGAGGGCCGCAGCCTCGGAGGCACTGGCCGCTACCACCACGGTGTAGTCAAGGGCGCCGCGCTCCCGCAGCACTTCAATGATGTTGGCGACCGAGGCATTCTTCTGGCCGATGGCCACATAGACACAGACGACGTCTTCACCCTTCTGGTTGAGGATCGTGTCGATGGCGATGGCCGTCTTGCCGGTCTGCCGGTCACCGATGATCAATTCCCGCTGGCCGCGACCGATGGGAATCATGGCGTCGATGGCCGTGATACCTGTCTGCATCGGCTCATGCACCGACTTCCGCTGGATGATGCCGGGGGCAGGGGATTCGATCAGCCGATCTTCCGTGGAAGCGATCTCCCCCTTGCCGTCGATGGCCAGGCCGAGGGGGTTCACAACCCGCCCCAGCAGGGCGTCTCCCACGGGCACCGAAGCAATCTTGCCCGTTGCTTTGACGGTGCTTCCCTCCTGAATGCCGAGGCCTTCGCCCAGCAGCACCACGCCGACGTTGTCGTCCTCAAGGTTGAGGGCAATGCCCTCGGTGCCGTCCTCGAAGGCCACCAATTCACCCGACATGACCTTTTCGAGGCCGTAGACCCGGGCGATGCCATCGCCAATCTGCAGCACGGTGCCAACGTTGCTAACCGATACAGACTTGTCGTAGTCAGCGATCTGCTGCTTGAGGATCGCGCTGATCTCGTCGGGGCGGATGGAAACCATGGTGGGTAGTCCCCTGGGGGGGAAGGCGGT
>Ga0194062_1000323_pt1 | contig 19928 bp, 16 predicted proteins | sample SepL2225m_MetaG_FD_155481 | JGI IMG/M metagenome (GOLD analysis project Ga0194062, IMG submission 155481) | Anoxic zone freshwater microbial communities from boreal shield lake in IISD Experimental Lakes Area, Ontario, Canada - Sep2016-L224-25m | ecosystem: Environmental > Aquatic > Freshwater >... | reverse complement strand
GCCTTGAGGATCTGCTCGTACGCTTCCGCCGCCTTAAGCTTCTGGCCCGATTGCTCAAGTGACAGGGCTTGCTTGCGCAGGTCAGTCCCAGCGCCCGACGATTGCATAACGTTCGTTGCTGCAGGAGCCGCCACCGCCATCGTCAATAGTGTAACCGCGACCAACGTCATCGTGATCACATTTCGGATAGCGGGGAAATTTGAACAGAAGCTCGCGAAGAGCGCGAAGGAGGAAATAGTTGCACCTGCGGCGTAAACACCATGCCTTTGCGATCTTTGCGTGCTTCTGTTCAAACTCTTCATCTTGGCCCCTATTAGGAAAATTGGGTTAGAAATGGGTGATGCATGACAAGTAAACCTCGTCCCTCCGCACATCGGTCGTCAGACCGGCCTGGTCGGGCACCAGGCTGCCCAGTGCGTTATCCGCCCACGTATGAATGTAGGCGATATCCAGAATCACCTTGCCGGGCTCTTTGCCAATCGAAACCCCGGTCCCCAAACTCACGCTCCAGTATTCGTCGGGCTCGCCAATCGCAGGCCGCTGCTCCCATCCCACGCCTGCCCGCAACGGCACCTCGGTGCGGGTCAACACCAACAGGTATTCCGTCCCGCACCTTGCCGACCAGCAATCGTCCACGGGATGTTCTCCATACACCGAGCCATCAAGCGGATTCAGCTTCTGATCGCCTTCGCTCTGAAAGGAGAAATCCGACCACCGGGTCTGGCTGACATCAAACGTCGTGTAGAGTTCGGGCGTCCAGCGCCACACCGCCCCCAAAGCCCAATATAACGGAAACCTAAACTCAACGTCCTTCGTCTGTACAGTCTCCGATCCTGCCACGTCCAGCACACGCCCCGCCGAATCGTACGTCGTGATCGTGTTGCGTACGGTCTTGGTTTGCGACGCATGAGCCGTCCACGGCAGATCAAGATCCGCACCCAGGCTCAAATGGCGGGACACCGTCCACAAGCCGCCAATCGTCCCATTGAACCCCTGCAATTCGTCAAAGGTATTGAACTCGTCGTATACGCCCTCGTACCGTAAATTCTGGCTCGAGTCCCCCATAGTGGTGTCGGTTATCGGATCGTAAGTTCCTGCCCCGCTGATCGGGAAATCCATGGGTATCGGAATAATCGCGCCGGGCGGCACATGGATCGTTCCATCGTAGGTATACGTTCCCTGAGTCACACGTGTATCAGTAGAATGAACAGTACTGGCTGATGTTCCGGAATACAGGGCTCGCGTCCGGGACCGGATGGCATGCCCGCCAAGCATATTGTCCTGATAGACGTTCAAGGCCGCCCCCAGTGCAAATTTCGGCGTGATCTCCACCGCCAGGGCGGGCGTCATCGCATCAATTCCGCCCTGTTGTTCGAAGTCGAGCGCGCTGACAGATTCCGACCTCAATATCTGATCCAACACACTGGTCTGCCGCGTGGTAAGGTGACTAGTCACGTCGACATCGATGGTTCCATCGGGGAAAGTACTGCTGTCCGCCCCAACATGCTGCACGGTCGTCTCGGAGTAAGTCCCCTCGCGACGGGCCCGGGCGCTACCCGTCGAGGTAGCAAGTTGACCTGCCGTAAACCGCTGGGTAAAATCGTAGGCTTCCTGGTAGTTCAGGGCGAATACCGCATTACGTGAGGCGGCCCGGAAGGGGTACGCGACACTGAAATAATTCAGGTTCTGACTATCGAAGTCGTCCTGCGACGCCAGAAAGTTGTCCGAGCTCGACCGGTGCTGCTGATTCTCCCAGCCCGCCCGGAATACCACCGAGGCCTCCGGCCGCTCAAGTTGGATAAGCCCCGCCGGATTCCAAGAGGCCGCTGTGGCGTCGTCGGCCAATGCCGTGAAGGCGCCTGAAAACCCCAGCGCCCGTGCGCCGGAACCGCTGGGCAATGGGGCTGAAAAGATCGTCGGGGGCCTGAAATCAGGAGAACTTGGCGCCGAAGGCGCCACCAGACTGCCGCCGGGATCAGCGTGCCCAATATTTACTACAACGGGGCCTCCTGGCGTGGAAATCGTGACGGGAGTGGCATTCGCTGAAGAAACCGCAAAACTTGCGATTCCCGTCAATGCCGCATTTATGCATCCCCGGATCCAGCGCATCGTGTGTTTGTTCCTTCTGGTATGACTATTACGCCTTTAGCGCCCCCTGTCAATTCACGAAAAAAGGGCTTTTCTTCCGTCTCCAAGAGAATATTATCGAGCGAGTTATGACGCTATTGACGAATACCTCTATTCGAAGGCGTTTGGCGCTGTTTTCGATACAAACCGCCCTGACTGGACTTTTGTTCGGACTCTCAGGTTGTACACTCCCACCACAGGACACACAAGGCACCAGGGAAATTACCCGGCACAACTGGTGGAACTACTACGAGCATGCCATGGAGCGGATGCACGCCGGTGATTTCACCACCGCCCAGTCTGACCTTAAGCGTTGCCTGGGAATCACCCCGGGTGCAGTCTATGGACAGGAAAAAGATGCCTGGCGCGTCAGAACCTATGGCCTCCATTTCGCGGAAGACTGCTTCCCCCGCCGGGAATTGGGTATTTGCCTCTTATACGCAGGGCAACCTCAGGAGGCAATCCTATTCCTCGAACAATCCCTGCAACAAACCCCTTCAGGTCGCGCTAAACAGTACCTGAACCGCGCCAGACGCACCTTGCTCGCCCGCAACAGCCCACCTCCACTTCCCCAGATAGACCTCGCTCCAGAATGCCTTTCCGTGTGGACCAAAGAACGCAAACGCACGCTCACGGGCAAGGCGCAGGCTACAGGCTGGATTAATCGCCTGGCTATTAACGGCAAGCCTGAGTTCCTTGAACTTGCCCAACAATCCCAGCCATTCCGCAACAACATCGCGCTTCGGAGCGGCACCAATGTCATTGCCGTCGAGGCCCGCGACTTGCTGGGCCAGCGAACGGCTCAAAATGTCGTCTGGATGGCTGATTGGATCCCGCCCGAACTTCATGTTCGCGAGTCGCACCGGGAGGGCAATGACTGGGTGGTCGAAGGCCTATGCGCCGATAATGAGTCTCTGGTCAGCATTTCTACCAGCGGACTGGATCTCTTTCGCGGCACTCCTGAACAGAGGCGCAAAAATGTCCCCTTCACCCTCCGGTTGCGCTCAGGCACCCCCACAATCCTGATGGCGGAGGATGCCGCGGGCAATCGCTTGCAGACCGTCCTTTCAGCCGAAGCCTTCGAAAAGGATTATTCCGCTGGTCTGCCGGGTCCCGCCACGGCGTTTCTTTGCACCCAAGCCGTGGTCTCTGATGCGCCACCAGGCCAATATCAAGCCCTGGCCAGTGCAGAAGCCTCAACGGATAAACTACCCCCAACACTACGTTTGACTGCGGATCGCCCCCTCGCCCATTCCTTTGATGAGGAGTATTTCATCGATGGAAACGTGACTGACGGCGGCGGACTTGCCGCTTTGACGATTAATGGAGAGGATCTGCTGGAGGGAAAAGGGCAAGGCATCAAGCGCAGTTACTTTGCCCGTCGTCTCCCTCTGCAACTTGGAACAAACACTTTCGAGATTATTGCCCGCGATCTTTCGGGGAACCGCACTTCAAAATCGCTTACGGTTGTTCGCACAGTCCCGGAATACCTGGATGAGGAATACCGGTTGCGAATCGGCATCCCCCCCATTGTCACTCCGCCACCTATCACGACAGGCATCCTTGTAAAGCAGGCCATTGAACACGAACTCACGCGCAGCCCGCTCCGTTTCAGACTTCTCGAACGTGAGGAGGGCTGGGATTACATCCTGCGCGAACAAGGACTGAGCGTCTCGGATCTGGCTGACCCAGCGGCTGCCCTGAAAATCGGCAAGATGCTTCCTGCGGAAATCCTGCTCATGGCCCGGTTATTGCCCCAGGCAGGCGGTACTACAATATATCTTAGAGGCGTCGAGACCCGTAACGGCGACGTCATGTTCTCCGATGATGTCTACAGCGAAGCACTGGACAAGGATCTTGACGACCTGATTGGCGGCCTCACCATGAAAATCAAACAGCGCTTTCCCCTCGTGATGGCCAATATTGTTCGTGTTGCCGGGTCAGAAGTGACCCTCGGAGCTGGCACAGACCAGGGCATTGAACCTGGCGCACGCTTCATTGTTGTTCAGACACCCGGAAGCCTATCGAATCCGGGCTCAGGCGAAGTATGCAAGAAGGACGGGAAATGGGTGGAGTTGGCAGTTCGAAGGGTGAAACGGGATTCCGGCATCGCCGGCATTGTCCCCGCCTCAGCAGCCGAATCTATCCGGAATGGAGACACCGCGTATGCACGATGATCAGGCAAAACTCGTTTTTATCAGCTACGCGTCACCGGATCGAAAGACAGCAGACCGCCTCCGCGAATTGCTTGAATCCGAGGGCATCCACTGCTGGATGGCACCCCATGATATTGCGCCGGGAAAAGAATACAGCGAGGAGATCATCAAAGCCATTGAAGCGGCCACCGTTCTGGTGCTTGTTTTTTCTGAGCATGCCAATGCATCACGACATGTGGCCACTGAAGTCTCGAGGGCCTTTTCGAAAAACAAAGTCATCATGCCTGTCCGTATTCAGAACGTTCAGCCGGCCAAATGCCTGGAACTTTTCGTTTCTTCATCCCACTGGGTGGATGCATGGGGAGAACCACTTGAAAACCGGACAGGCAGGATGGCAGCGGCCATTCGGGAAGCCGTTGGCTCGGTCGCACCCGGATCGACAGGGGGATCGTCCCCCACCTCTCCACGGCATCGCTCAAAATGGCTTAGAGTTACGGGAATCGCAACCTCTGTAATACTGGTCTTTGGCGCTCTATTCTTCTTGAAACAGCGACTCTTTCCGTCGCATAACGAAGGCGACTTGCTACGAGGCGTCCCTCTTCCGCTGGATAAAACGGGAAATGCAACCGTATCATCGACCAATACCAGTATGAACTACCGGTTATTGGCGATTGGCATTAATGACTACTCGAGCCAGGCAACAAAAGGCTGGGGTTCGCTCAAGACGGCTCGTCCTGATGCTGCGGCCGTGGCGGATCTCCTGGAATCCCAATACGGCTTCACCGTGGAACGCCTCTTTGATCGTGAGGCCACACATGGCGCCGTGCTGGGCGCTCTCGACGCCGTTGCCTCGTTGCCACCCGATCAGGCTGTGGTCATCTATTTCGCCGGACACGGCTTCTATGATCCGGTTGTTGGCGAGGGGTATTGGATACCCAGTGACGCCCACAAAACATCAGACGGAAGACCGGCAAAGGAAGACTGGATCGGCAATTCCACGCTGACCCGCATTCTCAGCGCCTCCGCCGCCCGCCATATCCTGGTCATCGCGGACTCCTGCTACAGCGGATCATTGATGGATGAAAATTACACCACCCCGGCTGGCGAACAACAGGCCGCCAGCCGCCACGACGCCAACAGGCCGTCCCGTTACCTGATCACCAGCGGCTCGCTGGAGCCGGTCTCCGACAGCCGTGAGACCCACAGCGCCTTCGCCCGTCAACTTTTGGAGGAATTATCCAAATCGGACCGTAATATTGTGTCTGCCTCAACCTTGGGCTCGGCGTTAAAGACACAAGTCGCCAAGCTAACCGGCCAGACCGTGCGAACCGGCCCCCTGGCGCTGGCTGGCCACACCGGCGGCGACTTTCTGTTTGCCCGCAAGGGGGCCACCGCCTACCCGCCAGCCATTGTATCCGAGCCCCGGATTGAAAATCCCCCGGACGCCTCGGATCGCAATCAACTCCTGCGCGATGCCCTGGCACTCGGCCGAAACGGCGCCACCAATGCCGCGCTACGCCTGCTGGCTTCAGCGCCTAAAGGCGAGGATCGTTTGACACAGGTCGTTGCCGACTATTTAGCCCAGGAACGGCGCTCCAAAACTCATGACGAACTCCGGGAACTCATTACCCGTGTCGAACGACAGAAGACCACAACGAAAACAACCGGCAAGGAACAACCCCAGCCCATGGCAAAACCCCGCATTCTGGCCTGCCTCGGCCCCACGTCCCGACAAGGCACCTCTGAAGGCGAAAACCAAGCCCTTCTCTATCGTATCTGCCTGAGCGAGGAAATGCAGGGGCGGCGGGGCGTCCAGGTGATTGAGCGCGAGGCCATCGAGCAAGTGCTTCAGGAGATGAACCTGGGCGCATCCTCATTAGCCGACAGCCGGGCTGCCACCGCCGTTGGCAAACTCCTCCCTGCCGGCATGTTGCTTCTGGGCGATCTCCTCTCCACAAAGTCCGGTGAAAGAGTATTTTTACGACTCGTTGATACCGAAACCTCGCGCATCCTGGCCACGTTCACAGCCGACCGCAACGCAACGGGTGATGTGACGCAAGTCTGCCAGAATCTTGCAGCCCGCATCCTCGACAGCGCCTCAAAGGCCAAACCTCTCACCACTGCCATCACCCGAATAGACGGACAGTCTCTTCAGGCGAGCATTGGCACATTCCATGGCGCCGACATTGGAACAACATTCGAGGTAATCCGCAGAACCCAACTCGGAAGTCCACCCAGTGCGGATTTCAAGGAACAGAGTATCGGAACGGCAAGAATCTCGCGATTGGGCGAAACCAGCAGCGAGCTGACCGCAATGTGGACGACCGCCGTCAGGCCCGAACCCAGCGATGTCGTCTGGCTTAAGGAAATCATCCCCGCACAGCCTCCAACCACTCCCTGAGGCTTTACAGGGCAATGTTGAAGACCGAAGGGAAATGTCCTGGATCAATCTGCCCGGCTGAGGCCCGGCCGATCTGCGTCAAGGCATCGACCGACTTGGTCGATGCCATATCTTGGATGTCACCGAGTTTATTCACGAGGTTCTTCAATCCCAGTCGTTCAAGCGTGGCCTGATCAAGTGACACGTTGTATCGGAGATAACTCAAGGCCGGTTCGCCCGTGAGCATGTCCTCATCGAGAGATCCCACTTCCTCATCAATATGGCGTGCCGTCGGGGAGCGGGACAGGTACTGGAGAATCAGTTCTGTTTGTTCAGAAGCGTCCTTCATCATCATCTGGGGAACACTGAGTATCCAATCCCAACTCCTTTTGTCCTTTCGCTGCCGGCAATCCTCTTCCCAAGGCCAGGAGCCGGTCCCCACCGACACCAATAGCAGGCGATCCGCCCCCGTGGGCCACCGGAAAGAATATCCCTTCAACGTAGCGACCGAAAAAAGAAGCCAGGCGGGGTTGTCGGACAAGCTCACGGCCCCATCAACAAAAAGCCCCCTGATACCACCGCCAATGTCCAACTTTTCGGGCACAAAATAAAAAGGCGCCGCCGCGCTGGCTCGCACGACTTCCCGAAGCAGTAGCGAACGGTTCTCTCCGTAGAACTTGCCGGTGGGGTGGTTGTGAAGAGGCCATGTGCTATTCGTATCGGCGCGCTTGGCAACGATGCAAAGTCCTGTCCGGATGTCAGTATCCCCCATCCGGATCTCTCCCAGATACGACTTCAGTCCTTCCCGCAAGGGATTCTCATCCAGAAGGGACTGCCATACCTTCATTTTTCGCCGACTTAAAATGCTGGCCCCAAGTTTCAGGTAGGCGTCCCCCACCTCTGCTGTACTCATACCAACAGACAGCCCGGCGGCGATGATCGCCCCCGTGCTCGTTCCGCCGATCAGATCAAAATAGTCGGCCAGACGCAGGTCTGGCTTGCCATGGAGATTCCGAAGCACACTTTCAAGACGTTCCAACATACCCAATGTGATGACGCCGCGGATCCCGCCCCCATCCAGCGCCAGAATTCGTTTGGGCCCGGAACCCGTAAGCCTGCCAAGCAAATCGCCTTTCGCCAATGAATGCTGATTCATTTCAGTCTTTCTCCCCCTTCGGGCATCATCCAAACCACTCGGCTTCGCGCATCAGGCGGAGCCACTCGCGTTGCTCCGCTTCCAGGAAGTCCTCGCAGGCAGCCATGCTGTTCATCACCTCTACCGAACGGACGGGGTCGGTCTCCAATTCACTCTGCAAACGCGCCAGAAGATTCTGCAACGCGGAATATTTCGCGTGAAACAGTGAGGCGCTACGTCCCAATTCAAGCGCACTCCGCAAGGTACGCACACATGTGCCCGCCACAGGCAAGGCAAAGGCCAGGAATATAAAGGCCAGCGACAGCCATTCCACCTCTTCTGATCGGATCGGCAATAGCTTTGTCAAATAATGCAGCGCGACGGCCGCCACGCTACCGTAGAAACAACGCGAGGGCCAGAGGCGCAACCAGCGATCCTTTCCTCCATGCTGCCGAGACCGCCGCTCAAAGTAAGCCATCTGATAACCCAGTCGTTTGGCAATATAGAAACCCGTCAACGCGCGCAGTAGACCACTTTCCAATACGCAACCTGACTTTTCTTTTTCAGAGAGATGCACCCGATCCTGATCCACCCAAACTTCCATGGCTTTTCGATCCATTTGTTGAATGGCCCGCACTGACTGTCGCACATGCGCCTGCCATACCTCGACCCGGTCGCCCCACAAATCCTCATGCAACAGCAGGGTGAACTTCAATTGTCTAAGACGCTCAGCCCTGAACCGTTCAAGCAACCAGTTGATCTGAATCGCGGCCCTCACACCGAAAATCACTACAAGCAAAGCCACACCCGTCACACCCACTTCCGCCACACTCATCCAACGCCAGTGGCCCAAAGAAGGAAATATCAATTGCGTAATACTAAATAGAACGGCAAACGCACCGCTCACAGCCGCCACCATTGTAAGTCTCCGGTGCAGCCATTGGTGACTCAACGCCTCAGTATCAGCCTTCTCGAATACCGGCCCAATCTCCTTCTGCAAAACGGCAAGAGCCGTGTTTAATCGTTCCTCTCCTTTAAACACCGGCAGGTCGGGCCTATCATCCATGTCGTAACCGGGCCGCGTCTCATCGTATGGCCAGTCGGGAGCCAACCTTTTCACGGCCTCCGCCACCTGTGCAGATGTTGTTGTTGCGGTGCTCATGTCCCCTCCTGACAGGAAGAAATCCGGAACACCTCAAGGCCCGCTTTGGCTAAAATATCAGGGAATTTACGCACAGAATTCCGATCGAATTTCCTGACACCCCTGTCACCATCCGGAAGGTTGGACCACGGCACGAGGTTATCGTGGAGCTTACGCGCATCGTCACGCTCTTTACTGTAACGCCACCCGTTGTGCAGGCGTTCAATGTTCCAACGGCCATGCTCCATCTCTGCCATTAATTCTACTTCCTTGTCAGTAAACCCGGTGAAGATCACAGGAATGCCTGTGCTGCGGCGCACATCAAACCCGGCGGCCTTCAGAATTTCGACCGAATAACGTGCCTGCTCAATGTTCGCCGTTTTATAGGTCTCCGGCAGCTCGGGCCAAGAACGGAGATTTCCAGGCAGCCGACTGGAATTTTCATGCACATAACGAAGGTGGAACTCCTTCGCCATATTCAGCAACTCATCCTCATGGAGCGTTTTGTCCGCCGGAATCATAAAGGCACGAAGGGTCTGGGAATCGCAGGGCAAAGGATAAAGAGTGGGAACCCCTGCCCAGAGATCGTCGCCAAGCAGGGCTTCCGCGCTGCCGCCAGTCCCCCTCACAATCCCCACTGAAGCCCCCAGGGCAAGGGCAATGTGATACTCGCTGGCGCTCACGGGGCCACCACCCATGCCCACCAGACAGACGGACCGGGGTGCGATGCCTGCAACCAGAATGTCAGCCCAGTTCCGCAGAATCTGGACGGCTGAAAATTCATCCCTGCCCACCTCCACAATCTGGTCATAGCGGCTGTCGCGCGGGGCATTGGCCGGAAGTGCTTTGGGGGTATACCCGAGCAACCGAAACTGCTTCTGTCCGCCCAACTCTGCGGCAATGGCTCCCACACAGCCCGGGATGCCGACCTTTGTCCCACCAGAAATCACCGTGCCTTGAAAATCACGCAAACCGTTCTTAAGCAGGGTGTAGGCGATGGTATGGCCCTGCGCATCCAGTGTAATCGCCCCCCCAGCCACAATCAGTACCGGGGCTTCAAGGCCCGGTGCCGGACTGGTAACTGAGGACGGTTTTTGTCCCTTGCATGTCGGTAAGAGGGAGGCGGCCATACTCAGTAAATCCAGTGCCCACTGATGCGCTTCGGGCATCGGTCGGCCGTAGTTGACGCGCTGCAGCCAGGCTATTTCGGTTTCCAACACGTCGCACGGAAGACTCGCCTTGTCTGACCGGCAATGGACGATTCCTCGTGAATAGTACCCCAACGACTCCCCAGGGACACCCAGTAACAGGCTGAGTCGACCTGCAGTGAGGCACGCATAAGGCATCTCGATTCCAGCCAGCGCATGCTGCCGACAGGTCTGTACGGCCTGCCCAATCATAGTCCGCGTACTTGCAGGCAACTTATCCAAATGGCCATACTTGATCTCGAAACCCAGAATGTCGGCCAGGTAATAAGGATTTGTCGGCTCGCATTCCAGCGCCCGGCGGTAACAGTCCAATGCCTGGATTTCCCCTCCTTCAACACAGGTATGGGACCATCCCAGCCGCACCAGCGCACGCGCCAGCAACCCTCGCCGTTTCCGCGAGTCAGGAACACTGCGAAGGTCATCAACCTCATAATGCTCCACGGCTCGCTGGAGATAGTCCTGTCCTTGATGGAATTCCGAATCATTGGATTCATGCTGGTGGCGCTTGCAAAGCGCGTGGCCCAGTTCCAGGAGAATTTCAGGGTGAACCGGCAGTGACACGTCCGCGTACGGGGCAAGTAACTTGACCACCTCGTCAAAGTTTCCAGAGGCTCCGGCGACCAGACGCGCCAGATTCAGAGTCAGCGCCGGTTTCTTTTCAGACTTGGGTTCGTTTTCGAGAATCACCTGTTGAAGCGCAATTTCCTTCTCCACATCCTCACGATCCGCATGGGCAGTGTAATTGGCCAGCATGCCATCTACCTGCCCGGCTAGTTGGTCGAAATTCCGGTCGCCATCCTCCATGATGGCGGCGAGCAGGGCGCTGTCCCGTTTGGTTTCCGGCGAGAGGCGTAACTTGGTCTTATACATCCGGTCGTGCAGTGTATCGGCCCAGGCGTGTTGCACACAGGTCCGGATTTGTACCTCCGCCCGGCGTGCACCAATTTTCTCCACATCTTCTTGAGGGATACCCGGATTGCGATCAGGACGGAGCGCCACAATGTAGTGCATGTCGCGATAGCCGAATTTGTCCTCTTTGAGCGATAACCCCTTGTCATCTGTTTCCAGAATCTGGAAATTCGCTTCGATGTATTGCCGAACCGCTTTGACCTGCTGGAGAGTCTGGACAATGATCCGTGCGCCACAGAGGTCGGTGAAGTCATGCACGGGGTCTTTATATTTTGGCTTACGGACGCATTTCTCGGCAAAGCTGGACACATCCTTGGCGCGACTCTGAACTATGGCTGTCGGCACAGCCAGTTTGCACGCCGCTTCGAAAACTTTTCTCAGGGCGGCGGCATAACACTCGTAGTGAGGCTTCTCAAAGGTGTAGGTTTCGATTTGGCGCTTGATTTGATCCGCATCGGGGGCACTCATGTCGACCGTCCTTCCATTGATGTTCTCCAAGCAGTCTCCAGCATCCATTCGGAGATTCCGGGCGAATACTCGTACCGGGGAATATCGGCCAAGGGAACCCAGACGAAGGCATCGTGTTCCGCACTCACTCTAACATCACCACTGACAAGGCGGGCATTCATGCAGAGAAGGACTACGTTCACCTTGGGCATTTCGAATGATGTTGTGCCGGCAAGGCCGGTAAGTTCAATAGTCAACCCAGTTTCCTCAGCCACCTCTCGATGCAAACCAGCGGCGAAGTCTTCGCCAGGCTCTAATTTTCCACCGGGCCATTCCCACAACCCGACGGAACTTGAGTTATTTGTTGACCGCCGGACCAACAGAAAACGACCCTCCTTATCAAAGATCATCGCCCTTACAGTTAAACTCCATGGTTTACTCATAGAATTAATCAGTATCCGCCGCCTTTGGCCTGTTGCTGCCTAATCTCTGCCCGCTCACCCGGAACACCTGCCTGAATCTGGGGTAGTACACCAAATCGGCCATGCCAAGACAATACCCGAACAGAAAAATGCGATATTACCAGATCGTGGTGACATGGGGATAGTCCTGTATCAACCCATTTGCACTGGCTGTCAGTCTCAAAATCACCTCAGTGACAGGGAAGCCAGGGCGGTGGCATAAATGCGGCCGCCAGCGGAACCCCAGCGGTCGTCGGGCTTCCAACTTCCGGTGTTGGTTCCGTGCTTATCCTGCCGGGAAAGGAGATCGTGACGAAGTGCAACCAAGCCCCGGCGCGCTGACTCTTCATCCATTTTCTTAAGGGCCGAAGCCAGGAAATACCGGCGGTAGTAATCCATGTCGGAGCCCGGACTAGCCGCCAGATGCTGCATCCGGGCCTTGATGGCCTGACGCCGCCCGGGCGAGACCAACCCGATATGAGCGGGATCCAGAAAGCTCATGGCACCCATAGCCGTGAGGGTTTGCGAGGCGCCACCAGGCCTGTCACCACTCGCCTGGTAGCCGAATGAACCGTCATCAGACGCCACACCCGCCATCCAGCGGAAGCCGCGCTCCAGGTTCGGCCGGACTTGCGGCCAGCCCTGGGCCGAGGCGAGGCGCAATGCCTCAAGCTGCCATAAGGTGACGGAAAGGTTTGAGGCGGGGCGCGCTTCCTGATGATACCCCCAGCCGCCATCGGCATATTGGCGAGAACAGATAGCCGACACCGCCCGGTCGAGGGCAAGCCGCAACGCTTCATCCTTACGCGTCTCATAGGCTTTCGCCAGCGCCAGAGTGGCGATGCCGTGGTTATAGGGTGCGCCGGAGAAGGATTCGCCGAACTGGCCGTCTTTCTGCTGACACCGGATGAGGTAAGCGATCGCACTTCCTGCAGATCGATCAATCTCCTGGGTGGACCGCGACCTCCGGGCGCGGTTGAGACGCCCTGAGAGCTTATCAAGCCACTGACGCCGCCCGGAGGTCGGCGTCCACCTTGAGGATTCATCTAGAAGTGTCATGAGGGAAAGCCCGGTTAGCGCCACTTCATAATGTTTGTCGCCACCCCAGTGCGCGGTACTCCAGGACCCATCCGGCTCCTGAGTATGGCAGAGCCACGCGATCGCCTGCTGGCCGGGATCCGCAGGGGTTATTCTCATCATCCACAAACCGCCCAGCAATAACGTCACGGCCGCCGCCAAGGGGATTACAAGACGCCAGAGCGAACGATTCCCCTGTAGTAACCGGCGTGTCGCCGGTATACGCCCAGGAAAGATGCCGCCGAGACGGCGGCTACTACAGGGAGTCAACACGGTTTCCGTCCTCACCCTCGCCAGAATCTCCGGCGCCAGATCATGTGAGACTTTCACCGGAGCAACGCTCTTCAACTGCGCCATGACTGCTTCATCAGAAGTCTGACTCTGGACTCCGGACTCCTGACTCCTGACTTCTGACTTCTTATTCATTAAACGACTTCCTCAGTTCTTGCAGAGCCAAATTGATCCGCGACTTCACTGTGCCCAGGGGAATATCCAGTACATCGGCAATTTCCTGATAGCGGAACCCCTGATACACATTCAACACAATCACTTCCCTCAACTTTGGCGACAGCCGGTTTAAGGCCTCCTGAACATCCAGTCTTTCCGGTGAGACAGGCACCGACACCCCGTCGCCGATTTCGGCATCCGTTTTCAGACTGCCCTCAAGCCGATCATACCGCTTCATCTTGCGGCCCCTGTCTGCCCACACGTTCCGGGCCAGCACATGCAGGAAGGTTGAGAACTTGGCCGTGGGCCGGTATCGACCCCGCACTTTCCAAACCCTCACGAATGTTTCCTGAACCAGATCCTCGGCATCATTATAAACGCCCATCCGGACAAAAAAGTTCAGGAGCCCGTTCTGATGCCGGTGAATCAACTGGGCAAAGGCGACTTCAGAACCCGCCACCACCTCCAACATAAGGGGGATGTCAGGGTCGGGAAGGCGTTCAGGAGGGTCTAATTCCGTCATGAGAGGGAACCCGGCTTGATCCTAAAGAAGTTTTCTCACTCGAGCCGTGGCTTCATCCCGATCCAAAACACTCGCCGCAACAGCCAGCGTCAGTTCCTCCCATTCTGGAGAGTCGGGTTTCGGCTCAATTCCATTCAGGCGTAAAAACACAATACACGCGCCCAGAGCGGTACGCTTATTACCGTCGATAAAAGCATGATTTCGACATAAAAAGAACAGATAGGCGGCGGCGATTTCGACTACATCCGCGTAGACCGATTTCCCGCCATACCCCGCTTGCGGCGCGGCAACTGCCGATTCGAGCAACGCCACATCCCGCACACCGCTCGCCCCTCCGAACTGGGCAATGGCTTCTGCATGGATCTCACGAACAATGGCAACCGTAAGATGGAAACAATTCTCGGTCGTCACGCTCATGAGAGCTTCTTCATCGTTCGCGCGTAATCTTTCATCGTCGCCTTAATAACCCGGGATATCTCCGGCTTAGACGGATGCGGACGAAGGGGCGTCAGCGTGATCGTCCCCCCCTCATGAACCTCGACATTCACATCGTCACCCAATTTCAGGTGCGCCAGCTCCATTAAGGCCGAATCGAAGATAACACCCTGCGAATTTCCAATTCTGGTAATGGTCTTAGTCATGAGGTAATACTATGTTTTACATCCTAAAAGTCAAGCGATCTGAGACGAAAGGCCCTTACTTAAGGCAAACGTTCAAGCTTCCCGCCGCTGGTGTACCGGCTTTAGCCGGCCTTTACTGGGCCGCCTGAAGGCGGTACACCAACAGTCGCCTACCGGACCTCAAACCTCGCGCTGACCACGGCTGTGATTTCCTTCTCATAGGAGGTCGTGTCATTGATGCCTTCACCTGAGGTGGCCGTCACGCCCTTTGGATTGATTTGCATCACACCCATCCTCGCTTCAACGAGTTTGCCCAGGTGACCATTGGCGTTGCTGACAATCTGCTCCGCCCGGGCTGTCGCGTCCTTGGTGGCTTCGCCAAGCATGCTGATCTTGAGCTCCGATAATTTCGTGTAAAGATATCGCGGCGCCTCGGAATCGATCTGCACACCCTCTTTGATCAGACTGGTCACATTCCGGGACACAACAGGCACTTTATCCATATTTGTGGCGCTGATGGAAATAACCTGGGTGAGCGTATACCCGTTCACCTTGTCCGTAGTAATGACAGCCTGAGAATCCGGAGACTCGCCCGAAGCATCCTTCACCCCCTTGACCACTTCTTTCTTGTAGTGCCGTTCTGTTGAAATTGATGACAGCGTAATATCCGTCTCGGCCACGCCCGACGCGACCACAAACGATCTCACCTGATCCGCTTCATGTTTGAGGGTATCGTAGGCCTTAACCAAATCCTGATCCGTTGCGGTAATGGTGCCGCTCCAGGTCACCAGATCCGACACAATCGCCTTTCGGGCCGACCCGGTGACTGCGAGCGTCTTCGGCTCCATTTTTACCGCAACATAAGCCCACGCCAGAATGGCAACGCACACCACATTGGCCAGTGCAAACAAATATCCGCCCGCCTTAAGCGTCACCACCAATTTACCCGGAAGTCCGTTTCCATTATCATTCATGTTTTTCTCCATTTGAAGGGTTACTTTCCGCTCCGAATTTTTCTTCCTCAAGATGTTCCAGATACAGGTCTTCCACTTTCTCGCGTGCCCAGGGGGTCTTGCGCAGGAACTTCAGGCTGGAACTGATACTGGGATTCATCGTGAAGCAGCGAATGGGAATCCTATCGCCCAACTGGTCCCATCCATAACACGCCAGCAACTCCTCCAGTATCGTCACAAGTTTGACCCCATGAAGCGGATCGTGCGGGTGTTGTTGAGTATTCATAGGCACCTATGGATATCTGCAGTCTGGGTGGAAGGCGCGCTGGCAGACGATTCCACTTTGGGAATCACCGGATCCCTGAACATAAAGAAGACTGCGCCCAAAAGACAGAATCCAGCCCAGAGATAGTTCCACGACCAGGCCTGCCGCATGTAGAAGATGGCAAAGGGGACAAAGAGAGATAACGTAATGACTTCCTGCATGATCTTCAGTTGCGACAGGGACAAGGCGCTGTATCCAATCCGGTTTGCAGGCACCTGAAACATGTATTCAAAAAAAGCAATCCCCCAGCTCACCAAAGCGGCGATTATCCAAGGCTTGCTTCCCAGATTCTTCAGGTGCGCATACCAAGCAAACGTCATGAAGGCGTTTGAAATAACAAGCAACACAATCGTTCGAAAAACAACGTTCATACCTTACCTCCCACCCGAATGGCACTCACTTAAAGACAAATTCGAGATTCCTACTGTTGGTGTACCGGCTTCAGCCGGTCTTCTCTGAGCCGCCTGAAGGCGGTACACCAACCATCGACTTCGCGAGCCACTCAAGAGTAACATTTTCAGCAATTACATCGTGCCGGATCAGGACATATTTCCACGGTTTGCCCTTGTAAGTCTTGGCGTGGTCGCTGGCATGTTTGCACCACTTCACGGCTGCATCTTGCTTGGCGATAACGTCCAGATCCGTCATCTCTTCCTTGCGTTTAGGCTCCAACATGTAAATCAGGGACGCGGTCTCGGCGACGAAATCCGGTTGGTATTCCAGGTGATCAGCACCGGATTTGTAGTATATCTGAAACTGGCCCTTGGCCGGCTTGAACCACCGTGACGCTTCGCGCTCCAGAATAATGGATAACTTGCGCTCTGTGTCTGACTGGAATTTTTGCACGGGGTAAAGACATTTTCGAAATCCGCCGAAAAGGTATTTTGCCATGTTACTCTTGTTCGCCGGCGGCTTGCGGTAATCAAGTACGGGCTCGGATGCAGACGCGGTGTAGGCACTGGGCTTCAACTCGGAGAACCCCTTGCTGACTTTCACTTCATAACCGGTCGCCTTTTCCCAATAATGCTCCTGCATTTGGACGTGTACATAACGGGCAATGTCGCGCTGATAGCAACTGAGCACCTTGCGAGTCTCGCGCTCATCTTTCAAATAACCCCCGAGGTGCTTCACCACCTGGCCAGCCAGCTCATACAGAAGGTCGGCATGGGCGTCGTAGGATACATCGTCAAAATCAACCAGGCCACTGACGACGTAATCCTCAAGGCGCGACTCCTGGACTCCGCCCTGCCCGGTGGCAATGACATCCACCTGGTCGGTGCGCAAGTGCTTGGCCCACAACTCCTCAGATACCGGCGGATAGTTGAGTGTATCCAGCTTGAGCGTGAACGGATGGAATCCAGACTGCACCTTGCCGGTGGGCACCACCAGGATGCGCGGGATATCGATCGTCTGCTGGATCACCATCTCCGTGGTCTTCGCCACAATAGCCGCAATGTCCGGCTTGGCCGACACTCCCTCGATTTCAAGCTGGGAGGGGCGATACTGACTGGCGACCTCCTTCACCATGGAGGCCTGCACTTCTTTTTTCGACAAGTAGGAGACGCCCGGCAGCACCGTCGGCTGGTTTTCCAGCTTACGGATCACATCATAGGCTATCTGGGCCACTTTCTGGTCTTCTGGCGTCTTAAAAGCGGGCGGCTCAGCAGTCTTCGGAACCAGGGTGCTCGAGGTTGTCTGCTCAGGCTGCAACCCCAACTGACTGGCCAGTTGCGACTGCGAAACAACCGTCACCGTCTTCTCTCCCAATTGCTCCGGCTCCAAAATCACCTGCTGCATCCGGACTGGTGAGTCCGGTTTCTTGGCGTCGTCCACAATCTCCTGAAACTTGTCATGGGCAATGATATTCAGGCGATCCACCGTGTTGACACCGGTACGCCTGCCATAGGGCAGACGCAAACCACGTCCGATTGACTGCTCGATCAGGATTCGCGCATTGGCCGCGCGCAGGGGGACAATGGTATAGAGGTTGGTCACGTCCCAGCCCTCTTTGAGCATATTGACGTGGATCACGATCTCGGTCGGCTCATCGGTGTGCTCGACCTTGAGCAACCGCTCGACCATCTCGTCCTCTTCCGTGCCGGTCTTGCTGGAATCCACCTGAATGACCTTGGTTTTGTACCGTCCCTCGAAAAACGACTCCGACTGGATCAAGTCGATCAATTGCTTGGCATGGGTTATGTCGCGGGCGATGACCAGGACGAACGGTTTGACGATTTCTCTGCCACTTTCACGAGCATACGTTTCCAGCTCTACCTTCACCTGTTCATGAAGGCGGACACCATCCTGAAGCTTCATCAACTCAATGGCCTCCGGCGTCATCCCCGCCGGATTGAAATTCTTACGCGTGACGACGGCAGGCTCCTTCACGAACCCGTCGGCCATTGCCTTGCCGAGGGGATAATCAAAAATGACATTCTTGAACGGCACGGCGCCCTTGGCTGTTTCCACAAACGGGGTGGCGGTCAATTCCAGCCCAATGACCGGCTTCAACTCATTAATCGCACGCACCCCTGCGCTGGCGCGGTACCGGTGCGATTCATCCATAATGAGCACCAGATCAGGCAAGGCCGCCAGATATTCGAAGTAACTCTCGCCGATATATTCAGAAAGCCGCTTGATACGCGGCGACTTCCCGCCCCGGACCTCCGAGTTAATCTTCGAGATGTTGAAGATATTCACCTTGCAGCGGAGCGCCTCATCGAACAGCGTCCCCGCCTTCGCCTCATAATTATCACCGGTGATGATCTCCGGGGCGTCGGTGGCGAATTCAGCAATCCCCTTGAACACATACTTGGGCGTGTTGGGTGTGAAATCGGCGATAAGCTTGTTGTAGATGGTCAGATTCGGGGCCATGACAAAGAAATTATTAATGCCATGCGCGAGGTGGAGGTAGCTGATAAAGGCACCCATCAACCGCGTCTTACCAACGCCGGTGGCGAGCGCGAAGCAGACCGAGGGAAATTCGCGCTCAAAATCGGTAACGGTCGGGAACTCGGAGTGGATCACCTCCAGCGCCGCGGCGATATCGCCCCCCTTCCGAGGCGGGATAATCTCCGTGATCCGGTCAAGGATTTCCAGCGAGCGGCGCTGTGGCTGGCGAAGACTCAGGCGACCGGCAATGGCATTGACTTGGGGCTTCATGATTTCTTATCGCACTCCCTCGGTTCGAACTATTCGATATTTCCGAATAGTTGCTTCAAGATCTCGTACACCAATCATCGCAACCCCCTTTCAGAAGCCTATTTACAATCGAATCAGATCTCATTGCGGTTTCACCCATGGCAGTATGTTCCAAAATGGAACCAACTGTTTTCTTGTGGGGCGTCATGCTTTATTTCCACCCTTCGCACTTGTTTCTGGCCGCATCAGCCCTTTTAAGATGTCCGGGCTCCCAGGATTGGCTACGCAGTGCGTAGCCAATTTCAACATCAGAGATACCATGTCTAGTCTGAGCCCTTGTGTCCGGCGATTTCCGACGCACTGCGTCGGATATTTGACGCGCTGCGTCATTGTTTTGATGAGCATGTAGTTCTGCATGCCTACTCATAGCTCCAACTCCTGCTGTCCAGGTTTCTTGGGCGCTTTCGGCAGGTTCTCGACCTTGAGACTATAATCATCATGCCCCCATTCGCAGCGGGAGAGGACCTGCTTCGGGATCTTCTTAACGGTGAGGTTGGGATACCGATCTGTTCCACCCTTGGGACTGCGGAAGGCGGCACAGAGCACGAGCAGGGATCGATCCGGCCCCACCTCATCACTCAACTGCGCAAGCTGATCCGAGGCAAGATTCTGCGTCGTGACATAGATGAAATCCCGCTCCGTGGAATGGCCATGCTGCCAATAGACTGTATCACTGGGCGCATAGGTGAACCCTTCCAGCTTGCAGGCCGCCTCCGCCAGCATGGCGGCATTGAATTCCTTGCTGATGACCCACTGCCCCCACTTGTCCTTTTCCAGCAACGACGGCGCCAGCCGGTAATACCGGAACCCGCCCCCAC
>Ga0194062_1000322_pt1 | contig 19939 bp, 10 predicted proteins | sample SepL2225m_MetaG_FD_155481 | JGI IMG/M metagenome (GOLD analysis project Ga0194062, IMG submission 155481) | Anoxic zone freshwater microbial communities from boreal shield lake in IISD Experimental Lakes Area, Ontario, Canada - Sep2016-L224-25m | ecosystem: Environmental > Aquatic > Freshwater >... | reverse complement strand
AAATTCCGTCACCTCCTGACCAGCCTGTAAATACAGGTATTGAAACAGCAGAATTGGTCATGTTCCCGTAACGGACCTCGTATTGTCCATCCGGATATAAGATAAGCTCCATATTGTTATCAGCCAGGCTGCCATTATCATTAACCCGCATAAACCAGCGGAAGACTGCTTTGCCGGAAGTCATGGAGATACATACACTGTCGACAGGGCTTAAACCCGAAAAATAAGTCCGCGAGAAAGCAGGGAAAATTGCAGCAACAGTTTTTAACATGGTGGCATCATTGATGGTAAACAGGTATGGGATGGCTCTATCCTCAAATGAAACAAGTCCCAGGGTGTTCACCCACACCGTATCGTAGGTCTTCCCTGCAAAAGGAAAACTGAAGGGAAGCGCAAAAGGACGGTAAGGTTTATTGCTAGGCGGTAATACCATGAATGAACCGGGGTAATATTTAAACACTGAATCGTCTATAATTTTACTGAAATTCTGATTTAATGACCAATGTTGCGGACTAATTCCTCCTGTAGACTGGATCTGTTGCTGGTAGGGCTGATTTGAATTAAACGGTGGAATTTCCGTTGTGGTGATCCGCACTTTGTTGAAAACGGGATTCGCCAGTACGGAAGCGTAAGTAGTTCCATTTTTTATGCATGTTATATTATGGTCAGGACAAGCGTAAACAGTCGCTCCGTTGGAATAATTTATGAATGACAGGTGAAGAATTTCGCCGTCAATATTCATCAGAGAGTCCTGGTTTTCTATGATCAGGAAGAAACGGGCGAACTTAGCAGGTTCGATATAGCTAAGCAAAGGACTCACATCCAGGCCGAGTTCAAGGGTGTCGGAACCGGGAATGGTGTCGGATCCCTGCATTGTTAGGCAATTACCCTGAAAATTGAAAACAGGAAAATCAATGCTGTGCTCAGGGATCATAAGTGATGTGTCGTTACTGATACCGGCCCGGATTCGGAAATGGTTTCGGCATATAGTGCGGAACGAAACCTTCATGGTCAGCTTCGGCTGATAATCTGCAAGAGGTTGCAGTATGATCACATTGCCGTTTTCTATCCCGCCCGCCCCATAAGGCAAGGCCATTGCACTGTATAGCGCATAGTAAAACCCATTGTCGCCCCACCAGGTCCCGTAACTGTTGGCAACCCTGAAACCGCCTATCTCCCAATCGTGTATATTCACCTTTCCGTCGCCATTGATATCGATATTGTTGGTATACTTTCCATCATTGTTTATATCATACCTGATGGAATCATTATACCCGATGACGGTTCCTCCGTGGTTCGCAAACCAGTTAAAAGCGATCATCACAGGTTTGTCAGCTTCGGGTGTCCCTTGCGGAAGGTTTCTGAAGTCGGGGCCGGAAGGCGCTTCGGCAGAGTAAAGCGCAACACCTCCCACAGGAGAACCATCCAGGTGGTCGTACAGATAGTGTTTAAGCGTATTCTGGCCTTCTTCGGTATTCATTGGGATAGTGTACATCCCACCCAGGCGGTTGTGCATACCGTTATAATACTTTTCGTAACCCGAAGGCCATCCCCATGCTTCCAATGCAAAATTGGAACCGTAATCAGCTTCTGTCATCTGACCCTGCGACTTTAAAACGTCGAGGCTGTAAAAGAAACTGACCCCATTCTCCCATTGTGCATTATTAAAAAAGTTATAGGTATAATGAGAGGGATAGAGATTTACAGGCAAGGTGCCGTCCAGGCCACGGAGGCGGTTGATTTCATAAGCGAATACATAAGAAACACTGTGGTGCTGCTGGCATGAAGCGAATGTGTTCTGGGAAGAGATGCCTGAGAAGCAGGTATTGGATGAATTGTCAAGAACCGCCGGTAAGATTGTCTTCCGGCATTGTTCCGGGAGCTGGAGTATAGGAATTTCGTGTATTGAGCTGACATCATACTGCATAAAACCAGCAGGTTGGGGCGGGAGTAGGTGTGATGCCTCCTGGCCCTGAGTCTCAGGCAATGAGAGCATCCCCAGGGAGGCAAACAACAAAATCCTGAGAGTTCTCATTTTCATCGGATCAAAGTTACATTCCCATTCACCTTACCTGTGGATCCGGGAGAATTGGATAGTTCATAAGTAGCTGTGAAAGTATATACCCCGACGGGACATTGGCCGCCTTTGCAGCTTCCATCCCAGCCCGTTTCCTGGTTATTTGTAACGAAGACCTGTTGTCCCCATCGGTCGAAGATGGTGAGTCTGAAAGCGGAAAGTACCGGCCCGATAGGGCGGAAATAATCGTTAATCCCGTCGCCATTGGGGGTAAAGGCATTCGGAAAATAGATCTGGTTTGAGCAGTCACGAACGATAGTGGTATCCTGAACTGCGCAGCTGTCCCTGCTCACCCTTACCCAGTAGATACCCGGATCGGTGACTGTGAACATTGAATCCCTGCTGCCGTCTATCCATTGGTACGAAGCTCCCAGGGAGCTGGCATGCAGAACTACCGATGCCTTTGAACACACCATGGTGTCGCGGGTATATTTTACAATGATGGCGGGTTTCATGGTGATGTTCACAGTATCGGCGCCCACACAGTCATTGGAGTCGAGGGTATGGACCCAATAACTTCCGGCACTGTTGATTGTCAGGCTTGCGCTGCTGTCGCCGGTGTTCCAGAGTATTGTTTTGAAATCAGTTCCGGGGAACAATACATACTTCTGCCCCTGGCAAAGGGAAGTGTCGGGTTTTATTTTAGTGGGGTGATAGGGAAATAAGCTCAGTTTCACGGTATCGCCGCCCCAGCAGCCAAATTTGGACACATGAACCCAATATGTCCCGGCCTGGCTGATTTCTATTCGTCTTGTTGTGTCGCCTGTGGACCACCTGATGGTATCGCAATTTGGCCCGGTATCGAGGTAACCGCTGGCTCCCTGGCACATGATTCGGTCGGGGCCCAGTGCGATGGGTGGCTTGTCGACAACCACAATGTGTTTGCATACGTTCTGCTGGTCGGGCATGCCTTCGTTAACCGTGAGGCGTACATTGTAAGTCCCGGCCGAATCATAACTGAATGGCGGAGGATCATACAGGTTGGATGAGGGAATGGAAGAATGTGTACAGGTGACAAAACTCAGTCGTGTGATAGTAGTTGAAGTCTGGTTACACAGAAAGGTATACACCGTATCCCTCACACGGGTGATCTCCGAAAACTGCTGCGGCTTGTTAAGGTTCCCTGTATTACCAATGCCAACCGTAGATGCCGGACCTGTGATCCCCTGGGGCATAATCAGGCGAAATAATATATTCCCTGAACTCACAAAGCGTGACATAAAGCCATTGGTTTGCTGGCAGTCCCTGTTAAGCATGATGCCAATGGCATCGGAAATGCAAACCTTCCCAAGGCTTGTCCATACAGGACGGTTAAGCAAAGAGGAGCCGAAATTCGCACGGCAAAGGGAGCTGTTTGAAAAATTAACCACGAAACAGTAATAATCAGGTCCTTCCTGTACAATACAAAGTGGCCCCGGACGGCTGAAAGGGAAGCCCACTGAGATATCCTTCAGGCTGGGGGCATTTGTAAGGCTATTCCCCCAATCGATGAGAAACACTTTATTTCCCACAGAACTGCTTGCAATACCATACCAATGCTGGGCATCCTGCTTCAGGATAAACAAACCGTGAAGGCTGAAGGCTCCCGGCATCCCAACATGCACCTGGGTAGGGTAGTTAGCCAGTGAATTCCCGAAATCCATTCGTAAAAGGATATCGTCGGCAGCTACAAATCCATACCAGTTGCCATTGTCGTATTTGACTTGTATCCCCTGCATGCTATCGGTTTTCACTCGCGGCAGGTGTATGGTGTCGCCCGATATTGGGTCGTTCCTGAAACTGCTGCCATGGAACAGGCGGGTAACAGAATAATTAAAATGGTTGGTAACGAAAGTGTAACAGTTTTGCCCGTCCTGGGCTACGGTTATATATGCAGGTCCGGCGAGTTTACTACCGGTGTTCTGCAATTCAGATCCAATCGGGTCCACGGCTGTGTTCCCCGAACAGAAACTCCAGTAAAAACTCGTTCCGCCTGTAGTGAGATTAGTGATATTTACTTCCCTGTTCACACAGATCGTATCGGGCATAGTAAAGTCAGCAACGACCTGGGCGCTCAGGCTTCGGCATAACAGGAGCAGAACAAATGTAACAGCCAGATTATTATTCATATGGGGCGTCTAGCAGATAGCGAAGTTACGAAAAATCAAGCTCCATAATATCATCTGATGTTACGTTCGTTTTATCACCACCCTTCGTGCCGACGTAATTTTGCTAAAAACCTTCGATCTTCGCCTGACATTTATGCCGCTAAGCCTTTTCCCCTGCATCCTGAAGCCTCAGTTCCGTAGCTGAAGGGTGCAGGGGAAAGACGAAGCCGAAAGCTGAGGAAGGCGAAGCCATGCCGCGGCTGAAGGCCGAGGAAGAAAGGCGAAGCCATGCTTACATCGCCATCCCCGACAGCGGCTTCACCGGCACATTGGAAACATCGAAATGCAGAAACGCGATAAGCGACTGAAACCCCAGTATGACCGGGAGCCCGGCAAGGATCACCGTCCCGGCAGTCGCAGCATGGTCAGTGATGATACTTTCCGACCATTTGTAAGTGCCGAAAGTTACGCCGAAAAGAATGAACACAAACGCCAGGATCAGCTCAAGCGAACCGATGTTGAAATCACGGAGATAGTAATTGTAAAAAATCCGTTTGATCATCCGGCCCAGGTATTTAAACGGGAACTGGAAAGCTACACTCTGTATTTTGAGGTTGCTTTTCTCGTTACCATATACTGCGCGCATCGGCATTTCCGTAACCACCGCACGAATGGTGTTGAGCCGGAACAGGATATCACTTTCAAAAAAGAAGCGTTTATCGATACGGTCGAGAGGCAGGTTTTCAAGAGCATTACGATGAATGGCTGTAAAGCCGTTGCTCGGATCCATGATGTTCCAGTAGCCGCTGGCAGCTTTATTCATAAACGACACTCCCGAATTTCCAAGTTTGCGCATAAAGGGCATCTGGCGAAGGAAAGCCAGGTCGTAAAACCGGTTTCCCTTGACATAATCTGCCTGGGATGAACGGATCGGTTCTATGAGCCGAGGGATCAGCGATGCATCCATCTGCCCGTCCCCATCAAGCTTCACAACTATCGAAGCTTTATCGGCCAGCGCCTGAATATAACCGGTGATAGTAGCGCCACCAACACCCTGGTTTTTGGTATGGTACAATACCTTCACCCGGGGATCAGAACAGTTTGCTTTCACATAATCGCCCGAATGTTCAGGGCATTGGTCATCGACCACATAGATCAGCTTCACTTCGGGGCCTATGCCCGCGATGACCTTAAGGATATGGGCCTTTACCTTAAAACTTGGAATTACCACTGCTACCATAGATGCATTTTGGTTTATTATAAGCTCTTCCTTAATTTGCCCGGCTCCGGAAGGAAACCCGGAAAAAGGGAAAGATACCGGGATTATTTCCTATTTCTTCGCCTCCGCTAAAATATCAATAATAAGATCATCAATCAACAGGTCTGATTTTCCCTGATGCCACACATACACCTTGATCATATCGTCTTTCGATTTGATCCTGGGCAAGTCCACATTCAGGAAAACCTGGTTCCATTTGTCTTTAGGGAAATCTCCCTTATCGAGGAACACCCCTTTATAACAATAGGATCCTTTTTTATCTTCCAGCGATATCACCAGGGCTGCGGCATTTGAAGTAAAAGGAAGCGGCGAGAAAAGCTTAACCCTGGCTTTGACCCGTATTTTCCCATCGTTAAAAGGCAGGTCGCTGCAGGGGAAGACGAGGCCCGGACTAAATTCGGTTTTGCCATCCATGACGAAGGATTGCCTGCCAGAAGCTGCATTCGTATTGATAATACGTGCGTCCACATCAGGCGTGGCCTTTTCAAAATCAAATACCTTGCGGACTACCGGAGTGAAATCTTTATCTTCCTCGTCGATGAAAGTCTGGGTGAGGAAGTAGTTGTCGAATTCGTTGCCGATTGGATTTTTTCTGAATATATACACTTCGTATGGGTAATCACCCAGGGTTAGGAATTCTTTTTTGGGTCTGATCAGGCGGATGAGCCGAAGATAGGGATCGCGCATAACGCTGTCGAGCGGTATCTTGCATTCGTTGGGGCCGAAATGGGAATCCCAGATATAAATTGCGCCCATCGGGATATCTTTTACAGACGGTGTGAACCAGAGCTGCAGGCTTTTTTGGGGGCTGTAAGGATCGGTATCGAGGAAATAAGGTATGTTGAAGTCGTTATACAGCACCAGTGGTATCGGGTTGAAACTGGCCTTGATCCAGTCGGTGCCCTTTTTCAGGATGGTTTCTTCTTCACCAGGGGGAATAGGAATTTTATACGTCGTAAAGTTAAACACGATAACCGCTCCGATGATCAGAGCGGTAAATAAAGTCCGCAGCCAGGCACGGTTTCCTGCAAGCATCGAGAATACCCCGGTTCCGTAAAGTGCGATGAGGGCTGTGAGCGGGAGAATGCCGGCCATGACCCTGATGAAACCCAGGGAACCGGCCCAGCCTTTGGAGTACATGAAGGAGTGAAAAAAATAATATCCCAGCACAGGAAGCAGGAACATCAACAGGATCCATAAAGTATTTTTACGGTTTTCTTTATCGGTGGAAAACAGGTTGAAGATGAGCCTGATGATGCCCATACAAAGCAGTGCCAGGATAGGGATCCCGAAAGTGATATCGCTCTTTTTTATAAATACCCAGAAATCGCCCGGGGTATGGTATACCGGGTGGATTAGGGGGTAGGGATTATTGCGGATAACCCAGAGAAGATCCTTGTACTGGTAAGCTCCGAGCAAGGAAAAGACCAGAAATCCGAAACCCAGGAAAGGAATGGCTTTCCACCGGCGCATGAAAAACAATCCGAGAAATATCACAGGTATCATGAAGTAGCCTTCGGAACGGGCAAAGGGAAGGAAGGAGATGACGATTGCCGAGGCTATATAACGTTTAGTGAAGAACAGGTAAAGTGAACAGATGAACACAAAGCCGAAGAGGATCTCAGTCATGGCAGTGAACAGCATGATCATGTAAAGAGGAGTAAAACAAAGAATGATGATAGCCATCCAGGAAGGGCTGACCTTTAGTTCCCTGGCTGTTTTTACGAGAAGCCAGGCGCTGAGAGCTCCGAGGATCACATTAAACACTTTGATTCCCTGGAAACCGAACTGTGCAAAGGGAGAGCTCAGTATCGTATATAGCGGCCTTCCCCATGGGTTCAGGAACAGCTTGGGATAAGCGAATGAATATCTCGACAGGAAGTAATGGTTGATATTGTCGGCACCCCCGTAATAACCCTGTGAGAGAAACGATAACACCAGCAATATAATGAACACTAATGGAAGGATGAAAGATTCAGGATGCTGGATTTTGTTTAGTTTCATGCCTGATTTGAAGTAAATGTTTGAACGGGTAAATTTACCGAACATCTTCAAACTGATGAAGAAAAACTTTAAGTTTGTTGACCGAAAAGCTGCAGCAGTAATGAAAAGCAAAGGAAAACTCTATCGTTATCTCTTTATTTCGGTCCTTGTTTTTTTTATCCTCCTTGCCCTGGCTTACCGTTATGTTCCTTTTGCCAAGATACTCAGAGTCACTGCAAGCAAGGAGATGTCGTCCAGTGACTTTTTAAAAACCGGTTCAGAGCCCCCTAACAGCATTGCCTTTGATTTTGAAATGGCCCATGGAAGGGAAGTCCCTAATGGAGTAATCACCGGGAATGCCCATTCGGGAAAATATGCAGCTAAAGCTTTCGGTAAGAATGCATTTACCCCGGCGCTGGAGCGAACCGCCGGAGAACTGGGAGTGGGTAAGCTGAAGTATGTTTCGGTCTCGTCCTGGGTGTTTGTGAAGCCAGGCCCGGAGCCGGTGACTGCCGCCCTGGTGCTTGCTGCTTCAAATAATATGGGCGTTAACATCTGCTGGAAGGGGATAGGTCTGAAAGATCCGTTCGTGCCCCGCGGGAAATGGTTCAAGATGAGCGGACAGTTCGACCTCAGCGAGGTGAAATTCACCCCCGACACCAGGATTCAGCTGTATTTCTGGAATAACAGCAGCACCGATATTTTTATCGACGATTACTACATGGTTTACGGGGGGCCCCAGTCGCGAAGGGGAGATACTACCTACGTTGATCTCACCAGAGGCCCGTACCAGGCTAAGTTCAATTATCCTCCTTTTCCTTTTACCTATCTGCGGATGGCCGAAAACGTCGTCACCGGGAGTACCAGTCTCATAGCAGGCGGAGAGCCGGCACAGGCTATCATTTTACCTTCAGATCCCATGATCAGCGGGATGTTCCTTGCCGAAAATGCCGGCAGAGACGTGCTGTTCGTGATGCCTCAGGGTGGTAAGCCGGAGATCTTTGCATACTGCACCGGATCTTCTTCGTTTATAAGAGCAGAAGTAGTGTTCACGCCTGTGGCCCGGTTAGCAGCCTCATCCCCGGCTCAGGATCCGACCCCCGTTCCGGCTCAGACCCCGGCTCCGGCTGCAGTCCCGTCAGCCACCCCGGCCGCAATGCCGGGAAAACAATATCTTCTCAAAGGAAAATTTATCGGCGGAGAAACAGAACAACTGCTTTTCATTGCTGAAAAGTCCTGCCATCTGTATAAATTCAGCAGCAAAGGCGGGGCCTGCAGCGAAGGAAATACGGTCAGGGCCGAGCTGTTATGGCAGGCCGAGAAATTTGAGAATTTGAATTTTGATGCAGCCCGTCCGATTCTTGCCGGGGATTTCGACGGTGACGGCATCAGCGAGTTGCTTTCGGTCGATGGAAACGGAGCATGGAAAATCTACCGCTTTGTGACAGGTAAACCCTCCGGCTCCTGGACTTTGCTTGCCGAAGGAAAAGAAAGTCCTGAAACATGGAAACAGAACAATCCTGGTTTTACAGCAGCTCGTTTTCTTCCGGGCAGGGCCCAGTGCGAAGTTCTCGCCATTTCCGAAAACACCAGGGATCATCAATGTTCCTATACTCTGAGCATTTACAGTCCTGCAATGAAGGACTTTGTAAGCTGTTTCACCGGGAAATACGGTATGCACGGCGGTTCTCCCAACTCTGTCACTGCACGCGGCGGTTCTCCCAACTCTGTCACTGCACGCGGCGGTTCTCCCAACTCTGGCGGCGCTCTTAACTCCACCGGTTCTCCCGGAAAAATCATCGGAATCGATACACTGAAACCCGGCGATCAGTTTTTTTGCGGAAATTTCGGTCCCAACGCATCCCCTGTGGTCATGAGGTATAACCGCGACTGGAGGTACGACCTTAAGGAGATCGCTTTCTCCGATTCGGCTTACCATATCCTTTATAGCATTGATTTTGCAGGCTATACAGCCGACAATAACCCCAAGTATTACGAGGTGCTGAAGCTTATTCCCGGAAGGTTTACCGGGAACCAGGCTTCGTTCATCGTGATCGGGCGAAACTGTAAGACAAAGGATTTCGATGGTAACGAGTGCAGTGAATACGAGGATCTGCCTGAATTACCGGATTTTATTTCCGTTTATTCATTTGTGAACTGATGAGGAACAGCGCTTACATACGGTATTTTCTCTTCACCTGCTCTGTGGTTTGCCTTGCCGCGTTCACATCATGTAAACACGGAGCGAAGACATCCGAAGTCAAAACAGAAGATTTTATTGTCCGTGATTTTGTACCGGCTACTAACTGGGACCTGAAGAAGGTGCTTAACCTGGATTACGAAGGGGCGATGCAGGGAGGGTTTATCATTCCTACCGTGCGACAGACCGGCAATGGTTTTTTTGACCTTGAGTTCGGCATAAAAAATACTTCAGCCGAACCCCGGAAATTCGCTTTTAAGATCTATTACCAGAACGAATCGTATAAGTTTCCCGAGCGTGATGCCAGCGACAGCACGAGGCAGGGCGAAAATGCCTGGGAGAATTTTTACGGCAGTTGGGAAGATACTCTGAGCGGGTTCAGGGAAACGGAAGTCATCGCCAACGACAATAATTTTCACAAGGTCACCAGCCAGGTGAGGATAGTAGGGAATCCACGCAACGAGAAATTATATTTCAACGGTCCATGGAATGACCGGTGGAAGAGGAACCCCCGGGTGGGCGAGTACAGTTTCATGCTGGTGGTGACGACGCCCCGCAATCTGAACCAGAAGCTGATCCCCGATTTCGTCCAGTATATCAACCAGAGGAATAAGGGCGAATTCGTAAACCCGTATTACTTTTTCCTTTACGGCACAGGCAGGAAGCTTTCTAAAACAATGGTGAGCGTTTCACCATCCCGCCTAAAAGTCATGGCAAGTCCCGATCCCGGCGCCGGGATTTACATTCACCCGGTACATTTCAAGAAAGAGTTTGTCGGCAAGTACGCCACCAGCTGCTGCGGTCAGGACGACAAGCTCTTCAGTAAAGCAGCATTCGGGCAGTTCATTCATTTTATCGATGCATCGACCAAACTTAAGAACATTCCCGTGATTGAAGATGTGCTGGGCGATAATTATTCGAAGATGGATTACAACTGGAACAGCAGGTTCTACCGCAACGAAGAGCTCATCGCCGCGACTTCGCTTACGGCGCCTGAGCCTTGCCAGACGGTTGTTTCCGACCCGGTGAATAAAAAGATCACGATGTTCAACCCCAAAGCCGAATTCGGCAAATGGCAGAAACAGAATGTGGGTGTGATCACCAGGCATCCGTTTACATATGGTAAGTGGACGGTCAAATGCAAGCTCACCGAGCTGCTGAACAGGAACAATATGTGGAACGGCCTCACTAACGCGGTCTGGCTGATCACCCAGGACCAGGCCGAATGGAACTTCAGGCGGGAGTGCAAAAAGGGCGGGTATATGGCGAATTATTACGGCGGACAGCAGGATGTGAGGATCAAACAGGTGGGGTATTCTGAGATCGATTTCGAGATTCTGAAAACAGTGCCCTATTGTCCGCAGTGGCTTCTGCCCCCGGCCTATAACAACGGGCTTGAAAAGCAATATGATGTTCAGGCCTGGAATGTGCCTTTTCCTGAAGAGGTGATGGCTGATGACGATAAGATCACGGTTTCATGCACTAATTGGGATATGGCCTGCTGGGACCCATCGAAGTTTAAAGATGGCTGTCAGACCATCGATTACCAGGGACAGACCTTCTGGGCCCACCGCTGGGACAAGAATTACAGGGCCATCACCGAGAAAACACCCGAGCCTGATGATGAGCTGTTCGCTTCGCCGTATTATTATTTCCAGATCGACTGGAGGCCTGCCGAGATCATCTGGAGAATAGGTAAGTCGAAGGATAAATTACGGGTAGTTGGGTATGTAAACAGCACCATGACCTGTATTCCGAATAATTCGATGCTGCTGATCGTGACTCAGGAATTCCACAATACCAAATGGTGGGTGGGATCGCAGTACCTGCAGGAGAATATTCCCTTCCCGGGGAAAAATATTACCGGGGAAATTTACGAGGTAACGATAGAATAACGCTGTCATCTTTACACTACACCTTCTCCTTTTACTTCTCAGCTACGAAACTTCTGCGACCCACTAACGTCTCGCTTCCTAAGCCAGGTCAGCCGTTCGGTGCAGCGCTTGTTTCTTCTCTGTAATTATAATTCTGTATCCGCACCACTCTTCTCCACCTGTCTTTACGGAAGCTTCAACGAGTGGGGACCCCGCAGAAGTTCCTGAGGCTTCGAAGTAAAAGGAGAAGGTGTGGTGATTAGTGAATAACGAATCCAGAATTATTTCTCATACCCTGGATCGTACATCGTACATTCGGAATCCGGCTATTCCCGGATAATTTTCCCTGTCATCACTTTATCACCGCTTACAAGGCGAACGAAATATATCCCCTGAGGAAGTTTGCTGATATCCAGCAAGGTTTTGTGATTGCTGACGTTCTGCCTCATCAGTTCCACCCCGCTAATGGAAGAAACTGTAAGAATGCCTGTGGCAGTGGCCGAAGGGCATTTAGCTGTTGCCATTGCAGAGGGGAATTCAACTGTCACCGTACCTGTCGAAGGAACAGGATAGATCTGCAGCCCTGATTCTGCGTGCCTTTCGTTAATTCCCGTCACAATATTCGTTGTGCCCAGGATGTTGCCCCCCTGTCCCGCGACAAAAGCTTTCCGCCTGTCGGGGAAGGATACGGAATACAAATGAAGCTGGGAGTATGGGTTCTCGACAGTCCACCAGATCCCGCCATCAGTGGTTTTGAGGATAGTTCCCCAATCTCCTGCTGCGTAACCGGTAGATTCATTAATAAAGCAGATGGAGTTCAAAGGAGGGAATGCGTTTGGCGTCATATAACTCCAGTTATCACCTCCGTCTGTCGTTTTATAAATCCCTCCCCTGGACCCCGCGGCGAACCCGGTCTGATCACTTAAAAACCAGAGGGATCGGATTACCTCAGCCGATCCCACAGGTATATTGAACCAAGTTGACCCCCCGTTTATAGTCCTGAATACCTTACCCATCTCTCCCGAAACATACCCGGTATCCCTGTTCAGGAAGAAAACGGAATGAAACCCGCTGTTGGTTCCGGCTGACAGTAAGGACCAATTTGAGCCGCCATCGGTGGTTTTCAGAATGGTACCCTTGGCTCCGGCTGCATAACCCGTTACCTCATCCGCAAAATAAACAGAATATAAAGTATCCTTGAAAATGCGGTTTGAAGAAGTCCAGGTGGAGCCTCCATCTGCTGACTTCAGCAGGATGCCACTATTGCCGACGGCGTATGCTGCTTTCTCACTTATGTAATGAATTGAATTCAGCTGTACTCCAATCCCTGAAGTTCCGGGAATCCAGGTCTTACCTCCGTTTGCTGTATGTATTATTGTGCCAGCCTCCCCAACTGCAATTCCATTCAGGGTGTCATGGAACGAGATGGATCTCAGGGTCGCCCTGGTCCCGTCGTTGACCTCGGTCCACGATCCACCTGCATTTTCGGTTTTCAGGATGGTTCCGTTTGCGCCGACGGTAACACCTTTGTCAGGTCCATCGAAAGCCAGGGAGATCAGATACGCACCGCTCCCTGAGGTTAGCTGGCTCCAGTTATTGCCGCCGTCAGTTGTTTTCAGTATGGTTCCGCCATCACCTGAAACATAAATGGTTAGTACATTTATGAAACAGACACTATGCAGAGGGTTTGTCGTGATTGTTTGAACCAGGGTCCAGCTGATCCCTCCATTGGTGGTTCTCAGTATCGTTCCGTAAGAACCGACGATAATGCCTGTATCATGCCCGGAAAAAGAAACAGAGTAAAGATTCTGAGTGGTCCCTGAATTAACACTATACCAGTTAACGCCACCATCAGTAGTACCGAAGATGCTGCCGCTTTGCCCAACAGCGAAACCTGTGTCGGCAGATTTAAAATAAACCGAGTACAGAGTGTGCCTTGTTTGGAGAGGCAAGTATAATGTCCAGCTGGATCCACCGTCGGAGGTTTTATAGACAGTCCCTGCAGGCTCAGTCCCCCGATTATAGTAATTATCGAAATAACCGCTCGCATAACCGATATTTACATCAACGAAATAAACGGAGAAAATACTCGAAAGGACTGTATTCCCGGTATATGGTTCAGAAACCGTGTACCAGTGAGTGCCTCCGTCGGTTGTTTTTTGTATCAGTGTATTTTGACCTGCCGCATATCCAACAAGCGAATCGGGAAAATACACTGAAGTCAGATTAAGTGCTGTTCCGGAACTCTGCCTGGACCAGGTAGCGCCTTCATCAGACGATTTAACAATAACACCAGCACTGCCTGCCGCATAAAAGGTATGTTGTCCTGCATTGCAGACCGAATTAAGATAGATTGCCGGGACCTGTGGATTAAGCCAGTACCAGTTCTGAGTATCGGCTGAACTGAATAATGACATTGCCAGCAAAAAAACGAATACGTTTTTCATGGCGGGGGTATCTGTACTGACAAAGTTAGTGATTAATTCGGAATTCCGATCAGGTTCACCAGATGAGGCTCATAAATGATCATCAGCACCATATCGGGCTTCACGTCATCTACGATATTCTCGTTCACACCGTAAGTCCCGGTATCATATATATACACTGTTCTGTTGGTGCCCTCATCGAAAAAAGGCATGATAGCATAAACAAAAGAGTCGGAGATGAGCATCAGCTTTGGCCTGGTTGTGTCGCCGGTATACCTCACATACTCACCCGGGAAGTTCGAACCGGGATGCTTGGGATAGTTATGCAGTTTCCCGGTCCTGGTTTTGGAGTTTTTCACACTGATGATGACGTCCTCATCGGATATATAGTTGGTAAGGTTCATCACCTCAACCAGGTTTTTTCCCTTGATCACAGGATAGCTTATTGTGAAGTCAGATTCGGCAAGGGGTTTGAACGAGGGGAAATCTTTGCTCATGTGTTTCATCACTTCCAGGTAACCAAAATAAGCGCCCCATGAGTTCCAGTGGGTGTCGGTTTTATAATACACAGGCAGGCCTCTCTTTTTGGCATCGAGCAGGGGCTGACTGACGTCGATGTAGGGGATGCTGGTGTCCTGTTTCAGTCTGGCGATGATCTTATCGGTAACGGTACCCGTCGGACAGCGGTAATACCTGGAAGGCAGGAATTCGGGGTAGAGCTCCTGTTTGCAGGGAGGGGAGATGAAATAAAATTTTATTCCCCGCTTGCGGAAGTATTCGGCCCGTTGATGCAATTTGGCAACTACATCAATAACCTGATTGCTGTCGATCGTGAATTCACCCTGGTAAAGGGGCCTTTCAATTTCAAAAAACAACCAGTTGTCCTTGCCGATAGCGACTTTATTGGGATAGGGAGATTTATGGAGGATTCGGTAGTTGATCACCCCCGCGTTGAAATCATTCAGGTCGAGGCGGTAAGGGAAATGGTCATTGTAAAAGTTCTCGAACGCTCTGGGATAAGCATCGGCAAAACCAAGGTCCCAAAAGGGTTTGCGTGTGAGGTAACGGTTCTCATATATGCTGATCTCCTTAGGAGTAAAGAAATGGAAGATGTTGTTCATGAAAACGTAGGTCATCAGGCAGAAAAACAGAACCGAAAGCAGAACGGAATATATGTAGCGGGTTCTTCTCATCTCAGAACTGGAAATAAATGAATGAATTGTTGGTGCCGGCAAGGATGAAAAGGCTGGAAATCGCCAGCACAAAAAGGATAGACAGGATTATGGAAATTTCAAAAAAATGAACCAAGAGTCCACGTACAGCTTTTGCCTTCAGATCGCGTGATCTCACCGAAAGGTTTAACAGGTTCTGGAACACTGAAGTCGATCCGGCTACTGCAATCACAAAGGCGGCTGTGAAGCCGGGGTTAAGGAACTCCAGCAGGATATCCATGCGGGCAGGCGCTGTGCCCAGGCCGAACATGATACCGATGTAATGTACCGCAGAATCAAGGGATGATGACCTGAATACGACCCACGAAACAACAATGAAAAGTAAAAGGTAGGCGTGCTGTATGAGCGCGATCCTGTGTTTCAGAAATTTTCTAAGGCCGAGCTGTTCAATGATAAGGAAAAGTCCGTGCAGCATGCCCCAGATAATGAAAGTCCATGCAGCGCCGTGCCAGAAGCCGCAAACGATAAAAGTCACTGCTGTTGCAATGATATATATAATATGGTCGGCCCGTATCCCCATATATTTGTATTCCTTGAGTTTCCTCGAAGTGGAGTAAGCCAGGGGCAGGTATAGGTAGTCGCGAAGCCAGTTCGAGAGCGACATATGCCATCTTTGCCAGAACTCTTTTACGTTTTTTGACTGGTAAGGGAAATTGAAATTCTCGATAAAGTTAAACCCAAACATGCGGCCCAGGCCGATCGCCATATCGGTATACCCCGAGAAATCATAATAGATCTGAAGGGTGTAGGCCATTGCTCCAAGCCAGGCGACAGGCAGGCTGAGGTTTGCGGTGGAACGCATGAATACCTCGTCAACAGCGATCCCCAGGGTATTGGCGATAAGTACTTTTTTGCCCAGTCCGAGAGCAAAGCGCCGTATACCCGAGGACATCATCTCAAAGCTGTAATCTCTCGATTTAAGCTGGGGCGCGAGGTTGCGGTAGCGGTCGATAGGTCCTGCAATCACCTGGGGAAATATAGAGATGAAAAGGGCCAGGTCGATATAGTTTTTTTCGGCAGGGCATTCATTGCGGTGAACGCTCATCAGGTAACTAATGGCTTTAAAGGAGTAAAAGGAGATCCCCAGGGGAAGTATAAACTGAGCGACCGTAAGGGGTTTGACTCCGAAAACACTGGTAATTACACTCAGGGTATCGGTGAAGAAACCGGTGTATTTGAATAGTATAAGGGGGAAGAGATTTAGCAGGATCCCCGAGACCAGGATGATCTTCCGTCTACGTTTATCGGCTGTGCCAGCCATCAGCAGACCGGCTGCATAATTGATCAGGGTGGAGGCAATCAGCAGAAAGGAATACGATATCCCGCCCCAGGCGAAAAAAATAAAACCCGAAAGCAGCAGGATGAGGTTCTTATACCTCTCATCAGCCAGGTAATACACGAGCAGGCTCAGAGGGAGAAACAGGTAAGTGAAAATGAGTGAATTAAAAAGCATCTGTCAGTCTCTTGTCTCGTTTACTTTTGAATGATATTTTTAATATTGGGTTCATATATTTCAAGCAGAACCACATCGGGTTTTTCTTTTTGAATAATATCCCAGTTCAGGTCGTACATCCAGGCATCAAAGAGATATACCGTTTTGCGGAAATTCTGTCCGAAAAATGGGATCATTGGTGTAAAATACGGATCGCGGATCACCAGCGCTTTGGGCAGGCTGCTGTCGGGAACCACGCTTACTTTCTCGAACTCTTTCGGGAGATCGAACCAGGGCGGGGGAGAGTGTCCTGCTTTCTTTCCTGCTACAGCGCGGGCATGTGTAATGACAGGTCTGAAAAGGGTTTCGTTTACTTCGTTTTGTATGCCCAGTTCTGTAGCCAGTGCACCTCCGGTAGTGTCATACGCTTCAAAACGTACATCCGCAGGTTCGATCGGAGTGATGGAAGGAAAGTCCTTTCGGATCCTTGAAATTATTTGTTTGTATGCTTCAAAAGCCCCTTTGGTGTTCCATGACTTACCGGTATGTGTAAACAGGGTGCCTCCGGGTTTGGCATTGATAATGCCGGGGTTCACATCGATAAACGGGATCAGGGTATCGCGACTGAGTACAGAGATCACTTTCTGCGTTTGGGTAGAGTCGGAAAAATGCACATAATACGATGGAAGGCATTCGGGGTAGATCACCGATTTCATCGGGATGAAAAACACGTATAGCCTGATGCCGCTGGCACGGTAAAAGATCACCCGGTTACGGATGGTCTGGTGCAGGAGCTCTATATCCTGGGGCGACAGCATCAGGTTCCCTTCGTATACCGGTCGTTCGACAGCCGGGTACATCCAGCCTTCATCACCCATATCAACGGGGCTCTTCAGAGGAGCTTTCTTCAACAGGGCCACATTGTAATGCTCCGACCACCAGTCCATGATCTTCTCCCTGTATGGAAAGTGATCATCATAGAATTTGCTGAATTTTTCAGGATAAGTGTTCAGCATGATAGTGTTGAGCGAAGGACATGGAGAGGTGGCTCTTATTTCTTCAGGAGTGAGCCTTGGCTTCGGTCCTCCGACAAGGTTATCCAGTAAGAACGGGACAAGCAGCAGTATCATGAACCCAGCCGAGACCAGGCGTGAAATCGGTTTTTTGAAATGATTCATCAGGATGGATCCTGCCTTTGTGCTGATGATCCCAAAGACCTTTGTACAGCCCAGGAAGGCAAGTACAAGGCTCAGCAGCAATTCCCTGTTGAAATAACCGGATATCCTTCCCGATCCTGTGGCTGAGGCATCCAGCCCGAACAGGATACGATAAAACTGCAGGGCATGCTGAATGTCGGGAGAACGGAAGATCACCCAGGCCATCAGGATGACGAACAGGGTATAAGACCTGGCCGTGCCTGCCGGACTCCTGTCAAGCAGCTTTCCAAAGCCGGTGTTTTCGAGCAGAAGAAGCAATGCAAAGACCAATCCAAAGAGTAAAAAGTTCCATCCTGCGCCATACCATGCCCCCCAGAGAAGAAGGGTGAACACGATGGCTGCGGCCGACAAAAGGCTTTGATATGGTTTTTCAGCGCCAGGTTGGCTGAAGCCCGTTTCGGAGGATCCCAGGGTGCTATTTTTGCCCGGGGCAGACAGCATACTGAAGATATACTCCCTGAACCAGACGTTTACCGTAATGTTCCATCGTTCCCAGAAGTCTCTCACCGATCGGGAAGTATAGGGGAAATTGAAGTTCTCGGAGAAACGGAACCCGAACATCCGCCCGAGACCGATAGCCATATCGGTATAACTTGAAAATTCGTAATAGATCTGAAGGGCGAAAGTGATAATACCCAGCCATGCCAGGGGAGTGTTCAGCTCCGAAGCCACCGTGCCGAAGATCTGGTCTGCCGCGGAAGCAAGGGGAACAGCGATGATCAGTTTCTTTGCCAGCCCAAGAACAAAGCGACCCACACCCGATGCGAAAAGGTCCATCGTGGAAACCGGATTTGACAGCTGGGGTTCTATAAGGCTGTACCGGTCGGCAGGGCCTGCAAAGAGCACAGGGAAGAACCCGAGGTATAGTCCCAGGTCGGTTATGCTTTTCTGGGCCGGTTTTTCCTTACGGTAAACCGCAAGCAAATAGGAAATACCCCTCAAAGCAATGAACGAAATCCCGAGGGGAATAATGATGTTATACCAATGCTGAATGAGAATGCAAACAAATGAACAAATGCCTGTGCAAAAATAGTGTGACACCCAACATGATCTTAGATATTTTGGCTATTACTTTGCAATCGATGGCCAACTTTTTATTACCGACTGAAGTTACAAGCTTAAAAGTGCTGCATAAGACGGCAGATAAAAAACAACGGGACAAAATAAAAGCCATCTTGTTACTAGATAAAGGTTACGAATACAGCGAAATTGCAGAAATCCTTTTGATTGATTATACCACTGTATGGCGCTGGTATGAAACTTACATCACCGGTGGTACCAATGCGTTGCTTAAAGACTATTATGTTGGAGGTATGTGCAAGCTGACCGAAGTCCAGCTTGATCAGCTGGTCGAACACCTTGAATGCACCATGTACCTTACAGCGAAAGAGGTCTGCGTATTTGTAAAGAAGACTTTCAAAGTAAAATACACTATCAAAGGGATGACAGGGCTTTTGCATCAGCTTGGATTTACCTATAAGAAGCCGAAACATATTCCTGGCAAAGCTGATATTGAAGCCCAGGAGGCCTTTATAAAGAAATACAGAAAACTTAGGAAAAACAAAGCCCCTGAAGACAGGATCTACTTCATGGACGGGGTTCATCCGATGCATAACTCCCAACCCGCCTACGGCTGGATCAAAAAAGGGAAAGACATGGTTCTTAAAGCCAACACAGGCAGGCAAAGGCTTAATCTGAATGGCGTTTATAACCTTGAAGATCATTCAGTAATTATTCAGGAAACTGAAATGATAAATGCACAATCAACGGTAAGCCTCCTAAGCGAAATGCTCCGAAAACAGCCATTGGGAAAGATTTACGTGATTCTGGATAATGCACGCTATTATCGGAGCGAACAGGTTCGTCTGTTTGTTGAAAATAACAAGAGAATCTGTTTGTTATTTTTGCCACCTTATAGCCCGAATTTGAACATTATTGAACGATTGTGGAAGTTTTTCAAGAAAAAAGTGATTTACAATTCTTACTACGAAAAATTTACGCTCTTCAGAAAATATTGCCTGGATTTTTTCCGTCATCTGGGAAAATACAGGGCCGAATTACAAACTTTAATGACTGACAATTTTCAATTAATCCAGGCGTGATTTTTTGCAAACCTGAGTTCTTTCAGTATA
>Ga0194062_1000321_pt1 | contig 19946 bp, 16 predicted proteins | sample SepL2225m_MetaG_FD_155481 | JGI IMG/M metagenome (GOLD analysis project Ga0194062, IMG submission 155481) | Anoxic zone freshwater microbial communities from boreal shield lake in IISD Experimental Lakes Area, Ontario, Canada - Sep2016-L224-25m | ecosystem: Environmental > Aquatic > Freshwater >... | reverse complement strand
TAACATAGGATGGCATCTTACTGTTGAAAAGCTTCTAGGCATCAAAACCACGAAACGCATCGATTATATGCGGCTTATTGTGATGGAGCTTGCGCGGATTACCGATCACCTGGTGTGCAACAGTGTGGTCGGGGTCGACAGCGGAGCTCTCACCGGCTTCATATATGTGTTCCAGGAACGGGAAAAGGTATATGAGATCTATGAAGAGATCAGCGGGGCCAGGCTTACCACTAACCTGGGCCGGGTGGGAGGTTTCGAGCGCGATTTCAACCCGGTGGTATTTACAAAGATCAAAGAGTTCCTTGATCACCTGCCTAAGGTTTTAAAGGAATTTGAGAAACTGCTGATGCGTAACCGCATTTTTATGGACCGCACCATCGGAGTTGGTCCGATCACTGCTGAAAGGGCCATTAATTACGGGTTTACCGGACCGAATCTAAGGGCCGCAGGGGTTGATTATGATGTTCGGGTGATGACTCCCTATAGTTCATATGATGATTTTGATTTTGCTATTCCGGTAGGTACACAGGGCGACACCTACGACCGGTTCTGTGTGCGTCAGGAAGAAATCTGGCAGAGCCTGAAACTCATCAGGAATGCGCTGGAAAATTTGCCCGAAGGGAATTATCATGTGGATGCACCTCAGGTGTACCTTCCGGCAAAGCAGGATGTTTACAGTAAAATGGAAGCGCTGATATATCATTTTAAGATCGTGATGGGTGAGATTGACGCCCCGGTTGGAGAAGTGTTCCATTCTGTGGAAGGAGGGAATGGGGAGCTTGGATTTTACCTTGTGAGCGATGGAGGGCGTACGGCTTACCGGCTGCATTTCCGAAGGCCATCATTCATTTATTACCAGGCGTATCCCGAGATGATTAAAGGAGGCGTTTTGTCGGATGCGATATTGACGATGAGCAGTATGAATGTCATAGCTGGGGAGCTGGATGCGTGATTTAAGTAGCGAAATGGCGAAGTAGCGAAATGGTAAAATGGTAAAATGAATAGAGAATAACGAATAACGAATAACGAATATCGAATGTTGAATGAAAAAAAGGAATAGAGAATAATCGAATTTTGAATTAAGAATGGAGGCAGGAAGCAAGATAAATCATCATTTGTTTGTAAAGGAGAACAGGCCTGTTGCGTTTTCGGATGCGACGCTGGAGAAGGTGCATTCCCTTATCGGCAGGTATCCTGAAGGCAGGCAGAAATCGGCGCTGTTGCCGGTGCTGCATATCGCCCAGGAAGAAATGGGGGGTTATCTTAGCGTGGATACCATGGACTACGTCGCTTCGCTTCTTGATATCAGTCCTGTTGAGGTGTATGAAGTAGCCACGTTTTATTCAATGTTTTATCTCGGAAAAATGGGAAAATACGTGCTGGAAGTCTGCCATACCGGTCCGTGCGCGATCTGCGGCGGTGATGAAGTGTTGCAGCATATCAAGGATTACCTGCATATAGAAACCGGGGAAACCACACCCGACGGGATGTTCACCCTTAAGGAAGTGGAATGCCTTGGAGCCTGTGGAAGCGGTCCGTCAATGCAGGTCAATACAGAGTTTCATGATCATATGACAGTGAAACAGGTTGAGAAACTGATCGACAACCTGAGGCAAAAATCTGAAGAAGACGAATCATCAAATGGATGGGCAGAGCAATTCTCTTAGATAAAGTCAATGTACCGGGTATCCGGGACTTCGCGGTCTACCGGGAGCATGGCGGCTACAGATCAGTCGACAAAGCTCTGGCTGAGATGACCCCTGCACAGGTTCAGCAGGAAGTCATCAAATCGGGACTTCGCGGCCGGGGAGGCGCGGGGTTCCCTACCGGGCTCAAATGGAGTTTCCTCGACCGAAAGTCCGACAAGCCCCGTTATCTTGTATGCAATGCCGATGAGAGTGAGCCGGGGACATTCAAGGACCGCTACCTGATGGAGCATCTACCCCATCTGCTTATCGAAGGACTTATACTATCCAGCTATGCACTCGGTGTTAAGACCTGTTATATTTACATCAGGGGAGAGTTCAAATTTCTCGTGGGTATACTCGAAAGAGCCATCAGCCAGGCAAAAAAGAATAATTATTTGGGCGGGAAGATCCTGGGGACCGGCTTTTCCCTTGAGATCTATGTACATCCCGGTGCAGGAGCGTACATCTGCGGGGAGGAAACAGCCCTGCTCGAATCCCTTGAAGGCAAGCGTGGCAACCCAAGGATCAAGCCGCCGTTCCCTGCATATAAGGGATTGTATGACTGTCCGACTGTTGTCAATAATGTTGAAACCCTGGCTACTATTGCCCCTATCATCGGCATGGGTGGTGAGGCTTATGCAGCTCTCGGGATAGGTAAGAGTACCGGCACCAAGCTGATGTCGGCCTGCGGGAACATCAACAAACCCGGGGTTTATGAGATAGAGCTGGGGCTTCCGCTTGAAGATTTTATTTATTCCGATGAATACTGCGGAGGGATAAAAAACGGAAGGATGCTGAAGGCCGTGATACCCGGCGGATCATCGGTTCCCATATTGCCAGCCGACCTGGCGTTGAATACGGCCAGGGGTGAACCCCGGCTGCTGAGTTATGAATCCCTTGCGGAAGGCGGGTTTGTTAGTGGCAGCATGCTGGGTTCGGGAGGCTTTATCGTGTATGATGAAGATGCCTGCATTGTGAGGAACACATGGAATCTTACAAGGTTTTACAGGCATGAGTCGTGCGGACAATGTTCACCATGCCGCGAAGGGACAGGGTGGATGGAGAAGATACTTTATCGAATCGAACACGGACAGGGCCGCAGATCTGATATTGATCTGCTGGTAAGGGTGGCGAAAAATATTGAAGGAAATACTATATGTCCGCTTGGAGATGCCGCTGCATGGCCTGTGGCCAGTGCGATCAGGCATTTTCGGGGGGAGTTTTTAGAACATATCAAATGAATAGAGAATAATCGAATTTTGAATTAAGAATGTTTAAGGTAACAATAGATAATATCCTGATCGAGGTTGAAGAAGGCACCACCATTCTTCAGGCTGCGCGTATGATCGGAGGCAGGGTCGTGCCTCCGGCGATGTGCTATTACTCTAAACTGAAGGGCAGCGGAGGTAAATGCAGAACGTGTCTTGTAAAAGTAGCACAGGGCTCGGCCAAGGATCCCCGGCCCATGCCCAAGCTGGTGGCTTCGTGCAGCACACCGGTGCAGGACGGCATGGTTGTTGAAAACACTATCTCGGCTGAAGTGCAGGAAGCCCGCAAGGGCATCGTGGAATTACTGCTGCTGAACCATCCGCTCGATTGCCCGGTATGCGACCAGGCCGGGGAATGCGATCTGCAGGACCTCAGCTACAAATTTGGTATGGAGGAAACCACCACTATTGAACCCAGGAGGGAGTATACGAGTATTGACATCGGCCCGCTGATAAAACTTCACATGAACCGCTGCATCCATTGCTACCGCTGTGTTCTTGCGGCAGAGCAGATCACTAAAAAACGGGCACATGCAATGCTGTACCGCGGAGATACCATGGAGATCAGCACGTTTATACAGAACATCATAGACAATGATTTCAGCGGTAACATGATTGATGTTTGCCCTGTTGGAGCGCTTACCGACCGCACTTTCAGGTTTAAAAGCCGGGTATGGTTCCTGAACCCCGTGAACGCTCACCGCGAATGCAGTAAATGCAGCGGAAAGGTCACAGCATGGATGTTCGGGACCGAGATCTATCGGATCACCGGCCGCAAGGACCAGTTCGGGGAGCTGGAAGAATTCATCTGCAATGAATGCAGGTTTGAGAAGAAAGACATCAATGACTGGATGATCGAAGGCCCGCGAAAGATCAAAAGGCAGTCGGTCATCTCAGCCAACCATTACGAACAGATAAAAAAAGGATCGATCATCCATCCTATCGAAGGAACCACAGAACCACAGGAATAATGGGCACAATGCTGATATTTAAAACCATACTTGCTTCGGCCGTCCTGCTGATGAGCCTTGTGGTTGCCATGTATTCCACTCTCATCGAGCGCAAGATGGCAGGGTTTTTTCAGGACAGGCTTGGCCCCGACCGGGCAGGTCCCTGGGGAATGTTCCAGCCACTGGCCGATGGCATTAAGCTGTTTTTCAAAGAAGAGTTCATGCCAAACACGGCTGATAAATTCCTATATATACTGGGACCTTCACTGACCATGCTCATCGCATGCCTCACCAGCGCTGTGATCCCGTGGGGTCCTGATATCGTGATCGGCGGACAAACCTATAGCCTTCAGATGGCCGATGTGAATATTGGGATACTTTACATTTTTGCGATCGTATCCATCGGGGTATACGGAATTATGGTTGGCGGATGGGCTTCGAACAACAAATACGCTTTGCTTGGCGCCATCCGCGCATCCTCCCAGATGATCAGCTATGAACTGGCCATGAGCCTCTCGATCATCGCCATCGTAATGATGACAGGCTCTCTGAGCATGAGGGATATGGTAAACCAGCAACAGGGCCTGAACTGGAATATCTGGTACCAGCCCGTGGCCTTCCTGATCTTCCTTGTATGTGCCTTTGCAGAAACCAACCGTTCTCCGTTTGACCTGCCCGAATGTGAAACCGAGCTCGTTGGCGGCTATCATACCGAGTACAGCAGTATGAAACTCGGGTTCTACCTGTTTTCCGAATATATAAACATGTTCATTTCCGGGGCTGTGATGGCGACCTTGTTTTTGGGCGGATATCATTTTCCTTTCATTGAAAGGCTGGGCCTGTCGCCCAATGCATTTGCCTTTGTAAGCTTTTTAGTACTGTTTGCCAAGATCACGTTTTTTGGGTTCATATTCATGTGGATCCGCTGGACCCTGCCTCGTTTCCGCTATGACCAGCTGATGCGGCTCGGATGGAAAGCCATGATCCCATTAGCTATTCTGAATGTGCTTGTAACAGGAGTCGTAATCTTATTAAATCAATAGTTGCCGTGACAGGACTGACCAAAAGAAGCAAAGTGGTTTCGAACAAAAAGATGACTTTTTGGGAGAAGATCTATTTGCCTGCAATCCTGGGCGGGATGTGGATAACCTTTGGTCATCTGTTCAAAAAGAAGACCACTATTCGTTATCCTGAAGTGAAACGTGAGTTTTCGGAGATCTATCGCGGCAGGCATGTTCTCAAGCGTGACGATGAAGGCCGTGAACGCTGTACGGCCTGTGGCTTGTGCGCGGTAGCTTGTCCGGCCGAAGCCATCACCATGATAGCCGCGGAACGTAAACCCGGAGAGGAGAAACTTTACCGGGAGGAAAAATATGCTTCAACTTACGAGATCAATATGCTGCGATGCATTTTCTGCGGGTTTTGCGAGGAGGCCTGTCCAAAAGAAGCTATCTTCCTTACCAAAGAAATCGTACATTCGGAGTATGAAAGAGATCAGTTTATTTATGGGAAAGATGTTCTGGTTGAGCCCCCCGATCCGGCGAAAAGGATAGATATCAGCAGACGTCAGACCCCGGAAGTACTGGAGTTTAAAAAAGACAAGAATCAACGGCATAATGTTCACTGAGTACATATTCTACTTTTTATCGATACTTGCCTTATACAGCGGGGTGATGGTGCTTTTGTCGAAAAAGCCTATTCACAGTGTGTTGTATCTAACGCTTACTTTTTTTGCCATTGCAGGGCATTATGTGATTCTAAATGCCCAGTTCCTGGCGATCGTGCATATTATCGTGTATGCCGGCGCCATCATGGTACTGTTTCTTTTTACCGTGATGCTGCTGAACCTGAACAAAGATGAGCGATCGCCAAAACCGCTATGGGTCAAGGTTGCGGCCATTATTTCGGGAATGATGCTCGGACTGGTCCTTATCGGAGTGTTCAGGGGATATGATCTGCATCTTGTTCAGCGCCCACTGGATTCGCAGATAGGGCTTGTGAAGGAGCTGGGCCGGGTGCTTTATAAGGACTATATGCTTCCTTTCGAAGTGTCGTCGATACTGTTTCTGACAGCGATGGTGGGAGCGGTGCTTTTAGGGAAGAAAGAACAGATTTGAATGTCGAATGTTGCCAGGTTATTCGTTCAGGTCTTTAGCCTGCACTTAATTATGGAGAAGCGAAGGGGCAGAATCGATCAGTGACTTTATACATAAAATGAAAATTGGATTGAAAGAACTTAGAGAAACACATATAGCACTTCAGATTATTAAAGCAAAACCTTTTACTAAAAATCCTGATGCATTGGATAAATGCTTTACGGAATGTAATGATCTAATATCAATCTATGTCAAAAGCATACAAACAGCTCAAAAAAGAAAAACCAATAATTCCTAACCATTCGACATTCAACGTTCAACATTCGATATTCGACATTCAAAAAAAATGACAGCACTATCCTCCATCCCAATCAGCCACTACCTCATCCTCTGCTCGCTGTTGTTCTGCATTGGAGTGGTGGGGGTTTTGATCAAAAGGAATGCCCTGGTGATCCTGATGTCGGTGGAACTGATGATCAATTCGATCAATTTGTTGCTGGCTGCGTTTTCGGCTTATTCGAACGACCCGGCCGGACAGATCTTCGTGTTCTTCATCATGGTCGTCGCGGCAGCGGAAGTAGCCATAGGGCTTGCGATCATTGTGCTGATTTATAAGACCACAGGGTCGATTGATATAGATGTGCTTAATAAACTGAAATGGTAGGTCGCTCACATCTTCACAACGCCGCTACGGTTCGCATATCGGTCGCATATTTGTGTCGCGGCTACGGTTCCGCTATGCTGCACCTAAGGCCGCTTACGCAAAATGCTCCTTTCGCTTCACCTGATGCGGCTTATATGAAATGTTCGCTTAAAATAATGAAATGATTTTTTTAATACTTCTAATACCTTTATTACCGCTTCTGGGATTCATCATCCTGGGCCTGGGATATCGCAGCATTCCTAAAAAGCTCACATCCATAATTGGCCCGGGTACGGTTCTTGTTTCTTTTATTTTGTCTGTAATAGTATTACTTAATTTTCGCTACTTCGCTACTTCGCTACTTCGCTACTTTGATTGGATTTCCTTCGGCAACCTCAACATCTCATTCGACTTCCTCATCGACCCCCTGTCGATCCTGATGATGCTGATAATAACAGGTGTTGGTTTCCTGATCCACGTGTATTCGGTGGGGTATATGTCGCATGATGAAGGCTTCAACCGTTTCTTCGCTTACATGAACCTTTTTGTATTCTTCATGCTGGTCCTGGTGATGGGTGGTAATTATGTAGTGATGTTCATCGGATGGGAAGGGGTTGGATTATGTTCTTACCTGCTGATCGGTTTCTGGTTCAAAAACCAGAAGTTCAACAATGCGGCGAAGAAGGCATTCATCATGAACCGCATAGGTGACCTGGGTTTCCTGTTGGGGATGTTCCTGATCTTTTTTACATTCGGAACTTTTACATATAACGGAGTTTTTGAGCAGGCGAAGGCTTTGGCTACCGGGCAGGATTTGTTGAGTTCCGGGTCAGGGGTTCTGTGTTCTGGGTCTGTGGCACTGGGTCCCGGGTCAGGGGCTCTGGGTTCCGGATCTGGGGTTCTGGTTGCCATTACTCTTCTTTTGTTCATCGGCGCAGTAGGTAAAAGCGCCCAGATCCCGCTCTACACCTGGCTCCCCGATGCCATGGCCGGTCCCACGCCTGTGTCGGCCCTTATCCATGCCGCGACCATGGTCACTGCAGGAGTTTACATGGTGGCACGTTCTTCGGTACTGTATGTTCTTGCGCCTGAAACGATGCAGATCATGGGCATCACAGCCATGGCCACGATGCTTCTGGCGGCCATCATCGCCATCTTCCAGAACGACATTAAAAAAGTGCTGGCCTATTCGACCATCAGCCAGCTGGGGTATATGTTCCTTGCGCTCAGCGTGGGAGCATTCACAGGAGCGATGTTCCACCTGATGACCCATGCCTTCTTCAAAGCCCTGTTGTTCCTGGGCGCCGGCAGTGTGATCCATGCCCTGGAAGGGGAGCAGGATATCAAGAAGATGGGCGGACTGCGGAAATCGCTTCCTAAAACCTACTGGACCTTTCTCATCGGCACACTCGCAATTGCAGGATTGCCGCCGCTTTCAGGATTCTTTTCAAAGGACGAAATATTGTCGGCCGTCTTCAGCAGCGGATTGCCCATGTGGATACTGGCGGTTGCAGCTACCATGATGACCGCCTTCTATATGTTCCGCCTGCTCTTTCTCACTTTCTTCGGGACACACCGCGGTCCTCATCAGCAGACTATAAAAATTCATGAATCCCCATCGTTAATGACAATCCCCCTGATGGTACTCGCCTTGCTGGCGTTCTTCGGGGGCTTGCTTAATATTCCCGGGATCATGGGAGGCAGTGAGATGCTGAAAGAATTTCTTGCCCCGGTATTTGCCGACGCGAACCGGCTGCAGCAATTTCAAATGAATCACGTTTCGGCCAGACTGGAGTGGAGCAACATCAGCACTGTTATTTTTCTGGTGCTGATGATGGCATGGATGGCATACCGCAGATTTGCGAATCTGCCATCGGCCAACGGCCAAAAACCATCTGAAACTCCTGCCCCTGGCATTCTGATTCGGTTTGCCGAAAACAAATTCTATGTCGACGAACTCTACGATGCGGTGTTTGTGAAGCCTGCACTCTGGCTTTCCGATGCACTTCACAAGTTCGTGGAAGTGAAGTTCATCGACCGTTTTGTAGATGGAACAGGTGTTCTTGTTGTGAGATTCAGTAATGTGATCCGCTACCTGCAGGCCGGAAATGCAGGCGCTTACCTGTTTTTCATGATCATCGGAATATTGCTGATTTTATTTTTTAATATTATTCTCTGATGCTGACGTTTATACTGATATTTCTCCCATTGCTGGTCTCTGTGTGCCTCTTCTTCGTGAAAGACGAGAAGGGTGTGCGCTACCTTGCGCTGTCGGCGGCTTTGGTTGAGTTCGGCATCTCCGTTGCGGCCCTGGTCCAGTATTTCCTGTATTGTCATTGTCAGCTGTTGTTCCGTTTCGACTGGCTCACCGATTATGGCATTACGCTGAAGTTCGGCATCGACGGACTGAGCATGCTGATGACCCTTTTAACGACCTTCCTGATTCCCATTGTAATTTATACTTCGTTCGGGCAGAAAATTTCCAGGTCATCGTCCTTCTACAGTCTTATAATGCTTATGCAGGCCGCACTGATAGGGGTGTTTACGGCCTTTGACGGGATGATGTTTTATATTTTCTGGGAGCTAACCCTGATTCCGGCCTATTTCATAGCAGGCTACTGGGGAGGCGAGAACCGCATCCGCATAACATTAAAATTCTTTGCATACACTTTTACGGGAAGTCTGCTGATGCTGGTTGCCTTAATTTACCTGTATTTCAGGACACCAATGCCTCATTCTTTCGATCATATCTGGCTTTATGCAAGCAACCTAAACCCGGCGGAACAAGTTTGGGTATTCCTTGCTTTCTTTATTGCGTTTGCCATCAAAGTTCCCGTTTTCCCTTTTCATACATGGCAGCCCGATACCTATGTGACTGCTCCGTATTCGGGCAGTATGCTGATGGGTGGACTAATGTCGAAAATGGGGCTGTTCGGGATGATACGCTGGATGGTTCCGATAACGTATAACGTGCTTAATCAGACCGATGGATTTTTCATCATTTTTGCGCTCACCGGCATTGTTTATGCTTCGCTGATCGCCTTGAAGCAGGATGACCTGAAGCGGATGGTTGCCTATTCTTCCATTGCCCACCTCGGACTTGTCGCGGCAGGAATCATGGCGCTGAATGCGCAGGCCATGCAGGGAGCCATGATACAGATGGTTTCGCACGGGGTCAATATTGTGGGGCTCTTTATTATCATACAGTATATTGAAGTGCGGACTAAAACCACAAGTATTGCTCAGCTGGGCGGAATAGCTCTGAAAGCCCCACGGCTGGCGGTGCTCTTCATGATCATTTTGCTTGGAAGCGTGGCTTTGCCGCTGACTAACGGTTTTGTAGGTGAGTTCCTGATCCTTCTTGGATTGTTTAAGTATTACTGGCTTTACGCTGCTGTGGCAGGACTTACAGTCATATTCAGCGCAGTATATATGCTGTGGATGTACCAAAGGGTAATGCTTGGAAATACCAATGAGTTGACAGAGAACATTACCGATCTGAACTGGAAGGAAATGATACCTTTGATCGCGATCGTGATCGTTGTGATCTGGATAGGAGTAGCGCCGGGGATGTTTATGAGCCTGGCGGAGAATGGAGTGGGGCAGGTTATTGGAATTATAAAGTGAATAATCGAATAACGAATTAAGAATTAAGAATGGAATTAAGATTAATCGAATGTCGAATATTGAATGTCGAATGAGTAAGTTATTACGAACATCATGTCATCACGATCCTACAAATGAATAGTATTATATCATTATCGGTACTGGGGGTACTGGTCCTTTTTCTGGGGATTCTGAAGAAAAAGACCTGGCTGCTACCGGTCATACTGGTGGGCCTGCTGGTATCGCTTGTGATAACTGTACTGAACTGGAACATGAACCGCAACCTGTTCAATTCGATGCTCATCATCGACAATACTGGCATTGCCTTCAGCGCGGTGATGATCTTTTCGACTTTCCTTATCTTCATGTTTGCCTCTCAGTACTACAGCAAAGTGACGCGCCCGCTCGACGACATTTACGCCATCATGATCTTTGCCCTGGTGGGAGCCGTGCTGATGAGTTATTACGGCAACCTGATCATGCTGTTCATCGGCATTGAAACACTCTCGATTGCCCTGTATGTGCTTGCCGGCAGCCACAAAGAAGCTATTACATCCAACGAAGCCACACTCAAGTACTTTCTGCTGGGCTCATTCATGTCGGGGTTTCTTTTGTTCGGCATTGCTCTGATTTACGGCTCAAGCGGTTCGTTTGACCTTTATAAGATTCATTATTATGTTGCGGAACACGCAGCGGCAGGAATGCCCCCCATGTTCAAAGCAGGACTATTCCTGCTTATCATCGGCTTGTCGTTTAAGATCGCGATAGCGCCTTTTCATTTCTGGGCGCCTGATGTATATGAAGGCACACCAACGCTGCTTACGGCTTTCATGGCGACAGTAGTTAAAACCGCCAGCGTCGTGGCCATGTATCGTTTCTTCAGCATCATATTCTTCGGGATCCACGGGGTTTGGGAGATGACTGTTGCGATCCTTGCAGGGATCACCATTGTGATCGGTAATGTCACCGGTATTTACCAGCCAAACCTGAAGAGGATGCTTGCTTATTCAAGCATTTCACATTCGGGGTATATGATGCTGGCCATGGTTGCCTTCTCAACAAGAACAGGCAATGCACTTTTATTTTATTCCGTTTCGTATTCAGTAGCAACCATTGCAGCCTTTGCGATCCTTATTCTGGTGAGGGAATCGAGAGGGAATGATTACTTCGGATCCTTCAACGGGTTGGGTAAAAACAATCGCATAGAAGCCTTTACCCTGGCGGTGTCCATGCTCTCGCTTACCGGAATTCCGCCATTGGCTGGGTTTATCGGAAAGTATTTTCTTTTTGCAGCCGCCATTGAGCAGGGTTGGCTTTGGCTGGTCATCATTGCCATTGCAGGTTCGGCTGTAAGTGTAGGTTATTACTTCAAACCCATCATCGCCATGTATTTCAGGGAAGACCAGGGAACCCTCCTTCAGTCGGGTCCTTCCTATAAGGCACACATTCTTTTCCTCACCCTGCTGACCATACTGCTGGGATTTCTACCCTTCCTTCTGAGCGGGTTAATATAGCTTCTCCCTCAGTTCCCTCACCCTTTCGTCAGTCACGTAGTCATCGTATTCCATGCGTTTGTCGATCATTCCTTTGGGGGAGATCTCGATGATGCGGTTGCATACGGTCTGGATGAAGGCATGGTCGTGCGAAGACATCAGCAGGTTGCCTTTGAACTTCATCAGCGTATTGTTGAAGGCCTGTATCGATTCCAGGTCGAGGTGGTTGGTGGGGGTGTCGAGCATCATCACATTGGCATTGCGTATCATCATGCGGGCGATCATACAGCGAACTTTTTCGCCGCCCGAAAGTATATTGGCCTTTTTAAAGATCTCCTCGCCCGAGAACAGCATTTTGCCAAGGTATCCGCGCAGATAATTGTCGGTGGTATCCTTTGAAAACTGCCCCAGCCATTCCATCAGATTCATATCGGTCTGGAATAGTTTTTCGTATTCAAGGGGCAGGTAGACTTTGGTAATGGTCTGCCCCCAGATAAAGGTCCCGGCATCGGGCTTCTCATGGCCCTTGAGGATTTCAAACAGCGCAGTCATGGCACGTGGATCGCGCGAAAGGAAGATCACCTTGTCGTCTTTCTGCATGGTAAAGCTGACCTTTTTAAACAGCAGGGAGCCATCAATTGTTTTGCTCAGGTCGTGTACTTCGAGGATGGTATTTCCCGGTTCCCGGTCAGGGGTGAAAATGATACCCGGGTATTTGCGGGTGGATGGCTTTATCTCCTCGATATTGAGCTTCTCGATCATTTTCTTGCGGCTGGTCGTTTGTTTCGACTTGGATGCATTGGCGCTGAAACGCCTTATGAAATCCTGGAGTTCGGCTTTGCGTTCTTCCGCTTTTTTATTCGCCGTCAGTTGCTGACGAAGCGCCAGCTGGCTCGATTCATACCAGAAGCTGTAATTCCCCGGGAACTGCTGAACTCTTCCGAAATCTATGTCGATGATATGGGTACAGATGGAATCGAGGAAGTGGCGGTCGTGGGAAACTACCAGAACGGTATTGTCGAAGTTGGCAAGATAGCTCTCCAGCCAGTTCACGGTATCAAGGTCCAGATCGTTGGTAGGCTCATCGAGAAGGAGGTTGTCTGGTTTTCCGAACAGTGCCTGGGCTAGCAATACTTTTACCTTGTCGCGGCCCTTGAGTTCCCGCATCAGCTTAGGGTGCAGATCCTCTTTGATCCCCAGTCCGCTGAGCAGGCTGGCTGCATTGCTTTCGGCATTCCATCCGTCGAAGTTCGCAAACGCCTCTTCCAGTTCCGAAGCCCGGTGGCCGTCGGCCTCTGAAAAATCGGATTTAGCATACAGGGTATCCTTTTCATTCATGATCTCCCAAAGCCTCGAATGGCCCATCAATACTGTATTAAGTACAGTGCAGTCATCGAATTCGGAATGGTTTTGTTTCAGCACAGACTGTCTTTCTCCCGGCCCGAAAGTTACGGTACCCCTGGTATAGTCCATTTCCCCGGTGATCAGCTTAAGGAAAGTCGATTTCCCGGCGCCGTTGGCACCGATGATCCCGTAGCAGTTGCCGGGAGTGAACACCATGTTCACATCCTGGAAAAGAATGCGTTTGCCGAACTGGATGCCCAGGTTTGAGACTGTAATCATTTGTAGTGTTTTACTTTAAAAGATAAAGGATTCGTTTGACGGGTTTTTTCATAGACGATGTTCTTCGGTGAAACAATTCAGTAAAGGTACCAATTCGCGGACTAACAGCGAACACGGCTGTCAGCGGATAATAACGGTTTTTGTGACAATTAATTTTGCAGATCTCAGCCTTAAGAAATAAATCCCGGGACTAAAGCGCCCCACAGGTATTGTTTGCGGGCCTCTGAGTGAAGTAAGTTCAAGCAGATTCCTGCCATAAGCATCGGACAAGCTCAGCGAAAATTCAGAGAACTCATCAGCAGTCAATAAAAATAAATTATCATTGACCGGGTTAGGAGAGACTGAAAATTGAGTCGTTTCAGGGGAGTCAATGCCGGTGAGGGTAATGGGGATGAAGGCCGTATCGCTTCCCATCAGGCTGAAGCCGTAAAGTGCAGCAGTGTATTTTCCGGGCCTTGTATAAAGATGAACCGGGTTTGGGGCTGCAGAAAAAGTGCTGTCGCCAAAATCCCAGTATACGCTGTCGGCACAACGTGAAGTATTGTCAAAACTCACTTCCAGGCCATTTATAGTATAGCTGGCAGAAACAGAGGGTAGGCCGGGGTATACAAAAAGATTTATGAATGCATATGCATCGCTGTTAATATGTCTGAGGATTACCGTTACGGATGAATCGGGAAAGAGCAGAGGTTTTGCTTCAGTAGAATCGCTGAAAAGCCTCGACGGGGTCCAGTAAAAACCGGTAAAATCATCAATGCAGCTGTTGATCTGAATGCTGTCTCCGCAACTGAGAACCTGGGCCATCAGGCAATTCAGGATCAGGGGAAACGACATACTGTCGGTTCCCGCCGCATTATATGCAAACAGCTTTGGTATGAAAAAACCGAAATGCGGAAAAATATGGGAAATAACGCTTGAACGGGAATAGGTTCCGTCGCCGAAATCCCATAAAATACTGTCGGCACAGACCGACATGTCGGTGAAACGGACCAGGGTTCCGCTGGCGTATACTGTTCCTGTTGCAAGCGGCAGGCTAATATGAACCTTCAGATAAACGGAATCAATGAGGCCGGTGCCGGTTTTATTGAGCTTTACCATACAGGATGAACCAGGGTGAATGACAGGGGCGGGGGATGTTGAATCGGCAAACAAACCTGATGGGGACCAGTAATACCCGGTGAAATCCTGTATGCAGGATGACAGGCAGAGGCTGTCGCATTCCAGTACGATTGTGTCGGACTGAAAACCGAAACAGATCTCGTTGGCGCCTATCGTAGGGATCGTTTTTCTTACCGTACTGTCAATGTCGTATTTGTACATCAGGTTGCTCCATCGAAGCGATTTCCTGATGAGCGCCGCATTTGTGGCATGAGGGTTAAGGGCTGAGATGTACCGGGGGTCGTAAAACCGAGGATTGGTTCCATATACATTAACACTGCCGCCCTGATGCGGAATAAAGTTGTTGTTCGAAATTGTTGTAGAGGGAGGTTGCAGGATAAACATATTTCCGATGTTATTGTTTTCAACAACGCCACCCGTATAGTCCATTTCAAGCATGACATCCGGCAGAAAATTATTATGCATGATCTGGTAGCCGCCGCCCTGTGTGCATAACAGGTTGTTGAAAAAGAAATTGCTGTTGATCTTCAGTCCATCGGCATCGAAAAGACATTCCCCGTAAAAGCGGTTACGGCTGATGGTTGAACTGCTGCAGAAGATCATGCTGGTAAGGCCGTCAAAGGTGTTGCCAATGATCTGCATCGTGCCGTTACCCGAATTAAATGTCGAGAAAAAGTGATTGCCATTCAGATTCGTTGCAGATATCCAGGCAGGACAGTAAAACAGGTTATTGTAAAAATTCCCCTGGATATGCAGGGTTTGTGAAGAAGAAAATGAATTGGAATAAAAAGCCTGGTTGGCATAATTCAAATATTCCGAATTAATGTCAAATACATTGCCTCTAAAAACCAGGATGCAGTTGGAATATTGTGAGTACCAGTCGCCCGTAATGGAATCATTTAAAAACTCAACGGAACCGGTGGGCCCGGTCACACAGATGGTCTTTGCATCGGAGGACAAGACCGAATGCTGTACGCTTGCTCTCAGCAAGGGCCCGGTATACGGGAATTCCATGTAAACAAGCGCTTCACCGCTTGAAAAAATCCCGGGGTAGGGATTGATGAAGCGGCAGTGACTGAACGTCACCGCGGTGGAACCTGAAACACTCACGCATGAGGTATGCTGCTGGCTGTAAGGCTCGAACTGGAGATAAAGAAACTGAAGTCCGGACGTATTGTTGATATTGATCTGGCCGTTGATAACAACATCCCGGGCGATGAAGGTTGAGGAACTGAAAAAAACTGTATCAGATGGATTGTTGTGGCTGAAATCCCGGATGGTAAACCCCTGGTAAATTCCCGGTTCGGCCAGGAAGATCACATTTCCGTTGGTCCCGACCATGTTCAGGGAATCAACAGCATCGGAGAAGGTTAGAAAATCATTATGAATTGAGCCTATGGTATAGGTCCCTGAAAGTTGTGCAAACACGGGATTGCAAACAGCAGGAAAAGCAAACAGTAGAAAAATGCAAAACGTTTTCATTTCAGGTTATAGAAACCTTTTGATCCTCGCGGCATGGGCTTCTTCTTCGGCGATGATCTGTTTGATGACTTTTTTTGAATCGCTCTTCGTCTTTTCGTAAAGCGCTTTATAAAAAGCCACGCTGTCGTTCTCGAACTGGTAGGCAAAATTCAGAGCGTCTTTCGGAGTTCTCAGTGTTTTCGCGAGGTTGGCGCCGGCTTCAGGTTTCCCAAAGATGTGCTTGTCGGCAAGATTCTGCACATAAGCCGAAAAATCTTCTTCACCCTGATCATAATCTTCGGGTTCGAATTTGTCGAATATCTTCTGGAAAGTCGCAGTATGCATGGTTTCCTGTTCAGCCAGATCGAGGAACAGGTTTTTAATGTCGTTCGGCTCCCTAATCATTTCGGCAGCGGCGATGTAGAAGGCATATCCGTTCTCTTCGATACGGACGGCGATTTCAACGATTTCTTTTGCGGAGTAATACATAATACGTGTTTTAGTTAGACAAACGTACGTGATTTTGAGCAAATCTGCAAGTCTTGCGCCTGTTTTTTAGTTAATTTTGCACGGCGGATGAGATTGACCGTAACACTTTCCTTACACCATCATGCGCAAAATTCAAGTTTTAAGCCAATGTCAAAACAACATATACAAAGAGAATTCAACTCAAGGGATCTGGAGAAATACAGTTCGGCATTTACCCTTTCCGACATGGAGATCTTTATTTTTCCCGAGCTGTTATATGCCCTGGTTTACGCAAGCATCATGTCGCCCGAGATCTGGAAATGGCGGGATGATCCCTGGTTTTCGGGCATCGATAAAATGGGGCCTTTGAAGAAAGTGCACCGGGTGAAACAATACGTGATGGAGCACTTTGATTTCAACCTCGATCTCGATACCTGGGGCCTCACCGATAAGCAGACCGAGATCAGTCGTTTCAGGGATTTCATCGATATGGAGACCCTGTCGGGGTCGAATGCACTGTTTGGCTATGAAGGGGATAAATATTATTTCGATCTTGACATCCGCAAACACTTCGGACTCGATAAATATGATTCGGATATCATTCCTTACTGGAAGACCGAGACTATTGAAGCGATGAATGCATTCAGATTCAAACCCGGTCACCAGAACGGAGCGGGCGAATGCGTATCACTGGCCTGTTTGTACGTAGCTGCTTTGTTTATCGTGGCCAAGGTCCCCCTGGAAGATATATACATGATGGGAACGCCCCTGCATTCCCAGAATTTTGTGATGATTGATGAGGGAGTGATTACAAACAACCGCAGGATCGTAACAAAAAGCATGTGGTATAACGGCACCGAGCTTTCAGCCCTTGCGCGAAGGGCTATGGAACACGAACAGGTTACTATTGTTGCTCATCCCAGCGGTTACATTCATTCGGTATACCCTGAAGCTACTATTGATCCTGATGCTTACAAGCGGTTCAGGCAGAAGCTATCGAAATACCTCGAAACCCATGTGAATTATGAGATCTTCATTAACTTCCTGAGGGATTACAGCCGTTATCAGAAACAGTTCCAGATCATTTTCTTTTGTCAGGGTATCAATAAGTACATCAAGCTCGAAAGGGCATTCGGGTATGAACACGGAAGCAAGAACCGGCTTGGCAACAAGACCGGAAGCAAGCTGCTTTGCGAGATGGACGAGGAGGAGATGAACCTGACCCCATATTCAGGCAGAATGATCATATGCTCCGAAGAAGATATATTTACTACCAGGCCATATAACGAATTCATCGAACTCCTGGTCCACCGTTTTCCGGAATTAAAAGACCATCACGAATTCATCACCGACCTGAAGAAGTTTGTTCACCTCGTTCCCCGGATCCCCTCGGAGAATACAATTTTTTCACCATTTCACCATCTCACCATCTCACCATTTTCTCCAAGAGAAGAAATCATAAAAAAACTCGAATCCATGCGCCACGAGAATCCAAGTGCCGACCTCGCTTTTTACGCCGGACGTTTCATGGATTCCTGCGACTGGAAGCCCTTTTTCAAAGCTGTTTTCGAACGAAACCCTGTATCTGTCGCTTATTTTTCTGATAAGACTGCGGATGAGGTTTTCGCGGAACTCAACTCCTGGCCCGGCGAATCAATCTATGAAGGCAACAGGCTTGCATTGCCCGATGAGGTTGTGAATTACAGGAGAGGGGATGGGTTGGAGAAGGCTATCACAATGTTAAATATTCTGCGCTTAAAACACCAGGATGCTCATCTGAGCTGTCATGACGGCAATGCAAAAGTCAAAGGACCTGGGTTTTCATTCGAATTTTCTACGGAGAAGGACCTGGACTTTCACAGTTAATGGGCATATTGATTCCAATTTAATGGTTTTCGTATTATCTTTGCATAAAGACAGAGGTTATGCCAAAATTGTATGAGTATTTCGGTTTGATCTTTTTATTTTATTCCCAGGAACATGAACCTATTCATGTACATGGAAAGTTTCAGGATAAGGAAAGTAAAGCCGAGATAGTGTTTGAGAATGGAAAATTCAAGGAGATTATTATCCGAGAAGTTACAGGCAAGAAACCTTTGGATGCTCAAAACCTTAGAAAGTTTAAGAAGATCGTTGAATTGTACCGGGATGACATTGTACGGAAATGGATTGATTTCTTTGTTTATAACATTGAGATATCACCTGAGAGAATAACGAAAAAAATTTGAGAGTATGGTCATTTCAATAACCAGCGCTACATACATTGAAGGGTATAGAATTAAATTCAGGTTTTCTGATAAAACTGAAAAAATTATTGATTTTTCAGATTTTCTATTAAATGCAAGAAATCCAATGACCAGGAAATATCTTGATAAAGAGTATTTTAAAGCCTTTTCGGTTGAATACGGAGACCTGGTCTGGAATGATTATGAATTATGCTTCCCAATCTGGGACTTACATGAAGGGAAGCTTTAATCACCCTTCCCTATCATGATAGTTTTATTTTATAAGAGCGGGGTTTTCTTAATAAACTATTTGAGCCTTTAGCTGTTTTTTATGAAGAAAACTTGCGCACTTATTTGTTTTACTTTTCTCAGCTTTTTTGCCTTCTCGCAATGGGTATGGCAAAATCCACTGCCCCAGGGCCACTCATTATTATCGGTATGTTTTACTGATGCGAATTGCGGGTATTCGGTTGGTGAGTCCGGTACTATTCTGAAAACCACAAACGGTGGCACCACCTGGAATGTGATAAAATCAGGAACGGGGGAAGATTTATTTTCGGTTTGCTTTCCTTCGCCAGACCTGGGATTTTCGGTCGGTTCACATGGAATCATTCTTAAAACTGTAGACGGGGGATCTGTATGGTCGGTCATAGACGGGGGAATTTCAAACGATCTTTATTCGGTGTTTTTCCACGATCAAAATACCGGTTACATCACCGGTGAAAAAGGAACAATTCTAAAAACAGTGGATGGCGGGAATACCTGGATTAAGCTGGGATCCGGCACAACCCGGGTTTTGTATTCAATTTGTTTTACCAGTAATGATACAGGGTATGTAGTTGGAGAAGCAGGAATTACTCTGAAAACTACGGATGCAGGATTGAACTGGAGACAATGGCCCAGTGGAACCCGTTACGACCTTAAATCTCTTTGCTTTACTGATGAAACCACAGGATTTGCTGTTGGGGATAACGGGATTGTTATTAAAACTCTTCCCGGCGATACAAGCTGGATGGTACTAAGGGGAGGCACGGCCATTTCATTGACTTCAGTTTATTTCAATGGTCTGAATACAGGGTATGCAGTCGGATGGAACGGGACTGTAATAAAGACGATAGATGGCGGATGGAACTGGGCCACGCTATCCGCAGTAACACCCCATGATCTGTTATCCGTTTGTTTTACAAAACCCGGTAACTGCAGCATTGACATTTTTGATCTCAGCGGGAAACAGCTGATGCAGGATTACCTCCCCGATCAATCCTCTCTTACCATCGATATCAGCCGGTTTCCTAAAGGTATTTAT